>Ga0207693_10004401_pt1 | contig 11915 bp, 9 predicted proteins | sample LARL81metaG_FD_184347 | JGI IMG/M metagenome (GOLD analysis project Ga0207693, IMG submission 184347) | Corn, switchgrass and miscanthus rhizosphere microbial communities from Kellogg Biological Station, Michigan, USA - LAR L8-1 metaG... | ecosystem: Host-associated > Plants > Roots >...
CGGCTCGATCGTCGCCATGGCTGGGATCGGCTGTCTCGCCTTGACCCAAGGCCCTCACGATCTTCCTCTCCTTCTCGTCTATACCGTGTCGGGCATCGGCTTCGGCATGCGCATCGCGCAGCTCTCGGCGATTCCCGCCGATGCCTTCTCGGGGCCGCATCTGGGAGCCATCCTCGGCGTGGTCCAGGCCGGCGGCGGCCTCGGCGGAGCCATCGGTCCCTTCCTCGGTGGCTGGCTCTTCGACCGCACCGGAACCTACGGGCCGGCCTTCATGGCCGCCTGCGCGGCCGTCGCGGGATCGGCGGTGGCGGCGTGGTTCGCGGCGCGACCGGCGGCCAGGACACGGGACGTGGTGACGAGCCTGGCCAAGAGCACGGGCGCGTAGCGAATGATCTCGGAAGGCCCGCGAGCCGATCGGTGGCGTAGCGCGAGTGCGCGTCGAGATCGCGATGCCAGAGCCCGCTTGTACCACGGGTGGAAGGTGGTCGCCTGTGCCTTTCTGATCGCGGTGTTCGGATGGGGGTTCGGATTCTATGGGATCGGCGTCTTCCTGGCCGAGCTCGTCGAGCGCCATGGCTGGGCCACGAGCTCCGTCGCGTCGGCGGTCACCGTGCTCTACCTCGTGGGAGCGGCGCTCATCGCGTGCGTCGGAAACGCCTTCGAGCGCTTCGGGCCGCGACGCGTGGTCTTGGTGGGCATGTCGGCCATGGGAGCGGCCGCCATCGGGCTCACCTGGATCACTCACGTGTGGCAGCTCTACCTCGTGTTTCCGCTCATGGCCGCGGGATGGGCCACCATGAGCGGGGCCGCCCTCAACATCATCGTCGCCCCGTGGTTCGAGCGCAGACGAGGCCTCGCCATCAGTCTTGCCTTCAACGGGGCGGCCGTCGGCGGGGTCGTGCTCGTGCCGGCCCTCGTCTTTCTCACGGGGCGGATCGGATTCCGGGCCGCGGTGCTCGTGGTGGTGACCGTGATGGCCTGCGTGCTCACGCCGCTCGTGCTGTGGCTGCTCGCGCACGGTCCGGAGGTGCTGGGCCTGGGCCCGGACGGCGATGCCCCCGTGACGCCGGCGGCGGCCAAGGCGGGAAGGGCAAGTGTCCGGCAGTCCCGGGACTTCATGCGCACCTGGCATTTCTGGTCGGTCGCGCTCCCGTTCGCTCTCGGGCTGACCGCGCAGATCAGCATCATCATTCACCAGGTGTCCTTTCTCAAACCGGCGCTGGGGACAGCGGGCGCGGCGTGGGCGGTGAGCCTGACCTCGGCGTGCGCGGTACTGGGACGGCTGGCCGTGGGCTTGTTCGTGGATCGCGTGAATCGGCGCGCGGTGATTGCCGGCAACTTCCTCCTCCAGGCGACGTCGGTTCTGCTGATGCTGTCCGATCCGGGGCCGATGCTGCTCTACGTCGCCTGCGCGATGTTCGGCCTAGGCGTCGGCAACACGACCAGCCTGCCCAGCGTCATCGTGCAGGCGGAGTTCCCCAAGGCGGCCTTCGCCCAGGTGGTGAGCACGATCATCGCGATCAACCAGTTCACCTACTCCTTCGGGCCGGGGCTCCTGGGCTGGTTGCGCGACGGGTTCGGCAGCTACCATGCGTCGCTCGCCGTGTGTCTCGTGCTCCAGCTGGCCGCGGTCGCCATCCTGCTCTTCGGAGGCTCGCGCCATGGCGCCCCCGTGATCCACGGCTCCTCTCCGTCTTGACCCCGCATCGCCCATGGGGCACTCTTGGGCCGGCACGCAGTCATCCAGCCCTCGTACACGGAAGGAGCACCTCGTGGACTCACCACTGCTGAAGCCGGTGCCGACCGGTCGTCCCTCGATGTTCGACGTGCCCCGCTGCAGCGACCTCGACATCCTGGATGCCGATCTCGCGGTGGTGGGTGTTCCCTTCAGCGTCCCCTACGATCTCTATCGCTCCACGATGTGCAGCACCGCTCCCCAGGCCATCCGGGAGCAATCCATGCGATTCGCCCCGCGCTATCTCAGCCACTACGATTTCGACTTCGGCGGTGATCTGCTCGCCGGGCGGCGCGTCGAGATGGTCGACTGCGGCGACGTGGCGACCACGCCGAGCACGATCCAGGAGAATCCCGGCCGGGTCACCGCGGTCATCCGCAAGATCCTCGAGCGCGGGGCCGTCCCCATCGTGCTCGGTGGGGAGCACTCCATCCCCATTCCCGTGATGCGCGCCTACGAGGGACACGGGCCCATCCACATCGTTCACGTGGACGCCCACCTCGATTGGCGCGACGAGATCGGAGGCGTCAAGGATGGGCTGAGCAGCCCGCTGCGCCGGGCCTCCGAGATGCCCTGGTTCTCCGGCATGACGCAGATCGGCCTGCGCGGCTTCGGCAGCGCCCGGAAAGAGGAATTCGATGCCGCCCGCGCCTACGGGAGCATCCTCGTGGGCGCCGAAGAGCTGCACCGGGTGGGGATCGACGAGATCCTGCGCCGGATACCCGCCTCGGAGCGCTACTACATCACCATCGACGCCGATGGCCTGGATCCGACGATTGCCCCTGGGGTGGCCGGACCGGCGCCGGGCGGCGTCACCTACTCGCAGGTGACCAACCTTATCCGAGGCGTGGCCGCCAAGGGGAAAGTCGTCGGCTACGATTTCGTCGAGGTCGTCCCCAGCGCCGACGTCGGGAACATCACGAGCTACCTCGCGGGCCGGCTCATCCTCACCCTGCTCGGCGCTCTCTGTCACACCGGACAGATCGGGAAGTAGGAGGCCACTCGGATGAGCGAGCGCCCTGCGTCTTCCGGTACTGCGAAACCCACCACCCGCCGCACCTTCATCCAGAGTGCCGCCGCGGTGGCGGGCGGCCTCGCCGTCCACCAGAGCGTCTTGGCGCGAAGGGTCGAGGCGCAGACCACCAAGAAGACCGATCTGATCATCGCCCAGGCGGGTGACATATCGAAGCTCGATCCGCATCTGAGCACGGCGGGCTTCGATGTGACGGTGACGTTCAATCTCTACGATCACCTGGTGAGCCGCCGCCGCGACAACAAACTGTATCCGTCGCTGGCATTGAGCTGGACGGCGGTGCAGCCCACAGTGTGGCAGTTCAAGCTCCGGCCCGGGGTGAAGTTCCACAATGGCGACCTGTTCACCTCGGCCGACGTGAAGTTCAGCGTCGAGCGCACCTACGACCCCCAGGCCAAGACCAACGTCTCCACCATCTTCACCACCGTCGATCGGGTGGAGACGCCAGACGCCCTCACCGTCAGCTTCGTCACCAAGAAGCCCGATCCTCTCCTGCCCGCGCGCCTCGCGTTCTACGGCGGTCAGATCATCCCGAAGAAGTATTTCGAAGCGGTGGGCGCGGACCAGTTCAACGCCAAGCCCGTGGGCACCGGGCCCGTCCGCTTCGTGTCGTGGCGGAAGGACGACCAGCTCGTGTTCGATGCGGTGCCCGACTACTGGGGCGGGCGGGTCGCCTTCAATCGCCTCGTCTTCCGGCCGATTCCAGAGACGGCCGTCCGTGTCGGCGCCCTGCTCAAGGGCGAGGTCGACATGATCTCCAAGCTGCCTCCGGACTCGCTCGACCAGGTGCGGAACCATCCCACGACCAAGGTCGAGTCCATCCTCTTCGCCGGACAGTTCGTGCTGGCCGTGAACTCCAAGCGGCCGCCCCTCGACAATCCCGTGGTCAAGCAGGCGCTCTCCCTCGCCATAGATCGCGAGACCATCGTGAAGGAGCTGTGGCACGGGCAAGCGATCGTGCCCAATGGCCCCATCGCCAAGGGCGACAACCACTACGACGAGAAGCTGCCACCGCTCAAGTATGATCCGGCCTTGGCGCGCCAACGCCTCCAGGCCGCGGGCTACAAGGGAGAGGAGGTCATCCTCGAGAGCACGTCCGGAGTGCTCTCGAACGACAAGGCGATGTCGGAGGCGGTCATCGCCATGTGGCGCGACGTGGGGGTCAATGCCAAGGTCGAGATCATCGAGGCGAGCGTGCGCGCCCAGAAGATTCGCGAGCGAAGCCTGAAGGGCCTCCTCTGGATCGAGCCGGCGTCGACCCTGGGCGATCCGGACGGCATGATGTGGCGTCTGCTCGCTCCCGGCGCGGTCTACGAGTACTGGCGGCAGCCCAGGTTCGAGGAGCTCGGCAACGCGGCGCGATTCAGCCTCGATGAGAACTTCCGGGGTAAGGTCTACGCGGAAATGACCCAGATTGTGCTCGAGAACTTCCCGTGGATCCCTGTCCTCCAGGCCAACGATTCGTATGGACTGCAACGATACGTCGACTGGAAGCCGTACCCGAACCAGCAGATCGAGCTTCGCGCGTTCAACTTCAAGTTCCGTCAGGCGTAGAGCGGCGACCCGACCTCGTCGCGGCGGACCGGCCCATCGTCGGCGCCGACCGTCGAGGGGGCTCATGGCGCCAGATGCTTGTAGAGTAAGACAGAAGGGCAGGCCGCCCTGGAGAAGTTTCTCGCCTAGCCTCTACGATCTCGCCGCGAGAATGGTCACGTGCATCGTGCGGCGGATCGTGTATCCGAGTCGCTGGTAGAGCGTGATGGCCGGGGCATTGTCACTGAACACGTGAAGAAACGGCTCTTCACCGCGATCGAGTACCGCCTGGGTGACGAGGGAGACGAGATCGTGTGCATAGCCGTGACCGCGCTGGTTAGGATGGGTGCACACGGCGCTGACTTCCGTGAACCCGTCGATCTTCATGCGCTCGCCCGTCATGGCGATGAGCCGGCCCTCCACGCGAATCCCCAGATAGTCTCCCAGCTCATGGGTACGCGCCGCGAACGGGCCCGGTCGCGACGCGTCCACCAGCTCGAGCATTTCCGGGGCGGCTGAAGCGTCGAGACGCTCGGCCTCTCGTGGTCGCACCGGGCCGGCCACCCGTGTGGCGATCATCTGGTGCACGGGCTTGGCGAGGAGGGTCTCCAGCTGTTCGGTGGGGGGCAAAGGCTCGACGGTAAACATGGCCACCTGATCGCCCCGCGGCACGAGGGGAACCAGCGACGCGAAGCTGGCGGGCGACAAATCCCGCAAGCCCGCGAACGGCGCCACGTCGGCCATGTACCGACGGGCGCGGTCGTCGCCTACCGAGAACTGAGTCTGGCGACCATTCAGCGCGCGCCAGACCACGCTATCCAGCGGATGAGTTTCCCCCACGTACGCTACGCTCACGCATCCCCCCCACGAAACCGTGCGCCGGAGGCGATTCGGATTGGATTATACCGTTCCGCGGACGGGATGCGGAGACCCGAATGGACCGACATCATCGAGGATGCCCGGACGACATGGCGGCGTGAGCCAGGGGAAGGACCGAACGTGCCGTGCGTTGACAGTCACGATGGCTCTGGTGTGTAGTGGGGCGCACGCAGCGAGGGCCGGGCTGCGAATCCGGAGGATGGCGATGGCGAAGCGGACAGCGCGGCGATGGGTGTGGGCGGTGGTGCTGGCCCTGGCGGTGGGCACGAGCGAAGCCCAGACGGTGGATGGCGTCGCCGTGGACGCCGACGCGGAGCTGGTGGTGGCCGTGCCCGACGATACGAACAACATGGATCCCCGGATCGGCATGGGCTCCACCCGGTCCAACTACATCCGCCAGGTCTTCGAGAGCCTCGTCGACGTCGACGCGCAGGGCAAGCCGGTGCCCGGCCTCGCGCTCTCCTGGAAGCCCGTGAACGATCTCACGTGGGAGTTCACCCTCCGCCGCGGCGTCACCTTCCACAACGGGGAGGCGTTCAACGCCGACACCGTGCTCTTCAACCTCGACCGCATGTTCCGGAAGAACCTCGACAAGTGGGGCGTCAAGGACGTCACCGCGGGCACGTCCTTCGAGAAGGTCTATCCCGCGGTCACGCGCTGGGAGAAGGTGGGTGACTACACCGTCCGCATCTACAGCAGCGAGCCCGTGCCGAACCTGTGGGACGTGGTCGGCCGCGAGCCGCTCGTGCCGCGAGAGTACGCCATCAAGAATGGCGTGGAGGCGCTCAACGAGCGGCCGGTGGGCACCGGCCCGTGGAAGATGGTGGCGTGGAAGCGCAACGACTCGATGCGCTTCGAGCGCTACGAGGGTTACTGGGGCTCGCCCCCGCTCTTCAAGCGGCTGCGCTTCCAGGTCATTCCTGAGGCGGGGGGACGTCTCGCCGCGCTCCGGGCGGGCCAGGTCGGCCTCGTCGACGCGGTGCCACCGCTCGACGCGGGCGTCCTCGGTCGCGAGCCGGGCATCAAGGTGATGAGCAGCGCGCAGAAGCTCTACTGCCGGATCTATCTGAACGCGCGGCCCAAGGACAAGTTCGACTCGGGCGGCAAGGACGGTCTCTTCACCGATCCGCGCGTGCGCCTCGCCTTCAACCTCGCCGTGAACAAGGAAGGCATCGTCCAGAAGATCTTCCACGGCTATGCCCAGGCCAACGCTTCTCCCGTAGCCACCGTCTCCTACGGTTATGCCGCGCAGGAGCCCTACGCCTACGATCCCAAGCGGGCGCGCGCCCTCCTCGCGGAAGCGGGCTGGAAGGACGCGGGGCCGGACGGCGTGCTCAAGAGGGACGGCGAGACGCTGACCCTTCAGCTCCTCTTTCCCGCCAAGCACTACGGGCAGGGCTTCGACGAGACGACGCCGGCGGTGGCCGAGATGCTGAAGGCGGTCGGGGTGCAGGTGGTGATCAAGCCCGTCGACTACGGCACGCTGATCCAGACGGTGACCAAGGGCACCCTGCCCTACAACGGCGGCTTCACCGCCTGCCGCACCAGCAACAACCTCGACGCCGACGACTATCTCCGGGACTGGACGGCCATCACCCTCATCAACTGGGCGCCCTATCCGGCAGACCTCGTCGAGCTCTACCGCGCCACCCGGCGCGAGGTGGACCCGCAGAAGCGTCTCAAGCTCATGGCCGACCTGCAGCGTCGCGTGCGCGACTGGGCGCCCGTGGTCTCCCTGTACCAGGAGGCGAAGATCTTCGCGGCAAGCACCCGGGTGCTCCGCTTCGCGCCCCTGATGGACCTCCACATGGATTTCCGAGGCGTGGCGCTGCGCAAGTAGTCCGCCTCGATGCCGAGCTTTCTCCTGCGGCGGCTGATTCACGGCGTCTTCGTCGTCTGGGGCGTGGTCACCGCCGTGTTCTTCCTCGTTCGCCTCACCGGCGATCCCAGCGCGTTTCTCGTGGATCAGAGCGCGACCCGGGAGGAAATCGCCCACACCCGTCATCTCCTCGGCCTCGACCGCCCGCTCTACCAGCAGTACGCCGCCTTTCTCCTCGCCGCCCCGCGCGGCGACTTCGGCACCTCGATCCGGGACAAGCGCCCGGCCATGGGCCTCGTCCTCGAGCATCTCTGGCCGGCCACCGTCGAGCTGGCCCTGGCCGCCGCCCTTCTCTCCACGGTGCTCGCGGTGCCGCTCGGCATCATCTCCGCGACCCACAAGGATCGGGCCGCCGACCACGTGAGCCGCATCGCCTCCCTCCTCCTCCAGTCGATGCCGGGCTTCTGGCTGGGCCTGCTCTTGATCCTTCTCTTCGCCGTGGAGCTCCGCGGATTCCTGCCCGCCTTCGGCTCGGGGACGTGGCGCCATCTCGTCCTGCCCGCCGTCGCCCTCGCCGCGGCGCCCCTCGCCCAGAACGCGCGGCTGGTGCGGGCCGGCATGCTCGAGGTGCTCCAGCAGGACTACGTACGCACCGCCCGCGCCAAGGGGGTCCCCGAGCGCGGGATCCTCTACCGCCACGCGTTCAAGAACGCCGCCATCCCGTTCATCACGGTCAGCGGCCTGAGCCTCGGCTTCATGCTGAGTGGGGCCATCATCATCGAGACGGTCTTCGCGTGGCCGGGACTCGGCCGCCTCATCGTGCAGGCCGTGCCCGGCCGTGACTTTCCCGTGATCCAGGCGGGCGTGTTCGTCTTCGCTCTTATCTTCGTCGCCCTCAACCTGGTCGTGGACCTCCTCTACGCGGCCGTGGATCCGCGGGTGAGGCTCGGGTGACGCGCCGCCGCGACAAGGGCGCGGCCGTGGCCAGTCTCATCGTGCTTGCCGCCGTCACGGCCGCGGCCATCCTTGCCCCCATGCTGTCGCCCGCCGAGCCTCTCAGGAACGATCTCCTGGAGCGTCTGACCCCGCCCATGTGGAACGCGGGAGGCAGCGCCGCCCATCCTCTCGGCACCGACACCCTCGGCCGCGACGTGCTGAGCCGTCTCCTCTACGGCGCGCGCGTCTCCCTGGTGGTGGGCTTCGTCACCGTGATCATCTCGGGGGCGGCGGGGGTCGCGCTGGGCGTGCTCGGCGGCTTCTACGGAGGCTGGCTCGACGATGTGCTCATGCGCGCAGGCGATGTCCAGCTCGCCTTTCCCGTCCTGCTCCTCGGGGTGGCCCTCCTCTCGGTGCTCGGGCCGGGACTGGTCAACCTCGTGCTCGTGCTCGTGGTGAGCGGGTGGATCACCTATGCGCGAATCGTCCGCGGCGAGACGCTCTCTCTCAAGCATCGCGAGTTCGTGGAGGCCGCGCGGGCCCTCGGCGCGCTCGACGGCCGCCTGATCTGGCGCCACCTGCTCCCCAACGTGTGGGCGCCCATCGCGGTGGTGGCCACGTTCTCGGTGGCCCGCACGATCATCGCCGAGGCCTCGCTGTCCTTTCTGGGCCTGGGTGTTCCCGCGCCCACCCCGAGTTGGGGCGCGATGCTCGACGAAGGCCGCAACTACATCACCACCGGCTGGTGGCTCGCCCTCTTCCCGGGCACGGCCATTCTCCTCGTGGTGCTTGTCATCAACCTCATCGGGGACTGGCTGCGGGACGCTCTCGATCCGCGAGTCGAGCGTGGCATATGAGCGCGGGCTCGAGAGACCGGAGCGGGGCCGGGCCACACGTGGTGATCCTCGGGGGCGGCTTCGGCGGCCTCGCCGCCGCACGGGCCCTCGCGAGGGCGCCCGTGCGCATCACCCTGCTCGATCGTCAGAACCACCACCTCTTCCAGCCGCTGCTCTACCAGGTTGCCACCGCCGGCCTCTCGCCGGCCGAGATCGCCTCGCCCATCCGCCGGATCCTGAGCGCCCAGCGGAACGTGACCGTCCTCCTCGCCGAGGCGACGGCGGTGGATCCGGAGGCGAAGCGCGTCCGTCTCGCCGACGGCGATCTTTCCTACGATCAGCTCATCCTGGCCACGGGCGCCACGCACTCGTACTTCGGCCGCGACGACTGGTCCGTCCACGCGCCCGGGCTCAAGACGCTGGACGACGCGCTAGAGATCCGCCATCGTGTGCTCCTCGCCTTCGAGAAGGCCGAGCGCGAGGAGAACGCCGAGCGGCGACGACAGTGGCTGACCCTGGTGGTGGTGGGCGGCGGTCCCACCGGAGTGGAGATGGCGGGCGCCCTCGCGGAGATCGCACGCCACACGCTGCCCGGCGACTTCCGCCACATCGACCCGACCTCGGCGCGCGTGGTCCTCGTCGAGGCGGGGCCGCGCGTGCTCGCCACCTATCCGTCGGATTTATCCGAAAGCGCGCGGCGTCAGCTCGAAGCGCTCGGCGTCCACGTGTGGACGGGGGCCGCGGTGACGGCGGTGGATGCCGAGGGCGTGCAGATGGGAGCCGACCGCCTGACCGCCCGCACCGTGGTGTGGGCGGCGGGCGTGGAGGCGTCGCCCCTTGCCCGCTCGCTCGGAGTCCCCCTCGACCGGGCGGGGCGGGTGTGGGTGGAGCAGGATCTCAGTGTCCCGGGACGGCCCGACATCTTCGTGATCGGCGATCTCTCGGCGATCGAGTCTGACGGCCAGGCCGTGCCGGGTGTCGCACCCGCGGCCATACAGATGGGCCGGCACGCCGCCGCTAATGTCCGGCGCCGCCTCCGCGGCGAGGCCACGGCCGCCTTTCGCTATCGCGACAAGGGATCGCTCGCCACCGTGGGGCGCTCGCGCGCGGTGGCGGTCATCGGCCGCCTCAAGCTCTCGGGCTTCGTCGCGTGGGCGGCGTGGCTCTGCGTGCACATCGTCTTCCTGATCGGCTTCCGTAATCGCCTCGTGGTGCTCTTCACGTGGATGTGGGCGTACCTGACCTACGAGAGGAGCGCCCGGCTCATCGTGGCGCGCCGCGGCTCCCCCGGCCTCACCAGCGACTCGGGCCGTCGCGGGCCACCCCAACCGTGATGGCCGGCGGCAGCGCGGGCTCGCCGAAATCGATCCGCTACTCGAGGCCCTCGTCCACTGACCGGGGATAGGGCGCGGGCTGTGCCGAACGGAACTGCACGCTGATGCGAAGGTCGGCGTGGGCCACCTTCGGCACGCCGTGCTCCCACGTGCGCTGGCAGTTGCCGCCCATGACGAGCAGATCGCCGCCCCCCAGGTCGAAGGCCAGGGAACGACCGCCCCCAGCCGGTCGCAGCAGAAAGCGCCGCCGTGCCCCCAAGCCCGCGATGGCGACGACGGCGTCGTTGCGCGCGATGCCGAGCCGGTCCCCGTGGAAGGCCACGCTGTCGCGCCCGTCACGATAGGCAGCGAGCGACACTTGATCGAGCGGGCGGCCATAGCGGGCGGCGAGCGCGGCGGCCAGACCCGGGATCAGTGGGTGGCCAGGACCGTCTTCGGGCAGGCTCGCCACAAGGCGGGGCACGTCCACGATCCGTTCGTACATGCGCCGCCGATGAGCCTCCCACCGCGTAGTCGTCCAGAGCACGTCGAGCACGGATTCGTGTCCGCGAACCCACTCCGGCAGGTGATCGATCCACGCGCCGCCGCCCAGATCGGTCCGTGCGAGACCGCGCAGAGCCGGATCGAAGGCCGGCTCTTCGGCGAAGAGCGACCCCTGCCGTATTAAAGGTGAAGGCTGACCACTCATCATGCGTATAGTATCATCCTCGTCAACCCCGTCGGCGAAGCGAGCGACGGGTGCGTATAATCCGACGGAACGCCGAGGTACGGATCTGGACAACCGACCAACAGCAAGGAGCCGCCGATGCGCCACTACTACGACATCAAGCTGAGCGATCACACCATCGACAAGCGCGATCTCGAAGGCGAGTCCATCGTGAAAGCCGGGCGCTACCTGATCGCGAAGACACTGCTGGAGCTGGGGGCGGCCACCGTGGATCCCCTGTCCCCCGCCAACCCGCTCATCTTCTCCGCGGGGCCCTTCTCCGGCACGAGCTTCTCCAATGCGAACCGCACGAGCGTCGGCTGCAAGAGCCCGCTCACCGGAGGCGTCAAGGAGGCGAACGGGGGCGGCACGTTCAGCTATGGCCTCGGCCACCACAAGATCGCCGGCTTCACGCTCCACGGCGCGTCGCCGCGCTGGGTGGTGATCCATTTCAAGAAGGACGGCACCATTCACTTCGACGATGCCGCCCCCTACATGGGCAGGGGCAACTTCGAGGCCCAGAGCATGCTACACGCGCACTATGGCAAGAAGGTGACGATCGCCCTGTGTGGCCCCGTCGGTGAATACCAGGGCCTCCTCGCGGGCATCGCCTTCAGCGACAAGGACGGCCGGCCCGCGCGGCTCGCCGCGCGCGGCGGAGTGGGGGCGGTGATGGGCTCGAAGAAGGTCAAGGCCATCGTAGTCGACCTCGACAAGATCCCGCCCTTCCACGAGCCCAAGAAGGTCAACGCGAGCATCAAGGACTACGCCAAGATGCTCCAGGCCGACGGTATCGTGCAGAACTTCTACGCCAAGATCGGCACCATGGGTATGGCCGACGTGCAGAACCAGATGGGCGGACTGCCCGTGCGGAACTTCAGCGCGGGCCGGCAGGCTGATCTGGCCGCGGGCGAGAAGTTCAAGATGGGCGGCGACTACATCGGCCAGCTCAACACCTCGCGCGGGGGCGAGCAGACGCACGCCTGCATGCCCGGCTGCGTCATCCAGTGCAGCAACGTCTACCACGACGCGGCGGGCAAGGAAGTAGTCTCGCCCGTCGAGTACGAGACCCTGGGCCTCCTCGGCACCAAGCGGGAGGCCAAA
>Ga0207693_10004402_pt1 | contig 11913 bp, 12 predicted proteins | sample LARL81metaG_FD_184347 | JGI IMG/M metagenome (GOLD analysis project Ga0207693, IMG submission 184347) | Corn, switchgrass and miscanthus rhizosphere microbial communities from Kellogg Biological Station, Michigan, USA - LAR L8-1 metaG... | ecosystem: Host-associated > Plants > Roots >...
CCTCGTCCACGTTGCAGGCGTAAAGCACCGGCGCGGAAGTGAGCAGGCCGAGCGAATGAAACAGCTTTTCCTCCTCCGGCTTGCGCTCGGTGAGGCGCGCCGGCTTGCCCTCGCGCAGCAAGACCAGCGCGCGATTAATCAAGTCGAGCGTTTCCTTGGCTTCCTTGTCGTTGCCCTTGGCTTTCTTTTCCAGCGCGTCGACGCGTTTTTCCAGCGAGTCGAGATCGGCCAGCATCAATTCGGTTTCGATGGTCTCGATGTCGGCGATCGGATCGATCTTGCCCTCGACATGGGTGACGTCGGTATCGACGAAGCAGCGCACCACGTGGATGATGGCGTCGACCTCGCGGATATTGGCGAGGAACTGGTTGCCGAGCCCCTCGCCTTTGGAAGCGCCGCGCACCAGGCCGGCGATGTCGACAAAGGAGATGCGCGTCGGGATGATCTGTTCGGACTTGGCAAGCGCGGCGAGCTGCTCGAGACGCGGATCCGGCACCGCGATCTCGCCGACATTGGGCTCGATGGTGCAGAACGGATAGTTGGCGGCCTGCGCCGCCGCCGTTTCGGTCAGCGCATTGAAGAGCGTCGACTTGCCGACATTCGGCAGGCCGACGATGCCGCATTTGAATCCCATGAGATGTCCGTTGTTAGAGCGCGATCCGTTTAGATTGAATCACTTGCTCTCCTAACATTTTGCTTGCGCATGATCTTTTCCGAAAACCGGTGCCCACTTTTCGGGATCATGCGCTAGCGTTTCATTCGTCCGGCGAGTCATCCGCGCCGTCGTCGAAGCCCTTGGCTTCCATGGCGAGGTGCACCCGGTTCTGGAAGCTCGAATCGCGGCCCTCGACCAGCAGCCCGGCATTGTCGGCCATGACGTCGCACAGCGCCTCGACCCATGGCCAGTCGTCTTTGGCGAAGTCGCCGAGCACGTGGTTGGGCACCAGTTCCTTCACCTCGGGCTTGCCGATGCCGATGCGCACGCGCTTGTAGTCGTTGCCGACATGCGCGGTGATCGAGCGCAAGCCGTTGTGGCCGGCGACGCCGCCGCCGATTTTCACCCGCACCTTGGCCGGCGGCAGGTCGACCTCGTCGTGGAACACGACGATGTGGCCGGGCTCGATCTTGTAGAAGCGCGCGGCCTCCTGCACCGCCCGGCCCGATTCGTTCATGTAGGTGCCCGGCAGCAGCAACAGCACGCGTTCGCCGGCGAGCGGGCCTTCCACCGCCACGCCCTGGAAGCGCCGGCGCCACGGTGACAGATCGTGGCGGCGGGCGATCGCCTGCACCGCCATGAACCCGACATTGTGCCGGTTGCCGGCGTGGCGCGTGCCGGGATTGCCGAGGCCGACGAAGAGCAGCATGACTTTAGCGGCGTCGCCGCCGTCCTCGACCGGCCGCCGCGCTGGCGGCAGCCGGTCTTGCTAGGCCTGTCACTTCTTCTCGGTTTTGGCCGGCGCGGCGGCGGCGGCGGGCGCAGCGGCGCCGGCAGCAGGCGCAGCACCGGGGGCGGCGCCGGGCGCGGCACCCGGAGCGGCAGCGGCGCCTTCGGCGCCGGGCGCGGCGGCGGCGGCAGCCGCGGCGGCGGCGGCAGCAGCAGCGGCTTCGGCGGCGGCCTTCATTTCTTCGGCGTAGCCGGACGGCGGCACCACGGTCACCAGCGTCATGTCGGGGCGCCCGATGACACGGATATTCGGTGGCAGCGTCACGTCGCTCAAATGCTTGGAGTGGTTGATGTCGACGCCGGCGATGTCGACGTCGATCGACTCCGGAATGTTGTCGGCCGGGCAAACCACCTCGACGTTATGCGTCACGATATTGACCGCGCCGCCGCGCTTGACGCCGGGTGATTGGTCGACATTGAGCACGTGCACCGGGATATGCACGCGAATGGTGGCGCCCTCCGACACGCGCAGGAAGTCGACGTGCAGCGGCAGGTCCTTGATGGCGTCGAGCTGGAAGTCGCGCGGGATCACGCGATGCTTCTCGCCCTCGATGTCGATCTCGTAGAGCGTGGTGAGGAAGCGCCCGCCGTAGATGCGCTTGCGCAACTCGTCGTGCTCGATCAGCACCATCATCGGGGGCTTGTTCTCGCCGTAGATCACGCCCGGCACATTGCCGGTGCGACGCGACGCCCGCGCGGCCCCCTTGCCGCCTTTCGGACGCGCCGTCGCTTTCATTTGCAGCACGGTGGCCATGGTGGAATCCTCATCTAAGTCTATGGAAAAAGGCGGCTTTTCGCCGCCCGCAAACGCGGCAAGCCTCCAGGGGTGCCGGGGGCCGCGGTGCGCGCGGGTTATAGCGGCGGGTGCCGCAAAGGGCAAGAAAGCTGCCCCGGCACGCTCAAATCAGCCGGGCGACGGGCCGCTTTTCTTCGGCTTCTCGGCCTTGGCCTCCAGCGCCGCGATGCGCGCCTTGAGCGCCTCGTTCTCCTCGCGCGCCAGCCGGGCCATTTCCTTGACCGCTTCGAATTCCTCGCGCTGCACCACCTCGAGATCGCGCAAGATGCGCTCGGCCTGGGTGCGGAACAGCGTGTCGAACTCGCGCCGCACCCCCTGCGCGACGCCGGCGGCGTCGTTCATCAGCCGCGCCATTTCGTCGAAGATACGGTTGCTGGTCTGGGTCATGGCTGGAGGCCCCGCTTCGCTCCCATTAATGGCGATCCCGACATGCCGCCGCAAGAGGCGGGCATGGTATAGGAATGATCGGTCATGGCCGGGCTTGTCCCGGCCATCCCGCTTAGGATGGCGCGTTGCCGGCAAAGCGGGATCACCGGGACAAGCCCGCTGATGACAGCACGAGAGTCCGGACCTGCCCATGCCCCTCCTGCTCATCCCGTACCCGCAAATCGACCCGGTGCTGATCCACCTCGGCCCCTTCGCGGTGCGCTGGTACGCGCTCGCTTATATCGTCGGCATCTTGCTCGGCTGGCTCTATGCCCGCCGCCTCATCCGCAACCAAAGCCATTGGGCGGGGCCGGCGCCGCTGACGGTCGTCAACTTCGACGACTTCGTGGTGTGGGTGACGCTCGGCATCATCCTCGGCGGCCGCATCGGCTACGTGCTGTTCTACAACCTGCCGCAATTCGCCGCGCACCCGGCCGAAATTTTCGAGATCTGGCACGGCGGCATGTCGTTCCACGGCGGCTTCACCGGCTGCGTGCTGGCGGTGGTGCTGTTCGCCCGCAAGCGCGGCATCCCCATTCTCTCGCTCGGCGATCTCACTTGCGCGGTCGGGCCGATCGGCCTGTTGCTCGGGCGGCTGGCGAATTTCGTCAACGGCGAATTATGGGGACGGCCGACCGACGTGCCCTGGGCGATGATCTTTCCGGGCGGCGGGCCGTTGCCGCGCCACCCGAGCCAGCTTTACGAGGCCACGCTGGAAGGGCTGGTACTGCTGCTGGTGCTCTGGCTCATGATCCGCGCCGGCGCACTCAAGCGCCCCGGCCTGATCATCGGCGCCTTCGCCTGCCTCTACGCGCTGGCGCGCGGCTTTTGCGAATTCTTCCGCGAGCCGGACGCGCAACTCGGCTTCCTGTGGGGCGGTGCCACCATGGGGCAATTGCTGTCGATCCCGCTGTTCCTCGCCGGCCTCGGCTTTATCGCCTACGCCATGAAGCATGAGCCGCTGCGGCGCGCCTGATAAGATCATGCGCGGGGGACCCTCAATGGCCGAGACGACGCCGCTCGAGAGCGAGATCCGCCGCCGCATCGAGGCGGCCGGGCCGATGCCGATCGGCGAATACATGGCGCTCTGCCTGCTCGACCCGGTGCACGGTTATTACACCACGCGCGACCCGCTCGGGGCCGGCGGCGATTTCATCACCGCGCCCGAGATCAGCCAGATGTTCGGCGAACTGATCGGGCTCTGGATGGCCGCGGTCTGGAAGCGCATGGACTCGCCGCCCAAGGTGCATGTCATCGAGCTCGGCCCCGGCCGCGGCACCATGATGAAGGACGCGCTGCGCGCGCTGAAGGTGATGCCGGGCTTCAGCGAGACGATTGCGCTGCACCTGGTCGAGATCAATCCGGTGCTGCAGGCGCAGCAGCAGCGCGCGCTGGCCGAGGTCGCGCCGCCGGTCGCCTGGCACAAGACGCTCAACGACGTGCCGCCCGGCCCGTCCATCGTGGTCGCCAACGAATTTTTCGACGCGCTGCCGGTCAACCAGGCGGTGAAACTGGAAAGCGGCTGGCACCAGCGCTGCGTCGGCATCGGCGACGACGGTCGTCTCGCCTACATGCTGGCGCGCGAGCCGATCGCGCAATTTACCGCGCTGCTGCCGCCGGCGCTGCGCGAAGCGCCGCTCGACTCGATGTTCGAATGGCGCGACGACAAGCCCGCCATGGATCTTGGCCGCCGCCTCGCCGACCATGGCGGGGCCGCCTTGGTGATCGATTATGGCCATTCGGAAAGCGCGCTCGGCGACACTTTGCAGGCGGTCGGCCGCCACGCCTTCGCCGACGTGCTCGCCGCGCCCGGCACCATCGACATCACCGCCCATGTCGATTTCGAGGCGCTGGCGCACGCGGTCACCGCCATGGGCGCCGAGGCCTACGGGCCGATCGTGCAGGCGCAATTCCTGCGCCGGCTCGGGATCGAGACGCGCGCGGCCTCGCTCAAGGCCAAGGCCACGCATGAGGGGCAAGCGGCCATCGATCTCGCGCTGGTGCGGCTGATCGGCGCCGGGCGCGGCGGCATGGGCATGCTGTTCAAGGCGGCGGGCTTTTCGCATGCCAAGCTCGGCGCGCCGCCCGGCTTCTAGCGCCGGGCGATTTCCTTGCTATCTTGCGGCCATGTTGCAGTCCGCCGCGCTCAAGCTTCCGGGCATCCGCCACGGCTTTTTCACGCGCGCGGGCGGCGTGTCGCAAGGCGTCTATGAGAGCTTGAACGGCGGCGTCGGCTCGCACGACGCGGCCGACAGCGTGGCCGAGAATCGCGCCCGCATGGCGGCCGCGCTCGGCGTTACGCCCGATCGCCTGCTCACGCCCTACCAGATCCATTCGCCCGACGTCGTGGTCGCCGAGACGCCGTGGACGCGCGAGCAGCGCCCGCGTGACGACGCGCTGGTGACGCGCGTGCCGGGGCTGGCCATCGGCGTCTCGACCGCCGACTGCGGACCCTTATTGTTGGCGGACGCGCAAGCTGGCGTGGTCGGCGCCGCACATGCCGGCTGGCGCGGCGCCTTCGCCGGCGTGATCGAAGCAACCGTCGCCGCCATGGAGAAGCTCGGCGCCGCGCGCGCGCGCATCGCGGCGGCGCTCGGCCCGACCATCCGCCAACGCAATTACGAAGTCGGCCCCGATCTGATCGCGCGCTTTGTCGAAGCCGATCCGGCGAACGCGCGTTTCTTGACGCCGTCGCCGCGGCAAGGCCACGCCATGTTCGATCTTGCCGGCTATATCGCCGCGCGCGTGCGAGCGGCCGGCGTCGGGCATTTCGAGGATCTCGACCTCTGCACCTATGCCGAGCCGGACCGCTTCTTCAGCTACCGGCGCGCGACCCACCGCGGCGAGGCGGATTATGGCCGGCACATCAACGCCATCGCACTCGCCGACTGACGCTGCGCCCATTCGCCGGTCCATGGCTGGACTCGGCATCGCGTGCCCCGCTAGGCTTCATTCCGGCCGAGGTTGCCAACAATAAAACGGCCGCAGGGGTGCCGATGACGGGGCGTTGGAGCCGCGGCGCGCGTGGTGCGGCGGCGTATCGATTGAGCCTGCCCGCCGTTTTGACGGCCGCGTTGTGCGCCTGCGCGCTCGCCGGCTGCAACGAGAACGGTGCGCAATTGACCGCCGCGCAGCCGCGCGGCGCCACCGTCGCCTTCGAGTCGATCGACGGCCCGCCGCAGGCGCAATTCCAGAAGTTGGTGCAAGATCTCAACGACGAGGCGCAGACGCGCCGGCTGGCGGTGATGTCGCGCGAGCAGCCCTCGGCGTACCGCGTGCGCGGCTATCTCGCCGCCGACGTCGCCAAAGGCGCCACCACCATTTCCTGGGTCTGGGACGTGTTCGACGGCGAGCAGCAGCGCAGCCTGCGCATCACCGGGGCCGAGACCGTGAAGGGCCGCCACCGCGACGCCTGGCAGGCGGTCGACGACGCCATGCTGCGCCGGATCGCGCAAAGCAGCATGAGCGAACTCGCCGCTTTTTTGACCTCGGCCGAAGCCGCGCCCGGCACACCCGATGTCGAAGCGGCAGCGCAAATGACGCTGACCTCGGCGAGCGCTTCGCCCGAGGCGGCCGGCATATTCCGCATTTTCCGTCCCAATGCGGACCCGGTGCCGACGCAAGTGCAGGCTGAACCGGCCGAGGACGTCGCGGCGCCGCTGCCGCGCCGCCGCCCGACGCCGGCGGCCTTTGCCGGCGGCGAGACGCTGCTGCTGGCCGCCGCGCCGGCGCGCTGAGTCGCGTTTACGCTGTCCGAAAAAGCCTACAGGACAAAGGCTTCCGGCGTATTGCCGGGCTTCCTCCGCCTTGTTATGACCACGCCGCCGGAGCGCCAATCGTTGCGTCGAAGGCCGCGCGCAGCAAGGATTTTCGGATGACGGGCAATAACGGGGCGATCAAGCTCGTCGCCGGCAACTCCAATCCGATGCTGGCCGGCGACATCGCCAAGTACCTGAAAATCTCGCTGGCCAAGGCGATCGTCAAGCGCTTCGCCGACGGCGAAGTGTTCGTCGAGATCCAGGAAAACGTGCGCGGCGCCGACGTGTTCGTGCTGCAATCGACCTCGGCCCCGGCCAACGACCACCTGATGGAGCTGCTGATCATCATCGACGCGTTGCGCCGCTCCTCGGCGCGACGCATCACCGCGGTGATCCCCTATTTCGGCTACGCCCGGCAGGACCGCAAACCCGGCCCGCGCACGCCGATCTCGGCCAAACTGGTCGCCAACCTGATCACGCGCGCCGGCACCGACCGCGTGATGACGCTCGACCTGCACGCCGGGCAGATCCAGGGCTTCTTCGACATCCCCACCGATAATCTCTACGCCTCGCCGCTGATGGTGCGCGACATCCGCGAGCGGCTGCCGGTCGAGAACGTGATGGTGGTGTCGCCCGACGTCGGCGGCGTCGCGCGCGCGCGCGGGCTGGCCAAGCGCATCAACGCGCCGCTCGCCATCATCGACAAGCGGCGCGAGCGCGCCGGCGAATCCGAAGTGATGAACGTGATCGGCGAGGTCGCCGGCTTCACCTGCGTGCTGGTCGACGACATCGTCGACAGCGGCGGCACGCTGATCAACGCCGCCGACGCGCTGCTCGCGCAAGGCGCCAAGGCGGTGCACGCCTATATCAGCCACGGCGTGCTGTCGGGCGGCGCGGCCGCGCGCATCGCCAAGTCGAAGCTGAAGGAACTGGTGATCACCGACTCGATCCAGCCGACCAAGGACATGCTCGCCGCCGGCAATGTGCGCACGCTGCCGATCGCGCCGCTGATCGGCGAAGCCATCGGCCGCACGGCCTCAGAAGAATCGGTCTCCAGCCTGTTCGACTGACCGCATCCAACGTCGGCATTCATGAATGTCATGGCCGGGCATAGTCGTCCGAAGGACGGCGTCGCTTCGCTCGCCTATGTCCCGGCCATCTCGCTTGGTCGGGCACTGCCTTTGCAAGCGGGATCGCCTGGACAGCCCGGCGATGACGGAAAAAGACCAAACGACCTCGACTCGGCGCGCCAACTTATCCACCGCAAAATTACCGCCGCCGGCGCTTTGCCTGTGGAATCCCGAGTCGGCGCGGTTGCTTCGCCCGCGCAAATCACGGCTCACTGGACGCAACGATGCCTTTGGCGGGCTGAATCGAGCGGGTTATAGTCGACTGGCAGGTGATTCGGTTTCGTCGCAGAGGCACCGCGTATCCCAAGAGTCAATATCCGGTTCCGGGCTCGTACCGGCTGCTCCGGTGGCGTGCGGTGGCGTGCGTTTCCCTCAAGCTCAATCGGCAAAGCGGAGACGTCATGTCGCAAATCGCTTACGCGGACGAACCTCGAATCAATCCCCTCGACGTGGTCGAGCGGCTGGCGACCGGCAATGACTGGTCGTTCGAGCGCGCCGGCGACGACGAGATCACCATTCTGGTGACCGGGCGCTGGACCGACTATCAGCTGTCCTACACCTGGATGGGCGACATCGAGGCGCTGCATCTGGCCTGCGCCTTCGACCTCAAGGTGCCCGAGCGCCGCCGCGCCGAAGCGCAGGCGCTGATCACGCTGATCAACGAGCAGCTTTGGGTCGGCCATTTCGACCTGTGGATCAAGGAAGGCATGGTGATGTACCGCCACGCGCTGGTGCTGGCGGGCGGCGTCGCCGCTTCCGGCCGGCAATGCGAGGCGCTGCTGTCGACCGCGCTCGATGCCTGCGAGCGCTATTTCACCGCCTTTCAATTCGTGGTCTGGGCCGGCAAGGACGCCAAGGAGGCGCTCGCCGCCGCCATGTTCGACACTTCCGGCGAGGCGTAGTCTCCCCTTGTCATGCCCCGCGAAAGCGGGGCATCCAGTATCCCGAAGCGCTGAAGCTTGATCTCGAAGTCGGTGGATACTGGATCATCCGCTTGCGCGGATGATGACGGCGGAGTGAACGATGGCGACCCGCTCGACGCAAAGACCGCTGCGCACGTTCGCCGGCCGCCTGGTGCTGCTCGGCGCCGGCAAGATGGGCGCCGCCATGCTCGAAGGCTGGCTGGCGCGCGGGCTCGATCCGCGCAAGCTCACGGTGCTCGAGCCGCAGCCGACCAGAATGGTGCAGGCGCTGAAGCGGCGCGGCGTCGCACTCAATCCCAAGGGCAAGGCGGCGGCCGCGAGCGCGATCGTCATCGCGGTGAAACCGCAGAGCGCGCCGGAAGCGCTGCCGGCGCTCGCACCCTATGCCGGCAAGGCGACGCTCGCGCTCTCCATCATGGCCGGCCGCACGCTCGGCTTTCTGCAAGGCCATCTGCGCGACGTCGCAATCGTGCGCGCCATGCCGAACACCCCCGCCGCCATCGCCCGCGGCATCACGGTCGCTTGTCCCAACGCGCAAGTGACGGCGCGCCAGCGCAAGCTGGCGACCGATCTGCTCGCCGCCATCGGCACGGTCGAATGGGTGGGCGACGAAAGCCTGATGGACGCGGTGACCGCGGTGTCTGGCTCCGGGCCGGCCTACGTTTTCCTGCTGGCGGAAGCGATGACCACGGCCGGCATCGCCGCCGGCCTGCCGGGCGCGCTAGCCGCGCGGCTGGCGCGCGAAACCGTCGCCGGCGCCGGCGAGTTGCTGCATCGCTCGACGCTCGATGCCGCGACCCTGCGCCAGAACGTCACCTCGCCCGGCGGCACCACCGCCGCGGCGCTGGAAGTGCTGATGGGACCGGGCGGATTTCAGGAATTGCTGACGCGGGCCATCGCCGACGCCACCCGGCGCGGACGCCAACTGGCCGGCTAGGCGTGGCTTCCTCGCCCTAGAACGGTCGCCCTTGCGGACTTAGATTAGAGGCAGCCCTGAACACGGGAGGCCCGCCATGGCCCGCAAATCCAAACCGGCACGCAAGACATCCGTTGCGCCACCCGCAGGCGGCATGTCCGAGCGCGCCAAAGCGATCGACGCGCTGATGGCGTTGCTCGCCGAACAGTCTTTCGAACAGATCGGTCTCGCCGAAGTGGCCGGGCGCGCCGACCTGAAACTGTCGCAGCTGCGCGCCGAGTTCGGCTCGGTGCTGGCGATCTTCGCCGCCCACGTCAAAGACATCGACCGCGCGGTGCTGGCCGGCGGCGATGCCGACATGACCGAGGAGCCGCCGCGCGAACGGCTGTTCGACGTGCTGATGCGCCGGCTCGAAGCGCTCGCCCCCTACAAAGAAGCGGTGCGCTCGGTGATGCGCTCGGCGCGGCGCAATCCCGGCCTCGGTCTCGCGCTCAACGCCATGGCGGTGCGCTCGCAGAGCTGGATGCTGGAAGCCGCCGGCATCGGCGCGCACGGACCGCGCGGCGCGTTGCGCGCGCAAGGCGCCGCCTTGATGTTCGCGCGCGTGCTCTCGGTCTGGGTCGATGACGAGGAAGAAGGCCTCGACCGCACCATGGCGGCGCTCGACCGCGGGCTCGCCAGCGCCGAGCGATGGGAAGGTTTCATCGGTGACTTGTGTGCGCTGCCCGCCTGCATCCTGCGCGGCCCGCGTCGGCGCCGCCGTCACCGCGGCGAGCAAGAAGCGGAAGCGGCCTAAGCTGCGAGCCAGCTCGCACGCAGTTCGTCCTCGTCTCCGTTGAAGGTATTGCAGTCGCAATTACCGACGCCGTCGACGGAATGCTGGTCAGGTCCGTGAATGCCGTCGCTGAATTGCCAAAGCCAGAAGTCGGACCAGGTGGCGTGCAACTTCGGAGCGTTGGCGTATTGCGCCCACCACACGCGGTATTTGGCAAAGTCGGGATCGCCTGCGGCACCCGCCGTCGCCGTCATGTAGGCGCCGCTGGTATATAGGCGCGGCCGCTGCCCGGTCCGCGCCTCGACCGAGGTGAGGAAAGCCTTGGCCTGATCGAGCGACATCGAATTGCCCGGCTCGGGTTCGTTCTTTTCAAAATCGAGGACCAACGCAAAACTGCCGTCAGGCTGCACGGTATCGATGAAGTGTTCGACTTGGTCGTCAACATCGTCGGCGGTGCCGAAGTGATAGGCGCCCCACAACAGGCCGGCATCGAGCGCGGGCTGCTTGCGTGGCATGTACATTTTGTCGACGAAACCGGTGCCTTGCGTCGCCTTGTGGATCACGCCGGCGACGCCGGCGGCGCGCACCCGCGCGAAATCTGCAACCGCATTATGATGGGATAGGTCGATCACCATTGCATTCGGCATGAGCTTCTCCCCCTCGGGTGGCGGGCGCAGACCGATCTTAGTGCAATGCTTCAGAAATACAACTTGCGCGCTACACCGGCACCCGCACCGTCGCCCGCAAGCCGCCGAGCGGGCTGTCGCCGAGATTGATGTCTCCGCCATGCGAACGCGCGATGTCGCGCGCAATCGCCAGCCCCAATCCCGTTCCGCCCTCGTCCTGATTGCGCGCGTCGTCGAGCCGCAAGAACGGCTTGAACACGTCCTCGCGCATCTCGGCCGGTATGCCGGGGCCGTCGTCGTCCACCGTCACGGTCAAGTAGCGATGGTCGCGGTGGCCGGTGATCTCGATCGAAGGCGCAAAGCGCGCCGCGTTCGATACGAGGTTCGCCAGGCAGCGCTTGAATGCCGCCGGCCGCACGGTGACGATCGGCGGCCCGTGGAACACGACGGTCGCCTTGTGGCCGTGCCGCTCGGCGTCGAGTTTGAGCTCGTCGAGGAAGGCCGCCATGTCGGTCGGCGCCGATTGCTCGCCGAGGTCGCCGCGCGCGAAGGCGAGATAAGCCTCGAGCATACGCGCCATCTCGTCGACGTCCTTCTTCATGGCCTCGACTTCCGGCGAGTCGCCGATGAGCGCCAGCTCCAGTTTGAAGCGCGTGAGCACCGTGCGCAGGTCATGCGAGACCCCGGCCAGCATGGCGGTGCGCTGCTCGATGGCGCGCTCGATGCGCGCCTTCATCTCCAGGAAAGCGGCCGCCGCGCGCCGCACCTCGCGCGCGCCGCGCGGCCTGAAATTCGGCGCGTCGCGGCCCTTGCCGAAGCTTTCGGCGGCGTCGGCCAACCGCTGGATCGGCTTGATCTGGTTGCGCAGGAAGACGATGGCGACGGCGAGCAGCACGGTGGACGTGCCGACCATCCAGAGCAGGAATATCTCGGAATTGGAGGCGTAGGCTGCGCTGCGGCGGGCAAACACGCGCATGACCGTGTTGTCGAGCTGCACGCGGATCTCGACCAGCGCCGATTTGCCGACGGTGTCGATCCAGAACGGCTTGGCGATCTGCTTGCGCAGCTCTTCCGACAGCGACTGGTCGAGCAGCGAGAAGAACGGCTTCGGGCCCGGCG
>Ga0207693_10004403_pt1 | contig 11906 bp, 9 predicted proteins | sample LARL81metaG_FD_184347 | JGI IMG/M metagenome (GOLD analysis project Ga0207693, IMG submission 184347) | Corn, switchgrass and miscanthus rhizosphere microbial communities from Kellogg Biological Station, Michigan, USA - LAR L8-1 metaG... | ecosystem: Host-associated > Plants > Roots >...
ATGCGTCAAGAGCGGCAAGTTGATCGAGTGCTGCCAGGCAGGCGAGGGGGGCCTGTTCGTCGGCGCTCGTGAAGGGCGGCCCCCAAAAGGCCATGATGCCGTCACCGATGTACTTGTCGATGATGCCGCTGTGGCGCCGAACCGGTTCCGACATCACGGTCATGTAGCGGTTCAGCACGGTGACCAGCGCGGCCGGAGTCATCCCTTCGCTGAACCTCGTGAACCCCTTCATGTCGCAGAACAAGATCGTCATCTCGCGGCGCGAACCTTTGGCGTCGGTCAGCTCCGGCCGATCGATCAGCCCGGCGACAATCCGTGGATCGACGTATTTGCCGAAAGTATCGCGGATTTGCGCTTTGATGCGCAGCTCGCCGACCATGCTATTGAAGGAATGCGTCAGCCGGCCAATTTCGTCGCGCGAGGTGATCGGGACGACTGTGTCAAGGGCACCACCCTCAACTGCGGCGGTGCCAGCCAAGAGGCGCCGCACCGGGCGCACCAGGCCAAGCGTGACGGCGGCCGCAACGGTGATGCCGAGCAATGCGGCAATCGCCAACAGCACCAAGCCAATGTCGACGACGTGCCGCTGGTAGGCACGGGTTCCGACGATAGCGGCACCGGCGAGCCGACGCATCTCGCTGCGTTCGGCATCGATTTTCCGGTCGAAATCGTCCCGCCAATCATCCAGCTCGGCAAGCAGTTCACCGGTCTGCGCCTTGTTACCGGCCTCGGCGGCGGCGAGCAATTTGGCGAGCACTGCCTCGTAACGCCGCCGCTCCTCTTGCAGAGCCTCGATTTTGGCGTCGAGCCGCGCCAGAGCGATGTTGTCGTCAAAGTCGAGCGGATCGGCAATCTGCTCGTTGATGTGCTGGCGCGCAGCGGCAATCTCTTCATCGCTCGCCTTGCCGGCGTTCGCGGTCCGCTGACGCAGATCGTCGACCTTGGGCGCGTTGTCCGGCCGCTCGGCGATGGCCAGGAGCAGCCGGCGGGCATAGGCCGACTGTTCGACCGAGCGAATATTGGCCTGGGCGAGGGCAACATAGGCAGGGAAATAGTTGTGGTCGATGATAACGAGCTGGTCGTCGACCGTGCGGGTCATGCGCATGCTCAGGACCGCCACCGCTGCCATTAGGATCAACAGCCCGACGGCGATGCCAAAGATCTTAATCCCGATGGTAACGCGCATCCCCGGCTCCAATCGGCGCAAAACTCGGCCGACCCTCCCCGCCGCACCGACCCGACCCGACCGCACGATGGATAGCCTACAAAGGCGGCAATGCGTAGCCTTTAATAGCGTGGCGGCGGCGGATAGCTCGGCTGCGGGGCATAGCCCGGGGCATATCCCGGGGGCGGTGCATAAGCGGGTGCCGGCGCGGCATATTGCGGCGGCGGGTATCTCCGAGAGGCCATGCACTGCGCATAATACGCATTGTACTGCTGCTGCAGGTATCCGGCCGCGTTCTGGGCGTTGGAAGCGCCGATCCCGGTGCCGACGATCGCACCGGAAGCCGCCCCGATGCCGGCGCCGCGACCGCCGCCGACCGCGGCACCGACCGCCGCCCCGAGACCAGCACCAAGAATGGTACTGCCGATAGCTTGCGAATTAGCCTGGTCGCGCAAAGGCGCGATCTGCGCGTCGGCAAATTGCCGGCACGCTTGATCATCGTAATACGACTGCGCCAGCGCTGCGTTGCTCACAGTGAGCGCGGCCAGTAGCGAGCCGACGAAACTCGAAGCGAGAAGCCGCACAGAAATATCCTCCTGCGTTGCATGGTCGGCCCCGGTCTGCCGGCCCGGGATTTGTTGCCGACGGACGACACCATGCGCGAGCTTAAGCGGTGATTGTTAAGATCATCCATACGCACCGAGGAGCGGCTCCCGGTCCCCAGTGCGGTGACGGGCCGCGCGCTTTCTTCAGCGCCAGAGCTGACGGGTGGCGAGCGCCGCACCCTGTGCCAGCGCTTCGAGCTTGGCCCAGGCGATCTGCGGGTGGATGCGGCCGCCGAGACCACAGTCCGTCGAGGCGATCACCCGCTCCTTGCCGACGAGATTGGCGAAGCGAACTATTCGATCGGCGACGAGCTCGGGATGCTCCACGACATTGGTTGCGTGGCTGACGACCCCCGGCAGGATCAGCTTGTCGGCGGGCAATCGGGCCTCCTGCCAGACCCGCCATTCATGCTCGTGACGGACATTGCCGGCCTCGAAGGAATAGGCACCGGCATTGACCGCCAGCATGACGTCCACGATGTCACGCATTGCGATATCGGTCGTATGGGGCCCGTGCCAGCTACCCCAGCACAAATGAAAGCGGATCCGTTCTTGGGGAAGGCCGCGTATGGCATGGTTCAGCGCCTCGACGCGCACCATCGAGAATCTCTTGTATTCCTCGACGGTCGGCTCGGGATTGATCATGTCCCAGTTCTCGGCGATCGCCGGATCGTCGAGCTGGAGTACGAGCCCCGAATCGAGGATCGCCTTGTATTCCTCACGCATTGCATCGGCGCAAGCGTAGAGCAGCTCCTCCTCGGTCTTGTAGTACGAGTTGCCGATCCGCGAGGCGCTGCCGGGCGCAACGGCGGTCATGAATCCTTCCTCGACCCCGGTGGCCTCTAGTGCGGCCTTGAAATTCGCGATGTCGGCGTTGATCGCGTCGTGACCGGCATAGTGGATCGGCGCGACGCAAATCGGCGCGGGAGGCCTGGGCCCGGTGGTGATCCCGGAATCAGGATCGTTATACGCCACGGCGAACTGCGTGCGGTCGCGGCGATCGCCAAAGCTCGTCAGCGCGACGTGACCGGGACTGGAACGCCTGGCCTCCATCTCGTACAAGCTGGGGCCGTGGAGATCGAGCCCGCCGAGGCGAAGCCACGAATATCGCCACCACGAACCGTAATTCACCCGCTGCGCCATCGGCTTACCGAACTCGCCGTCGCCGGGAACATCGATCCCCGCCTCCTTTTGGCGGCGGACGACCTCCGCCACCGACGCCGTGAGCTTTTCTGCAAGCGCAGGTTCGTCGTTTGCCGCCCAAGCCTCGATCAGATCGTCGGGACGCGGCAGGCTCCCGGCATGGCTGGTCAGAATATGATCAGAGCTGCCTCGCATGGTTCCCTCATCGCCAGAGCTGACGTGTAGCCAGTGCTGCACCCGCGACCAAGGCTTCGAGCTTGGCCCAGGCGATCTGCGGGTGTACGCGACCGCCGAGGCCGCAATCGGTCGAGGCGATGACGCGCTCCTTTCCGACGAGGTTCGCAAAACGAGCGATCCGGTCGGCGACGAGCTCGGGATGCTCGACCACATTGGTTGCGTGACTGACGACCCCCGGCAGGATCAGCTTGTCGTCGGGCAATTTGACGTCCTGCCAGACCTTCCATTCGTGCTCGTGGCGGACGTTCCCGGCCTCGAACGAATAGGCTCCGGCGTTGACGGCCAGCATGACGTCGACAATGTCCCGCAGCGGGATGTCGGTGGTGTGCGGCCCATGCCAGCTGCCCCAGCACAGGTGAAACCGGATCCGGTCTCGCGGAAGGCCGCGAAGCGCATGGTTGAGCGCCTCGATCCGGACCATGGTAAACTTCTTGTAATCGGCAACGTTTGGCGCGGGATCGATCATATCCCACCCCGTCGCAGTTGCCGGGTCATCGAGCTGGAGGACCAGCCCGGCGTCGAGGATCGCCTTGTATTCCTCGCGCATCGCATCGGCGCAGGCGTACAGGAAATCCTCGTCAGATTTGTAATATTCGTTGGGGATCCGATAGGCGCTGCCCGGGGCGACGGAAGTCATGAAGCCTTCTTCGAGGCCCGCGGCTCTGAGCGCGGCCTTGAAATTGGCGATGTCGGCCTGGACCGCGGCGTGGCCCGTATAAGTCAACGGGCCGACGCAAACCGGCCCGCTGGTCGGCCGCGGTCCCATCCAAATGCCCGAGTCGCGGTCCGCGTAGGCGTCAGCAAACCGCACGCGGTCCCGCCGGTGGGCGGCGCTGGTCAGCACGATCTCACCTGACCGGGAGCGCTGGGGTGGCCGCGAATCCAAGGCGGGCCCATTCAGCTCCAGCCCACCCAAACGGTGGAACGCGTAATTCCACCACGCGCCATAGTTCACCCGGTGTCCCACCGACTTGCCGAATTCCCCATCGCCGGGAACGTCGATGCCGATGCCTTTCTGGCGCCGGACAACGTCTGCGACGGCGTTTTGGAGCGTCGCGGCGGCTTCGTCATCGATCGCCTCGCCCGCTTCGCGGGCCCGGTTCGCCTCGATCAGCTCGTCCGGACGCGGCAGGCTCCCGACATGGCTGGTAAGGATATGATCGGAGCTGGTGCGCATAGTCGCCCCTCTCGTCAAGCGGGTCCTTCCGAGATTTCGCGGTCGGGGGATCCGACGTCGACGTTATGATCCGGCAAACGTTAGCCCGGCGCCCCGCCTGGAGAAAGAGACAAGTAAACGAATGGAGTACGGATATTCCCGATCGTGGTGTCCTGACCAATCGCGCCTCAGTCGTAGGTCAGCTCGGGACGGAAGACACCGCGTCCGTCCGGCGTAAAGTCCAAGGCGCCCCAAAGGGGCCAGATCGCTTCGACATGCCGCGGGTCCTGGCCCGGGTCGCGCGGAGCGAACATCAGCTCGGTCCCGTAGGCGTGGCGAACCGATCCGGCCTCGCGCACGAAGACATTGAGTATGGGCTACCTATTCGAGCGGGCGCGGCTCAGGCGCGCAGCGGCTCGAGGATACTGACGAAATTGGCGACCGCGGCGCCGCCCATGTTGAAGATGCCGGCGAGCGCCGCCCCCGGGAGTTGGATGCCGCCGGCCGTCCCGGTTACCTGCATAGCCGCCAGCACGTGCATCGATACGCCGGTGGCTCCGATCGGGTGTCCCTTCGATTTGAGCCCGCCCGACGGGTTGACCGGCAGTTTGCCGTCCTTTTCGGTCCAGCCTTCGAGGATGGCGCGCGCTCCCTCGCCCTTCGGGGTCAACCCCATCGCCTCGTATTCGATCAGTTCGGCGATCGTGAAGCAGTCGTGGGTCTCGACCAGATCGAGGTCGTCCAGCCCGAGCCGGGCCGCGGCCAGCGCGCGCTTCCAGGCGAGCTCCGGGCCTTCGAAGGCGACGACGTCGCGCCGACTCATCGGCAGAAAATCGTTGATCTGCTCGGCGGCACGGAAAATGACCGCCTTCTTCATGCTCAAAGCCGTCGCCGTGTCGGCGAGCACGACGGCGGCGGCACCGTCCGAAACCAGCGAGCAGTCGGTGCGCTTCAACGGGCCGGCGACGATCGGGTTCTTGTCCGAGACGGTGCGGCAGAACTCGTAGCCGAGATCCTTTTGCATCTGAGCGAGCGGATTGGCGACGCCATTCTTGTGGTTCTTGGCGGCGATCCGCGCCAATGCGTCGGACTGGTCGCCATAACGCTGGAAATAGCTCTGGGCGATCTTGCCGAAGATGCCGGCAAAGCCCCCTTCGATCGCGTCCTCCTCTTTGCGATAGCTGGCGCCCAACAGGATGTCGCCGACCTGTGCGCCGGAGATTTCGGTCATCTTCTCGACGCCGACGATCAGCGCCAACCGCGCCCTCCCGGCAGCAATCGCGTTCAGGCCCTGATGGATTGCCGCCGAGCCGGTTGCGCAGGCGTCCTCGACCCGCGTCGCCGGTTTGAAGCGAAGCGCGGGATCGGCCTGAAACACCAGCGAGGCCGGAAACTCCTGGCGGACGAAACCGCCGTTCATGGTGCCGAGATAGATCGTGTCGATATCGGCTGCCGCGACCCCGGCATCGGCTAGCGCGGCCTGCGTCACGTCGACGATCAGCGACTCGATATCTTTGCCCTCGTGCTTGCCGAATTTGCTGTGCGCCCAGCCGACGATGCAACCGCTCATGCCGCCCTCCAGAATGCCAACGGCGGACGATAGCAAGCCTGTCCGCGCCACTCTATGGTGATATGGGGTGCCGTCGAGAGAGCGACATGACGGAAACGATTGATACGATCACGTTGCGGGTCCCGGACGATTGGCACGTCCATCTCCGGGATGGAGAGATGCTTGCGACGGTGGTTCCATTCACTGCCCGGCAATTCGCCCGTGCGATCGTGATGCCGAACTTGGTACCTCCGGTGACCACCGCCGCGGCAGCGCGCGCCTACTGCGAGCGCGTATGTGCCGCCCTTCCGGAAGGCGCCGTCTTCGAGCCGTTGATGACCTGCTATCTGACCGACACGACCGACCCGGAGGATGTCACTCGGGGATACCGAGACGGGGTCTTCACGGCGGTCAAGCTTTATCCTGCACTGGCCACGACGAATTCGGCCTTTGGCGTCACCGATTATGACCGCGTCGCGCAGGTGCTCGAGCGCATGGCAGGGCTCGGTATGCCTTTGCTGATCCATGGCGAGGTGACCGACCCAGAGGTCGACGTGTTCGATCGCGAGGCGGTGTTCATCGACCGGGTTCTCGACCCGCTACGCCGACGCCTCCCTGAACTGCGCATCGTGCTCGAACACATCACGACCGCAGAGGCGGTGGACTACGTAACCTCGGGCGGGCCGAACCTGGCGGCGACGATCACCGCGCATCACCTTGTGATCAATCGCAATGCGATCTTTGCCGGCGGGATCCGCCCGCACCTCTACTGCTTGCCGATCGCCAAGCGCGAGAAGCATCGGCTGGCTTTGCGCCGTGCCGCGACGTCGGGCGATCCCCGGTTCTTTCTCGGCACCGACAGTGCGCCGCACGAAACTCCCGCCAAGGAGACGGCGTGCGGCTGTGCCGGCATCTTCACCGCGCCTTGCGCCCTCGAGATCTACACTGAGGCGTTTGAGGAGGAAGCGGCGCTCGACCGGCTGGAAGGCTTCGCCTCGCTGAACGGCCCAAAATTTTACCACCTCCCGCCAAACGAGGCTCAGATTGTCTTGCGGCGGGAGCCCTCGGTGGTGCCGCAACACATCGGGGAGGGCGATCACGCCGTCGTCCCTTTTCGCGCGGGAGAAACCCTTCGATGGCGGTTGCAGGTTTAGGGGCAGAGGATGGAGATCGCGACGGCGCTGGAGCGGATCAAGGAGGCGGCGGGGCCGCGCGGTTGGATCGCCGATCCCGCGGAGCAGCAGCCCTACCTGGTCGAAGCGCGGAGACTCTGGCGCGGCGCCACCCGGCTCGTCGTCCGGCCGGCATCGACCGAGGAGGTCGCGGCGGTGGTACGAATCTGCGCCGAAGCCGGGCTGCCGATCGTGCCGCAGGGCGGCAATACCGGCCTCGTCGGGGGCGCAGTCCCTCCCGAGGACGGGCAAAACATCGTCCTCGCCCTCGGCCGCATGAATCGCATCCGCGCAATCGACCCGGTCAATTTCACGATGACCGTGGAGGCCGGGTGCATCCTGGCCCATTTGCAGCAGGCAGCCGCCGAGGCGGACCGGTTGTTCCCGCTAAGTCTCGGCGCCGAGGGCAGCTGCCAGATCGGCGGCAATCTGTCGACCAATGCCGGCGGCATTGCCGTATTGCGCTACGGAAACGCCCGCGAGCTGACATTGGGCCTTGAGGTCGTGCTGCCCGACGGACGGATCTGGGAGGGACTGCGCGGGCTGCGCAAGGACAATACCGGCTACGACCTGAAGCAGCTCTTTATCGGCGGCGAAGGCACCCTCGGGATCATTACCGCCGCAACTCTCAAGCTCTTCCCGAAACCGCGCGAAGTCGAGACCGCGTTTCTCGGGATCTCCAGGGTCGAGGACGTCATGGCGCTCTTCGCCCATGCCCGCGCCGCCACCGCCGATCAGCTGACCGCCTTCGAGCTGATCCCGCGCGCGGCGCTCGACCTGGCACTGGCCCATATAGCCGGCACCGTCGACCCGCTGGCGACGCCGCATCCCTGGTACGTCCTCCTCGAAATGTCGTCGAGCCAGACGGAGAGCGGCATCCGCGGGCTTTTGGAGAGATTGTTGGAGAGGGCGCTCCAAGAGGGTCTGGTCGCTGACGGCGTCATCGCCGAAAGCGGGATGCAAGCCAAGGTACTCTGGATGATCCGCGAGGCGATTGTCGAGGCGCAGCTCCATTCGGGGTCGATCAAGCACGACGTCGCGGTACCGGTCAGCCAGGTCGCCGACTTCATCATGCGGGCCACCGCCGAGGTGACCGACAGGCTGCCCGGTATCCGGCCGATGGCGTTCGGCCATGTCGGCGATGGCAACATTCACTTCAATCTGACTCAACCGAAAGGCGCCGACACCGCGGCCTATCTTGCGCGGTGGCAGGAGTTCAACGACATCGTCCACGGCGTCGTGAAAGAACTTCGGGGGTCGATCAGCGCCGAGCACGGCGTTGGGCGCTTGAAGCGCGACGAGATCACCCATTACAAATCGCCGATCGAGATCGAGCTGATGCGCACGGTCAAGCGCGCCCTCGATCCCGGCAACATCATGAACCCCGGCAAGCTCGTCAGCCTGTAGGGTCTCCCGCAGCGGCGAACGGAAACCGGAGATGCCCGAGGAAGATCCGCGACGGCGCTACAGGGCCAATCTCCAAGGCGAGATCGACGGCGCCTCGCTCTACCGAGCGCTGTCGCTGACCGAGAAGAACCCGGAGCTGGCGCAGGTTTACGCTCGCCTCGGCGCGGTCGAAGAGGCTCACGCCGAATTCTGGAAACGCAAAATGGGCGCGATCGGCCAACGCGTGCCCAACCTGCGGCCGAGCTTCCGGACGAGGGCGCTCGCCTGGCTCGCGCGCCGTTTCGGCCCGGCCTTCGTATTGCCGAGCATCAACACGCTCGAGGAGATGGACAGCGGCACCTACGATGCGCAGCCGGAAGCTGTCGCCGGCGGGCTGCCCACGGACGAGCGCTCGCACGCCCGCATCATCGAGGCGCTGGCGGCGCCGTCGCCGGGTGGGTTCAGCGGCTCGACGATCGCGCGGCTGGAAGGCCGGCATCGCGGCCTCGGCGGTAATGCGTTGCGCGCCGCTGTGCTCGGCGCCAATGACGGGCTGTGCTCCAATCTGAGCCTCATCATGGGGGTCGCCGGCGCGGATCTCGCGCCGCATGCGATCCTGGTCACCGGTCTGGCGGGCCTTTTGGCCGGCGCCTGTTCGATGGCCTTGGGAGAATGGCTGTCGGTCAGCACGACCCGTGAATCTTATCAGCGGCAAATCAAGACCGAGGCCGACGAACTCGATCAGGTGCCCGAGGAGGAAGAGGAAGAGCTGGCGCTGATCTACCAGGCAAAGGGGCTCCCCGAAGACCAGGCGAAGGGGCTGGCGCAGCGGCTGATCGCCAACAAGGAAACCGCCCTCGACACGCTCGTACGCGAGGAGCTCGGGATCGACCCGGAAGAACTCGGCGGTTCCGCCTGGGCCGCCGCCGGCACCTCCTTCCTGCTATTTGCAGTCGGCGCGATCTTTCCGGTCGCCCCCTATTTTACGCTGGCGGGCTTGCCCGCGGTGATCGCCAGCCTCGCGGCGAGCGGGCTGGCGCTGTTCCTGATCGGCGCCGGAACAACGTTGTTCACCGGCCTCGGAATAGGGTTCTCGGGGTTGCGCCAAGTACTGGTCGGCTTCGCTGCCGCCGGGGTGACCTACGGCGTCGGCAAGCTGATCGGCGCCGCCGTCACGGGCTGAGACGCAGGCTTCCGGTGCGGGCGAGAAATTCCGCGCGGGCGAGCTGGCGCTGCAGCCCGAGCCGCTCGGTCACCGTCAACGGCTGCCACGGGCCGCCGATCAGCACCTGACCTCTGCCGTCGATCTTGAAGCGGCGGCCATCGAAGACCAGGAGCCCGTCGAGCCCGCGCTCGTCGAGGGTCCAATTCCGCACCGGCCCGGTATCGATGTGGATAAAGCCGGAATGCGGGTACCAGCCGACGCCACCCCGCTGCATCGTCCGCGCTCTGGTCATCGCATCGGCAAGCCTCGATTCGGGGCGCAGGTCAAGTGCGCGGCCGACAATGTGCTGACTGTGCTCGGCGACCCCGAAGGTCGTGCGGGCGAGCATCGCATTGGTCTCGGCCGTGCGATAGGCCGACAGGATCGTCGCCTTGGTATCGCCCACCGAATCGAGGACATCGGCGAGGAAATCGATGACCCCGACATCGATCTGCGTCTTTTCGCCGGAATGGTGGTCGCGCAAGAAGACGCACAGCTCGTCGATGACCCGCGGGATCGGGCCTTGATCGTTGCGGTACGCACCATCGAAGGTCTCGCCGGTGTGACAGTTGACGAGACGCAGCCGGCGCAGCGCCAGCGGCGGACGGGCAACCGCGCGTGCCTTCAACGGCCAAGCGGCGGCAAAGCCGGTCATCAGGGACAGAAACAGTCGACGATCCATCGCCTCTTCGGTTCTCGCACAATCACCTGAAAACGTCATTGCCGGCGTCACCGGCAATTCCGCAAACACAGGGTCTGCTGGATACCCGGGGCGAGCCGGGCACGACGAGGAGAAAGGTTAGCGGATTGAAGGCGCAGACTTGCCCGCGGTCAAGCTTAAAATCTCTTCAGCAAGCGATCGATGTAGTCGAGCTCGATTTCCGGACGAGAGCGCTCGCCCGCGCGGCGGCGCAGTTCATCCAGAATCTCGCGAGCTTTTTGCAGAGTATTCTGGTCGGGGATTTTAACGTCCCCTTGATCATACGTTCCGTTATTCGACAACGGCCGCCCGAGCGGATCGCGCTCGACCCGGTCGCGCGGCATTCCGTCTGTCGGGCCCACCTCGTCGTCATTCGGGTTACCCCATTGGCCCTGCATGCGGCGCTGCATCTGCTGGGCGAAATCCCGCGCAGCCTGCTGCAGTTGATCGAGCGCCTCGGTCTGCGGGCCGATCGCCTCACCCGGCTGCCGGCGCTGCAATGCCTCAGTAGCATCGCGCATCGCCCGTTCGGCGCGGCCCAGAGGCTCGGGAATATCGCCGAGCCCGTCACCGAGCCGGCGCATCATCTCGCCGAGCATGCGCCGCAACCCTTCCTGCTGCCCGGCAGCCTCGCCCGGTTGGCCGTTGGGGTCCGGCTGGTCGCCGCCTTGCTGCTGTCCTTGCTGCTGGCCGCGCTGCCCCATACGGCCCTGTTGACCCTGCTGGCCTTGTTGCTGCTGCGCACGGAAACTACGGTCGAGCAGCTGCTGCTGCCGCTGCATCAGCTCGCGCATATTGCGCATCATTTGCTGTGCCTCGCTCGACCCTTGCTGCGGCATTTGCCCGGGTCTCGCCATGCGCAGGTTTTCGAGCATGTTCTGCAGCTGCGACAACAGCTCGCGCGCCTGGTCGCGCGCGCCGTTGCGGGCCAAATCGCGCGCTCGGTCGAGCATGCGCTGCAGGTCGCGGCTGCTGATCACCTTGGAGGGATCGATCGGCTGCTGGTACTGTTCGGGATTGCGCGCCATGTTTTCGGCGAGCGCCTGCAGATAGCGGTCGAGCGCCTGCTGCAACTCCTTCATCAGGCGATCGATCTCTTCATCCGGCGCGTTTTTGGCCAGCGCATCCTGGAGCTCCTGCTGCAGCCGTCGCATCTCGCGCTCTGCAAGCGACATGCGTCCGTCCTCGATGCGCAGGGCGGTGTCCCAAAGCAGTTGCTGAACCTCGGCTATTGAATTCGCGTCGTCGTTGATCCGTAGACGCTCCTCTGCCAGCCGCATCGCGAGGAAGGAGACGGTGTCGTCGCGGTAGAGCTGCGGCCGCTCGCGCAGGTCGCTGAGTGTATCGGCTACCGCCAGCCGCGATCCGGGGTCGGTCACCAGCTCCTTGCGCTGGTCAATAATCGCGCGAGCGACCGGGTGCTCGAATTTCCGCTCTGGCAACTTCATCCGGACGGGCTCGCTTTCGCCGGTTTGGCCCAGCGCGTCGGCCGCGACGAGCCGGATCTCCACCGGCAGGCCGGCCCAGGGATGCGGCGACAGATCGTGATAGCTGGTGGCCTGCGCTTCTTTCAGGTGCAGTCCAGGCAA
>Ga0207693_10004405_pt1 | contig 11906 bp, 6 predicted proteins | sample LARL81metaG_FD_184347 | JGI IMG/M metagenome (GOLD analysis project Ga0207693, IMG submission 184347) | Corn, switchgrass and miscanthus rhizosphere microbial communities from Kellogg Biological Station, Michigan, USA - LAR L8-1 metaG... | ecosystem: Host-associated > Plants > Roots >...
CGTTCAGGTAGTCCATGGTGGCGTTCGCCATCCGCAGCGCCTCCGCGACACTGCCGAACATTCGGCCGCCTGCGGTGCACATCCTGGACCACCTCCCCGGTTACGCCGTGACCGATCGCCTGCCTCTCATCGTCCGCGCCTTCTTGTGGCCTGAAACCAGGATAGCACAGGTGTTCTAGATAGCACAATAAATAGCATCAAGATCTTTTAGCCGGTACGATTGTCAGGCCGAGGAGACGGTGAACTCGTGGCTACCCGAGCCAACGGGCGTTTCTGTCCCGCCGGCCACCACCGTCGCGGTCGTGCCAGGTGGCACGCGCACCGCAATGGTCATCCGGCCGTCGGTGATTTCCCAGGATGACTCGATCCGGCCATACGGCGACTCGTGGGCAGCCGACGCGGAGGTGAGCCCGCCGCCGGGCACTGGCTCGACGACGAAGGAGCGGTAGGCCGGGGAATCGGTCAGCCGGATGCCAGCGGTATAGCGGTGGAGGAAGTCGGTCACCGCGCCCTTGGAGTAGTGGTTCAGGGAGTCATGCGGCCGGCCGTGGGCGTCGATCCCCTCCCACGACTCCCAGACGGTGGTCGCGCCGCGGTCGATCATGGTCAGCCAGGACGGAGGCGTGTCACGCAGCAGGAGCTCGTAGGCCACGTCGGCATACCCGTGGTCGGCGAGCACAGACAGCAGGTACGGCGTCGACAGGAACCCAGTGCGCAGGTGCGTGTCGGCCGCGCGAATAAGGTCCACGAGTCGGCCGGCGGTCCCTTCGCGCAACTCGTCTGGCACCAGCCCGAAAGCCAGGGCGCGCACCAGGGTCGGCTGGTTGTCGGGCCGGATCGCGCGGTCGGCGCCGATGAACTCCCGCTGCCAGGCGTCCCGAACCCGCGCGGCGAGCTCGGCGTACTGGTCCGCCTCGCCGCTCTTGCCCAGAACGCGAGCGATCTTCGACGCTAGCAGCGCCGAGCGGAAGAAGTACGCCGTCGAGACGTGCCCCCTGTCGCTGGCCTGATACGCCGCCATGTCGGTGATCTCCTCGCCGGGGACCTTCCATTCGCCGAACTGGAACCCGGTGTCCCACAGGTACCGCTCATGCGCCAATGGCGCCGCCGACCGGGCGGCCCGGTCGGGATGCCGCCCGTCAGCGGCTGCCCGTTCCACGTAGCCGAGCCAGGCGGACATGGAAGCCCACTGCTCGTCAAGGATCCGGGCGTCTCCGTACGCGCGGTACAGCTCCCACGGCACGATGACGGCGGCATCTCCCCAGCCGGCGGAGCCGTGCCAGCCGCCCACCGGGCCGTGCCTGCCCTCGGATCGCGGCAGCGGCGACATGTTGGACACCACGCCGTTGTCCCATTGACCGGCGACCAGGTCGCGCAGCCATTTGGCCGAGAAACCGGCCACGTCGTAGAGGAACGCGGCGGCGGGGACGAACAGCTGCCAGTCGGCGGTCCAGCCGGCTCGCTCCCTGGTTGGGCAGTCGGTGGGGATGTCGCAGGCATTGCCCCTGAAGCTCCAGACGGCGGCAGCGTGGAACCGGTTCACCCGGTCGTCGCTGCACGCGAACCACCCGGTGCGCCGCATGTCGGTGTGCACCACGACGCCGGTGACCGCGTCGGGGGAGAGGTCGGCGGGATGGCCGTCGACGCGCACGTACTGGAATCCGTGGGTGGTGTGCCGAGGCTCGAAGCCACCCGCCAGCCCGTCGGTGATGACCGTGTCGACCTGCCCGGCCGGCAGCGGGTGCGGCAGGAACGGCATAGCCGGGCGCAGGTGCTCCACCGTCACGTCGCCGTTCTCGTCGAGCCACTCCCCGTGGGTGAGCGTGACCTCGGTGCCTGCCGGGCCGAGGCCGAGGCCGAGGCCGGGGCCAGACAGACGCACCCACCCGTTGATGTTCTGGCCGAGGTCGGCGACCTGGCGGTCCGCGCTGACCCTGGTGACCGATACCGGGCGTATTTCCTCGACCCGCCGGACTGGCGGCGCTGGCGACCAGACCAGGATGTCGAAGCCGGAGTTCACCGGCCGGACGGCCTGCCAATCGCCCCCGCCGGCCCGCCGCAGGTCGGTACGCTGCCCCTCGATCAGGTCCGCCGCCAGCACGTGCGACGGCCGGCTCTGCCACGACGGCCCGGTGCCGGTCACGGCCGTAGTCCCGTCGCGGAAAACGATGCGGAGCTGGCCGAGGAACGCGGTCCGCGACCCCCACTGGTCGAAGGACCGCAGCGCCCCGACCTGGCCGCGCCACCAGCCGTCACTCAGCAGCACCGTCACCGACGTCATCCCCGATGAAAGCAGGCCGGTCACGTCGTACGCCTGCACCTGCAGCCGCTGGTCGTACTGGGTGAAGCCGGGCGTCAGCTCCAGGTCCCCGACGCGCACGCCGCCGAGGAACACCTCGTACAGGCCGTGGGCGGTGGCGTACAGCCGGGCGCGAGCCACCGGCCGGTCCACCGTCACGAACCCGCGCAGCTCATAAGCGGGCCGCTGCCCGGCCGGCGAAACCACCTCGCCTTCGACAGGCGCCACCCACGAAGCGACGCCGTCCCAGTCCGCCGCGTCCAGCAAGCCCGTTTCTACCTGCAGCGCCTCCGACCAGGGACTCTCCCCGAGATCGGTGCGCACGGCGACGCGCACCGTGACCCGCTCGGCCGACTCTAGCGGCGGGAAAGGCCATGGGACGAGGACGCTGTCCGGACTCGAGACCCACCCGGTGTCGCCAGAGTCAGCGGCCAGCCGGTAGGCAACCTGCCCGGCGGAACCGGAAGGCAGCAGCCACGACAGCCGGGGCCGCCGCTCCCCGATGCCAAACGCCTGATCGAGGTGCCCGGCCCGCAGTCGGCTCGGAGCATCGGACAAGGTCACGAGAACTCAGGGAGGAACGGAGCAGAGTGCCACTCCGGGTCGTCGGCCGCGTCGCGGCAGGCGCAGCTGAACTGGTGCCGCCCAGGCCCGGCCTCAACTGGCGAAGCCTGCCCAGGCAGCGCGACGGTCGCCACACACCCGGACGGGACGGTGACGTCCACGGTCAAGACACCGTCCGACCGCCGCCACGACACCTCAGCCAGCCCGTACGGCGTCACGTGCGACGTCCGCGCCCAGGTGAGCCCGCCACCAGGGCACGGCGAGATCCGCAGTTCCCGGTAGCCAGGCGCGGCGGGGGCAAGCCCGCCGATCACCCGGTGCATCCAGTCGGCGACCGCCCCGAACGCGTAGTGGTTGAACGACGTCATCTGGCCGGGGTTGACCGAGCCGTCGGGCAGCATGCTGTCCCACCGTTCCCAGACCGTCGTCGCCCCCATCGTCACCTGGTACAGCCAGGACGGGCATTCGGTCTGCCGCAGCAGCTGGTACGCGTCGTCGACGGCGCCGGCGCTGGTGAGCGCGTCGCAGATCAGCGGGGTGCCGAGGAACCCGGTCGCGACGTGATGCCGCTTGGCGCGCACGAGCTCCACGAGGCGCCGTCCGGCCAGCGCACGCTGATCAGGATCGCGCAGCAGGCCGAACTCCAGCGCCAGCGCGTACGCGGTCTGCGAGTCGCTCACGACGCGCCCGCGCGGCGTCACGTACTCGTCGTGGAACGCCTGCCGGACGCCCTCGGCCAGGTCGGCGTACTTGACGGCGTCCGACTCCTCGCCGAGCACCGCGGCGATCCGCGCGAGCAGGTCCGCGACGTGCGCCCGGTACGCGGTCGCCACCAGGTGCGGGTCGGTCGCGGCCGCCCACGGCTCGTCAGGCGGCGCGGCCGGGTCCAGCCAGTCGCCGAGCTGCATGGCCGGCTTGTCGAACAGCGTGCCGGGCCCCAGGGCAGCGGTCAGCCCGTCGACCCAGGCGCGCATGCTCGCGTACTGCCGCCGCAACAGGCCCACGTCGCCGAACCGCTGGTAGGCCACCCACGGCACGATCACCGCCGCGTCGCCCCACCCGGCCGTGGGCGCAGGCGAAGCGAACGGCCCGGGGAAGTCGACCCGCGGCACGAACAGCGGCACTGTCCCCGCCGGCGTCTGGTCCGCGGACAGGTCCCTGAGCCACGAGGCGAGGAACCCCGCGCAGTCGTACAGGTAGGCCGCGGTGGGCGCGAAGACCTGGAGGTCACCCGTCCAGCCGAGCCGCTCGTCCCGCTGCGGGCAGTCGGTCGGCACGTCGACGAAGTTGCCGCGCATGCCCCACACGATGTTCTCGTGCAGCCGGGTGAGCAGCTCGTCGGAGCAGGCGAACCAGCCGGTGCGCTCGAGGTCGGAGTGGTACACCATCGCGATCGCGGACAGGTCGTCGTAGTCGCCGCTGACCTCGGCGTACCGGAAGCCGTGGATGGTGAACTCCGGCTCCCAGTCCTCGCCGCCTGGATCACCGCGCAGCGTATAGCTGTCGGTAGCCCGCGCGGTGCGCAGCGGGCGCGTCCCCAGCTCACCGCCCTCAAGCACCTCGGCGTGCCGGATCGTCACGGTCGCGCCGCGGCGGCCGCGGACCCGGATGCGGAGCCGCCCGACCAGGTTCTGCCCGAAGTCGAGCACGGTCCGGCCCGACGGCGTCGTGATCGTCTCGCGGACGGCGCGGCCCTCGGTGGCGCGGACCGGCGGGCCGTCCGGCGCCACCAGGGTCGCGACGTCCAGCGCGCCAGCCCGGCACGCCGCCCACCCTGAGTCGTCGAACCCCGCCCCCGACCAGCCGGGCAGCTCACTGGTGGCGTCGTACCGCTCGCCGTCGTACAGGTCCGCGAACCGGACCGGACCGCGCCCCGTCGCGGAGCGCCAGGTCGCGTCGGAAACGATCACGATCCGGCTGCCATCGGTGCGGGTGATCTCGAGCTGCGCGAGCAGTCCGAGGAACGTCCCGTAAGTGTCCCTCGCACCAGGCACGAATCCCAGGCGGCCGCGCCACCAGCCGTCCGCGACCTGGAAGCCGATGGCGTTCGCTCCCGGCCGCACCAGGTCGGTGACGTCGTAGGCCTGGTAGCGCAGCCGCCGGTGGTAGCTCGTCCACCCCGGCGTCAGGGCGTCGTCGCCCACCCGCCGGCCGTTGATCTCGGCGACGTAGATCCCGTGCGCGGTCGCGTAGAGCCGCGCGAAAGCGATGTCCCCGTCGGCGGTGAACTCGCGGCGCAGCAGCGCCGCAGGACCGCGCTCATCGACACCAGGCGAGATCAGCGAGGCCTCCCAGGACTCAGCGTCCAGCCCCCGCTCCACGGTCGCGGGGTCGCTCCAGTCCGACACCGACCCGTCGGCGCCGGTCACCCGCACCCGCACGGTTCGCGACTCCCGCGGCCGGAGCGGCGCGTCAGGCCACGGCACGAGCACCGACGAGGCGGATTCCACCCGGAAGACCGTGTCGCCGATCGCCAGCTCGTAGGCGGCCTGCCGCCAGCCCGGCTCGCCCGCGACCTGCCACGACAGCCGCGGCGAGGCCTCGCCGATGCCGAGCGCCTCCCGGTGGTGCTCGAAACGCACCGGCGACAGCTCATCCACGCCGCTGCTCCTTCACCAGCGCGGCGTAGACGGCGGCGCTGGGCTTGGGGGTGCGCGCGAACGTCTCCCTGTCCACGGAATGCAGCCCGAGCTTCCCCTCATAGCCGAAGATCCACTCGAAGTTGTCCATCAGCGTCCAGTGGTGGTAGCCGAGCACCGGCACCCCGTCGGCCATCGCCGCACGCAGGCCCCGCAGTGACGGTTCGATGAACGCGGCCCGTTCGGTGTCGTCGTCGGTCTGCATGCCGTGCTCGGTGACGATGACCGGCACCCCGGTCTCCTCGTGCGCGTACCGCGCGCAGCAGCCGAGCGACGCGGGGTCGCGGCCGGTCATCGGCCCGCCGGCGGCCGGGGTCCCGTCGGGGCTGACCGACCGCTCGGCGTCGTAGTAGAGCCGCTCGTAGTTCTGGATGGCGATGAAGTCATCCTCGCGGGCCAGCTCAAGCCAGCGCTGGTAGACCTCGGCGCGCTTACGGTCCCGCAGGCTCGCGTCAGGCCCGTACACCTGGTCGTCGACGAGCGCCAGCGCGAAGCCGGCTGGCAGGTCCGGACGCCGGGCCTTGATCGCGGCGCGGGCGGCGCGGTGGCCGGCTGTCATCCCGTCGCAGATCGCGTCCCTTTCCTCGGGGAGCACCACGTTGCCCATCCGGTACCGCGGCACACCCGCCGCGTCGCTCGCTGCCGCCAGAGTGGCGCGCTCCAGCTCGCGGACGACCGCCGGAAGCCCCGACCAGGCCAGCATGGCGGGCAGGTCCGGCTCGTTCAGCGTGACCGCGAGAGCGATCCTCATCCCGAACGCGGCCATCACCCGGTCGCAGTACCTGGCGAACAGCGCCGGGGCTTCTGGGTTCAGCCAGCCCGCGCGCATCGCGAACCAGTGCGGCGAGGTGAAGTGGTTGAACGTGACGACCGGGGCGAGGCCGCGCGCCAGGCAGTGATCGGCGATCGCCGCGTAGTGCGCCAGGGCCTCGGCAGAGAACTCGCCTTCGGCCGGCTCGACCCTGGCCCATTCGACAGAGAACCGGTAGGAGTTGAGGTTCATCCCCGCCGCCAGGTCGACGTCCTCGCGCCACAGCTCCCAGCCGCGGCACGCCTCGCCTGACGGCTCCCGGAAGACGGTCGGCCGCACGTGCTCGGCGAACCAGGTGTCGCTGTGGACGTTGCCTCCCTCGTTCTGGTGGCCGGCGCTGGCCACCCCCCACAGGAAGCCGTCGGGGAACTGCTGCACAGAAATCTCCTTTTTATCCGGAACGGTCTCAGGCCGCTCTGTCCGGCAACCGGAGCCGGGCCACCTGGTCAGCGTGGTGGCAGGCGACTCCCGAGACCAGCGGCGGGCGCTCGCGGTGGCAGACGTCGGTGGCGAGCGGGCAGCGGGTGGCGAACGGGCAGCCGGCCGCCGCGGGCGGCGTCGCGCCCGCCGTCCCGACGCCGAGGGCCTCCCTGGCGGCGCGGCGGCGGGCCTGCTCGGCGGGCTGGGGCACCGGCGCCGCCGCGGTCAGCGCGATGCTGTACGGGTGCCGGGGGCGCTGCGTGACCTCCTCGGCCCCGCCGGCCTCCATCACCTGGCCGCGGTAGAGCACGACCACCCGCTGCGCGAGGAACCGGACGACGCCGAGGTCGTGGGCGATGAACAGCAGCGCGAGCTGCCGGGAGTCGCGCAGGTCGGCGAGCAGGTTGAGCACCTGGGCCTGCGTGGACAGGTCCAGGGCGCTGACAGGCTCGTCGAGCACGATGACCTGAGGGTCGCACACCAGCGCGCGGGCGATCGCGATCCGCTGCCGCTGCCCGCCGGAGAACCGCGCGGGGTAGCGGTCGGCGGCGTCGGCGGGCAGCCCGACCGCCGCCAGGGACTCCAGGATCCGCGGCCGCCGCTGGTCCTTGGGCACCCGCAGTACCTGGAGCGGCTCGATGAGCGTCTGGCCGATGGTCTGCGCCGGGTTGAGCGAGGAGTAGGGGTCCTGGAACACGGCGCGGAGGTCGATGGCGGTGACCCGGCGCTGCCGCAGCGACGCCCTGGTGATGTCGGTGCCGTGCAGCAGGATCCGCCCGGCGTTGGGCGGCTGGAGGCCGAGGATGGCCTTGCCGATCGTCGACTTGCCTGAGCCGGACTCGCCGACGAGGCCGAGGGTCTCGGCGGGCGCCACGTCGAAGCTGACCCCGTCGACGGCGGGGAGCGTCTTGCCGGCGCGCCCGTAGCGGACGGTCAGGTCGCGGACGGACAGGGCGGGGACGGACGGGGCGGGGACAAGGGCGTTCATGAGGGAACTCCGCGCTCGACGGGGTGCGGGACGGGCAGCTCGGCCGGCGAGCTCAGCGGGTGGACGCAGCGCACCGTCCCTGCGCCATGAACTGGTGTGGCCGGCACCGGCGCCGCGCATTCGGCGGTGGCCAGCGAGCAGCGGCTGGCGAACCGGCACCCGGCCGGCCAGTCCGGCGGTGCGGGCACGGTCCCGGGGATCGACGGGAGCCGTTCCGGCACCGGCAGGCCCTCGGCGACGTGCGGGTTGGCCGCGAGCAGCGCGGCGGTGTAGGGGTGGGCCGGCTGGCCGAGCACCTCGGCGACCGTCCCGGACTCCACGACCTGGCCCGCGTACATGACGGCCACCTCGTCGCACAGGTCGGCGACGACGCCGGGATCGTGGCTGACGATGATGACCGACAGGCCCGTCGTCCGCACCAGCGCGCGCAGCAGGCTGAGGATCTCCGCCTGCACGGTCACGTCGAGCGCCGTGGTTGGCTCGTCGGCGATGAGCAGCTTCGGCGACCCGGTGAGGGCCAGCGCGATGCACACCCGTTGCGCCATGCCGCCCGACAGCTGATGCGGGTAGCTGCGCAGCATGCGCCCGGCGTCCACGATGCCGACCTGGCCGAGCAGTTCCGCCGCGATCCGCCGCGCCTCGGCGCGGCCGACGCCGCGGAACCGGCGGATCGGCTGGGTCAGCTGGTAGCCGACGCTGAACATCGGGTCGAGGGCGACCATCGGCTCCTGGGAGATCACCGCGATCTCCCGGCCCCTGATCGCCCGCAGCTCGTTGTCCGGCAGGCCGGCCAGATCACGGTCGGCAGAGTCACGGCCGGCGAACCACACCGACCCGCCGGTGACCTCGACGCCCTCGGGCAGCAGCCCGGGCAGCGCGCGGGCGGTCATCGTCTTGCCGCAGCCGGACTCGCCCACCAGGCCGAGCACCGTCCCCGGCGGCAGCGCGAACGAGACGCCCGTGACCAGCGCGGGGCCGTCTGGACCGCCCACCGCGACGGTAAGGTCCCGCACGTCGAGCAGCATGCCGCCGGCATCGTGCGTGCCGGCCGAGGCGGCACGCACGATGGTGCGGGGTTTCCTATGGCGGGCCGGTACGGCCTCGCGCTCGCGCCCGCCGGCGACGGCGTCCGCGAGCCCGTTGGCGGCGATGACGGTGAGGGCCAGCACGACGCCGGTCGGCACCATCAGCCACGGGTCGTCGTAGACGTGCTGTGACGCGGCGGCGATCAGCCCGCCCCAGCTGGGCGACGGCACCGACGGCCCGAAGCCCATGAACGCCAGCCCGGCCTCGATGAGCACGCTGATCGCGAACAGCTGCGCCGCCTGCACCGCGATCGTGGTCGCCATGGCGGGCAGCACGTGCCGGAGGTTGACCCGCAGCGAGGACACGCCGTTGACCCGCGCCGCGTCGACGTACAGCCGGGTGCGCAGCGACTGGGCCTGGCCGAGGAAGATCCGGTACACCGGCGCGCTCAGCAGTACGCCGAGCACCGTCATGATCGCCCAGGGGTGCACGCCGACGGCGCCGACGAAGGCGAGCAGGATGACGATGGACGGCAGCGCGAGCAGCAGTTCGGCGAACCGGCTGAAGCCGTGCTCCGCCCAGCGGCCGTGCTCGGCGGCAGCCAGCGCCAGCGGGATGCCGATGCCGAAGGCGACGATGACCGCGAGCAGCGCAGGGCCCACCGAGATCCAGCTGCCCGCCGCGATGCGGGACGCCGCGTCGCGGCCGAGCTCGTCGGTGCCGAGCCAGTGGCTGCTTGAAGGGCCAGCAAGGGTGTGCGCCGGGTCCTGGGCATCGACCGGGTAGGGGAGCCACCACGAGGCCGTTACGGATGCGAAGAGGAGGAACACGAGCCAGGCAGCGGACAGGACGCCGCCGGCCGTGCGCAGCGCGCGCGGGACCCTCATGCGGTCCGCACCCTCGGGTCGATGGCACCGAGCACCAGGTCGAGCACCAGGTTGGTGATGACGACGACGACGGTCGCGATGACGACGACGCCCTGCACCGCGGGGAAGTCGTTGGTGCCGATCGCGTTCTGCGCGGCCTGGCCGAGGCCGGGCAGCGCGAAGAGCTGCTCGATGACCACCGACCCGCCGAACAGCGCGATGAACTGGATGCCGAGCACCGACACGACCGGCGCGGCGGCGAACCGCAGGGCGTGCACGTAGCGGATCCGCCACGGCGGCGTGCCGAGCGCGTGCAGCGTGCGGATGTGCTCCTGGCGCAGCGCCGAGATCATCCCGGTGCGGGTCGTGCGCGCGATGATCGCCGTGCCGGTGATCGTGAGGGTGATCACCGGCAGCGCCAGGCTCTGCAGGTACTGGCCGGGCGAGGCGCTGAAGGCCACGTAGCCGGTGGCCGGCAGCAGGTGCGCCTTGATGGCGATCAGGTAGACGAGCAGGATGCCGATCCAGAACTGGGGCAGCGACAGCGCCACGCCGCTGCCGACGGTGACCGCCCGGTCGGCGAGGCCGCTGCGGACCGCGGCGGCGACGCCGATCAGCACGCCGAAGACGCCGCTCAGCAGCGTGGCGAACACCGCGATGGACGCGGTGACCGGCAGCCGGGCCGTCAGGTCGGACCAGATGTCGTGCCCGTCGATGAGCGAGACGCCGAAGTTGCCGCTCGCCGCGTGGCCGAGCCAGGTCAGGTACTGGGTGACCAGCGGCTGGTCCCAGCCCAGGCGGTGGTTCTCCGCCGCCACCTGGGCTGGGGTGGCCCCGGCCCCGGCGGTGATCGCGCCGGGGCTGCCGCTGGAGGCGTGCACAAGGAGGAAGCTCACCACGCTTGCCGCCAGCACGGTTGTGACGGCGAACGCGAGCCGGCGGGCGAGGTAGGTGAGCATGTCAGCCTGCCGGCCGCAGCGACGTCAGCAGCGGATACTCGTCCAGGCCGGGGAATGACGGCTTGGCGACCTTCTTGGCGTTGTAGCCGACGTAGGCGTACTGCTCGGCGACCGGGATCACCCAGGCCTCGTTGACCAGGGCATCGTTCAGTTTCTTGAGCGCCGCCGGGTACGCGGAGCCTGTCGAGTTGGACGCCTGCCCGAGGGCGGCACCGATCACCGGGTCCTGCGTCTTGTGCGGGTTGGCGAAGCCGCCGACGAGGACGCCCGCCGTGATGCCGATCTCGCTGGCCCATCCCAGCGGGACGAAGCCCATCGGCTGGGTGTTGATGGCGGCGAACAGCTGGTCGGTCGAGGTGGTGACCGCGATGTTCATCGTGACGCCGATCGCGGCGAACTGCTTCTGGATGAACTCGAGCTGCGCCTCGTCGGTCGGGGACGCCGTGATGGTGAACGAGAAGCCGTGCGGGTAGCCGGCCTGCGCGAGCAGTTGCTTGGCCTTGGCGTCGCTGAACGCGTAGGCGGCGTTGAGCGACGGGTCATAGCCGGGCGAGGCCTGCGGGAACGCGCTCGCCGTCGGGACGCTGCCCTTGGCGATGGCGGCCACGTACGCCGAGCGGTCGATCGCGTAGCTGAGCGCGAGACGGACCAGCTTGCTGCCGAACGCCTTGGCGGTGACGCCCGTCTTGTCGAAGATCAGCAGCGTCTGGATCGTGCCGCCGTTCTTGACCACCGACACGCCGTTGGACTGGACCATCGGCACCGTGGACGGGTCGAGGACGGACACGTCGGTCTGCCCGGAGATCTGGGCGTTGGCCCGCGCCTGCTTGTCGAGGAACGGCTTGTAGACGATGGTGGCGAACGGGTGGGCCGCCGCCGCGGCGGCCGGCTCGCGGGTCACCGTGTAGCTGCTGCCCTTGACGGCCGAGGACAGCTTGTACGGGCCGGAGCCGTCGGGCGCGGTCTGCAGGCTGGCTGGGTCGGTGACGCCGCGCTGGCCGACGATCATGCCGGGCACGCCCGCGAGGTTCGTCTGGAAGGTGGCCTGCGGCGCGGCGAACGTCAGCACGACGGTGCTGGCGTCCGGGGCCGTGACGTTCGTGATCTGGTCGGCGCCGCCCTTGGCGAAGGCGCCGTAGGACTGCAGCTTGGCGTCGCTGCGCCTGTCGAGGTTCTCCTTGACGAGCTGGGCGGTTAGCTTCGAGCCGTCGGTGAAGGTGACGCCGGACTTCAGCTTCAGCGTCATCTGCGTCTTGCTCGCGTTGTAGCTGAAGCTGGTGACCAGCTCGGGCGCGACGCCGCCGGTGGATGTCTGGACGAAGAGCGACTGGTAC
>Ga0207693_10004406_pt1 | contig 11903 bp, 8 predicted proteins | sample LARL81metaG_FD_184347 | JGI IMG/M metagenome (GOLD analysis project Ga0207693, IMG submission 184347) | Corn, switchgrass and miscanthus rhizosphere microbial communities from Kellogg Biological Station, Michigan, USA - LAR L8-1 metaG... | ecosystem: Host-associated > Plants > Roots >...
CGCGGTGCGCACTAGTGACCTCGCCCATGCCCAGCGCTATGGCCAGTAGCGCGCAGGCGATAGCCGGATCGTGGCTGCCGTTGTCAGCCGGCAACGTGATGAAGACCGCGAGCAGCGCGCATGCCGCCAGCGCCCGGCCGGCCCGGCGCACAGCATTGCTGCCGTAGGCTCCCAGACCGTAGGCGGCGGCGAGAACCGCAGCGCCGGCCGACCATATGTTCAGGGCCGCCGCGTACTTGACCGCCAGGGCTGCACCAGCCAGGGCCAGCACTGCGGCCGGTTGTTGCCGCCGCCACAAAAATGGCACTGACTGCGCAGCGGCCAGCGCGATGACACCGAGGATGACCGTCGCGGAACCGCCGTGACCTGGCGGCCGCCACCACCAGGGCACATCGAACAGCGCCCAGACCAGCAGCACCGCCGCCAGCAGCCGGTCTACGGTCTCGGCCCGCAGCCATCGCTGCGACCAGGCTCTCCACACGGCTCGACCCTATGCCGCCAGTCCGGCGGTCACACCGTCACGTCCGCGGAGAATCGCCAGCGGGCGATGACTGCCACGACAGCGCAGGTGAGCACAATGCCGAGCAACCCAGCTAGCTCGCCGGGCTGCTGTCCGCCGCTGACGAACCTGCTCCAGAAGTTGGTGGGCAGGTAGCCCGTAGCGTCAAAATTCATCCAGGCCTGCACGAATGACGCCGGGGACAGCCGCCCGATGCTCGCAATGCCGGCGACCAGGAGCGCAAGCAGCATCGAGCCCGCTGTGATCGCCGTCGTGGCGAGCTGCCCCCGGGTGATCGCGCCAGCCGCGGTCCCGACGGCAGCGAACAGCCCCAGCACAATCACTGCGCGCCCGGCCGCCGATGCCGACGAGCCCAGCCCAGCCCCCATCGAGGCATGAGCCGCCGGGAGGCCGGCGCCCGCGGCGATCAGCGGTGCGGCGACCGCCAGGACCAGCCAGCAGCACACCAGGGTCGCCACTCCCGCAGCCCAAATCGTCAGCCACTTGGCGACGAGCACCCAGGTCCGGCAGCCCTGCCTGGCGAGCAGCTGCCTGATGGTCCCTGACCCCCACTCGCCGCCCCAGTGCCCGCCAGCGACCAGGGCGATCAGCAGCAGGCCGGGCACCGAGGCGAGCATGCCGGCCGCGACGTGGCCAACCTCGCCGGGCTGCGCCAGCAGGCTGGTCGCAGCCGCGGCGGTCCTGGCTGCGGCGTGCGCGTGCGCGATGAACTGCTGGCACTGCGCGGTCACTGCCCGGGCGCAGACGTCGGGAATCCGGGGACTGGCCAGCGCGCTACGGGCGTTGTTCGCGCCACCCCAGGTGATGAGCAGGCAGAAACCGGTGATGGCCAGCCCGGTTCCCCACACCAGCGGCCTGATCAGCTTGCGGAGCTCAGCGGCCAGCAGCCACAGCACGTGCGTCCTCATTCCCGGTGATCTCAAGGAACCTGTCCTCCAGCCCGGGCCGCTCGACGGTCACTGACTCGGCGACCACCCCGCCTGCCACCAGCACACCGTTCACGTCCCGGCCGCTGTCGTGCTCGACCAGGAAATGCCCGTTCGCGTGCCTGGCCGGCCAGCGGGCCAGCAGCCGGGCGGCGGCTTGGGCGTCCGTGGCAGCGACCTCGACGCGGACCCTCCGCCTGATCGTGCCGAGCATCGCGGGCACGCCTTCCTCGACGAGCCGGCCACCGACGATCACTGCCACCCGATCGCACACCTGGTCAACCTCAGCGAGCAGGTGACTGGACAGGAATACCGTCGTCCCTTCCGCGGCCAGGCCGCGCAGCAAGCCCCGCATGTCCCTGATGCCAGCCGGGTCGAGCCCGTTGGTGGGCTCATCGACGATCAGCAACCGGGGGCGGCCTAGCATCGCCGCGGCTATCCCGAGCCGCTGGCGCATGCCCTGGGAATAGGTCTTGACCTTCCGGGCAGCAACATCGCTCAGGCCGGCCAGGCTAAGAACCCGGGCGACCTCGCCCGGAACGCAGCTACCGCCCGTGGCACCGAGCACTTCGAGGTTGACCCGCCCGGTCATCCACGGGTAGAAGGCGGGCTCCTCGATCATCGCGCCGACCTGCGCCACGGCCCGCGGGTCGGGAAGGCGCCGGCCCAGCAGATAGATCTGGCCCGCAGACGGCGCGATCAGGCCCAGCAGCATCCGGATGGTCGTGGTCTTGCCGGCGCCATTCGGGCCGAGAAAACCATAGACCTGACCGGACGAGACTTCCAGATCAAGCCCGTTCACCGCGACCGCCGACCCGAACCGCTTGGTCAGGCCCTCGCAACTGATCACATCCATGCGACAGACCGTACGGGCGCAGCGCCCCAGCCGCGTCCCCCGCCAGGACGATCCGGCCTCGCCTTTTCGACGACCCGCGGGACACACCGGCCCCGACGGCAGTACCGGCCGACGATCGGCCGGGAAATGCGCCCGAAAATCCAGGCTGGCCGACGTAAGGATCCGGCGATGCCATCGGCACGGACGGGTTGGTCTCCTGGCACACCCCACGCCGATGATATGGCTCAGAACGACAGAACACCCTCATCTGCACGGTCACAGACCTGTCCGAGCTTGAACGCGACACCGTCCAACACGGCGGCAGTGTGCGCTTTTGTGCCGTACGAGGCCGACTACGCAGCGTGGCGGGGGCGCAGCGCGTCCCCATCTCCGAGATGCCCTGCCGAGTCGGCTTTCGAGGATGGCTAGGAAGAGGCACAGAACGTCAGGGCCGGGGGAACAGCCAGAATTCGTGCATGATGGCGAAGGACCAGGCGCCCAGCCCGAACATCGCCACGGCGATGGCGGCGGCGGTCACTGCCGCCAGCGCTGCCTGCCGCGGCAGGCGGGTCACCAGCCAGCTGCCGAGCAGCGCGATGGCGCCGGCGGCGGGGACGTAGAACCGGGCGAACTGCAAGGTCGAGCCCAAGTCATTGGCGGTCCAGGTGTAGGCGGCATACAGCCCCCACACGCTGAACCAGGACGCAGCCAGGGCCAGCGCCACGGCCAGGTCGCGGCGGGCGGGCGCGGCCCGGTCGTCATCGGCCCGGCGCAACTTGAGGCGCCGGCCGGCGATCCACGCCAGCGCCGCCAGCCCGAGCACCAGCATGGGCATGGCCTGGATCAGGTGGGCCGGCATGTACCGCAGGTTGGGCAGCACTGCGCCGAGGCTGAAGGTGATCTCTCCCGGCCGGTACCCGGACGTGAGCGGCCCGCCGTACACCAGGTCATCGAACACGGCCACGGCGGCGATTGACACCGCAACCGAGCCCAGCCACCATCCCAGCGCGGCCGCCGGCACCGCGCGCAGCTTCGCCGCCGCGACCGCCGCCACGACGGCGCAGCCGAGCACCACGATGTCGGTATAGCGGACGAAGACCGCGACCTCCAGCGCCGCGAACCCGGCCAGCCCGATCCAGGTGCGCCGCCTGACGGTGGCCTCGGCGGCCAGCACGGCCCACAGCAGGGCGCCGGTGCCCGCGGCGATCAGCGAGGCATCGGTGAACGTCGGCATGTAATCGCGCCAGGCAAACAGCAGCGCCGCACCCGAGGAGCAGAACAGCACCACGGCTGCCGCCCCGCCGAAGCGCCCCAGCCAGCGCCGGGCCCCGAAGAACAGGCCCAGGCAACCCAGTGCCCCGTAACACAGCGGCGCCAGCCGGATCATCCCGGCCGCCTGGAACGGTGCGGCCAGGAACGGGTAACCGGGATCCTTCTCGCTGATCCACTGCCCGCCGGGAAGCTGCACCCACTGCAGGACACCCGGGACGCCCGCCCCCGGGCCGGGCAGCTGAGCAGCCAGGCGGTCAACCTGGGCGGTAGACAGAGTCAGGAAATGCCCCTGGGTTATCGCGACGATCGATGCGCGATACGCATAATCGTCCGGCTCTACAAGCCTGGACGCGGAACTCAGCACCACAATGCACAGCGCCGCGAACGCGGCCAGGGCGACGAAAGCCTCCACGCGGTCCCGGCTCATCCGGACCCAAGCCGAAGGGCTAGCCTCATCGCTGGCCTGAGCCATCAGGCTCATACCCGTTACCTTCACCGCTACCGTCCCCCCCGGTGACATCCCTTGCCGTCCCCTAAGCTACGGCCGCGGCCTTGAGGAAGGATTAAGCCGAATCTTTCCCGGCCTCCCCCGCGACATACATGAGAACCCGTACGGCAACAGAATGACCGATTACGCGCTACTGGTCGATGGCGAGTTCGGAGCGGCCGAACGGCGCAGAACAACCGGTAATGTGCTAGCGACTTGCCACGTTGCGGCCATGAGCGGCATTGCAGTAGCAGAACGCCACCGTCGATAGATCAGGGGCGCTCCCTGATGGCGGGGGTGCGCTAACGGCGGCCGCCAGGTGGGCCCGGTCAGGTGTGATCCGGTCCGGGGGGCGGCGAGCAGGTGCTCGGTCGTTCCGCGGCCTCCGGGCCGGCTCACCCCGGGCATGGCGCACCCCGCCCGCACAACGCCAGGTCCTCGGTGCTCCTGACGTAGCCCACGAGCTTGGCGCGGGGCACGAAGCCCACCGCGCTGGCGGATGGGGCCACTAGGAGGGGAGACATACCGGGCGCGAAACGGAACCGGTAGGTGATACAGCCGCCGGGGAAGGTGTAGTAACGCAGGTACGTGAAGTGCGGGTGCAGGCTCAGCGGGCGGTCGAAGCGCTGCGTCGGCGGCTGGTTGGAGGGGATCTGCCGGGCGCCGGAAACGTCGCAGGTCGCGGACAAGGTGATGGTCACGGCCTGGGCGCCAGCCTGATCGGAGTTCAGCCAGAAGGTGGCGTGCCCGCTGGTGATGTCGGCGTCGCCAGCCTGCCAGCCCGGCGGGAGTGTGGTAACGCAGGGCACCAGCGCCGCTGATGGGACGGCCTGAGCCGCCAGGATCATCGAGTGGCCGGTGCCGCACTGCGGGGGGTAAACCCCTATGTTGTCTGCTGGGAAGAAGGCATTGCCGCCAACGACGACAGCTATGACAATGGCGCCGAGCATCGCGGTGGCCAGGCCGACCCGCCGGATGCTCCAGCGTTGCAGCACGATCGGTGTCCGTGCGGGTGCGAGGGTGCGGAACGCGCCGAGAAGGTCACGCGGGTCACGTTTCATGAATGCGCGCAGCTGGGCCGGGCTCGCCATTCCCCGGGTGGCGGCGAACGCCTCAGCGAGCTCGTCCGGTGTGAAGTAACGCAGCGCCCGCCGGTAGACCGTTTCCGGATCGGTGCGCACGGCGAGCACCAGCATCATGTTGCCCAGGTCGACCGCCTGCCGCCACGGCGAGGGGCGCCCCTGGACGAGGCCCACGTCGATCAGCAGCAGCTGCCCGTCGCGGATCATGAGGTTGCCCGGTTTGATGTCGCGGTGGGCGATCCCGGCGTCCCACAGTTTCCTGATCAGCAGCAGCCCCTGGTCGATCACCTCGTCGTCGACGTCGGCGTCGCCTATCTCGACAGCGCCGGTGAAGAACTCGGTGACGAGCAGGTACTCGCGCTGGGGGGTGATCTCCACGATTCCGTACGGCTTGGCGGTGCGGATCCCGGCTTTCTGGAGGAGCAGCAGGGCGTAGTCCTCGTGTTCGGCCAGCCGGTGCACGGTCTGGAAGGGATGCTCGTCTTCCAGGGAGCCGTAGAGGATGATTCGCCACAGCTTGTACCACCGGTCGGCGCGGACGTGGCCCTTGGTGTAGAGCTTGGCGAACAGGTACTCGCCGGGGCCGCCTTCGACCCGCAGCTGCAGCGGCGTTGAGCTGGCCGATGATTCCAGGCCGACGGGCTTGATCTCCAGGACGGCCAGCCCGAGCTGGTCACGCATCGCGGTGCGGATCGCCTCGCCGCGCCGGCCGCTGACGTCCACGTGAGCGGTTTTGCCGCGGCGGTAGACGACCGGGAACACCTCGTTGGGGGTGAAGAAGCGGAACGCCGTGACCGGTATCGCAACACCGACCGCGATGCCGACGAGCACGTCGTCGGGGTGATCGACAGCCAGGTACACGCGGGACAGGCCGAACACGGCGATGACCGCGGCCGCAGCGATCTTGGCATAGCCGCGGGGGCGGCCAGGCACGACCAGGCAATACACAGCACCTATGAGGAAGATTGTCAGCACGGCGACCGGGGGAGACGCCCCTGAGTACCCGCCCCACCCGGCGATGATGTGCACGCCATACGGGCGTGGCCGGGACAGCCCGAAGTAGATCCACCGGCCGACGATCTCAAGGAAGAACAGGCTGCCCAGGAAGACCAGCAGGTGCCGCCCGCGCCGGAAGATCATGGTCAGCACCACCACCGACAGGCCGATCACAGTTACCCCCAGGCTCGAGCAGGCCGCGTTGATCGCCCTCGCGACATCGGTCAGCCAGGGCATCCGCACCTCCGCAAGCAGGCGCAGGAACCAGGTGTTAGCCCGGTCACCCAGCCGCAGCCACGGCGTGCGCTCCGAGACCACGAACGCGGCCGCCACGATGACGGCCGCGAAGAGGAGCCACGCCGTGGTGGTGATGGCGATCGGATGCGGCAACGGCGGCGGTGCACCCGTCGGCCGGCGCTGGCGGCGCGTTCGCTGGACGGGGGAGCCGGGCGGGCTAGGCGGGATTGTGGCGCGCTCCGCGTTCTCGCTCAATGCACCTGCCCCCCCAGGATCAGCGCCCGCGCACGCCGACCCCGGCGTATGAAATTCAGCGCCGATCCCGGATATCCGGGAACAAGCTGGATCAGGCCGTTAATAAGGGCTTGGCTCACGAGTTCGCGGGTGCCCAAGACGCTCTTGGAGAAGTCGAACGATCCCGCCGTGACAGCGGCACCTGCGGGGCCGGCCGTCCATGCCTGAGCGGATGGGCCACGGTTACCGTGGTCCGTGCACGCGCCCAGTACAGCCAGCGCAAAGCAGGCTGCGTAAAGTAAAGTCCGCCCCTCGACCATCCTTCCCATCATGCGCCTGCCGCTGCGCGCAGACCAGTATCCGCCGACGCTGCTCTGACGGCGGATACTGGCCTTGCCCGCCGGATCAGCTCAGCAAGCTATATGCACTACGGGCCAGACGGGGCGCGACCAGCCTTGGCTGACATAAGAGCGCCGGTGCGGGACCAGCCCACATACCGCCAGGCCCGCAGGGGCTTGACGCGGCCTTTTGGTATCCGCTGACCAGGACACTGATGGCCCTCAGCACATCGGACGGCCATCATCGCGGCTTGTATCGGATATGGCGCTTCGCGCCGGTGGCGGATCGGTGCTTTCAGGAACGCTCATCCTCACGGCCCACCGCGGGCGGCCACAGGCTACGAACCTGTTGCTGAGGAGCCTCCCGAGGTGATGGCGATCTCTTGCATGCGCTGCGTGAAGCCATTGAGCTGGGCGGGAATCTCCGTGGCGCCGGCCGTGGGCAACTCGGCCATCGCGTAGTTGAATACGTCCCAGTAAAGCCGCTCGAACTCAGCGGCTTTCCTCAGGTCGACCCCGTACTCGACGGCCGGGCGCACCGCGGTGATCGCCGCGCCCACAAGCCCTCCGATGAGGGCCACCCAGCCGATAACCGTGCCCGCGGGCCCTTGCACGTGGCCGACGAGGGTGCCTCCGGCACCGGCGGCCACCACCGGAATCACCGCACCCGCATAACGGAACAGATTCCATTGTGAACGGGCATGGACCGCGCTGGTTCTGCGGGACCAGACGCGGTCCATAAAGGTCCAGCACTGCAATCCGAGGTTCGTACGGTACTCGCGATCACCGGCATCGGTGAGGGCTTCGTCCAAACGCGCCATGAACTCCTCGCGTGATGGAGGAGACCACGACTGATGTTTGGCCGCCGTGACAGGCACGTCCGCTACCGGCCCGGTGCGAGCCATCGAAGCCTCCCCTAGTCACCGGAGGGCAATACCATCGCAAGGCCCAGCCGGGAAATCAGCATCTCACGAAAGACAGAGCACAGTAAGCGCGCTCACTAGTCGGGGCCAATCGCCTGGTGCACCCCCAAGCGCACTTCCACTTGCACGACAGATCGTTCATTCTGCGCCCGTCCGGCTACAAGCCCCCGACCTGGCAAGGCGCTCAGATCGGCGGTTATCTTAACCTCGATCCACCGCGTAAATAGAGGCCTATTCGGGCGTGTTGACGCGAAAGGTGTCCTCTGAGCTGGGACGATGGGAGTTGCTGAAGCTACCGTCGTCGGGCGGGAGAGGACACCTCGCAAGTGCAATTGTTGCATGAGCTCGCGAAGATCCACGCGAGGTTTGATGACCTTGTGGGAGCCGATTATTCATCCGTGCTGGTCAGGCGGCATGCTGGTACTCGTGGAGGGTGCCTGTACTGGTCGAGAACTCGGCTACTAGCGCTGGCCTGGGCTTTTATGCTGGCTGCCGGTATTCGTTGATGAGTCCTGCGAGCCTGGCTCGGCGCCGGATCCGGATGGCCGGGACAGGAAAAGCGATGACGTCAGGGGCGTCGTCCGGTGCGCGCAGGTCCATGCCATCACCCTGGTGGCTGCGGCCGGCGTTGTAGTGGCCGGTGTACTCGGACAAGATCACGCGCAGGTGCGGCGGCTACGGGGGCGAGGGTCAAGGACCTGATGCGGCGGCTCGGTCACGCCTCGCCGGTGGCGTCGTACCAGTATCTGCACGCGGTCGATGGCCGGGATGCCGAGATCGCTGCCGCGCTGTCGGCACTGGCTGCTCACGGCGACCCGGCGAGACTCCCCAAGTCGATCGTGGTGAGGCACTGATGAGGGGTGCTGGCAAGCGCTACAGTCGGCACACGACCAGGACAGGATGGAGCGCGCGATGAGCCTGGGTGCCGTGCCCGAGGACGGCGAGATGTTCATCGCCGGGTTCGGGATGTGGTGTCCGGGACGGCAGTTGCGGGCTGCGAGCGGAGTTCCGGTTGTCTGGGTTAGCGACAGGGCCATTGGTGATGGCCTGGTCTGGGGTGCTCTGGCGGAAGAATCCGCCGAGTCGGGCCTGCAGCCGTTCCTGCTGTCTGGCATGGACGGCGGGACCGCACGTCCCTGGGATACCGGCGAGCAGGTCAGTGAGCCGGAGGACACCGAGGCGATCGACGACATGGACGCCGCCCAGGTGCTGGACGACTGGTGGTGGGATCCTGGCGAGGATGAGCTCGCGGAGGATGAGGAGCTGCGGGCGATGTTCGCGCCGTTCGGCGCGCGGTTTCCCGGCCTCGCGCCCGACGTAACGGAGGAGCTGGACCCCGAGCTGATGCGGCGGGCCGTGGTCCAGTACACGCGGGACGCGCGGATCGGGCTGGTGCCCGCGGCGCGCCCAGCCGATATCCTGCCGCGCATCGGCTGGGCAGGCGCGGCCAACAACCGCACGGCATCAGAGCTCGCGGTGGTGCTCCGGTCGTGGGAGGACCGGTTCGGCGCGCGGCTGCTGGAGGTGGGCTTCGCCGACATCCGGCTGCTGGTCAGCAGGCCGCCGCAGACCCTGCAGGCCGCGCAGCCGATCGCCGCCGAGCACGTCGCGTTCAGCGACGAGGCCCACAAGGGGCCGCGCCATGTCGGCGAGATCGCGCGGGCCTTGGTGAACAACCCGTTCTGGGACTTCTGGTGGGACTAGCCGACTATCGGGTGCGATGTCGCACGCGGATCGCACGCCGGGGGTAGCCACATGTTGGGAGCTGGGATAGCGCTACTCGCTGAAAGACATCCCAGGAGTTAACCTCAATCCGCCGCATGAATAGGTGTAATTGCGGGCGTGTCGACGCGAAAGGTGCCCTCTGAACTGGGACAATGGGAGTTACTGAAGCTTCCAGATCCCGAGCGGAGAGGGCACCTCGCAAGTGCGATTGTTGCACAGCCTGGCGAAGATCCACGCAACGTTTGATGACCCGAATCTCGTGTCGCGGGTCGGCCTGGTGCCGGTGATGGCCCTGGCCCGGCGCGCGGGCCTGGGCGACCTGGCCAGCACTCAGGTGCGGCCCGCCGGCCGGTGCGGGGTGAACGCGGCGGCGAAGGTGGCCTGCCTGGTCGCCGGGATGGCCGGCGGGGCGGACAGCATCGATGACCTGGACCTGCTGCGGCATGGGGCGATGCCGGTCCTGTTCGGCGGGGTCCGGGCGCCGTCCACGCTGGGGTCGTTCCTGCGCTCGTTCACCTGGGGTAACGTGCTGCAGCTGGGGAAGGTGAACCGGCTGCTGCTGGCCGAGCTGGCCCGCCGCGCCCCGCTGCTGCCCGGCAAGGACGCGGTGGCGTTCGTGGACATCGACTCGATGCAGAAACGCGTCTACGGGCATAAGAAACAAGGCGCCGCGTTCGGGCACACCAAGATCGGGGGCAAGAGCGTGCTGGTGCGCGGGCTGAACGCGCTGGCCGCCACGATCAGCACCCCGCTGGGCGCGCCGGTGGTCGCCGCCACCCGGCTGCGCGGCGGCAGCGCGGGCTCGGCCCGCGGCGCCGCGTCGTTCGCCCGGCAGGCGGTCGGCACCGCCCGCGATGCCGGGTGCACCGGGCTGCTGGTGGCGCGGGCCGACTCGGCGTTCTACTCTGCCTCATTCACCGGCGCGGTGCGCGCGGCCGGAGCGTGCTTCTCGGTCACCGTGCAGATGAACCCGCACGTCCAGGCGGCGATCGCCGCCATCGGCGAGGACGCCTGGACCCCCATCAGATACCCCCGGGCGATCTGGGATGACCAGCTTGGCTGCTGGGTCTCCGACGCCGAGGTGGCCGAGGCGGAATACACTGCATTCACCTCGAAGAAGGGCCAGGCAATCACCGCCCGGCTGATCGTCCGCCGGGTCAAGGACCTCAACCGTAAGGCCGGCGAAGGCCAGGACGAGCTGTTCACCGTCTGGCGCTACCACGCCGTCTTCACCGACTCGCCGTTCGAGACGCTCCAGGCCGAAGCGCAGCACCGCGACCACGCGGTGGTGGAACAGGTGCTCGCGGACTGGACCGACGGCCCCATGGCTCATATGCCATCAGGCTCGTTTCCTGCCAATGCGGCCTGGCTTACCCTCGCCGCTATCAGCCACAACCTGCTGCGCACCGCCGGGTCCCTGGCCAGCCTCGCATACGCCAAGGCCCGCGGCGCCACGCTGCGCCGCGACCTCATCGACGTCGCCGCCCGCACCGCCCGCCACGGCCGCGGCGAAATCACCCTGCACCTGCCCGAAGGCTGGCACCGCCAGACCGAATGGATGAACCTGTTCGAAGCCGCCTGCCGCCCGCCGCCGACGCGGGCGGCCTGACCAGCCCGGCCACCGGTCACCGCGCCCCAACGGCCCACCGCGGCCACCCGCCCCCGTTCCCGGACCAGGAAGATCACCCGCAGGCCGCCGCCAAGGCGCGCGGCCAGGCCGCCATGCCCGGGCTCACCTGGCGAAACTCCGCGTGCACAGATCGGGCCGGAAATGATCTACCACAATTCGTCGGTGGATCCAGGCTTAAGTCCATTCGGGATAAGCCCTGCTCATGAGGGGTTTTTGCGTCTGAGACATGTCGCTTATGTGATGTTATCTGCGGGGCCCAGAAGTCAAAAGCGCAGCGAGAAGGAGATAGACGCAGGTCACGTGCGTGACATCGCTTCCGTTGTGTCGTATACACCACTTAAGATAACGCGTCCACCACGCAGCTCAAAGGCGCGTAAAGCTACATGGGAGACACCCCAAGGCGGACTTGAGATAACGACGGCTACGCGTGCTCGCCTCGCCACCGTAAGAGTCGCCATGGCCGTATCAGTTGCAGGGAATCGTGCTGACAGCGGAGCGCAGCCGCCGCTGGCACTAGAGCGTCAGGGCGCTCGGGAACCGGGTCTCGAAGTCCAGTATCCCGACCCAGCCGGGCGTGACGGCGATGCGAGCCATGGGCTTGCCCCGTAGCGTGCCGACCCACGCCGCACCTTGCTCCGGCCCGAAATACCGGGCTGCCGCACGCTCGTACTCCGGGCTCACGTCATCAAGCATCTCCA
>Ga0207693_10004407_pt1 | contig 11903 bp, 13 predicted proteins | sample LARL81metaG_FD_184347 | JGI IMG/M metagenome (GOLD analysis project Ga0207693, IMG submission 184347) | Corn, switchgrass and miscanthus rhizosphere microbial communities from Kellogg Biological Station, Michigan, USA - LAR L8-1 metaG... | ecosystem: Host-associated > Plants > Roots >...
CAGCCAGGCCCTGCATCGGCCCCCGGCCTTCCTCAGGGTCGGTGTGGACCAGCACCTGCGGGTCGAGGGCGGGCAGCTGCTGTCCCGGGGCACGCACGATGATCACCGGACCGTCGACCGCGCGACCGACGATGCCCGCTACGTGGCGCAGCAGGGTAGAGCCGTGCCACTCAAGCGCCGCCTTGGCGGTGCCCATCCTCGTCGAGCGGCCCCCGGCAAGCACGACACCGGCCGCTGGTGCCGCACAGCCGAGGGTGTGCGACCCGTCAACGGCTGTCATGGCGGGCTCACCTCCTTGCGTACTCGATGGCGATGTCGGTGCCGATGCCTGGCCGAGCCCGGGTGCCGCCTCTCAGGGCGCGACACCCGGGGCGGTCGATCAGCTGAAGAGTTGCAGCGCTGCCTTGACGGCGTTGAACACCCCGTAAGCCAAGGGTATGCCCACAATCAGCCAGGTGCCGACGATCACTACCGCGCATTTGGCGGGTGTGTTCTTCCATGCTGGGTCCGGCCGCTCTCCTCTCGCCCTATGCGGAAACTCACCCGAAAACAGACCCTAAATGCCGATGATGTCTCGGGACACCTGTCAACGATGTCCCGAGACGTCACAGAGTGCCCCTGTGCACTGTCGGTTGATGGTTGACAGATCTGTTTCGGCTGATCCTTGACACTCTTTGTTGTTAGTTAGGCCGGTGCGCAGGTGCGCATGGCGTCAACGCCTTGGCGCTGGTGCCATCGGCCGGCGGGAAACCACCCGCGACATCCATCTGCCACAGCTCCATCGGCGCGCCGCGTTCCCAACGTTTCCACTTGCGCGAGTGCCGATCCCGCACCGCTGGATCGATCATCGCGGCCCGCACCAGCGCCCGATGGCCCGCACGGTGCCCGACAACATGGGCATGTTGTTCCGTAAGCATCTGGTCATGTTCGGGCCGCGCGAGGTGTTGCTGACCAGCGATGAGCCCGTCGTTCGGCAGTTCCTCAACGGCCGCCGCCTCGGTCCGATCGGGCAGGTCCGAGGAGAAGGACGAGTCGACGATGGCTGAAGAGCAGGCCATGGTCGATGTTGGTCACCACGGCGGCGGTGTCCAGGAGATCGAGGGCGTGCCGCTACAGATCATGGCGACCCCGGGTATGCCGGAGCGCCAGGCCGGGGGGCGTCGCCAGGCCCGGGTTCGCGAGATGATGCACACGCTGCCGCCGGCCGCCAAGGAGCCGATCCGCGACGACCGCGAAGGCACCACCAGCACGCCACGCACATGATTCCCGACGATCCCGCGACCGCACGGCACCGCACGTCCGACGAGGACGACTCAACGACGGCGTCCGTCCCCGCATTCAGTGAGGGGCATGCGCCGTGACAGAGCGATCGCTGCTTGTCGACGACGACGAAAGCCCGCCGCGCATCCACACGGCTCGCGGTTCCGTGACTCAACGTCCGCGGGCCATCGATGTCGAGGCGGAGTTCGACCAGTTCGTTGCGGAACTCATTCCCATGGCCGCGCGCGATGGGAATGGGCGCAAACGGTCGGCGGGGCAACGCTGGACACCCGGACCGCCGCCGTCAATCTCCGCGGACACAATCTTCGCGCACGCGCTGAAGGTTCTCGATCAATCGGGGCCGGCGGCAGTGACCGTCAAGGTGAGTTGCGGCCGACCTCGGGATCTCGACTCGTACTTTGTACAAGCGGATCGGCAACCATGACAACATGATTCGCCGTGCCGTAGCACTGCACCACTCTCGGCTAAACCTGAAGTTCCGAGAACTCGACTCCCGGGAATCAACAGCGATGAGTTGGTGCATGAATCTGGATCGCGAGATGTTCGCCCACCCTCAGCCCACCCGAGTTGATGACAGCGCAACATGGCATGATGCTACGTGGCTACGTCGACGAGCTACTCAAAGCCACTTTGCAAGAGGGCATTTCACGCGAACGAGCCATCGAATGCTGTCGATCGCTGGTCAATCTGACCATCAATGATGCGATTGTGAACGCACGTACATCCTCCGAACCGAAGCGTGACTTAGGCGACAGCGCAGGAGAGCCTAGGGTCTCGGAGGATAGCGACCGTAGGCTTGATTCCTGCCGGTGTTCGGTCAAGAACGAGGCGAAGCGATCGGCCTCCACGGCGGCCTACTTTCGTCGATGGTGCTATGCACACCCGCTAGATCGAGGTGACTTCGCCGGTGCCACTGGAGGCGCCCGTCATGACCGCAACGCGTTCTGGCAAGCCATCCCACATGCGAACCAGCAAGTCGCTTGGGGCGCAGGGCGCCGCATCGCTAAATCACCATGACCCAGGACTGAACCATGCCCCAAAAGACAAATGCACCAGTATCGGCCACTTCCCTTGCGAACCGTGTCGCGCAGATGCCACCCAGTTCCATAATTCGTTGGTGGATACCTTGGCCGACACTGGGTACACCGTTGGTGATTACCTGCTGGACCGGCTGGCTGAGCTTGGGGTTACTGAGATATTCGGCGTGCCCGGCGATTACCAGCTGGAGTTCCTCGATCACATCCTTGCGCATCCCCTGATCCGCTGGGTCGGCGGCGCCAATGAACTCAACGCCGGTTACGCCGCGGACGGCTACGGCCGCCTGCGCGGCATGGCGGCGCTGGTGACCACGTTCGGGGTCGGCGAGTTGTCGGCGGCCAACGCGGTCGCCGGCAGTTACGCCGAGCACGTACCCGTGGTGCACATCGTCGGCGCACCGTCGAAGGACGCCCAGGGCGCCCGGCGCGTGGTGCATCACACGCTCGGCGACGGCGACTTCGAGCATTTCTTGCGGATGAGTCGTGAAATCACCTGTGCACAAGCCAATCTCGTTCCCGCCACCGCGACCCGCGAGATCGACCGGGTGCTCTCGGAGGTGCGTGAGCAAAAGCGACCTGGCTACCTGCTGATCGCCACCGACGTCGCCCGCTTTCCAGTCGAGCCGCCCAGCGCGCCGCTGCCGCGCTACACCGATGGAACCAGCCCACGGGCGCTGACGCTGTTCACCGAGGCAGCCGCCGAGCTGATCGGTGGCCACCGGGTTACCGTGCTCGCCGACTTCCTGGTGCACCGGCTGCACTGTGTCGACGCGCTCAACGCGCTGCTGGCCGCCGACACGGTGCCGCATGCGACGCTGATGTGGGGCAAGAGCCTGGTCGACGAGAGCTCGCCAAACTTTCTGGGCATCTATGCCGGCGCCGCCAGCCAGGAGCCGGTGCGCCGGGCGATCGAGGACGCGCCGGTGTTAGTGACCGCCGGTGTGGTGTTCACCGACATGGTCAGCGGTTTCTTCAGCCAGCGCATCGATCCGGTACGCACGATCGACATCGGCCCCGATCAGAGCGTCATCGCCGGGCACGTGTACGCGCCGCTGGACATGGCCGCGGCGCTGGCTGCGATCACCTCGATTCTCGCCGGCCGCGGCATTAGCTCGGCGCCGCTGCCCCCCACGCCTGCGCCCGCCCAGGGCAGCCCGCCGCCCCGCGACCAACCGCTGACACAGGAATCGTTGTGGGACAGGCTTTCTCAAGCCTTGACACCTGGCAACGTGGTGCTGGCTGACCAGGGCACGTCGTTCTACGGGATGGCCGGGCACCGTCTCGCATCTGGTGTGACCTTCATCGGTCAGCCGTTGTGGGGGTCGATCGGCTACACCCTGCCCGCCGCGTTGGGCGCGGGCTTGGCCGAACGGGACCGCCGCACGGTGCTGCTGATCGGCGACGGCGCCGCGCAGTTGACAGTTCAGGAGCTGGGTGCCTTCGCGCGCGAGGGGCTTGCGCCGGTGGTAGTTGTCGTCAACAACGACGGCTACACCGTCGAACGCGCGATCCACGGCCAATCCGCCTATTACAACGACATCGTCGGGTGGCGCTGGACGGACCTGCCCCGCGTGTTGGGCGCACACAACGTGCTAGCCGTGCGGGTGACCACCTACGGTGAGCTCGACGACGCGATGGCCGCCGCGGCGGCCGCACGGGACCGGATGGTGCTCATCGAGGCGGTCGTGCCCCGGATGGACATTCCGCCACTTCTCAATGAATTGGCGCAGTCGGCGGCCGCAGCCAACGCGGGCCGGCAGGCCTCAGTGAGAGGCGCGTGAGTCTAGCGGTCCTTCTACACCGTTAGGGGCCGTTGGCAGAGGCCCAGTCGCGGTGTCCACCATGCCGTACCCGACAACGATCCAGTCGAACACGCATCGCATGGGTGAGTGCGTTTCAATGCCGCCTCACCGTCGGTGCTCGCGGTGACGAACTGCCAGGTGCCGCTTGCAATTTGCCAGTCAGGCACCGCGTCCTAGGTCGCGAAGTGCACGGGACGGCGCGCCTGGGCGCACACATCCGACTCTAAGGGGCGGAACTGCACAACTAGCATCCGCCACGAAGATGAGAAGAGTGCGTCCGCCACCTTGGCGAGAATTCTGCACAGCCCCAGATAGAAGTGTCGCCATCCGCTGTGAAGTTTGAGGACGTACGTCTAGCGATCGAGGCCGGATGTGTTTGCGACTCGGTCTGCGCCGACATGGCGGAGTTATCGGCGGCGGCGTCGGGGAACCGCCGAAAGTGCGGAGTTCGCTCTACTACAGGCGATTGGTTCCGCAGACCCATCGGCTAAGTCGTGCGTCACCCACCGCTCGCGTTCGCCCACCGGGGCGGCGACGACGATCGTGGCGGTAGGGTCGCTGCCCAGGCGCAAAACCTTTAGTGTGTCCGGGCCCGTGAACAACTGGATCGCGCCCTCGGCAGTGGCCTCGAACCACACCAGCCGGGACTGTGGTGAGAGTGACCCGCCGGCCACGGACAGAACCCGTACACGGGGGCCGAAGAACTCGAGGTCCTCGGCGGTCAACGACCTGGTGTCGGTGCTGATCACGGCCTTTCCGAATAGTGATGGCTGATCGGTTCCGAGGTCGTCGAACACTGTTTACCCGCTCGGCTGGGCGTATTTCGAGGACGACGATGAATTCGTCCTCGGCAGGAGACAATTGGTGGCGTGGAAAAGGTGGTGATCGTTACCGGCGCCGGCAGCGGCATTGGCCGCGCGACTGCTCGGGCGTTGTTGGGTGCCGGTCATCGGGTAGTCCTGGCTGGGCGGCAGCCCGAAACGTTGGCAGAATCGGCCGAGAATCGCCCGAACGCATCGGTGGTGCCCACCGATGTCACCGACGCGGCATCGGTAACGGCGTTATTCGCCGTCGCGGTGTCGGCGTTCGGTCGCGTCGACGTGTTGTTCAACAACGCGGGGACGTTCGGGCCGTCGGCCTCAGTCGCTGACATCGACGACGAGCAGTGGCACAGCACCTGGCGCACTAATGTGGATGGTTCGCTGTTCTGCGCCCGCGAAGCGGTGCGGGTGATGTCGGCGCAGATTCCCAGGGGTGGACGGATCATCAATAACGGCTCGCTGTCTGCGCACCGGCCGCGTCCCCGCAGCCTGGCGTATACGGTCACCAAGCACGCGATCAGCGGGTTGACGGCATCGATGCTGTTGGATCTGCGTGACATCGACATCTGCGTGACGCAGATAGACATCGGTAATGCCGCGACCAGCATGACGGCAGGTTTCGGGCACCAGACATTGCAAGCTGATGGAAGTCTTTCCCCGGAGCCGACATTCGATGTCGTACATGTGGCACGAGCGGTCGCCCACCTTGTTGATCTGCCGTTGGAGGTGTCGGTGCCGTCGCTGACTGTGATGGCGCGTGCCATGCCCTATTTCGGCCGCGGCTGATCCCGCGGCACATTGAGGTCGCGGTCGGTATCCCCGAACAGCTGGATATCAACGCGTTCACCCGTCGAGGTCACGACCGCCTGAATCAGGACCTCTGCGGCACCACGATCACGACCTCTGCGGCACCACGATGTGGAGGCAATCTCCGGGACGCGCGCGCGTCGAACGCGCTGCGGCTGTGTTGGACAACCAAGAATTTCGTGAGCCGGCACGACCGGGGAAACCGTCCATCCGACTCTAGAGGCCAAGGGCATGTTCGGCGGACAGATCGAGCAAGCGCAGCCCAGCTTCTGCTGCGGCATCGTGCGGCTCGGCACTTCCTCCATCCACCAGGTAGGTGAATCACGATGGGCCGCCCTTCGATTGCCCATTCGTCGGTGACGGTGCGGGGAGTCCGGGTCCGTCGCCGCCCTGGCCTTGGGTCACTGAGGCTGCATCAACGAGACGGTGCGTAAGGTGCACTCCGCCGAGAGCCGCGACACTGGTGTGGCCGAGGCAGACTTGGTGGCCGAGAGCACCTCGCCGGTGACGAGGGTGTGGCCGTTCGGGCAACGCGTCGGCGGTTGGGTGATCCACTACCCGGCCGTGGTCTGCACCAGCTCGTCCAGCACAACTAGAAGCATAAAACCCGCCACCGACTGCCCCGCGAACTGCAGTGGTGTACAGCAAGAAACAAGTACCCGACGAGAACGGTAGCCGGCGAGAAAGAGTGCCCAACTACTCGTACCCATCGGCGTAGGTGCGCGGAAACTTCCAGGTAGTGGCGCCGACAACGGCGGCACCTGTTGGCTAGGGGGTGTGTTGTGACGAGCATCCTGATGATTGTTGTTGTCATCGTGTTCGTCCCGGGAGTGATCTGGCTGATGATGCGGATCGTGGTGCGGACCGAACGGGCTTCACGCCAACGTCGACGTGAAGCGTGGCGGGCCGGGGGGAGTGTCGGGGCGGGGCCGGGTAGCTGCAGCGCCGGCGGCAGCAGCGGAGGCTGCGGCGGCGGCGGAGGCTGCGGCGGCGGCGGAGGCTGCGGCGGAGGCAGCTGCGGCGGCGGAGGCTGCGGCGGCGGAGGCTGCTGAACGAGCTGGAGCGGCATGGCGTGAATCGCCAACCCTTAGGCGCCTCACCACCCAGCTGCGTTATCGGTCCGTCACCGACTCTCCACGGGACCACAGGAGAGCCTGCAAACAGCGAAAGAACTGGAGAACGACGATGAATAGAGCTGATGCAGGGCCCTCGTGTGGGCATTGGCCAACTCGGCTCGCGCGTTCCTACGCCCGGGGGCCGTGCGTGGCTGTGCGCGAAAATCTGTGCCGGAGAACAGGAGAGCGCAATTCGGGACCCGCTCTCCTTCTACGCGAATAGCGAAGCTGAGCTGCCGCGCGAATTGGCACCGCCGATGCGGGCGTGGATTCGAGGCTACGTCGGAAGCGAGAGTGAGCTGATCCTTCGCCACCTCTACGACCGAATCAGTATGTCGTTCACTACCCAGGGCAGTAGTCAGCCTGGCGAGGCGTCCCCGAGTTTTACACCGCGTCCCGAGTTTCATTGCGCCCCAGCCGAGTCGGGCCACCGCGAGTCGTCCTGTGTGGCCGGGTCCTGCCGGGTGGCTGTTCGATCGTTCGCGCCGTCGTTGATAATTGTCAACGACGAATTGTATTGTGGCGGCATGTGATTCGATTCAACACCGGCACCGTCCCTCGTCCCGGAGTGACGTCGAAGCACCGACGTCGAAAACCCCGACCGGTCGTCCGACGTGTGACGCGCCGTTTCAGGGCTCGAACATCGGCAGATCTGGCGGAGCGTCCGTAGCTTCAATGACGCGCCGCGTCGGCGCTCTTCATGGTGGGGGCGAGGTAACGATTGCCCAATCTTGTCGAGTCCGCGTCATGGTCTCGCGGAGCGTTTCGAGAGTCAGATTCACCGAAGCGCTGGACGCGGAGCTTCGCCGTACCGCGGCGGTGACGTTGCGCTGCACTGGTGGTGCGAGCGGCCGGATGAGGAGCGGGAACTGGGAGTCGACGGCAAGCCGGGGTAGCAGCGCGATTGATCCGCCGTTGGCGACGTGTTGGCCGGTGATCAGATAGTTGTTGAATCGGCACCCCACGTGGGGTTCGAAACCAGCGTCTCGGCACAGCCGGATGGCCAGGTTCGACATGAAACTGCCCGGTACGTCGAAGGTCCATTTCTCATCGGCGAGGCTGGCCAGGTCGACTTGGTCTTGGTCACCGACACGATGCCCGAGCGGCGCTATCAACACGATCGGGTCGTTGGCAAGCGGAATCAAGTGCAGATCGGCGTGTCGGGGAACGTCGAGAAAGTCAGTTGTCGTGATGGCGAGCTCGACGTCGCCGCTGAGAACGGCAGATGTGCTTTCGTGCGGTTCGAGTTCGTGCACGTGTATCTCGACGTTCGGGTGCGACGTTCCCAGCCGGAACACGGTGGGAAGCACGAACGAATGAATGGCGCTTTGAAAGGCCGCGACCCGCACAATCCCAGATGGCTCCCCGCGCAGGGCGCGCAACTCTCCCTCTGTTTCGGCGAGACGGTCCAGGATGTCGCGCCCTCGCTGAGCCACCAGGTGGCCGGCAGGGGTGAGCCGGACTCGGCGGCCGGTGCGTTCCAGCAGCGGCACGCCCGCCTCGGCTTCAAGAACGGCGAGTTGTTGGGAAACGCTAGACGCACTTTGCGATGCCGCGGCTGCGACCGCGCGGACCGTCCCGAGCGTTTCCAGTTGGCACAGCAGCCGCAGACGCCATGGGTTGAGCATTCTTCTGTTGTACGGATATTCCGTACAGCTAGTCAATATTTGTGCGATAGACGTGGACGTTCTGGGTCCCTACTGTCGAAATATGATCGTTGACTCCATTGCCCGGCATTCCGAGAGCGAACTTTGGCAAGCCGCTGACCGGCACCTGCTCAGTTACACCGGTTTCGGTGGATTCTCGCCCGAGATCATCGTTTCAGCGCAGGGCAGCTACATCGTCTCGGCTGCCGGACGGCGGATTCTTGACTTCACCTCCGGCCAAATGAGCGCGGTGCTTGGACACTCGCATCCCGAAGTGGTGGCGACCGTGCGCCGGAGCATGGAGACGCTGAACCACCTCTTCAGCGGCATGATGAGTCCGCCGGTGATCGAGCTGGCGCAACGGCTCGCCGATTCGTTGCCCTCTCCGCTGGAACAGGTGCTGTTGTTGACCACGGGCGCCGAGTCCAACGAGGCAGCGATCCGGTTGGCGAAGTTGGTGACCGGAAAACATGAGATCGTGTCCTTTAGCCGGTCCTGGCATGGGATGTCCCAAGCAGCGGTCAGTGCCACCTACAGCTCGGGCCGGCGTGGTTACGGCCCGGCTGCACCAGGTAACTACGCGCTGCCAACACCGGATGGCTATCGTCCCGACTTCCGCACGCCGGAGGGCGATTTGGACTGGCGCCGGCAGCTTGATTTTGGTTTCGACCTGATTGACGCGCAGTCGGTGGGGGCACTGGCGGCGTGCATCGTCGAGCCCGTCCTCAGTTCCGGGGGTGTCATTGATCTACCGCCTGGCTATCTTGTTGCGCTGCAACGCAAATGCCACGAGCGGGGCATGCTGCTCATCGTCGATGAAGCGCAGACGGGGTTGTGCCGAACCGGCATGTGGTGCGCGTTCGAGCGTGACGGCATCACGCCCGATATCTTGACACTGTCCAAGACGCTCGGGGCGGGGCTTCCGGTCGCTGCGGTCGTCACCACCGGTGACATCGGACGCATGGCCCGCGAACGCGGATTCTTGTTCTTCACCACTCACGTGTCGGACCCACTTGCGGCGTCGGTGGGCTTAACGGTCATCGACGTTCTTCAGCGCGAACAGCTCGACATCCGTGCCGCGCAGAACGGCGCCCTGCTTAGCGATGGGCTGCGCAGGTTGGCCGAACGGTATCCGGTCATTGGCGACGTCCGTGGCCGGGGAATGCTCGTCGGTGTGGAGTTCGTCTCCGATCGCACGACCAAGCACAGCGCTGAGCGTCTCGGTACGGAGATCACGGCCCGGTGCTTGCAGTTGGGCTTGCACATGAACATCGTTCAGCTGCCCGGACTCAGTTCCATCATCCGGATGGCGCCGCCGCTGACCGCGACAGCCGACGAATTGCAGCTTGGGCTGGAGATTTTCGACCAGGCACTGGGCGAACTGACAGCTGATCTGTCGTGAGTGAGCAGTTGGCGGCACCAGCCGGGGCAGCATGCGCTGTGTTTTACACCGTCACCGCTTCTCGTATCGCTATCGGTAGCGCAAATGGTCGGTGACGCTAGGGCAATGCCGCTGCGGCCCTGAGCATCTCGGCGCGATCAATGAAGCGATCCCGGGGCCGACCCAGCTCGGTTCCGGCTGCGCGTTCAGCTGCGTCGATCCGGCGCCAGCCATCAAGATCGATACAGGCGACGTCGTCTCGACCGTCGGATACTCGACCAAGCGGCAGGTCGACGCAGCTGTAGCAGCTGCCAAACAGGCGCAGATCGCCTGGGCCAGAACGACTGTCGCCGAGCGGGCTGGTGTCTTGACGGCCGCCGTAGATGCCATCGTGGAACGGTCGGAAGAGATCAGCCGGTGGATCACCACCGAGACGGGCAAGACCATCGCCGAGTCGCGTGAAGAGGTCATCGACGTGACGCTTACGATCGCGCGCGCCTCGATCGAGGACGCCCGGCGGTTTGGTGGCACCAATCGGCCGGCATGGAACGAGAGCCACAAGAACCGACGCACCCACACGATCTACCAGCCGATCGGGGTCGCCGGATTCATCTCGCCGTGGAACTTCCCAGTCGAGATGGTGGCCAACTGCGTCGGTGCGCTCATGATGGGCAACGCCTGCGTATGGAAGCCGAGTGAATGGGCGTCGTTCGGACCCCAACTGCTCGTGGAGGCGTTCACATCAGCAGGGCTTCCGCAAGGTCTGACCAACCTCATCTACGGCGGCCCCGAGACTGGTGAGCTGCTCGTGACCCATCCCGACGTCGGCTTCCTGGCCTTCATCGGCAGCACGGCCGTCGGCGAACTGGGCGGCAATGGACCGCTCATCGTGCTCGACGACGCTGACGTCGACGCAGCCGTGGATGCCGCTGTGGTGTCGTGCTTCTACATGGCTGGGCAGGTCTGCACCTCGGCCGAGCGCATCCTGGTGCACTCAGCCGTGCACGACGAGTTCGTGCAGAAGCTCACGGCCCGGGCTGCCGCGCTGACCGTCGGCGATCCGCTCGACGAGTCGACCGAGTTGGGGCCGGTCAGCGAGAAGAGGATCCTTGCCAAGATCGTGGCGCACGTCGACGACGCCCGAGACAAGGGCGCCACGATCACCACCGGCGGCGGTACGTCCGGGCAGTTCCACGAAGCAACGGTGCTCACCGGTGTCACCCGCGACATGCGGATCTACCAGGAAGAGACCTTTGGTCCCTTCGCGCCGATCGTCAAGGTCGACAGCGCGGCCCAGGCGCTGACCTTGGCCAACGACGCGGATTACGGCTTGTCGATGGCCGTCTTCACCTCGTCGCTGACCACGGCGTACGAAATGTCCGAAGGCCTGCAGCCATCAACGCCGGGACGAACGATTGGGAGCTGGGAGGCCCGTTCGGCGGGTACAAGAAAAGCGGAATCGGCCGCGAGCTCGGAGACGATGCGCTGCGCCTTCACCAACGTCAAGACCGTTAGCTTCACCCTGCTGTGACCGCAGCGCGTCTGGTCTGACTCTGACGCTGTCTGCATTGGCCGGGGGCTACCGGAGCTGATGCGGGAGCCAACGTTCTCACCGCCGTGATTCAGTCATCGCCGTTACTGCGTCTGAAATAGGTCCTCCGGAGCACGCCTAAGGTGCGTCACCGTGACATCGAAACTCGGTCACGATCTGTTGTCAGGCATCTTTCGCCCGCTCGGACTGCCGTTTCTGCTTCTCCACGTCGGCCAATTGCTCTAACTGGTCGGCCTGTGCGCTCATGCCGGCAGTGTCGCTCCGTGTTGTCTGAGCATCGTCGAGCTTGGACTCGGCAGCCGCGGTGGCTGTCTGCTCGGCCGCCGCAATCTTGGCCTGTTCTTCGCGCTTGGCGGCTTCGGCCGAATTCTTGCGCTGGGCCACGTCGTCGGCCTGCTGCTTGGCGGCGGCGGTCCGCTTCTCGGCAGCCTGTGCCGCGGCGCGCTTCCGCTGTTCGGCGG
>Ga0207693_10004409_pt1 | contig 11900 bp, 10 predicted proteins | sample LARL81metaG_FD_184347 | JGI IMG/M metagenome (GOLD analysis project Ga0207693, IMG submission 184347) | Corn, switchgrass and miscanthus rhizosphere microbial communities from Kellogg Biological Station, Michigan, USA - LAR L8-1 metaG... | ecosystem: Host-associated > Plants > Roots >...
TGCCGCTGATCCTGCTCGGCCACCCCGGCGGACTGCGCACGATGTACCCGCGGCTGGTGGCCCGGGCCCGGCACTCAGCGGCGGAGCACGGCTTCGCCTCGGCCACCATCGAGCTCCCGGGCAGCGGCGACCGGCCCCGGTCGGCCGCCGCCGAGCAGGCCCGCGCCGACCTGCGCCGGGCGATGGAGGCCGGCGATCCGCCCGGCGAGATCGTCGACCGGCTCATCCTGCCGCTGGCCGAACAGGCGGTACCGGAATGGCAGGCCACCCTGGACGCCCTCCTGTCGCTGCCCGAGATCGGCGGCCAGGCCGGGTACTCGGGGGGAGTGATCGCCATCGGCATCCGGCTGGCGCTGGCCGAGCCGCGCATCGCGGCCGCCGTCTTGTTCGCCGGGAGTTTCGTGCCCGCCATCGTGGTCGAGGAGGCCAGGCAGGTCACCATTCCGCTGCTGGTCCTGCTGCAGTGGGACGACGAAGGGAACGACCGGCAGGCGGCCCTGGACCTGTTCGACGCCTTCGGCTCCACGCAGAAGACCCTGCACGCCAATCTCGGCGGTCACACCGGCGTCCCGCAGTTCGAGGCGGACGACGGAGGCCGGTTCTTCGCCCGGCACCTGACGTGAGGCCGGGCCGTCAGGCCAGGAGCGGTGTGCCCCGGTCCGGCATGGCGAACTGCCCGGCTCAGGGACGTGAAAGCCACCCCGTTCGGCACCCAGGACGAGCATGATCCCGAACGGGGCAGGGTGCTACGGCCCCCGCCAGCGCGTGCCCCGCCCCCCGGATCGGGCGGCCCGGACCGTGGCCGCTCAGCTACGAGTCCTGGTGCGGATGCCTTGCTTCGGAAGGCTGGCTGGCGGCTTGCTGAGTGCTGGCTGTGTCGCTCGCCGAGGGCCGCCCATTGGAGGGCTGGTCCTTGGCCCGTTCGCGGGCGGGGTGGTACGGCGGCTGTGGGTGGTACGGCGGCCGCGGCGAAGCATCCGCCGGCCAATGTAGGCCGCGCCCCAGGCGGTGATGCCGTGGCCGCCCAGGATCACCCCGATCGCCTGCGGGTTGTCCCGGGCCACGGCGGCGATGTCCAGGCCGAGCTGGAACCCGGGCCGCCGCCAGGGCACCCACCGGACCCGGTCGCCGAAGCAGTCCCGGGTCAGCGCCTCGCCGTCGGCCGCGGCGGCCAGCGCGATCCCGGAATCGGGGTGCAGGTGGTCGACGTGCGGCGCGTCCACCAGGCCGTGCATCGCCGTGTCGATCGACGGCGCGGCCCCGCGTGTTTGCCCGGACCCCACCACCCCGCCCAGGCCGTGCAGGCAGTAGTCGAACGCGGCGACCATCTCGTCTTCGGCCTCCACCCCGGGATAGACGCCGGTCAGCGCGCGGAGCCGGTCAAGCCGCAGGACGGCGAGACCGGGCTCGGTCAGGGTGCCGAGGTCGCCGCCGGAGCCCTTGACCCACAGCAGGTCGGCCGGCTCGCCGGTCACCGGGTCGGTGGCCGTTCCCTTGGCGGAGGTGTTGCCGCCGGCGTAGTTGGTGTTCCGCGGGTCGGACCCGAGCCGGTTGCTCCGGGCCAGCAACTCGGTGACCACGGCGGGCCGCTCAGTCATGGTTGCTGCTCCTCAACTCCGATGGCTGTCCGTTGGCAGGTGCGGCGCCTAGGCCACGATGCTCACGTACCCCAGCTGGCCGGGGTCCCGCCGACCCGTTCGGCAATGATCTTCTCGGCGTAGCCGGAACGGTGGTAGGCGGCGACCGGATCGGGGTCCAGGCCCAGGTCCGCGCGCAGGTCAGCGAGGAGCGGGCGGACGTCGGTGCTGAACGCGTCCATCAGCACGGCGTTGGCGCTCAGCACGTCACCGGCTTGCTGGGCCGCGGCCAGCGCCTCGGTATCGACCAGCAGCGCCTTGGCCGTGGCCTCCTGGACGTTCATCACCGAGCGGATCTGGGCCGGGATCTTCGGCTCGATGTTGTGGCACTGGTCGAGCATGAACGAGATGCCGGCGGCGGCACCGAAACCGCCCGCCGAGCGCACCTCGAACAGGATGCGGAACAGCTGGAACGGGTCGGCCGCCCCGACCATCAGGTCGTCGTCGGCGTAGAACCGGGAGTTGAAGTCGAAGGCGCCCAGCTTCCCGGCTCGCAGCAGCAGCGCCACGATGAACTCGATGTTGGTACCGGGCGCGTGGTGCCCGGTGTCCACGCAGACCTTGGCCCGCTCCCCCAGGCGCACGCAGTGCAGGTAGGAGGTACCCCAGTCCGGCACGTCGGTGGTGTAGAAGGACGGCTCGAACAGCTTGTACTCCAGGATCAGCCGCTGCCGGGGCGACAGCCGCTGGTACACCGCGTCGAGGGCCTCGGCCAGCCGGTCCTGCCGGGCGGCGATGGAGTCCTGGCCGGGGTAGTTGGTGCCGTCGGCGAACCACAGCTTGAGGTCCGCCGAGCCGGTGGCGTCCATGATGTCGACGCACTCGATCAGGTGGTCAAGGGCCTTGCGGCGGACCCGCGGGTCCGGATGGCAGACACTGCCCAGCTTGTAATCGTCGTCCTGGAACACGTTGGCGTTGACGGTGCCGACCGCGACGTCGGCGTCCCGGGCATAGCTCGCCAGCGCGGCGTAGTCGTCGACCTTGTCCCACGGAATGTGCACCGCGACGCTGGGAGCTATCCCGGTGTACTTGTGCACCTGCGCGGCGTCGTCGATCTTCTCCTGGGGCGTACGCGGGACTCCGGGCTGGGCGAACACCTTGAACCGGGTCCCGGTGTTCCCGAAGGCCCAGGACGGCAACTCGATCCGCTGCGACTCCAGGGTGGTCTTCACGGCGGTCAGGTCGGGCATCTCTCGTCATCTCCAGCAGCAGATCTAGTCCGGCTTACGGCCCGGCACGTTCCAGGCCAGGGTGCGCGCTCACATGACCTAAGTCCAGGTGGAATATCTCGTCGATCCTCCGGAAGCCTTCATCTGGGCGGGCGCCGTCAAGATCCGCGAAGTACGGAGCCATCTCCGCCTGCCAGCGCTCGTTGACGGCCGTGACCGCCATCCGCTGCTGAGCGGAAACGAAGTCACCGGTTTCCAGGTATCCCACGAGGAGTCCGTCCTCGGTCAGGAACAGGGAGTAGTTGCCCCAGCCGGCCTCGCGCAGCGCGTCCAGCATCTCCGGCCACACGACGCGGTGCCTGGCCCGGTATTCCTCGAGCCGGTCCGGCTGCACCCGGGCGAGGAAACACACCCGCTCCATCTGGATCCTTCCTGTCGCGCTGGCCGGGTGACCCGGCGGTTCCTGGCCCGGCCGCCACGAGCGGGCCAGGAACCGCCGTCAGTCACGGGTCAGAAGTGGTACTGGTCGATGTTGGACGCGTCGAACTTCAGCGGCGGGCCCAGCAGGATGGTGCTGTCGGCGCCGACCGTGAACTTGCCGAGCTTGCCCGCGGTGAACGACTGCCCCTCGGCGCTGGTGATCGTCTTGGAGGCGTAGTTCACCGCCGCGTAGGCGGCCAGGAACCCGAGGTCCGCCGGGCTCCACAGGTAGAAGGCCGGCGCGACGCCGTTCGACACGTACGTCTTCATGGATTCCGGCGTGCCGAGCCCGGTCACCAGCACCTTGCCCTTGTACTTGGACGAGGAGACGACCTGAGCCGCGGAGACGATGCCGACCGAGGTCGGCGCGATGATGCCCTTCAGGTTCGGGTAGCGCTGCAGCAGGCCCTGCGTCACCTGGGTCGCGGTGGTCGGGTCGTCGTTCCCGTACACGGTGCTGACCAGGTGGACGTTCGGGTACTTCTTCAGCTCTTCCTTCATGAACCCGATCCAGGCGTTCTGGTTGGTGGCCGAGGCCGCGGCCGAGACGATCCCGATGTCCCCGCTGTTGTGGATCTCCTTGGCCATCAGGTCCACGAGGTTGGCGCCGATCGCCTGGCTCGAGGCCTGGTTGACGAACAGGTTCCGGCAGGTCGGGGCGTCGGAATCATAAGTGACCACGGTGATGCCCTTGTCCATGGCCGACTTGAGCGTCGGGCACAGGGCCGTCGGGTCGGTGGCCGACACGATCAGGATGTTGGCGCCCTTGGTGATCGCGGCCTGGATGGCGGGCAGCTCGGACGCCGGGGTCGCGGCGGTTCCGCTGGTCTCGGTGCCGGTCTCGCCGAGCTCCTGAAGTGCCGCGATGGCCCCGCCGAACTTGGCGGTGTCCGCGACCGTGAAGTACTGCGCGCCGAGGAGCTTGGGGACCACGTACGCCGCCAGGCCCTTCTTGAGAGCGCCGGACGCGGCGGCGCTCGACGAGGACGACGAAGACGAGGACGACGGCGGGCCGGAGCTGCTTCCCGACGAGCTGCAGGCGGCGAGGGTCGCGCAGGCGACCACGAACACGGAGGGGACCCAGAGGGCTCTCTTGATCGAAGGTCTCATCTATGAATCCTTTCAATCTGGGCCAGACAAGGACCAGCCGGTCCGGAGCGATCCGGACGGGCCATTCGGGTGAGCGGAGTTGTCGTGGTGAGGGATAACGAAGGGGCCGGGGGCCGTGGGGTAGCGGACCGGGCTGTGCTGGTGGTGAGCCCGGGAGGCGGTGCGGGGGATCGTGGTGGTGCGGGGGATCGTGGTGGTGCGGGCGACCGTGCCCGCGGCTGATGGGCGGCCCCGCGAGGCGCGGCGTGGCCGGGGGGTTCCCCCGGGCCACGCGGTCTCATGTCTGGTCCACGGCGGGTGCGGGATGGCCTCCGGCGCCACCCGGATGGGTCCGCCGGCGGATCCATCGCGGCAGCCGTCCCCGGCGCAGCGCCGCCAGGTTGGGAGCGAACACGCTGACGAGCAGCAGAGCGCCGATGACAATGCCGGTAGCTTCCTGGTTGAAATTGGTCAGCAGCAAGGCGTTCTGCAGCCCGGCGAAGGCGATCACCGCCAGCACGACGCCGGCCAGCGTGCCCTTGCCGCCGAAGATGGACACCCCGCCGAGCAGCACCACGGCCACCACGGCCAGCTCCTGGCCCAGGCCGTTGTTCTGCACCGCGGTGGCCAGCCGGAATGTCCACAGCACCCCGGCCAGCGCGCAGACGAGCCCGGATACCGCGTACAGCGTGGTCTTGACCCGCTTGACCCGGATGCCGGCGAACAGCGCGGCCTCCTGGCTGGCCCCCATGGCGTAGATGGATCGCCCGGTCGCGGTGAAGTGCAGCACGATGCCGAAGATCACCGCGAGCACCACGAAGATGGCCAGGTTCCACGGGATCTGGGTGCCGGGCAGCGGGTTGATGCCGATGCCGATGTACCCGGACGGGAAATCGGAGACCGTATTGGGGCCGAGCAGGATCAGCGCCACGCCCCGGTACAGCGCCAGGGTACCGATCGTCACGGCTAGCGAGGGCAGGCCCACCCGGGTGACGAGCAGGCCGTTGATCAGCCCGGCCAGGATGCCGGCCAGGGCGACCACCACGAAGATGGCCAGCATGGGCCAGTGCCTGGCCCACAGGAAGCCGAGCAGCGCGCTGGACATGCCCAGGATCGAGGCCACCGACAGGTCGATCTCGCCGCTGATGATGATCAGCGTCATGGGCAGCGCCATGATCGCGATCTCCCCCGCGGTCACCGCCGTGTTGAAGAAGTTGCCCGTGGTCAGGAACCTCGGCGACGACATCGCGCCGAAGATCACGATGGCGATGACGAGCAGGCCGAGCCCGCTCTCCCAGCGCAGCGAGGCGCGGGCGGCCGGGCCGAGCCGGTCCCGCCCGCTCGCCGCGTTCGCCACGTTCTCCGCGTTCGCCGCGTTCTCCGTCAGGTCAGGCCGGTCAGGCCGGTCAGGTGCCAACGCCGGAACTCCTTCGCCGCAGGGCGGCTTGGAGCCGCAGCGAGATCACCCGGTCGAGCGTGATGGCGAGCAGCAGCAGGAAGCCGGAGATGGCTTCCAGCCACAGCGGGGAGATGCCCAGCACGTTCAGCGCCGAGTTGATGGAAGACAGCAGCAGGGCACCCACCGCCGCGCCGACGGCGCTGCCGCTGCCCCCGAAGATGGCCACGCCGCCGACCACCACCGCGGAGATCACGGTCAGCTCGTAACCGGTCCCCGCGCTGGAGTCGATGGTCTGGTACTGCGCGGCCCACAGGACCCCGGCTAGTCCGGCGATGGCACCGCTGACCGCGAACGCGGTGAACACCCGGCGGCCCACCGGTATGGCCGCCAGCCGCGCCGCCTCCGGGTTCGAGCCGATCGCGTACAGTTCCCGCCCGGACCGGAACGAGCGCAGGTAGTACGCGCCGATCCCGATCACCACCGCGATCGCGATGGCCAGGTAGGGAACCCCGAGCACGGTGGCTCTCGGGATCTGGGTAAAGGCATCGGGGAGAGTCTGGGCGTTCACCTGGTTGCCGCCGACGATGAGGATGTCGACCCCGCGCACGATGTAGAGCGTCGCCAGCGTCACCACCAGGCTCGGCACCCGGCCGATCGCCACCATCAGCCCGTTGGCGACGCCGCAGGCCAGCCCGATGCCCAGGCCGACCGCGAACGCGACCGGGACCCCGACATGGTGGGAGCCGAACATGCTCGCCGACACGTAGGCGGACAGGCCGAGCACGGACCCGATGGACAGGTCCACGTTCCGGCTGACCACCACGATCGTCTCGCCCAGCGCCAGCAGCGCGAACACGGTGGTGTTGATGAGCAGGAACTGGATGTTCTGCTCGTCGAGGAACGACGGCTTGACCGCGGTGGTGACGGCCACGAACACCACGAACACCACGATGATGCCGGACTCGCGGATCCGGAATACCCGCTCGGTGAGCTTGCGGGAGCCGGTTCCCGGCGGGGCGCCGGCCGAATCCTGGCGTTCGGTGACGGTGGTGGTCATGAGGCCCGCTCCTGCGGCTGGCCCGTCGCGGCCGCCATGATCTTCTCCTCGGTGGCTTCCTCGTGCCCGAACTCCGCGGTCAGCCGGCCCTCTCGCATGACCAGGATCCGGTCCCCGACGTGCAGCACCTCGGGCAGTTCCGAGGAGATCATCAAGATCGCGACGCCGTCCCCGGCCAGGCGGACAAGCAGCCGGTGTACCTCCGCCTTGGTGGCGATGTCGATCCCGCGGGTCGGCTCGTCCACGATGAGCAGGGCGGGCTGGCGGCCCAGCCACTTGGCCAGCACCACCTTCTGCTGGTTCCCGCCGGACAACTGGAATACCGGGTCACTCAGCCGGCCGTACTTGAGGTTGAGCCTGACCGCCCAGTCCGTGGTGAACGCGCGCTCGGCCGCCGTGCGGATCAGGCCGCCCTTGCGCAGCCGGGCGAGCGAGGCCAGGGCCACGTTCTGCTGCACCGACATGTCCATGACCAGGCCCTGCTGCCGCCGGTCCTCAGGGACGAAACCGATCCCGGACGCCATCGCCGCGGCCGGGGACGCCCGGCGCAGCTCGCGGCCGCGCAGCAGCACCCGGCCCGCGTCGTAACGGTCGATGCCGAACACGGCCCGCGCCACCTCGCTGCGCCCCGACCCGACCAGGCCGGCCAGCGCGACGATCTCCCCGGCCCGCACGTCCAGCGACACGTCGGTGAACACCCCCTCGCGGGTCAGGTGCTCCACCCGGAGCACCAGCTCGCCCGGGGTGCTCCGCTCGCCCGCGGTCCGCTCGGCCATCTGCCGCCCCACCATCGCGCGTACCAGGTCGTCGGCGGTCAGCCCGGCCAGCTCGCTGCTCAGCACGTGCCGGCCGTCGCGCATGACCGTGACCCGCTGGCAGATCTCGAAGACCTCCTCGAGGCGGTGCGAGATGAACAGCACGGCCGCGCGGCCCTCCCGCAGCGCGCGTACCACCTCGAACAGCCGGTCTACCTCCACGGCGGACAGGGCCGCGGTCGGCTCGTCCATCACGATCACCCGCGCGTCCAGCGACAGCGCCTTGGCGATCTCCACGATCTGCTGGTCCGCGATGGACAGCCCGCGGCAGATCCGCCCCGGGTCGAGCCGTACCCCCAGCCGCCTGAACAGGGCGGCGGAATCGGCCAGCATGCGGCGCCGGTCGATGCGCCGCCCGGCTGCCAGCGGCTGGCGTCCCATGAAGATGTTCTCGGCCACGGACAGGTCAGGGAAGAGCGTCGGCTCCTGGTAGATGACGGCGATGCCCGCGTCCTGGGCCGCCGCGGGCCCGGGCAGGGTGACCGGCGCCCCGTCGATCAGCACCTCACCGGAGTCAGGCTGGTGCACCCCGGCCAGGATCTTCACGATCGTCGACTTGCCCGCGCCGTTCTCGCCCAGCAGGGCGTGCGCCTCGCCGGCGTAGAGGTCGATCGTCCCGTCGATGACCGCGCGCACCGCGCCGAACGACTTGGCCGCGTGCCGCAGGGCCAGAACCGGGTGGGCCAGGGCAGGCGTGCCCGGCGAGGCGGAGGGGCCGGCTGGGGACGGCGCCGGGGCGGAGGCGCCGGGGGACCGCGCCGGGGCGGAGGCGCCGGGGGACGGCGCCGGGGCGGCCGGCGGCGGTGCGGAGGCGCCGGGCCGAGGCTGCGAGCCATCAGCCGAGGGCGTCTCGCGGTCACTCGCGCCAGCTGTCACAGCGCGGATCTCCTCTCTTCATCCGGGCCCGGGCCTTGACCCCGATCCGGTGGCAGCCAGCGATGTTCCTGAACCGAGGCGCCAGAGCCGGCTTACCTATCCGCGTCAAAAGGAGTCTGTGATACGTTTCAATCGCTATGTGCAGCGGTGTCGAGCCAAGTCACGATCATGTCAATAGAGGGCTGCGGCGCAACCCGAATCGTTACTAACAGGTTTCACCCCGGCGACGGGCCTGGCGCGGCCACCGAGGTGGTGGCCGGCCAGCATGGTGCGGATGAGACAGTTAATGGTGTTCCGGGTGATGCCCCACCGGGCGGAGAAGCGTCAGGTTGACGTGTGCTGACGCGCGCTGCCCGACACTGCCCGACACTGGCCGCTCAGGAGGAGACGTGGCGAATACGCCGGTCAGTATCAGGGATGTAGCCGCCCTCGCCGGCGTCTCGCTCGGTACGGTCTCGAACGTGCTGAACCGGCCCGAGCTGGTAGCCGAGCAGACCAGGGCCCGGGTCCAGGCCGCGATCAAGGAGCTGGGGTTCATCAGGAACGAGTCGGCCCGCCAGCTGCGGGCTGGCCGCAGCCGGACCATCGGCCTGGTCGTGCTCGATGTGGCCAACCCGTTCTTCACCGACGTGGCCCGCGGGGTGGAGGACGCGGCCAGTGAGGCCGGGCTTGCCGTCATCCTGTGCAACAGCGACGATCAGAAAGCCAAGGAGTCCCGGTATCTCGAGCTGCTGGAGGAGCACCGCGTCCAGGGCATCTTGATCACTCCGGTGGCCGGCGCGGACGCCCGGCTGGCCCGGGTACAGCGGCGGGGCACCCCCATCGTCCTGGTGGACAGCAGGTCTGCGTCCCGGGGCCAGTGCTCCGTATCGGTGGATGACGTTCTCGGCGGTGACCTGGCCGTCTCCCATCTACTGGAGGCGGGCCACGAGCGGATCGCGTTCGTCGGCGGCCCGCTCAGCACCCGGCAGGTGGTCGACCGCCGCGACGGCGCGATCCAGGCCCTGGAGCGGGCCGGACGCGACGGCGCCGACCTGCACGTGATCGAGACGTCCGCGCTGAACGTAACGGCAGGCCAGCGGGCCGGCGCCACCATCGCCGCGCTGCCCGCCGCCCGTCGGCCGACCGCCGTGTTCTGCGCGAACGACCTGCTGGCCCTGGGCCTGCTGCAAGAAATGACGACGCACCGTATCCCGGTGCCTGGCAGCCTGGCGATCGTGGGCTACGACGACGTGGAGTTCGCGGCCGCGGCCGCGGTCCCGCTGTCCTCGGTGCGTCAGCCGCGGCACCAGCTCGGCCGGGCCGCCGCCCAGCTGCTCATCGAGGAGGCGCTCGGCGACGGCGCGCACCGCCACCGCCAGGTGGTGTTCGAGCCAGACCTGGTAGTCCGCCGGTCGAGCCCCGGCAAGCCGCGCCGCCCCCGCCGCCCGGCCTATCCCGCTGACGCCGCCGATGCGCAGGCCCTGGCGGGCGGGGTGGGGGGATGAGACCGTTCCGCGTCTTGCCCTCGTTGTGTGGCGCGTATCTTGGACTGAAACGCTTCACCTTGAGTAGTCGCGCTCGGCGAGGATTTCCTTCAGGCGCCGGGCGTTGGTCTCGATGTGGGCGCGGACCTCGGCGGCCGCGCGGCCGGGGTCGCCGGAGCGGATGGCGGTGAGGATGGCCTGGTGCTCGGCGAGCAGCGCGGCCGGGTTCTCGTGCTCCCGGTCCTCCACGGAGAGCACCATCAGGTAGAAGCGCAGCTCCCGGGTCAGCTCGGCGTAGAACTCGTCCAGCCGGGAGCTGCCGAGCAGGGCGACGATCGCGGCGTGGAACGCCATGTCGCTGTCCGCGATCCGGCGCGGGTCGCCGGATCCGGCCGCCTGGGCCAGGGCGTCGAACGCGTCGCCGATGGCGGTGAGCTGCCCGGCGGCAGGCGCCCGCGACACCGCGGCCGTCTCCAGTCTCTCCCGGGCCGTGTACAGGGCGTCGACGTTCTGGGCGGTCGGGGAGATCACCACGGCGCCGCGGTTCACCTCGTAGCGGACCAGCCCGCTCAGCTCGAGGATGCGGACAGCTTCGCGGACGGTGTTGCGCGCGACCTTCAGCTCGGCGGCGATCGCGCTCTCGCGGAGCCGGTCGCCGGGCGGGAACGCGCCGGCCAGGATCCGGTCGGACAGGCCGTCGGCCACCTGCTGCGCGGTGGTGGACCGGCGCACCACCATGCCGTCGAGAGCTGACATGCGCCTAGCATAGCCGGATCTGGCCACTTGTGTCTTACAGTTCAACTGTTGTACAGTTCAACACACAATCGAAACGAACGACGACGCGATCACTAAGGAAGACCGCCATGACCGACCTGGACCTGACCACGTACAAGGCGCTCAGCTTCGACTGCTACGGCACCCTGATCGACTGGGAAGCCGGCATCGCCGCCGTACTTGCGCCGTGGGCGGGTGAGCAGGGACTCGGCCTCACCGACGAGGAACTCCTGCTCGCCTACGCCGGCCACGAGGCCGCCGTCGAGCAGCAGGCCCCCGGTGCGCTCTACCCCGACGTCCTGGCTTCCGCCTTCCGCCGCACCGGGGACGAACTCGGCCATCCGGTCAGCGACGAGTGGGCGCAGCGGCTCGGCCGTTCGGTCCCTGACTGGCCGGCGTTCCCCGACTCGGCCGGCGCGCTGGCCCGCCTGGCCCGGCACTACCAGCTGATCATCGTGTCCAACGTGCACCGTGACGGGTTCGCCGGCAGCAACCAGCGGCTGAACGGCGACTTCGCCGCCGTCATCACCGCCGAGGACGCCGGCGCCTACAAGCCCGCCCCCAACCACTTCCGCGCCCTCGACGCCACCCTGGCCGAGCTCGGCCTGGACCGCCGGGATCTGCTGCACGTCGCGCAGAGCCTGTTCCACGACCACGTCCCCGCCCGGCGGGAAGGCCTGCCGTCGGTGTGGATCAACCGGCGCCACGACCGGCCCGGCTGGGGCGCGACCCCCGAACCGTCGGACGAGTGGTCCTACGACCTGGAGTTCACCTCGATGGCGGACTTCGCCGACGCCGCCGACCGGACCTTCGCCGCCTCTCCGGAACCCGCGTCATGAACCCCGCCCGTATCTCGTCGTCACCCCCGACCGCCGCGATCACCCCGCCCCGGACCGCCACTGCCTCGGCGAACCCAGACGGATGCCCCGGCGTCCGCACCTTCCCGCCCACGAAACAAGATCAGCCTCACTACTCACCACGCCAGCCTCGCACCCCACCCGCCCCCGCTTCCAGTGGCTCCCACCCCTTGCCGCCCACCCGGCCAACGACATCAATGCCACATGGGTGCAGCTCTTTTGGGGTGAGGGCGTCAGGCGGCGAGTGCGAGGCTGTCGTGGTAGCGGCTGAGGTGGTTGCG
>Ga0207693_10004410_pt1 | contig 11897 bp, 11 predicted proteins | sample LARL81metaG_FD_184347 | JGI IMG/M metagenome (GOLD analysis project Ga0207693, IMG submission 184347) | Corn, switchgrass and miscanthus rhizosphere microbial communities from Kellogg Biological Station, Michigan, USA - LAR L8-1 metaG... | ecosystem: Host-associated > Plants > Roots >...
GCGGCGGGATCGTCTTGTCCGGGGACTGCGGGTTCGGTACGCCGCCGAGGCCGTTCGGGCCGTGGCAGTTGATGCACCCGTAGCGGACGTAGAGCGCCGAGCCGGCGACTGCGGCTCCCTGTCCGGCCGGAACCGGGACCGGCTGCGTGTCGGCGACCGCCGGCAGGCCTGCGCGGATGTAGGACACGAGGTTCGACACCTGCGTCTTCGAGATGACCTCGCCCCAGACCGGCATGTACGGCTGCTTCGGATCCGCCGACGCGCCGAGGCCGTGGTTGATGATGTGCGTGAGCTGAGCCACGGTGAGGCTCTGGCCGACGGTCTTCAACGCGGGCACGGCGGGATCGACTCCTCCACGGCCCTGGAAGCCGTGGCACTGAACGCACCCGAACTGGACGAACGTGTGTGCCCCGGCGGCGACCTGCGGCGTCACCTTCGGATATGTCGGCGCCGTCGGGCTCGGGCCGGCCGCCTGCGTCGTCACCGTCGTCGTGCGCTCGCCGTAGTGGCCCGCCGCGTACGCGACGACGCCGACTGCGATCACGACCGCGATCCCAGCACCGACCACCGCCGGCCAGACCCGCGTGTCGCGCCGCGCTGGCTGCTCGTCCGCCATTTGCGCATCCTCTAACTCCGGCAGGCGCGGTGCAATCGGTACTTAACCGCGAACCGCATTGGTTGAATCCGCGGGTGCCGCGCGTCCCTCTCCTCTCCGGAACCCGCCTCGTCGTGGCGTCGGCGCCGGCCGACGCGCGCGTACTGCGCCCACCGGCGCCGGGCCGCGCGACGGACGTCGAGGCGGCGACGAAGGAGGCACTGCGCTTTCCGCTCGCCGGGGAGCCGCTCGAAGCCCTTGCCGCGCGAGCCGGCACCGCGACGATCGTGGTCGAGCCGCCCGCGCTGCCGCTCGGGAGCGTCGTGGGCGATCCGCGGCGGCTCGCCGTCGCGGCGGTCAGCCAGACGCTCGAAGACCTCGGCGTGCCGACCGCACGGCAGACGCTCCTCGTCGCGTGTGGGCTCGCGCGCCGCGTGAGCCGAGCGGAGATCGCCGCGATCGTGACGCCGGAGCTGCGGCGCCGCTTCCACGGCCGGGTGGTCGTGCACGACGCGGCGGATCCGGCACTCGTCGGGATCCCTCCCGGCGCGCCGCGGGTCCGCGTCGCCCGGGAGCTCGTCGAGACAGACCTCGTCGTCGTGGTGAGCGCGGCGGAGACCGTCCTCCACGGCGGCCCTGCGACCCTGCTCGCCGCGGCCGACGCCGAGACGCAGAGACGCGCGACGGCGGAGTCGCTGCTCGAGACGGGAGGCTCCGAGGGCTGGCGGCTCGCGACGCTCGTCGAGCAGACGCTCGCCGGCCGCGTCCCGCTCTTCGGCGTGTCCCTCGTCCTCAACCACCCGCTGCTCGCGGGCGTGCTGCGCGGTTATCCCTACGAGCCCGAGGCCTCGGAGCGGATCGCGCGCTCGCCTCTGCGGCACGCCTTCAGCTCGTGGTGCTCGTGCCCGCAGCACTCACCGCCTTCCTATTCTTGGCGCTCGCGCGGCCGGAGCCCACCGAACGGCGCCTCCACGCGATCCGGCGAGCGGTCTCGGAGCACCGGCTTCTCTTCGGCGTTGCCGGCGCCGCGCTTGTAGCCGGCCTCGCAAGGGCAATCATGAACAGCGGCAATCTTCCGCTCGCCGGTCGCTACGCGAACGTCGGGACTGCACACGCGAGCGCGTGGCGCGTAGTCGAGCTCTTCTTCCAGCATCTCGCCGAGCTCGATTGGGCGGTTGGCGTGATCCCATTCGCGGCTGCGCTCCTCGCCGGGCTTGCGCTCGTACGCTTCGGCTTTCCGCGAAATGCTCTTGTCTTCGCGTCGGTCGCAGTTGCCTCCACGGTCTGGCTTCTGCTCGAGGTCGCGCTCGATGCGGCGGCCTTCGATGCGACCAATGGCCACCCGCACAAAACGTTGGTCTTTACCGACCTCCCGCGAATCCACGAGCGCTACCTCATCTACCTGGTCCCGTTCTTCCTCGTCGCCCTGTTCGCGGTGATCGGCATCCGCCGGGCAGGCTTCCCGGCCCTTCGGCATCTCGTCAGCGTCGCCGTCGTGTCGGCCGCGCTGCCTGCGCTAATCCCGTTCCACACGGTCATCAACGGCACGAGTGCGATCGACTCCTTCGCATTGCAGTTGTTCGGCACGACGAGAGTAGGAGCAGTTGTCGCCGTCGCGCACGCGACCACGTTGATCCTCGCGCTATCGGCCCTCCTCGCAGCCGTGTTCCTCCTCGCTGCCACACGGCTGCTCCCACCGACGGCTGCGGTTCTGGTCACGGCGGCGGCGTTTCTCGGCATGTCGGTGCTCGAGGTCGGAAAACAGGTCACTCCGATTGCCCGGGCGAAGCTGGGCGTTCCCGTGCATGCCGACTGGGTCGACCGGGTGGTCGGAGCCGCCCGCGGGAACGTCAGCCTCGCAGGCGACGCCGGAATTCAGACAGCTGCTCTGAGAGAGACCGCGTTCTGGAACTCGTCGATCGCCCACGTCTATTTCATTTGCCGAGCCGCCTTCGGCGCGGATTTCGGCGAGCAGCAGCTGACCGCGGGAACAAGGATCCCTGCGCGCTATGCCGTCGTTCCCGCGTCGCTGGAGATCCCAGGCCGCGTGCTTGCGCGGGACGCCCAGGGCAAGCTCGTGCTCGTCGCTCCTACTGCCGGCGTCCTGAAGGTTCCGGCGCTGCGCTGCGGCAAGTGAGGCTCAGACGTCGTCGCGCCCGCGACGGCGCAAGCCGATCAGCGAGAGCAGGAACGAGGTGAAGAAGACCTGGACTCCGACGATGAGGAGGGTCGCGGCTAGGATCGTCACCCGCTCCTCCCCAAGGCTGCCGAGTCCGGCGGCAACCCAGTGACCGACGACCAGCGCGCCGACAACAAAGCCGGCAGCCATGAGAGCGAGGCCTAGAAGTAGCCCGTGCTCGAGCCGGATGCGGCTACCGAACCGCTCGAACGAGGGGTCGCGGTCGCCGAGCTGATAGACGGCATAGGAACGACCGCAGAGGCCGAAGCCGACGAGCTGCGTACCGACGACGACGAGGAGTGAGCCGCCGATCAGCGTGTGGACGTAGAAGAAGTGACCGAAGAGCGACGCACGCGCGAAAACCAGTGTCATCAGGATGGCCCCGAGCGCGCCGACGAAAGCACCGGGGAACAGAAAGAGGAAGTTCGGGTGGTAGACGAGCATGAGGCGCAGATGACGCCACCCGTCTCTGAAAGGCGAGAGCTTCGACTGTCCCTCTCTCGGATGGAGGGCAATCGGCAGCTCGCGGATCTCGAGGCCGCTCCTCGCCGCCCGGATCACCATCTCCGAGGCGAGCTCCATTCCGGTGGCCTGAAGACCGAGCAGCGGGAGCACATCCCGTCGCAGCGCCCGCATGCCGCAATGCGCGTCCCGAATGGGAGTCCGGAAGAGCAGATTGAGAAAGCCCGAAAGCAGCGGGTTGCCGATGCGGCTCAGCATCGACATGGCGCCGGGGTCGACCGCCTCCATCCGGTTACCCATGACGAGCTCGGCGCCGCCGTCGAGCTCGCGGACGAAGCGGGGGATCTCCTCGAAGTCGTACGTGAGATCGGCGTCGATCATGACGATGTAGTCGCCCCGTGCCTCGCTGAAGCCGGCGAGGTAGGCGCTCCCGTAGCCTCGCCGCGGCTCGTCCACGACCCGTGCGCCGGCGAGGCGGGCAAGGACGCCGCTGCCGTCATCGGAGCCGTTGTCCACCACGAGGACCTCGCCCTCGAGGCCGTGCTCGTCGAGGACGCGCTGCGCTGCGTTCACGCACTGGCCGATGCTCTCGGCCTCGTTCAGGCAAGGGATGACGACCGACACCTGGACTGCGTCGCGCGCAGGCTCCGGACGCCGCTCCGGCAGGACGCTAATCGCCACACTCGACACTTAAGGACGAACCGGCCGCTCAGACACCCCCCGACCGGCTGAGGTCCTCCCACCCTTTGATCAGTAGCTCAGAGGCGCTGGATCGGCGGCCTTCCGCCGGCGCGGGCGGAGAGTTCCTATAAGCGCGCCTGGCCGCCAATCCGAGAACGCGATGGCGACTGTCGCCGTCACGACGGCGAGAACCTGCACGATCTGGGCGAGCGACGCGACGTTTCCTGCGGGAGCGCCCCAGATAAGCAGTGGCACGACCCAAGCGAGACCGAACGTCCGCCGGTAGAGCGCAATCACCACGAGGAGCAGAGCCACGTAGTGCATCTCGAGCAGGGGCGACAGTATGAGAATCGCCACCAGTGAGAGCGCGAACGCGTCGCGATCGCGGCCCCGCCTACCCGCTACGAAGACCACGGCGAGGAGAGCAGCACCGAGCAGAGTCTCCAGCACTGTGGCGTCGCTCCAGCTCAGCGCGACCCCATGAAGGAGCGCCGCGACCGAGTAACTTCCCGGCCCCTCGCTCCGCGCGACGCTCGCCAGGAGGTGCGGATAGTCGCGAAAGCCCGCGAAGCCGATCGCCGCCCACGGCACCAGAACGAAGAACGCAGACGTCGCCGCCGAGAGCGCAGCAGCCCGGTAACGGCGCGTCGCGACCAGCCAGATGAGGATCGGCCAGAAAACGAGCTTCAGCGCGATCAGCAGGCCGGCCACCAGCGCCACGACCGCCCTTCGATCCCGATAGCGCCAGACGAGCGCCATGCCGAGCAACATCGGCAGAGTCAAGTTCGCCGTCTGGATGCCGATGATCGTCGGCCACCAGACGAAGGCAATCGCAGGGCAGCGCCAGTCGCGAACTCCGAGCAGCAGCAACGTGGTCGGCACCGCAACTGCGATAAGCACCACTGCAAGGATCTCTCCAGCGAGCGGCGGAAGCAGCGTGAACGGCGCGAGCAGGTAAGCGCTGAGGGGCGGATAGAGGAATGCCATCCCCTCGGCGAGCGCACGCGACCCGTCGGAGCTGTACGGCGACGCACCGTGCAGAACGGCGTGGCTTGCCGGCAGGAACGCGCGCCGGAAGTCGATCGCAAATCCGCCGCTGAGCGCCGACGCGGCTAGGACCCAGAGCGGAGCGCCGATCGCCCAGATTGCCAGTCCATGGGTCAGCGCCTTCTTGAGCGGGGCGTCCTCGTGGTGCGTCGCGCTGCTATCCATCTCCACCCCCGGCAGACGCGAGATGCGGCAGTGACCAGACCCGCGCGGGCTCGTCTCGCGAAGACGCTCGTCTCACCGTCTGGCTTGCCACGACGCCGATCACACCGAGGACGAGGACGATCCGCCAGACGACGCCGACAGACTCAGGATGCGGTGTCGCCCACAAGACGAGCGGCAGCAGCCAAAGGGGCGCGAGTCGCGGGCGCAGGAGCGCGATCGGCGCGAGCAGCAGAACGAGGTAGTGGTTCCAGAGGATCGGCGTCGCGATCAACGCCGAGACGACTGCTGCGGCGAAGGTGACGGCGTCGCCGCGGCGGCGCAGCAGCACCAGAGCACCGACCGCGGCGGTAGCCACCATCCCGGCGACGAGCTCACTCGTCAACGTCGGCACGTGGAGAGAGACGAAGAGGCTCTGAACCGAGTACGACTTCCAGCGCTGCACCTCGTTGAGCAGCCGGACCGTTTCGGGGTACCGACGCATCCCGTCCGCGTCGATGGCCGCCCAGAGCGCCAGGATCAGACCGATCGTCGCCAGCGAAGCCGCGAAGGCTCGGAAGCGACGAGTGACCAGGAGCCACACGAGCAGCGGCCAAAGAAACAGCTTCGCGGCTGCCGCAAGCGCAAGCGGCACACCCGCGACGGTGTGGTTCCGAAAACGCCAACCGAGGGCGCACAGCAAGAGCAGGAAGGGACCGATCGAGCCCACGCCGAGCGCTCCGAACACGGGCAGGCCGAGCATCGCGGCGCCGTAGCAGCGCCAGTCGCGGACGTCGAGCAGCCACACCGAAGCGACCACCGCTGCGACCGAGAGGACCAGGAAGCCGACCGCCGCGACGTGCTCGGAAACAACCGCGAAGGGGATGAACGGGAGCGCGAACGGCGTCGGGTAGACGAAGCGGTCGTTCGCAGCGAGGAGCTTGAGAGTCGGGTGCACGTACGGGCTGCGGCCGTGCAGGACAGCCTGGCCCGCGCGCCGAAAGATCGCGAAGTCTCCACCGCCGCCGTGGCCGTACGCGAACCACACCAGCCAGAGAAACGCGATGGCCGGCACCTGCACGAACACACCCGCCTCCAGGGGACGGCGATACCGGCGCAACCATGCACTCACGGCTTTCATGCTCTCGCGTGAGCCTTCCGGCCGCACTAGACGATCTCGCGGAAGGCGCCTAGCCGATGGAGGCTTGCGAAATCAGTGGTGCTCGACTTCGATGCGACTGATGAACAGCAGACAGGCGACAGCGGAGCGCCCTGTCAGCGGCAGGCTCGCACGCGCGCTCGAGGAGAACGGACTCCTAGTGATCGTGCTCGGGGCGTTCGCGATCGTGTTAGTCCTCTCCCTGCGCAAACAGCTCGTCGTCGACGGCTGGATGGCGATCGTCTCCGGTCGCTGGATCGTCCAGCATGGCCTGCCCTCGCACGACACGCTCACCCTGTGGGCGCATGGGCACCGCTGGATCGACCAGCAGTGGCTCGCACAGCTCGCGCTCTATGGGCTGTGGCGCCTCGGCGGCCTGAAGCTCGCCCTGCTTGTCCATGCGCTGCTGGTGACGAGCGGACTCGCCGGCGCCGCAATGTTCGCGCGCACCCGCGGGGCGACGGCGCGCTCGGTCACCTGGATCGCAATTCCCGTTCTCATCGCCTACTACCCGGTCGCGTCTGTGCTGCGGCCGCAGTCCTTTGCCTTCCCGCTCTTTGCAGCGGTCCTCTGGCTCGTCCTCGCCGACGCCCGCCAGCCGTCGCGCCGAGTCTTCCTGACCCTCCCGCTGCTGGTGTTGTGGACGAACCTCCACGGCTCCGTGGTGCTCGGGGCGGCGCTCGTCTCTCTCGATGGCCTCGTCGGCATGGTTCAGCAGCGGCGGCCCAGCGGACGCGGACTCGCGCTCCTGCTCGCACCGTGGGCGTGCGTGTTCGCCTCGCCCTACGGGCCTCACCTTCCCGCGTACTACGAGAAGATCCTGGTGGGCGGCGACTTCAAGCACTTCGTGACCGAGTGGGCGCCGACGACGCTCTCGGGTCAGACGGCAGCGGTCTATTTGATCGTGCTCGGCGGGCTCTGGCTGCTAGGCCGGGCGGGTCGCAGCGCTCCGCTGCTCGACCAGCTCGCGTTCGCGCTCACCTCCGTGCTCGCGTTCGAGGCGGTGCGGAACACCGCGTGGATCGCGCTCGTGGCGCTGGCGGTGCTCCCACCGCTCGTCGACCGGCTGCGCACCCCGGCCGAAGAGCCGGCGCGACTGAACCGGATCCTGTCGGTGACGATCCTCGCCGCACTCCTCATCGCAGTCGCCGGCGTGGCGGCGAAGTCGACGAGCTGGTTCACGAGCGGCTTCCCGACCGCAGCAGGAAGGGCCGCGTCGGAGGCGGCCGGGCCGCACGGGCGGGTCTTTGCCTCGAGCCCCTTCGCCGACTGGCTGCTCTGGACCCGGCCGGAGCTCACCGGACGGGTCGCCTACGACGCCCGTTTCGAGCTGTTCTCGGCAGCGCAGCTCCAGCGGATAGCGGCTTTCCAGGGCCGAGTCGGCAACTGGCTCAGGACCGCGCACGGCTTCAGCGTGTTCGTGCTCGACCCCCGGTCCAACCACGCACTCGAGCGGTCGCTGCTTCGCGACTTGCCGGCGCGGGTTGCCTTCAGCTCGCCGCAGGTCGTGGTGCTACGCCGGCGCGGCTGAACGCCGGCCGGGCCGACCCCCCCACCGTCCTTACCGCCACAGCGGCGACGATGAACAGGGCAAGCGCGATCCGCCACGTCGCGCCATGCGAGTGCGTGGTCGGCGTCGCCCAGAGCAGCAACGGGAGGAACCAGAGGCCCGAAAGGCGCGGCCGGTAGAGGGCGATCGGCACGTAGAGCAGCAGGAGGTAGTGCAGCCACACCAGTGGCGAGGCAACCAGCGAAGCCACCACCGCGACAGCGAAGGCGCGTTGGTCCCCGCCCGGACCGCGCGCCGCGAGCCATACCGCGACGACGGCTGCGAGTGAGAGTACGACGCTGAGCGCGGTCGCTGCGCTTCCGCTGAGCCCGAGCAGAGCGACGAACGAGTAGCTCACGGGCGCCTCGACCTGCTGGAGCAGATGTACGAGCGTCGGATAGCTCCGTAGGCCGGCGAAGTCGATCACCGCCCAGCCTCCGAGCAAAAGGATCAGGGCGGTGCCCGCGCAGATAACTGCCGCGCGCCAGCGCTTCGTCGCGAGAAGCCAGATGCCGAGCGGCCAGAGGAAGAGCTTCAGGACGGCCGTGAACGCGGTTGCCACCGCGGCAACGGCGGGCTTGTCGCGGTAGCTCCAGGCGAGCGCTGCACCTAGGAGCAGGAACGAGCTGATGGCTCCGAGCGCCAGCGTGTTGATCGCGGGCGCCGATACGACCGCAAGGCCGTAACAACGCCAGTCTGCGACTCCTAGGAGGCGAAGCGCGCCAAGAAGCGCGGCCAAGCCGCCGACGAACATCAACACGCGCCCCGGCCCTGAAGGGAGGGCCGCGAACGGAGCGAAGACGAGCGCCGCGACCGGCGGATAGACGAACTTGTCGAAGTGCGACACAGCGGCCGCGCTTGGGTGGACGTACGGCGAGTGCCCGTGGACAACCTGGAGGGCAGCCCTCCGGAAGATGCCGAAATCCTGCAGCGGATCGCGCGTTCGCGCCTCCCACCAGCACGCGTACCCGATCGCAATCCCCGGCAGCCAGATGAAGGCGGCCAGCTCCCACGGTCGCGCAAACCCCCGCAGGCGGTCGCCGAAGGCCTCTAGCCGCTGCACGCGCCGAATTGAAGCGTTTCGAGCCGGCCAGCGCCGCAGACCAAGGGCCTGTTCAGACCCCCCGATCAGGCGTAGAGTCGCGTGGGTGGGAGAGACGAACGGACTGGAATAGCCACCCTTCCAGCCGTTTCTACGCGACTCGCCGCAAGTTAATCAACAGAGGCACCAGTCGAACAGGAGAGCTCTTTGATGACCCCACTCTTTCTGCGCGCCTTCGCCCTCTTGCGGTCCGACGAGGAGGGGCAGACGCTTGTCGAGTACGCGCTCATTCTCGTCCTCGTCTCGACAGCTGCCTTCACGCTCCTGAGCGCGATCGGCGACTACCCGGCCCACGTGTTCACCACCATCAACGCCGATTTCTAGTCGGGACGAAGGACCTGACCGGACCCAGCCTTCCAGCGGAAGCCGATACGACGACAGAGGTCTATCAGTCGTCTAAGCCACGAATCGCGTGGCGGGATTCCAAGGGGACCCCCCAGTTCGACGCCGCGCGCCGGCAGCTGGGAGCCCGAAAGGAGGAACCACGTGGAGAGGGCGAAGTTGATCCCGATGCGGGTGTACCTCGCGCTCACGGCCCTTCGCGATCGCGAAGAGGGTCAGGCGATGGTGGAGTACGCGCTCATCCTGGCGCTCGTCTCGGTCGCGGCTGTGGGCATCCTCAGCCTGCTCGGTACGTCCGTCTCGTCGATCTTCAACGAGATCAACAACGATCTGTAGACGGCACGAAGGACCTAACCGGACCCAGCCTTACAGCGGAAGCAGGCTCGAGTCCGGGGCTTTATCAGTCGCATAGGCCACAAATCTTGTGGCGGGAAACGAGCGGGACTCCCCGGCTCAACTGCGGTTGCAGGCGGGCCCTGGGAGCCCGAAAGGAGGCACCAAGTGGAGAGGGCGAAGTTGATCCCTACGCGGATGTACCTCGCGCTCACGGCCCTTCGCGATCGCGAAGAGGGTCAGGCAATGGTGGAGTATGCGCTCATCCTGGCGCTCGTCTCCGTCGCTGCTGTGGGCATCCTCAGCCTGCTCGGCACGCACGTGTCGTCGATCTTCAACGAGATCAACAACGACCTGTAAGCCAGAGTAGAAGGACGAACGTGTGGTTGAGGGAGCTCTCAGGGGTCCCCCGGTGACGGGACAACCCCCCGAGCGGCTTCCTCGGCCACGCGGGCGGCGCGAGTTCCGGCGCGACCAGCGCGGGACGGCACTCGTCGAGTTCGCGCTGATCGCACCGCTTCTCTTCTTGCTGCTGTTCGGGATCATCGACTTCGGTCGCGCACTCGACTACTACAACCAGGTGACGCAGCTCGCTGGGCAAGGCGCGAGAGCCGCCGTCGTGAACCGGAACCCGGACGGCACCGCCATTACGAGCGGCTCGTCGCTCCAGAGCCAGCTTGTGTCGAAGTACACCGCCCAGCCGGAACTGAAGAACGGAATCGTCGTCTGCATCACGCAGGTGCCGACGAACGTCGGCGATCCAGTAACCGTGAAGGTCAGCTACCAATTTCACTTCCTCCCGCTCATAGGCGCTGCAGGAGGTGCACTCGGCGGACTCACGTTGAGCTCGACGCAGACCGAGCGCGCCGAAGTCGTCCCGCCGACCTACGCCACCGGAGACCAGAACGGCAACAGCTGCTCATGACTCGCAGATTCACCCATCGGCGAACCCTCGCGACGCGTGACGAGCGCGGCGTGGTGATGGTCCTGGTTGCCGTCACGCTCCCGGTCCTGTTCCTTTTCGTTGCGTTCGGGGTCGAGGTCGGGCACTGGTACGACTACAGCCGCAACCTGCAGAACCGCGCGGACGCCGCCGCGCTCGCCGCCGCGGTGCAATACGGGAACACGTGCTCCGGGACCGCGACGGCCGCCCAGACCGACGCCATCGGCAAGGTCGCTGTGCAGTACGCCGGCCCTCCGACCGGAACGCCCCCCGGAAATCTCCCGCCCGTCGGCACACCTTCGAGCTACAAGAACCAGCCGAACCTGACTGCGGGACTTCCAGCGAACTTCCACATGCTGCTGAACTCGACGCAGAACTGGTCGAGTGGAGGCCCGAACCAGAACTGGAGCATGGGGACGGCCGGACACACGACCGACAGCACGGCTCTCTGCAGCTCGCAGGACGAGGACGGAAATGTCGGAGCGATGGTGGACGTGCGCCTCACGCAGGCGAACATCCCACTTTTCTTCCCACTCTTCGGATTCAAGCCGACGATCAGCGCTCATGCTCGGGCTGCATTGGAGGGTGAATCGGGCGCCAACTCGGCTCCGATCGCCGTCGGAGACAGCGGCTTCACGCCGTGCGTCTCGGTCAGGGTGGTCAACGCTTCAGACAACTCGGTGATCCAGACCGTCACCCTCTCGAAGGAGCCGACGGATCCGCAGAACCCCAACGCGCCGGCTCAGTGGGACAACTCTGGCTCTCCCGCGTCATTCCAGATGCCGAGCTCCGACAACGTCTACATCCAGCCGTTCCTCAGCGACTGCAACGGCAACGGGCAGACCTACGACGACAGCACGAACACCGGCGTGGTGATGATCAACAACTACCCGTCGACCCCGCCGACGATTGCCAGTGGCAGCCCCCCGCAGCTCACCACGAACGGAGTAATCGTCTTCGGTTCTTGCCCGAGCGCGACTCCGTACTTCGCGCCGTCGGGTGCGGACTGCACGGTCGAGGTAGACGCGCTCGTGGCCTCCGCGCCCGACGTCGGCACGAGCGATCTCAACCTCACGCTCGTCCAGCACCAATGGGTGAACGGGGCCTGGGTCCTCACACAGAACCCGATGCATCCCTCAGGAAACGGTTCGAACGCATGCCGGAACACCGCTGCCTACTGCACGAATGTCACGATCGGTGACTCGACCGGCATCGACCAGTTCTCGTTGAACTGGAGCGAAACCGCCGGGTTCATCGGGACCACGCAGTGCGGAACCGGCAACGGAAACAAGCCGCCGCCGTGCACGGGGCAGATCAAGAATGGCACCATCCTGCACCAGGTCTTCGGCGCCTGCAACGGCTGC
>Ga0207693_10004413_pt1 | contig 11894 bp, 11 predicted proteins | sample LARL81metaG_FD_184347 | JGI IMG/M metagenome (GOLD analysis project Ga0207693, IMG submission 184347) | Corn, switchgrass and miscanthus rhizosphere microbial communities from Kellogg Biological Station, Michigan, USA - LAR L8-1 metaG... | ecosystem: Host-associated > Plants > Roots >...
CGTCGATCACGCCGCCGGCCCATGCCTCCCCGACCAGCGGGCCCTGGCTCACCCGGCCACGGGTCGGCTTGAGCCCGACCAGCCCGCACTCGCTGGCCGGGATGCGGATGGAGCCGCCGCCGTCGTTGGCGTGCGCAACCGGCACCAGGCCGGCCGCCACCGCGGCGGCTGATCCCCCGGACGACCCACCGGTCGAATGCCCCGGATTCCACGGGTTGCGCGCCGCGGGGAAGCTGCGCGGCTCGGTGGTCACCGTGGTGCCGAGCTCGGGCACGTTGGTGCGGCCGAGCGGGATGAAGCCGGCCGCCCGGAACTGCTCCGCGAGGTAGGACGTCACCGGCCACGGCATAGCGCGCAACGGCCCGACACCGAATGCCGTGGGCTCACCCGCCACTGTGCAGCCCAGGTCCTTGTACAGGATCGGCACGCCGCGGAACGGGCCATCGGGCAGGTCGCCCTCGGCCTCCTGCCGAGCCGCGTCGAACCGGGTCCGGATCACGGCATCCAGCCGCGGGTTGACCGCTTCAATCGCGGCGATGGCCGCCGCTACCAGCTCTTTGGGGCTCACCTCGCCGCGGCGGACCAGATCGGCTTGTGCGGTGGCGTCCAGCCCTGTCGTCTCGGCCATGCCGCCAACGTTACCTATGAGCACTAAGCGGTGCGATGGCGCATCATCCGCCGGATGAGCGCGCTGCTCACCCAGTACGGAATCTCCTAGTGATAACAGCAAGAAGCGGCTGGTCAGCCATGATGATGGATGCTTGTGCACCCTCTGGTGTGCCTAACTATCCACTATCTTCCGGGCGCTGGCGCCGGCCTCAGATAACAGCAAGAAGCGGTCGGCCGGCGACGATTGTGGGTACTTTTGCGGCCTCTAGGCCGCCTAACTACCCCCGATCTTCTGGCCGCCGGTCCAGGCCGGATAACAGCAAGAAGCGCTTGGCCCGCGGCGGCGGGTACCCGGGCAGGCCTATCACTGATAACAGCAAGATGCGGCCGCGGGCGGCTGCCGAGCGGCTGCCGGTGAATCAGTGGAGCGTGCGGTGGGCCGGCGGCCAGGATTGATGCCCGCCCTGGCCGCCTCGCTGCCGACGTTTACGCGCCGGGAACCCGCCTCCGGCTGTCGGTGGCCCTCGCCGAGGACGACCGTGTGGCTGTGGCCGACGCCGACCCGCGTGGGGGAACCCGTACCGTTACCCACGCCGCACTGGCCAGCGTGGAATTGATCATGCAACGTCCTGGCAGTCGCGAGCTGACCCTGACCAGCAGCCGTGCGGCCTACGAGTACGGCGCTCGCCAGCCCGCGCCCGGGCTCGTGCCGGAGTCGCTGCCCGAGGGGTGAGCCAGCTCCAGCGCAGTCTCAACCTGGCGTGCGCTCCTCGCACTCCCAGGGGGCACCGTGGCTGTTCAGGAGTTCGAGGAATGGCTCGGGCGGCAGCGCCTCCGGGCCGAGGACGCCGGCGCCGGACCATGCGCCCGAGTCGAGCAGCTCGAGTGCCACCACCGGGTTGACCGCGGTTTGCCAGACCACGGCCTGCGAGCCGTATTCAGCCATCGACCAGGCGTTGTCCACGACGTGGTAGAGGTAGACCTCGCGCGGCGACCCGTCCTTGCCCGTTCCGCTGACCCAGGTGCCGGCGCAGGTGAGCCCGGACATCGCGGCGCCAAGTGCGGCGGGGTCGGGCAGGCATGCGGCGACCACGTCCCGCGGCGAGACGGCAGCCGCGCCCACCTGGACCGGGGCGGTGGAGTCCAGGCCAAGTTTGTGGAGCGTCTTCAGCACGCCGATGAACTCCTCGCCCAGCCCGTATTTGAAGGTCACTCGGCCAGCGTCGATCCACCGCGGGATCAGCAGGACCTCTTCGTGTTCCACGTTGACGCACTCCACCGGCCCGATCCCGGCCGGGAAGCTGAAGATCTCCGGCTCGCTGAACGGCTCGGTCGTGTACCACTGCCTGCCCCGCTCCCACACGACCGGCGGGTTCAGGCACTCCTCGATCGTCGTCCAGATGGAGAACGTCGGGGCGAACTCATACCCCTCGACCACCAGGTTCGCGCCGTCGCGGACGCCGATCTCGTCGACGGACGCGAACAGCCGGTCTGCCGCGTAGCGGGCGAACACGTCCGACAGCCCCGGCTCGACCCCGATGCCGCACAGCGCCAGCAGCCCGCGGCGCTCCCATTCCCCGGCGAGCGCGAACTGCTCGTCACCCAGTTTGACCCCTGGCTGCCGGTACGGATCGGACGCGTGCGGGTGAGACAGCGACATAGCCATGTCGAGGTAGGTGACTCCGGCGGTGAAGGCGGCACGGAAGACCGGCATCACAAACCGCGGGTCGACCGCGTTCAGCACCGCATCGCACCGCTCGGTCCTGATCAGCTCGGCAATCGCCTGCTCGTCCGACGCGTCCAGTTGCGCCGCGGCGAACCGGTCGCCGCCCCCGGCGATCGCCCGCCGCGCCCGCCCCACGTCATAATCGGCCACCACGACGCGCTCGAACAGATCCCGCCGCGCGACCGTCCGCGCGACCGCCGACCCTACTCCGCCAGCGCCGACGACCAGCACCCGCATCATGCGCCTCCCGATTGATAACCCGACGGCGGCCCCTGCCCGGCGGGCCGACGATCTCACATGCCAGTGTCGCTCATGAGCCGGGCAAACGGGCATCCGAGAACTGCCTGGCCAGTGCGGCGATGACCACCGGTGGGGCCACCGCGCACGCGATGTAGAGCATGATCAGCGGTAGCCCTGGGCGCGGCGTGATGCCACTGCCGGGCAGCGGGTCCGAGTTGAATGCCAGTGATGGCTTGACGTGACGCCACCGCGTGATCTCGAGGTACATCAGATACCACGAACCGGCCCACACTGCACCGCCGATCCACTTCGCCATGCGCATCCCCTAAGAGTGCCACCACCCGGGCTCGATACGGCAACTGATGGCATGACAGAGCCGTCAGCGTGCAGCCCTGCGGGATGCGCTCCGGGATACCGTAGTCACTGCCGAGTCAGCCTGGCGAAGTGCCCTAGCCGTACGGGCTGACGGATCACGGCGTTCAGCGGCGAGTGCGAGCCGGTGGACAAGTACTAGCGCAAGCGGCAACGCGATCGGCAGCAGCACCCGCGCGCAGCCGCCTGCAGGCGGGTGGGCCTGACCGCGTCGCGACGCGGGACCTTGTCGCCGTGTCTCTGAAGAGGTTCAATTACGGTGGTGGCATGCGGGGCGTGCCTTGGTGGGGCGTGGTCTCCTCGGCTGCGGCTCCGGTCCTGATGGTCGGCGGGTGGACGGTGGCCGCTACCTTGCAGCCGCGATTCGATCCGGTGGCCGATACGGTCAGTGCGCTGGCCGCGCAGGGCGCGGCCGACCGGTGGGTGATGACGCTGACGTTCGTGGTGGTCGGCGTCTGCTACGTCCTGACCGCGCTCGCGCTGCGGCCGGCCGGGACCGCCGGGCGGCTGATCCTGATCACCGGGGCCGTCGCGGGCATGCTAGTAGCGGCGAATCCGGAGCGCGTGGGAGATCCCTACCCGTGGGGGCACATTATCTGGGCATCGATCGGGCTCGTGGGAGTGACTGCCTGGCCTGCCGGGGCTTGGCGGCGGGGCAGCGGTGTTCCGTGGGCCCTACGGCCCGCGGTAGCCGCCGCGGCCGTCGCGGTGCTGCTCGCCTTGGTCATGTGGTTCGGCGCTGAGCTGATAACGGGGTCGGGGCAGGCCGGGCTGGCCGAGCGGGTGGCAGGCGCCGCGCAGGCGTGCTGGCCGCTGGCGGTGGTGCTCTCCTGCTGCCGCACCGTCTGGGCGTCACCGATCGGCTCACGGAACGCGTGGCGTGGCCGGCTGGGGCCGGTCCCCACGCTTCGCGGCCTGAAAACGGACAGAACGCAAGCCAGAATGGCTGATCTGCTTGAACAGGAAGATGTGGGATAAGGCGCTGCCGAGCCATGCGGTAAGCGGCGGCACGTCATCGGTATCGGCTGCCCAGGCGAGGTAGCCGTCGGGGCGGATGAGCAGGGAGCGGACGCTGGCCCATTCCGGGCGGTCCGCGGTGAGTTCCGCGGTCACGATGTCCAGCCGGTCCCGGTAGCCAGCGGGGGCGTCCATCAGGGTTCCTTGTGTGAGCAGGAGGAACTTCGCGGGGTGCAGGAGGCCGAAGATCGTGGCGGCGGGTGCGCCGCGCAGGTCGAGGTCGGGGACTCGCTGGCCTGCGATCTGGTCGGGCGCAGGATACCGGATTGCCAGGCCGGAGAGCCGGGTGGCAAGTTCCCGGCACAGGGCAGGATCCGTGCCGAGGATCGCGTTGAACTGATCCCGCAGCGCGATGCCTTCCCGGCTGGCATTGGCGAACAGCCCGCACTGCGCGAGAGAGCTATCGATCACGTCGAGGCCGACGGCATGCCGTTCGGCATGGTAGGTGTCCAGCAGGCCGCGTGACGCCCAGCCGCGGATCTCGGCGGCCAGCTTCCACGCCAGGTTGGTGGCGTCCTGCAGCCCGAGGTTCAGTCCTTGCCCCCCGGCCGGGTAGTGGACGTGCGCCGCGTCCCCGGCCAGCAGCACCCGCCCCGCGCGGTAGCAGGCCGCCTGCCTGGTCGCGTTTCCCACCCGGCTCAGCCACGCGCCGGCGGTTTCCCGCATGCCGAAGTCAGTTTCCGCGATGCGCAGCGCACTCGCCCGCAGCTCCCCGAACGTCACCGGACCATCGGACAGGCTGTACATCGTCGCGTGGTCGATCGTGGCCAGCCGGTACTTGCCGCCCCCGAGCGCCACCATGTAGAGCGAACCCCCCGGCTGGTTGAGGGTAAGCGCCGGGGCCTGCGGGGGGCTGGCCAGCTCGACGTCGCCCATGATGGTCCGCCAGGTGTCCGGGGTCCCGGCGAAGTCGATTCCGGCCGCGGCGCGGATCACGCTCCTGGCGCCGTCACAGCCCGTGACGTAGGCGGCGCGGAAACTCGTGGGCCCGCTGGGCGAGTCCACGTCAAGGTCGACGCCGGTCTCGTCCTGGCGCAGGCCGGTGACGGCGTGCTCCGTCAGGTAGGGCACGCCCAGCTCAGCCAGGTGCTCCTCAAGGAGCTCCTCGGTACGCCGCTGGGGCAGGAAGAGCGTGTAGGGGTAACGGGTGTCGAGGAACGACATGTCCAGCCGGTTCCGCAGGATCGCGAAGTGCGTGGACGGCACCGGCGTGCCTTCGGCCAGCCAGCGGTCCGCGATCCCGCGCATCGCGAACTGCTCCATGGTGCGCGGGTAGATCGTCAGCGCCTTCGAGTGCGCCGGCCGCTTCGCGTGCCGTTCCAGGACTACCGGGCGCACTCCGCCGCGGTGCAGCTCGGCCGCGAGCCACATGCCTACCGGACCGCCGCCGACGACGGCCACGTCGTACCTCCCGGAGCTCGCCGGGCGGGCGGCCCTGCTCATCCCAGGTACGAGTAGTCGACGGCGGCGGCGATCGGGTCTGGCGCGTCCGGCGGGATGAGGCCGCTCGACAGCATCGCCTCGATAACCGCCGCGAGAGCGGCGGGCGCGGACCGCAGGTCCCGCGGGATGACCCCGTCGGCAGCCAGCGCCTCGCAGGCGCGGAGCGCGTAGCGCGGCTCGACGGACGTGCGCGCCGCGGCGATAGCCGCCGACTCCCCGATGTTGCCGCGGAACCATTCCGCCGCTTCGGCGAGCGCCTGCAGGAAGGAACGAATCAGGGTCCGCTGCGTCGAGAGGCTGACGCAGACGGCGTTCAGGGCGAATTCGTCGGTCACCGGCCCGAGGTTCGTGAAGCCGGCGTCGGCGGCCAGGTAGTCGTACGGGATCATCTGCAGCGCGGCGTCGATCGTCCCCGCCTGCAGCGCCTTCCACCGCTCGACGTGCGAGCCTTCGAGCGCGAAGTCGTAGTCGCCCGGATAGATCAGGCCCTGCGCGGCGAGCATCCGCTGGGCGACGTGCCGGGTGCCTTCTCGCAGCGACGATGTCCCGATCCTGCCGCCGCGCAGGTCATCGAACGTGCGGTGCCTGGGGAGCGCGATCATCGACAGCGGAGGGCGGTCGATGAGGCCCGCCACCACGCGAAGCGAGCCGCCGGCCACGGCGTCCGCGATGCTGCCCTCCGGCGCTGTCAGCGCGACATCAACCTCGCCCTGCCGCAGCGCGCTCGTCACGCCGTCGGTGGTGCCGAGGATCCGCTCGGTGGCGCGGAGACCGCGACGGTCAAGGAACCCGCGCTCCTGCGCCACCCACAGCGGGATGTTGACATAGGCCGGGGCAACCACGCCGACCGTGATTTCCTGCAAGACGCGCCTCCCTACGAGTCCGGGCGGACTCGCACATCCACCAGCACGCACTGTCCTGAGCGGGCGGCGTCGACCGCCGCGGCGAGCGCGGACGGCAGCGCCGACCGGTCGCTTACCTGCCCGACGGCATGGAAGCCTAGCGAACGGGCAAACCCCGCCATATCCGGATCGGGGTCGGAAATGGCCTGGCCGATCCAGGAGTTCCCTGTCGGCCGGTGACGTTGCCGTGCCATCCGCTCTTGGTGGACCACGTCGTTATGGAAGGAGGAGTTGTTCGCCACCACGATCAGCAGCGGCAGCCGGTAGCGCGCCGCGGTCCAGACAGCCGTCCCGCCCATCAGGAAGTCGCCGTCACCGAGGACGGCCACCGGCAGGCGCCCGCTGCCGTCAAGCGCGAGCGCGGCGCCCACCGCCATTCCCGGCCCTGAGCCGATGCCAGCACCGCCGTCCATGCCCAGGTAGTCCAGCGGATGACGTGCCTTGAGATCGGCGCCGTTCCAGCCGAGCGGGACTCTGACCAGGCAGGCGGGCGAATCCGCGAGCGCGCCCCGCAGCGCGCCCGCCAGGTCGTGCATGGAAATGCCGGCGCCGTCACCGTCGGCCGGTGGCGCGCCAGCGCTGTCCCGGACCGGCCATTTGCTCGGCTTGACCAGCTCATCCGATTCGGCCAGCGCGCGGACCAGCAGGTCAGGGTCGGCCGGTACGGACAGGTCGACGGGCTCGTGCCCGAAGGAGTCCATGGACCAGCCGTTGCGCAGCGCGGAGTCCATCGTGGACGAGATGATCCGCGCCGAGGCCGGATGTCCGTCAGCGGCGGCCGCGGAGATGGTTCCGGCTACGTCGACCCAGCCCAGGCTGAGGATCACGTCCGCGGCGCCGATCAGCTCAGCGGCCGCGGCAGGCAGGAAGATGCCAGGCGGAACCGGGTGCAGCGGGTGCCCGGTCGGGAAGACCGCGCCGTTCTTGAGGTCGGAAATCACGAGCGCCCCGTACCGTTCCGCGAGGGTGACCCGACGGTCCCAGTCCTGCTCGTCGCGCCCGAGGCGCCCGAGCAGGAACAACGGCAGGCGCGCCTCGCCGAGAAGCCGCAGCGTGGCCGCGACCGCGAGCGCATCGGGTCCGTTTGACCACGCCGCCCGGTCCCTGCCGACCTCAGGGATCGCCGGAGGACTGCGCAACGGCTGCTCCTGCAGGCTCACGTCGAGGCAGACGTAGACCGGCGCGGACGGGGCCTGCCTGGTGATCGAATATGCGCGGGCGAGCGAGTCCAGGGCCGCCTCGACTGAGGCCGGCTGATCATCCCACTTGGAGTACTGGCGGATCAGCGCGCCCTGGTCGGCTGAGGTGTGGATCCAGTCGATCCAGGGCCGCCGCTGGGCCGCGTCCACTGGGCCGGTGGCCCCGATAATCAGCATCGGAACGCGGTCGCAGTACGCGTTGTAAATGGCCATGCTCGCGTGCATCAGGCCGACGTTGCTGTGCACCGCGACGGCCATCGGGCGCCCGGTCACCTTCGCGTAGCCGTGCGCGATGGCGACGGCGTGCTCCTCGTGCAGGCAGGTGAGCAGCTGCGGATCACGGTTGCCTGCGTAGTTCACCAGGCTGTCGTGCAGTCCCCGGTAGCTCGAGCCAGGCACCAGCGCGATGTACCGCAGGTCCAGGCGGTGCAGCAGCTCCGCCATGGCGTCGCTGCCCCACTCGATCGCGCCAGTGCCGCGCCCGGCGCCTTCGGGATCTTCCGCCCGCACGCCTCACCTCCCGCCTACTCCCGACAGCCGCAGTTAACGCCGGGACAATACGGGAGTCAACGCTTTCATGAGCGGCCTGGAACCGTGTGCGCCGCGAGGCCGCCCACCGCTGCCTCGATCATCGCGCCGGTGGCAAGTAGCAGCGCCTCCGCGTTCGGTCCGCCGATGAGCTGCAGGCTGGCGGGCAACCGCCGCCCGGCCGGCACCGGCAGTGCCAATGCGGGGAAGCCCGCCAGATTGACGGGCCTGGTGAGCGCGAGGTAGCCCGGCCTGATGGCGGCATCGAGTCGCGGAGGGAAGAACGGAACCGTCGGGAGCGCGAGCAAGCCGGTCTCGCGCATTGCCGCCGCCATGGTGGCGCGCCAGCGTTCCTGCTCGGCCCGGGCCTGCAGCAGTCGCTCGAGGGTCACGGCCCGGGCTTCGGCGAGACTGGCCCGCACCCGCGGGCCGAGCAGGTCGCGGCGGGCAGGATCGGCCAGCAGCACCCGGTTCGATGCCACCGCCTCGGCGTCGATAATCACGTCGGACGTTCTGCTGGCCAGATCCCAGCCGGGCAGTTCCACGTCGACGACCTCCACGCCGCAGCGTGCGAGCGCGGCGTCCACCGCCGCGTCGATGACCGGATCGACGTCGAAGCCGGCCGGCCTGATCCGGCCGACCCGTGCGGCGGCCGTCACGTCGACGGAGAAACCCGGCTCGAGCAGGGCCAGGCCCGCCGCGACGCCCGCCACATCGCGCGCCATCGGGCCGATGGTGTCCATGCTCGGCGCAAGCGGCCACACCCCGGCCAGCGGGATCCGGCCGTGTGTGGTCTTCAGCCCGGTGATGCCGCAGAACGCGGCCGGGACCCTGATCGAGCCGCCGGTATCGGAGCCGTAAGCGAGATCTGCCTCGCCGCCGGCCACCGCGACCGCCGATCCGCTCGATGATCCGCCGGGAACCCGGCCGGGATCGAGCGGATTGACCGGTGTGCCGAAATACTCGTTCACCCCGCTCGCGCCGTACGCCAGCTCACTCAGGTTGGTTTTCCCGACGATCCGCGCACCCGCGGCACGCGCACCAGCCAGGCACGGCGCGTCCAGTTCAGCCGCGGCGGTCGCAGCCAGCGCCCGGCTGCCGGCCGTGGTGGGCACGCCCGCGACATCGATCAGGTCCTTGACCGCCAGCCGGACCCCGTCTCCTGAACCCGGCATGCGCGTGATGAAGGTGGCCCCGGCGTTCACTGCTTACGGGCTGCCGCCCATTCGGTCGGTCAGCATGTTGCTGCCGATGCCATGCCGGTCGCCGAATTCGCGAAGCTGCTCGACATCGATCTCCTCGGGCAGCTCCCGCAGCGCCTCCTCAGCCTCCTGCGTGAAGCCCAGGTGACGCAGGGTGTCAACTACCCACTGCCTGCTGTACGCCATCGGCACCACCTAACCTGTCTCGTTGCGAAGACCGGCCGTCCGCCTAAGCCTAACCCGGCACCTCCCGTAAACGCGGCGGCGTGATCGGCGACCCACTGGCGGAACGGTCGCGCCGATCCGAGGATGCCGGACACCGTAGCGGTGACGAACGCCGGCCTTCCCATCGCCGCGCCCCATGCGTCGAGGAGCATGTCCACGACCGGACGCGGCCAGGTTCCCGCCGTCTCGCTTCTGAACTCCTCCGGCGACAGCTCCTCGAATCTGATCCGGCGCGCAGTGACGTCACCGATGATGCGCACCTGCTCCGCCTGACTCAGTGACTCCGGGCCCGTGAGGACGTAGTCGCCTCCGGCATGTCCGTCCTCGTACAGGGTCCGCGCCGCGACGGCTGCCACGTCGCGGTCATCGACGGGTGCCGTCTCGGCGGCCCCGTAGGGCCACCGGACGACACTGTCGGCGCGAATCGCGGGCGCCCACCAGAACAGCGTGTTCGACGCGAACATCCCCGGCCGGATGATCGTCGATTCGAGCCCGGCGGCCGCGATCAGCCGCTCGATATCGGCGTGCAGCACCGCCATCGGGTTCGGCTGCTGGAAGAACGGGTGCGGAGTCTGATGCGGTGATGACAGGAACACCACACGCCGCGCGCGGGCCGCGACACGTTCGACGACTGCCGGAGCACTCGCCAGCGGGACGGTCCAGACGAGGAAGACGGCACCGACGTCGCGCAGTGCCGCGTCGAGCGATTCGGGCACGGTGAGGTCGCCGGTGACGATCTCGACGTTCGCTGGCAGTTCCGCCGCCTCGGGGCGACGCGTGAGGGCGCGGACCGGCACGCCCGCGGCTGTCAGCGAGTCGACAACGGCCCGTCCAACCCGGCCGGTCGCTCCGGTAACGAGCACGCGCATGGTGTGAATCATCACGCATGGGCGTGGCGGAGGCCAGGGCCAGGGTGTCGCCCGCCGTGACCGCACGGACCGTCGCCTCCGTGCGGACGACACGAACCCGGAGTGCCCGCGCTCACCCCCGGCGCGGGTGATGTGCCATAATGGCCGGCTCGCGACAATGGCGACATGGCTAAGAAGGACAAGCATGAGCAGCATGACGCGGAAGCCCGGACGCCGGCGAAAATGAAGCGGAAGGAATACGAACGGCAGATGAGAATCCTGCATGGTGAGCTCGTCGCCATGCAGGAATGGGTGAAGGAGACCGGAGCCAAGGTCTGCGTGGTGTTCGAGGGCAGGGATACCGCCGGGAAGGGAGGCACGATCAAGCGGATCACCGAGCGAGTCAGTCCCCGGGTGTTCCGGGTCGTGGCGCTTCCCACCCCGACCGAACGGGAAAAGTCGCAAATGTATGTGCAGCGCTATGTACAGCACTTCCCGGCCGCCGGCGAGGTCGTGATCTTCGACCGCAGCTGGTACAACCGGGCGGGCGTGGAGCGTGTGATGGGGTTTTGCACGCCGGAGGAGGCCGACCGGTTCCTCACGCTGGCGCCGGCCTGGGAGAAGGCGATGACCGAGTCGGGGATCGTGCTGCTGAAGTACTGGCTGGAGGTCGGCCCGGAGGAGCAGACCCGGCGGCTGGAGAGCCGGATCAGTGATCCGCGGAAGATCTGGAAACTGTCCCCGATGGACTTGAAGTCCTACAGCCGCTGGTTTGACTACTCCAGAGCCAGGGACGCGATGTTCGCCGCGACCGACACCGCGTGGGCTCCCTGGTACATTGCGGACGCCGACGACAAGAAGCGCGCCCGGCTCAACATCATCAGCCACCTGCTGAGCCAGGTCCCCTACAAGAGGCCCGACAGCCACGACATCACGCTGCCCAGACGGCAGCCGCCCCGCGGCTACGTCCAGCCAGACCTGCCACTGCGGCACATCCCGACACCGTTCTAGCAGGACCGCAACCCGCCAGGCAGACGCCTGCGGCGAAGGAGGGGCTCGTGGGCATCTGGTGGCAGAGCATGGGGTCGCCGAGCGGGCCGCGGTCCTTCGACCCTGTCCGCATCGCCGACTTGGAATACCGGATGTGGGTGGCCTATTACCTGCGCCGGTGGACCCATGTGCTGGCCGCCATGGTCAGGCTTTTCTGGCTGGGCTTCGGGACAGACTGGCTGAGAGTCCTGCGAGGCGCGCGGCTGATGCTGCGCGCCGCCCAGCTGTGGGCGCCGTACCCCGACAACGATCCCGACGGCGCACTGGCCTACCTGCGCGAGCTTTACGCGCTCGTTAGGCTCCGCTTCGGCGAGCCCGCGGACCCGGCAGTGGCGGCCAGCCTGGAGATCGACTGGTGGCGAGCGCACCGGGAGCGCCAGTATGCGCCGGACCCCGCGAAAGCGGGCGACGAGCTGGTCGAGGCCCTGACCCGCCTGTACTGCTATCTATTCGGCGAGACCGAGGCAGCCGTCAGGCCGACAGCCATGTACCGGGCGCAGGCGATGGATCTGTCCGATCAGTGGGTCAGGGCG
>Ga0207693_10004415_pt1 | contig 11893 bp, 7 predicted proteins | sample LARL81metaG_FD_184347 | JGI IMG/M metagenome (GOLD analysis project Ga0207693, IMG submission 184347) | Corn, switchgrass and miscanthus rhizosphere microbial communities from Kellogg Biological Station, Michigan, USA - LAR L8-1 metaG... | ecosystem: Host-associated > Plants > Roots >...
CGTAAGTCGGTTCACCGCTATATCGCGACATTGAGCCATATGTTCGCGGAGGCCGCCCAGACCACCACGGACTGGATTGAAGAGCTTGCCCACCTTGCGAATTCGAGCGAATTGTGCGCGGTGTGCACCGGAAGCAACTGACAAGGACCTAGGAAAATGAACAACGTACTCGATCTGGTCGACGAGACCATCTTTCGCGTCGAGCGGGCGGCCGGTGTCACCAACCTGATTCAGTGTGTCTGGGTGTACAACCGCCCGGTCGACATAAACGGTCTGTGCCGGTTCCATGACCAACTTCGGCAGGGCCGCCTATCGCGCCGCATCGAACGCTCACCGCTGCCGTTCGGCCGCCACCGCTGGGTCTCACCCAGCGATCAGCCCGAACTGGAGATCGTCGCGACACCTCGCCCGCGCGAAGAATTCGACGCCTGGCTTGACGAGCAGGCCAACACCCCACTGGATGCCGAGCACGGACCCGGATGGCACCTCGCGGTGCTCCCCTTCACCGACGGCGGCGCCGGGGTGAGCTTGGTCGCCTCCCATTGCCTTACTGACGGTGTCGGGCTCTGCGAGGCCGTGGCGGACGCGGCCTCCGGCTGCGAAAACGCAATCAGTTGGCCCGTTGCCGGCACACGGTCGCGGTGGCAGGCCGTGCGCGAGGACGCCCGCCAAACCGTGCGCGACATCCCCGCTATCGGCCGTGCGGTCGCCGCAGCAGCGCGGTTTGTCCAACGTAACGGCGGCGGCGCGGGGTCAGCCACCTCGCCACCGGCCCCGCCCGCAGGAGCCGACGAACGCATAACGCTCCCAACGGCGACGATCTTCGTCGACGCCGCCGAATGGGACGCCCGCGCAGACGCACTCGGGGGGACCAGCAACACGCTGCTCGCGGCATTTGCGGCCCGCCTCGCCCAAGGGGAGGGACGAGTCGCCACAGACGGCTCGGTCACCCTCACGATGCCCATCAACGAGCGCACCGCCGGCGATACCCGCGCCAACGCCATCACCAACGTCGACATCACCGTCGACCCCACACCCGCGACCACGGACCTGCGCGAGATCCGCGCCGCGACAAAGCAAGCGCTGATCCGCTCCAAGAAGGAGCCCGACGAACGGTGGACACTAACGCCCCTTGTTCCCCTGGTGCCTGAACGGCTCGGCAAGCGATGGGTCAGCGCGGCCACCAACAGCGCGGCCAGCGTGGGCGTATCCAATGTCGGTGTGGTCAACCCGGCCGTCAACCGGCCAGCCGGCACCGACGCCGACTACTTCGCCATGAAGTCTCTCAGCTCGGGCATGACCTCAGCGATGATGCATCAGCTCGGCGGCCTGTTGATGTTGCTGTCGGGAAGAGCGTACGGACGGGTCTTCGTCTCGGTGGTCGCATATCAGCCGGGTCGACCCAGCTCGAATGTCGACTTGCAACAGCGTGTTTCGAGCGCTCTGAGGGACTTCTCACTGACCGCGGTGCCGGGTTGGGGATGCACTGAGCCAGTGGCGCGGGCCCGATGAGCATCAGCAGATGCCCGCTGCGCACAATGCGCAAAACCGTGAGAATCGGCGCTTTCGCCGACTATCGCTCACAAGCGCGACACGGGTGCGAACGTCGCCGTAAGTTCGGTCTCACCGAACAACCGAAATAATCACACGAATCGCAACGAGCGGAATCACGCTGACGGGCAGCCTAATTCGCGTCCGCCGCGCAGGTTCGGCACCCAGGAAGGACCTTCGGAAAATGAGCAACGTACTCGATCTGGTCGACCAGAGCTTCTTTCGCCTCGAGCAGGCGGCCGGAGTGGGGCAATGTGTCTGGGTGTATGACCGCCCGGTCGACATCGATGGACTGCGCCGGTTCCATGAGCACCTTCAGCGGGGGCGGTTATCCCGCCGCATCGAACGTTCGCCGCTGCCGTTCGGCCGCCATCGCTGGGTCTCACCCAGTGATCAGCCGGAGTTGGAGATCGTCGCGACACCGCGGCCGCGTGAAGAATTCGACGCCTGGCTCGACCAGCAGGCCGACATTCCGCTGGATGCCGAGCACGGACCCGGATGGCACCTCGCGATGCTGCCCTTTACCGACGGCGGCGCCGCAGTGAGCTTGGTTCTCACACATTGCCTCACCGACGGCATCGGAGGGTGCGTCGCAATCGTGGAAGCGGCTTGCGGCTACGACAGCGCAATCGACTGGCCAGCTGCTGGATCACGGCGGCGGTGGCAAGCGCTGCGCCAGGACGCCCGCCAAACCGTGCGGGACATCCCCGCAATCGGCCGCGCCGCCGTCGCCGCAGCACGATTCGCCCGACGTAACCGCGGCCGTGCCGGGTCCGCCACCCCGCCACCTGCCCCGCTCGCCGGAGTCGACGAACTCGTAGCGCTCCCAACGGCGACGATCTTTCTCGATGCCGACGAGTGGGACGCCCGCGCAGACTCACTCGGGGGGACCAGCAACACGCTGCTGGCGGGATTGGCGGCCCGCCTCGCCGAACGAATGGGACGCGTCGCCGCAGACGGCTCGGTCACCTTGGCCATGCCCGTCAACGAGCGCGTCGCCGACGATACTCGTGCCAACGCCGTCGCGATGGTCGACATCACGGTCGACCCTGCACCCGCGGCAACCGACCTGCGCGAGATCCGCGCCGCAACAAAGCAAGCGCTGATCCGCCACCGGGAGGTGCCCGACGAGCGGCAGGACCTGCTGCCCCTCGTTCCCCTGCTGCCTCGGCGGCTCACCCGGCGGATGGCCAGCGTGGCAACCGGCGGTGTGACCAACGTCGTTGTTTCGTCCAACCTCGGTGCGGCTCCCCCGGCTGTCAACCAGCCAGACGGCACAGACGCCAGCCACGTCGCGCTGTTGTCTCGCTACCCGGGTGTGACCAAGTCGATGATGCATCAGCTCGGGGGGCTGCTGGTTGTGCACTCGGCTAGAGTGCACAACCAGGTGTTCGTCTCGGTCCTTGGTTATCAGCCGGGCCGACCCAACTCGAATGACGACTTGCGGCGCGACCTTTCGCGCGCCCTGAGTGACTTCTCGCTCACGCCCGCGCCGGGCTGGGAATGCCCTACCCCAGTGGACGTCGCCCGCTAACGGCTGTCGGTCGCCGCTGAGCACAACGCGCAAAACCGCGAAAATCAACGCTTTCGCCGACTATCGCTCACAAGAGCGACACACGCACCAGCATCGCCGTAAGTTCGATCTCACTGGATAACAGAAGAACTCACACGATTTCTAACGAACGGAATCTCACTGGCGCGCAGCACAATTCACGCGCACTGTGAATACTCGGCAACTCGGAAGGACCTCACGATAATGAGCAACGTACTCGATCTGTATGACCAGACGTACTTCAGTTTCGGGCGGGCGGCCGGAGTCACCAATCTCCTGCAGTGTGTCTGGGTGTACGACCGCGGGATCGACGTCGACGGTCTGCGCCGGTTTCATCTCCAACTCCACAGGGGGCTGTTGTCGCGCCGCATCGAGCGCTCACCGTTGCCGTTCGGCCGCCATCGCTGGGTCTCGGCCAACCGTCAGCCTGAGCTCGAGATCGTCGCGACGCCGCGGCCGCGCGAAGAATTCGATGCCTGGCTCGACGAACAGGCCAATGTCCCGCTGGATGCCGAGCACGGACCCGGATGGCACCTTGCAGTGCTGCCGTTCTCCGACGGCGGCGCGGGGGTGACCTTGGTCGTCTCCCACTGCCTCGTCGACGGTGTGGGACTCTGCGAAGCGTTGGCAGACGCGGCTTCCGGCAACCAAGACCCGGTCAGCTGGCCTGCCGGCGCGTCACGCCGGCGGTGGCAGGCCCTAGGCGAGGACACCCGCCAAATCGTGCGCGACATCCCTGGCATCGGCCGCGCCGTCGTCTCAGCGGCCCAATTCGCCCGGCGTCAGCGTGGCGCCGCCGGTACAGCCGCCGCGCCGACGGTCCTGGCCGCCGAAGCCGACGAACGTGTCACTCTGTCAACGGCGACGATCTTTGTCGACGCCGACGAGTGGGACTCCCGCGCCGACGCACTCGGGGGCACGGGCAACACGCTGCTGGCGGGGATGGCGGCCCGGCTCGCCCAACGAGTGGGACGGGTCACCGCAGACGGCTTCGCCACCCCGTCGATACCCGTCAACGAGCGCACGGCCGGCGATACCCGGGCCAACGCCATCACCAATGTCGACATCGCCGTCGACCCTGCATCCGCGGCAACCGACCTGAGCGAAATCCGCGCCGCGACAAAGCAAGCCCTGATCCGCTCCAAGGAGATGCCCGACGAGCGGTGGGCACTTCTGCCTCTGGTTCCCCTGCTGCCTCAGCGGCTCACTAGACGAGTGGTCGGCGTGGCTACTGGCGGTAGCACCAACGTCGTCTCATCAAACCTCGGTACGACCCCGCCGGCTCTCAACCAGCCAGATGGCACCGACGCCGACTACTTCGCCATGAAGTCTCTCTACCCTGGCGTCACCAAGGCGATCATGCATCGCACCGGCGGAGTGTTGGCCTTGCTCTCGGGAAGAGTGCACCAACGGGTCTTCGTCTCGGTGCTCGCATATCAGCCCGGCCGTCCCAACTCGAATGACCAGCTGTGGCAGGATCTCTCGGGCGCTTTGAGCGACTACTCGCTCACCGCAACCACGGGCTGGGGGATGCGCGACGTGGCGGATGCGATTGCAGACCAAGCGGATTCGTCCGAACTGTGTGACCTGACAACGTAGCAAGCGACAAGACAAGGACTTAGGAAATGAACAACGTACTCGATCTATTTGACCAGACGGTGTTTGTCGGCGAGCGGGCGACCGGCGCGACCAACTTGCTGCAGGTCGTCTGGGTGTACAACCGCGCGATCGACATCGACGGTCTGCGCCGGTTCCATGATCAGCTTCAGCGGGGGCGGCTATCGCGCCGTATCGAACGCTCACCGTCGCCGTTCGGCCGCCATCGCTGGGTCTCGCCCAGCGGTCAGTCCGAACTCGAGATCGCTGCGGCCCCGCGGCCGCGCGAAGAATTCGATGCCTGGCTGACCGGGCAGGCCAACACTCTGCTGGATGCCGAGCACGGACCCGGATGGCACCTCGCGGTGCTGCCGTTCACCGACGGCGGCGCCGGGGTGAGCTTGGTGATCTCTCATTGCCTTACCGACGGCGTCGGGCTCTGCGAAGCGTTGGCAGACGCCGCTTCCGGTCGTCACGACCCGGTCAGCTGGCCGGCCGCCGGGTCACGCCGGCGGCGGCAGGCGCTGCGCGAAGACGCCCGCCAAACCGTGCGCGACATGCCCGCTATCGGGCACGCCGTTGCCGGCGCGGCACGGTTCGCAGGGCGTAACAACGGCGCGGATGCATCGGCCACTCAGCCACTGACCGTGCCACCTGTGCCGCCCGCCGAAGCCGACAAAGTCGTCACGCTCCCGACGGCAACGGTCTTTCTCGACGCCGACGAGTGGGACGCCCGCGCAGAGGCACTCGGGGGCACCGCCAACACGCTGCTCGCGGGAGTGGCGGCCCGCCTCGCCCAGCGAGTGGGACGCCTCGCGGCAGACGGCTCGGTCGCGTTGACGTTGCCCGTCAGCGAGCGCACTCCAGGCGATATCCGCGCCAACGCCATCACGAATATCGACATCACCGTCGACCCTGCACCGGCGGCGGCAGACCTGCGCGACATCCGGGCCGCAATCAAGCAAGCGCTGATCCGCTCCAAGGACGTGCTCAACGAGCGGTGGGCAGTACTGCCGATCGTTCCGCTGTTGCCCCAGTGGCTGGTCAGGCGATGCGTGGGATTCTCCGCCGGCAGTGCGGCCAGCGTCGTCTCATCCAACCTCGGCGTGGTCAACCCGGCCGCCTACCGGCCAGATGGCACAGGTGCCGACCAATTCGTCATGAGGACCCTCGGCCCAGGTGTGACAAAGGCGATCATGCACCGACTGGGCGGATTACTGGTGGTGTTGTCGGGAAGGACGCAGGGACGTGTCTTCGTGTCGGTCCTTTCGTATCAGCCCGGCCGTCCCACCTCGAATGACGGCTTGCGACGAGATCTTTCGGCCGCCCTGAGCGATTTCTTACTTGCCGCCACCACGGGCTGGGGAAGCAATAACTTGGCGGATGCGATTGCAGGTCAGTCGGATGCGCCCGAACTGTGTGACCTGACCACGTAAGCAAGCGACAAGACAAAGGTCTAGAACGATGAGCAACGTACTCGACTTGGTCGACCAGACCGCGTTTCTCGGCGAGCGAGCAACCAAAGCAACCAACCTGCTCCAGGTCGTCTGGGTGTACAACCGCGCGATCGACATCGACGCTGTGCGCGACTTCCACCGCCATCTCCAGCAAGGGCGGCTATCGCGCCGTATCGAACGGTCACCGTTGCCATTTGGCCGCCATCGCTGGGTCTGGCCCTGCGATCAGCCCGAACTCGAGATCGCGGCCACCCGCCCGCGTGGAGAATTCGACGCCTGGGTCGACGAGCAGGCCAACACCCCACTGGATCCCGAGCGCGGACCCGGATGGCACCTCGCGGTACTGCCGTTCACCGACGGTGGCGCCGGGGTGAGCTTGGTTACCTCCCATTGCCTCATCGACGGGGTCGGGCTCTGCGAAGCGTTGGCCGACGCCGCTTCCGGCCGCCACGACCCGATCAACTGGCCCGCCGCCGGCTCACGGCGGCGCTGGCAAGCGCTGCGCGAGGACGCCCGTCAAACCGTGCGCGACATCCCCTCCATGGGCCGGGCCGTCGCCGCGGCAGCGCGATTCGCCCGACGTAGCCGCGTCGGTGAATCGGCCACCCAGCCACCGACCGCGCCGCGTTCGCCGTTCGTAGGACCTGACGAACACGTCGCTCCCCCAATGGCAACGATCCTCGTCGACGCCGACGAGTGGGATGCCCGCGCACACGCGCTCGGCGGGACCAGCAACGCGCTACTCGCGGGATTGGCGGCCCTGCTCGCCCAGCGAGCGGGACGGGTCACCGCAGAAGGCTTCGTCACCTTGGCGCTGCCCGTCAACGAGCGCACGCCGGGCGATACGCGCGCCAACGCAATCACCGCTGTTGACATCACGGTCGACCCTGCAGCCGCGACGACGGACCTGCGCAACATCCGCGCCGCACTCAAGCAAGCCCTGATTCGCCGCCAGGAGATCCCCGACGAACGGTGGGCATTGCTGCCCCTGTCTCCACTGCTGCCTCAGTGGCTCATCAGGCGAATGGCCGGCGTGGCCCTCGGCGGCGCGACGACCAGCGGATCATCCAACCTCGGTGCGCTCAACCCGGCCGCCAACCGGCCAGACGGAACAGACGCCGACCACTTCGCGATGAGGACGCTCTACCCGGGGGTGACCAAGGCGACTATGCACCATACCGGCGGACTGCTGGGATTGCTCTCCGGAACGGTGCACGGACAGGTCTTCGTCTCGGTCTTCGCGTATCAGCCGGGCCGCTCCAACTCGAATTACGACCTGCGACGCGACCTTTCCAGCGCCCTGAGCGAGTTCTCGCTGACCGCCACCACGGGTTGGGGATGCCCTAGGCCGGTGGGGGCGGCCGGATAAGCGCCAGCGGCGGCTGAGCACAATGCGCAAAACCGCGATAATCGGCGCTTTCGCCGACTATCGCTGACAAGCGCGACACGGGCGCAAGCGTCGCCGTAGGTTCGGTCTCATTGAACAACCGAAATGCTCGCACGATTTCCAGCGTGAAGTAATCGCGCTGACGCGCAAAGTAATTCGTGAACAACCGTGAGGAATTCCCCGTGTTGATGAAGGCCACCACTACCAGGACCACGAAGTGCTTCGATGGTTTCTCCCTGTTGGGTCGCGTCGTGGTGCGCGCTCCCTGGCTCGTCATCACTGCCTGGATCGCCCTGGTCTTGGTGCTGTCCGTGGCGTTCCCGGCGCTGACGAAGGTCGTGGAAAGCCAAACGATGCAGCCGCTGCCGCCGCAGGCGATGGCGGCCACCGAGCAGATGGCCAAGGACTTCCATGAGTCCGCACAGAACATCGTTGTCGTCGCCATGACCGACGAGCACGGCCTGACGCCCGCAGACAACGACACATACCGCGCACTGGCCGACAAGCTGCGCAGTGACACTTCCGATGTGTCCGCGGTGCAGGACTTCATCAGCACGCCTGTGTTGCGCCAGTTGATGGTCAGCACCGACAACAAGGCGTTCTACATGGCGGTGACTCTGAAGGCACCCGCCGGCTCCCCCGAGTCATCGCACGCCTACCAACGGATCGCCCAAATCGTCAAGCAATCCACCGCCGGCTCGGCGCTCACAGCGCATGTGACCGGACAGGCGGCCATCGTCGGCGACATGTCGATCGTCACCGCGCGCGACATGCACGTCATCGAGATCGCCACCGCGCTACTGGTACTGATCATCCTTCTGGTGATCTACCGGCGACCCGTTACCGTCTTACTTCCCCTGATCACGATCGGTGTGTCAGTCGCATCAGCCCAAGGGTTGGTGTCTGCACTGACCGAGATCGGTCTCAACGTATCGGCCATGACGATCGTGTTGATGACGGCGATGATCGTTGGCGCCGGAACCGACTATGCCGTGTTCTTGATCAGCCGCTATCACGAATACATCCGCTCCGGCGTGGACTCCGACGTGGCTGTGCAAAGGGCAATGAGCTCCATCGGCAAGGTGATCGGCGCATCGGCAGCCACGGTGGCCGTCACGTTTCTCGGCATGATCTTCACCCAGCTGCCCGCGTTCACGAGTGTGGGTCCGGCGCTTGCGGTTTCGATCGCAGTGGCGTTCGTCGCTGCCGTCACGCTGTTGCCCGCCGTTTTGGTGCTGGCGGGCCGGCGAGGGTGGGTCGCACCGCGGCGGGCGCTCACCGACCGACTGTGGCAGCGCTCTGCGATTCATATCGTCCGACGGCCCAAGGCACATTTGGCGATCAGCCTGACAATACTGATCGCACTCGGGGCTTGTGCACTGTTCATGCACCCGACATACAACGACCGCATGCAGTTACCTGGGTCAGCGGAGAGCAACCTGGGATATTCCACGATGGCGGCGCACTTCTCGACGAGCAGCCTGCTGCCGGAGTACATCTACATCCACTCGCCGCACGACTTGAGGACGCCCCAGGCGCTGGCCGACATGGAACAGATGGCGCAGCGTGTGGCTCAGCTGCCCGATATCGCGGCAGTGCGGGGTGTCACACGCCCGACGGGCCAGCCGCTCGACCAGACCAAGGTCAGCTATCAAGCCGGTGAGGTCGGCTCCAAGCTCCAGGACGCGTCGTCGCAGATCAGCAGCAAGACAAGCGATCTCGATGCACTCAGCGGCGGAGCTCACCAGCTGGCAACCAGTCTCGCCGGCGTTCGCGACCAGGTCGATCGGGCCGGCCAGTCGATGACGGCGATGACGGGTGCGCTCAGCCAGGTACAGCAGCAGCTCGCGGGAACTCAAACAACACAGTTGCTTGACACCATTCGGTCCTACGCGAACAGCGTCGGAAGCAGCCAGACGACGGTCAACGACGTCGTCAACTCCGCAGCCCCGATGCTGTACGCGCTGAACAACAGCCCGCAGTGCGACGCCGACCCCGCCTGCAGCGCCGGCCGCGCCAAACTGCAGCAACTCGCTGCCGCGGGCTATAACCAAACCGACGCGTCCGCACAAAGTGTGCTGTCCACGGTGCAGCACCTGAGCACACTCCTGCAGTCGGCAGGCGCCAATCTGCGGTCCGCCGGGATCACCGGTCCCGCAGCCGCACAACAGAAGATCGCACAGGTGGAACAGGGCGCCAGTGCGTTGGCCGACGGTAGCAAGCAACTAGCGACCGGCGTTCAGACGCTGGTCGATCAGACCAAGCAGACGGGTCTGGGACTGAACCAAGCGGCCGATCTGCTGACGTCAATAAAGAATGACGCCTCACAGCCGTCGATGGCCGGTATGTACATTCCGCCCAAGGTGCTGACGACGAACGACTTCAAGAACGCCGCAAAGTTGTTCATCTCGCCCGACGGGCATTCCGCGCGCTACCTCGTCGAGACGAAGTTCGACCCCTTCAGCACGCAGGCGATGGACCAGGCTCAGACCATCTTGGACACGGCGCGGGGCGCGCAGCCGAACACGACACTCTCCGATGCGACGGTATCGATGGTCGGCACCACCCCGATGTACAGCGCGATGCGCAGTTACTACGACCACGACCTTCGGCTGATCATCGTCTTGACGCTGATCGTTGTCTTCCTCATCCTGGTCGCCCTGCTCCGCGCGATCGTCGCACCCCTGTACCTCATTGCCTCGGTGGTGATCTCGTACATGTCGGCGTTAGGGCTGGGGGTTGCCTTCTTCCAGTTCATCTGCCACCAGCAGATCTACTGGAACGTGCCGGCGACAGCGTTCATCGTGTTGGTCGCCGTCGGCGCGGACTACAACCTGTTGTTGATAACCCGCATCCGTGAAGAGTCACGTAATGGCATCCGCTCAGGGATCATTCGTGCCGTCCACTCGACGGGCGGTGTGATCACCTCGGCCGGAATCATCTTCGCCGCCTCGATGTTCGGCCTGATGTTCGGCAGTGTCTCCACGATGGTGCAGATAGGTTTCATCATCGGCGCGGGCCTGTTGATCGACACCTTTGTAGTGCGCACCATCACCGTGCCGGCACTCGCCGCCCTCATCGGTCGGGCGAACTGGTGGCCGGCAACGTCGCGCAAAGCGGCTCCTCGCCGCCAGACAGTCGATGCCCACGCCGGGCAGGTGTGATGATCCGACGCTCCACTTCCGGGTGCTCACCGGCCTCCTCCAGTTGCAGCGCCAGTGAGTCGGGATCGTTGACGATCCGCACCGCCGACAATCGTTCACCAGTGCTGGTTTGCCGCACGATCACCGAATGTCGCCGGTGCAGGTCGATCCCAACAAACTGTATTCCGTCATACTCGCTCACAGCGGGGCCGCCTACATCGTGTCGGGTATGACACCCCCAGCATTCGCCGGGACCCACCAGGAGCGGGAGGCCCCGCCCCTTCATCGCATCAATACCTGCGGATCAAGAACTTTTACGCGGCGTCCGCTCCGGTCTTATCGTCGGGGCGTTCGACGAGTTTGACGTGCTCGAACCTCGCGCCGGGGCGGACGAGCGCGATCGGATGGGGCGCGTTCACGGCGCGCAGCGTGACTGCGCCGCCTCGATCAGCTTGTAGGCCATGGCGATTCCCGCGGCCGTGTTCCGGCACCCTTGGTGATCTTGCTGCGGTTATGCATGGTGGCGAAGATAGATTCGATGGGGTTCGTAGTTCTTAGGTGGATCCAGTGCTCGGCGGGGTAGTCGTAGAACGCCAGCAGCGCCTCGACGTCGTCGGTGATCTTCCTGACCGCCTTGGGAACTTCGCCCCGTAGAAGATCCGTCGGCCTCGTTGAAGACCTTGTCAGGTGTTGCGTCGCGTCAACAGGCAAACACCTTCCATCCACTCATCGTTTGATTGTCGAGATGGGACGCCACGATGCGGGATCGTCGGAGTCTTCGTCAAGGCAAAGAAACGTTGGAAGGCCAGTCACTTCGAGCAGATCCAACGATGGCGCCTGACCGCATCTCTGCGTGGCATTGCGGTGGCCATGATCCATTCCGGTGGCGTGCCGGTGACGATGTCCCTGTCGTTCACCGCAGTGGGTGCGTGAGCTCGTCGCGGTTCATCCGCGCGGCCACCACCGCGATGATCGCGGCAACGATAGGAATGCACCCGGCGACCGCAAAGATGGTTGCCGCGGACACCACTTCCGACAAGACGCCGGTGACGGCGGTGGACACAGGCACGAGGGCCAAGGTCACGAACACATCCACACTCGCCACACGCCCGAGCTTCTCGCGTGGCACCCGTCGTTGCAGCAAGGTTGCGCGGATGACCAGCGCCGTACCTTGAACCAGTCCAATGGCCACCGCGGCGGCAGCCAT
>Ga0207693_10004416_pt1 | contig 11891 bp, 9 predicted proteins | sample LARL81metaG_FD_184347 | JGI IMG/M metagenome (GOLD analysis project Ga0207693, IMG submission 184347) | Corn, switchgrass and miscanthus rhizosphere microbial communities from Kellogg Biological Station, Michigan, USA - LAR L8-1 metaG... | ecosystem: Host-associated > Plants > Roots >...
CGGACCGTTGCTCGACGGCGGCATTTTCCGGCTGGCCGACTACAAAGGCAAGGTCGTCGTCATCAACTTCTGGGCGGCCTGGTGCATTCCGTGCCAGACCGAGTTGCCGCAGTTCGATCTGCTCTATCGCCAGGTCAAGACCCAGGGCATCGAGTTCGTCGGAATCGACGCCAAAGACACTCGGAGTGGCGGCCGATCATTCGTGCAGGCGAACGACATCAGCTACCCCATCGTGTGGGACGAGCAGGCGCGGACCGCCCTAGAGCTCGGCAAGGTGCCGTCACAGACCCTGCCGTTCACGGTGATCGTCGACAAGCAGCAGCGCATCGCCGCCGTTTATCTCAGTGCCTTGCAACCGGCCGACTTGCGTCCGGTGATCACCGGCCTAGCCCACGAAACGTGACCGAGATCGCGAGCGACGGATTGGCCGGCACGGTGACCGACGGGCCGTTGCTCGTCGCCGCCGGAGTGTCAGCGCTCGTAGGCCTGGTCGGGTTCCTCTCACCGTGCGTGCTCCCCCTGGTGCCGGGCTACCTCTCGTACGTAGCGGGCCTCAGCGGGACGGACGAGCGGCATCGTCAGCGGCGCATGGTCACCGGCGCCGTACTGTTCGTCATCGGCTTCACGGTCATCTTCGTAGCCGAGGGCTTGCTGTTCGGCAGCCTGGGCGAGGCCCTGCGGGTCCACACCGTGCTCATCGAGCGGATCTTGGGCGTCGTCACGATCGTGATGGGCCTGGTATTCCTAGGTCGATTCTCGTTCCTGCAGCGAGAAGCCCGCATTCGCCGGCTCCCGCCCCCGGGCCTCCTCGGCGCGCCGTTGCTCGGCGCCGCGTTCGGACTGGCGTGGGCCCCGTGCCTGACCCCAACGTTCTCCGCGGTGTTCGCCCTCGCGTATCAGCAGGGCACTGCGGCGCGGGGTGCGTTCCTCCTGACGTTCTACTGCCTTGGACTGGGCATCCCCTTCGTACTGGTCGCGCTCGGGGTCGGCTGGGTGTCAGGCGCGCTCGGTTTCGTCCGGCGGCATCGCCGGCTGATCAGCCAGATCGGGGGCGTGCTGCTGATCGTCATCGGGGTGCTACTCGTCAGCGGCACGTGGGATCACTGGATGAACTGGCTGCGCGAGGCAGTCGGCAACACCGGCGTCGGATCAGACCTATGAACGCCCCACGGAAACGCCCTGCGCACACGGCAGTCCTGCGCATCCTCCGCCGCGGGTGGCGCCGGCTGATCAGCATGCGCACCGCGCTCGTGCTGCTATTCCTGCTTGCGGTTGCGGCGGTTCCGGGATCGCTCCTACCGCAACGACCGCTCAATCCGTCCAAGGTCGATGCTTATCTCGCCGGGCACGGCGCCTGGGGGCGATTCCTGGATCGCCTTGGCCTGTTCGACGTATTCGGCTCGGCGTGGTTCGCGGCGATCTACCTGCTCTTGTTCGTATCGCTTGTGGGCTGTCTCGTACCGCGAATTCGCTTGCACGCCAAGGCGATCCGCGCCAAGCCACTTCCGGCTCCGAAACACCTCGAGCGGCTTCCGGAATCGGGCCACTTCGAAACCAGCGCCTCGGTCGAGGATGCGTCCGCGGCATCCCGAGCCGTGTTGGGGCGCCGATGGCGGGTCGTCCGCCGGGACGAAGGCGGCGGCGTACGGACACTGTCGGCCGAGAAAGGCTACAGCCGGGAAACCGGAAATCTGATCTTCCACATCGCGCTACTCGCGGCCCTCATACTCATCGCCGTCGGCCGCCTGTTCAGCTATCAATACAACTTCGTGGTGAATGAAGGGGACGGCTTCTGCAACGGTGTGGTCCCCGACTCGTCGCGCCTCGGTCGGCTCGCGCAGGACGGAGCGATCAGCCCGGCGCCGTTCTGCGTGCAGCTCAACCAGTTCACGGCGACGTACCTGTCGAGCGGTGAGCCGTCAAAATTCACCGCGAAGGTCAGCTACAACAAGACGGTCAGCGCACCGGCCCAAGCCGCGACCATCACGGTGAACCACCCGCTGCGCATCGAGGGCGATCGCGTGTATCTCATCGGGCACGGTTTCGCCCCGAAGATCACCGTCCGGATGCCCGATGGCACGACCCGCGAGGACGTCCAGGCGTTCCTCCCGCGGGATCCCACCACGCTGCTCTCGGAAGGCGCGTTCAAGGAGTACGGGAAGCAAGGCGCCAACACCGACGTCGGCATAGAGGGCTTCTTCGCGCCCACTCCGGCGGACACCGGTGGCGGTGTGATCACTTCGGTCTCACCGGACGTGAACAACCCGATTCTCGGCATCTTCATCTATCAGGGCACGATCAATGCCACCGGCCTGCCGCAGTCGGTGTACTCGCTTGACACAACCAAACTGTCCCGCACCGGCCAGGCGAACCTCCAGATCGGTCAAACCGTCCGGGCCACCAACGGCGTTACGGTCACCTTCGACGGCTGGGTTCCGTGGGCCAGCATGCAGATCTCGCACGATCCCAGTCAGGACTATCTCCTCATCGCCGGTGTGGCGATGGTGCTGGGGCTGATCGGCTCGCTCGGCATCCGTCGTCGCCGACTCTGGCTGCGGATCACCCCGAGTGCATCCGACGATCCGTCCTCGCTTACCGTGGTGTCCGTGGGCGGGCTCGCCCGCAGCGATTCCGGCAATTTCTCGAGCGAGTTCGCGTCGCTCCTGGAGCGCTTGGAAGCCGCGGTCGGCCCGGCTCCGGAACCTGAACTCGTCGGTGCCGGAAGGGAGTGACGGTGGCGGTCAACAGCGGCATGGCACACCTGTCCGACACCCTGTTCACCACGGCAATCGCCATCTACACGCTGGCGATGATCTGCTACGCGGCCGAATATGCGTTCGGGCGCCGGGGCCGGATTGCGATGACATCTCGCACCACGCCGGCGAAGGTGCTGGTCCGGGCCGGCGCCGGGGAATCCCGGGACGTGGATTCGACGGCCCCACGGGTGACGAAGCCGATCAGTCCGAATCGCTCCGGGCGGACGTCTGCGGTTGGCGACCGCTTCGGTCGCATCGCCGTAGGACTCACCGTCATCGGCGCGGTCGTTCATGCCTCGTCGATCGCTGTCCGTGGTGCGGCCGTTGATCGCGTGCCGTGGGGCAACATGTACGAGTTCGCGTCGGTAGTCGGGCTTATCGCCGTCCTGGCGTTTCTGATATCGCTCGCCCGCGCGCCGCAGATCCGCTACCTCGGTCTGTTCGTGATGCTGCCCGTCATCCTGGTCATGTTCCTGGCCGGCACCGTGTTGTACGCCAAGGCGTCGCCTCTCGTTCCGGCCCTGCAGTCCTACTGGCTCGCGATCCACGTGTCCGCCGCAGCGAGCGCGGAAGGGATTCTCATGACCAGCGCGGTCATCACCGTGCTGTTCTTGACGCGGCAGCGCTACGACAAGCGGGTCGCAGCCCGACTTCCCGTGCGCTTCCCGATTTCTCTCGGCGGGCGTCTGCCGGAACCTGCGACGCTGGACAGGGTTGCGTACCGCGCGGTCGCGTTCGCCTTCCCGATATATACGTTCGGGGTCATCGCTGGCGCTATCTGGGCCGAGGCGGCGTGGGGACGCTACTGGGGATGGGACCCCAAAGAAACCTGGGCGTTCATTGCGTGGGTGATCTATGCCGCCTACCTGCATGCCCGAGCGACTGCCGGCTGGAAGGGTCGGTCGGCGGCGTGGATCAACCTGCTTGGCTTCAGCGCGATGACGTTCAACTTCTTCGTGGTCAACATCGTCATCTCCGGCCTGCATTCTTACGCCGGGCTGAACTGACCCACCCGAACGCGCTGACCTTGTTACGTCCGCAGGAACAGAAGGACGGCTAGCACGCGCCGCGATTCGCTGCCGGTCGCCGGCAGTGCGAGTTTGTCGAAGATGCTCGAAACGTACTTCTCAACGGCGCGCACGGTGATCACGAGTTGGTCCGCGATGCCTTGGTTGGAGTTTCCCGCGGCCATCAGTTCCAGTACTTCTCGCTCGCGCCGAGTGAGTGGCCCAAGCGGGTCGTCGTTCCGCCGCCGAGACACAAGCGTGGACACGATCGTTGGGTCGATGGCCGACCCGCCCGCGGCAACGCGTCGCACGGCGCCGAGGAACTCGGGGACGTCACTGACGCGGTCTTTGAGTAGATAGCCGACGCCTTCGGCAGAATCGCCGAGCAGCTTCATGGCGAGACCGAATTCGACGTATTGGGACAGCACGAGCACTCCCGTGCCGGGATGGTCATGCCGGATGTCCAAGGCGGCCTGCAGCCCCTCGTCGGTATGCGTCGGCGGAAGCCGGATGTCGACGATGACGACATCCGGCACCTCGTCGCGCAGAGCCCGACGAAGCTCATCGGCATCTCCGCATCGGGCGACGACGTCGAAGTCGGCGTCGGCAAGTAGCCGAGCCAGGCCCTCGCGCAAGAGGACACTGTCCTCGGCGATCGCTACGCGCATGGCAGTTCAGCCCGAACCCGGGTGCCGTCGCGGGAGGTCCAGACCCGCAAACAACCGCCGAGAGCTTCAACCCGATCCGCGAGTCCGCGCAGGCCGGAGCCGTGGTCGGAGTCTGCGCCGCCCCGTCCGTCGTCGACGACCTCGACCACGATCTGGCCGCCAGACTGATCCACGTCGACCCTCGCCGAGGAGGCTTCGGCGTGCTTGCCGACGTTGGTCAGGCTCTCGCAGACCACGTAATAGGCCGCGACCTCGGTCGCATCGGCGACCCGGCCGTTGACATTTACTGACAACCGGACTGGCACCGGAGCTCGGGCGGCAAGCGATTCCAATGCGACAGCCAGGCCATGCGCGCTGAGGACGGCCGGGTGCAGGCCGCGGGCAACATCGCGAAGTTCAGCCAGTGATACCGCGATCTGCTGTCTGGCTTGCGATAGCTCCGCCGTCAGGTCGGGGTTGGCGACGAGCTTGCCCTGCAGTACGCCGAGACTCAGCGAGAGGGCGACGAGGCGTTGCTGGGCACCATCGTGAAGATCTCGTTCCAACCGCTGCCGCTCTTTCTGGCCCGCCTCGATGACCCGCTCCCGCGATGCGCGCAGCTCGTCGACCGTGGCACGCAACTCGGCCTGGAGCCGGCCGGTTTCCAACGTCATCGCGGCTGCGGCGACGACCGAATCGAGTAACTCAGGTTCGTTACGCAGCCCTGGATGATGGATAAGGACGGCCGGATGACTCCCCTTGCCCTCGATCGGTGTCACCCGCCTCCGGTCGATTGGTAGGTCGACCGGTTTGCCATCTTGGTCGGCCCAGCTGCCGAATTGCGGTAGCCAATACGCCAGCTTCAACGAGGGGTCCCGCAGTGCTCGAGCCAGCGAGGTGCGCAGATCGGCGGGGTCCGCGCGCAACTCCACGACAAGGTCACCTATGGCAGTGCGCGCCAGCTGGGCATGAATCAGCCCGGCGACAAAAGCCACCGGCGCGAGTCCGAGCAACGCCAGACTGATCTGCTGGACGGTTGGAAAGCTCGGCCCCTCGAAGATGCCGACAGTCAGTAGGACCGCGATCATCACCAAGCCAACGGCGAACGCATCGATCAGCAGAGTGACCGACCGCCGAAGCGGAGGTCCGCTCGTTCGTTGCCGGACGAAGATAAGCGCGACACTCGCCACGGCAGTCGCGCTGAGCGCGGCGAGTTCGACATTGTGCAGAACGTCGGCCACGCCGGGCTGATCAGTGACCGTGAGCAGGCTCGGCGAACCTGGGCCACCCAACATCATGACGACCAGCTGGCCACCGATCGCCGCGACATAGCCGGTGGTGACGAGGACCAAGTCCAGGCCGCGTCGTAGCCGACCCGTCGGAAAAGCCAGGAACACGTGCACGATAAGCACGAGCGGCAGCAGGTCGACGGCCTGGCCGATAGTTCGCGGTACTGCGCCGTCAGCCCAGCTCAGCGTCGTCGTCAGGGTGATCAGGCCGGTGAGAATCATCAACGGGCCGAACCGGTTGCTCGGTCGCTGCCGCCAGGCGATCAGGCCGCTGGCCGTGTATGACACCGAAATCCAGTAGATCAACGCGGCGTACAACGCCGGCGTACCACTCGCAACTGCGATGCCGATCGAGCAGCCGACGCTGCAGATCGTCGCGACGGCCATGCCGATCAGCACTGGCCTCGTCGGGGCCAGAACGGGCGATCGCTGTGGATGGGCCGATAGGGCCGACATGGCGTCCCCTTCCCCGACCATCGCCACCGTGGCGTGACGGATCCGGTCCGGTTGGGAGATCTGCCGGATGCCGGAAGGACGTGCCGAACACGCTACGCCGCACGCGCGGCATCACACCAGAAGCTTGGACCTGACGAGCGAGATACCAGAAAACCGCACCCCGAAACGACCAGCTGACCGGCTGACGCTCAGGAACGCGGGTTGTCAACCTGAACCCATAGATCGATGGAGCGAAGGAGCCCGCGTTGCGGACCAAGATCATGCAAGGCGAACCCGACGACCAACCTGCCGATTCCACGGCATATGACTCGGACGAAACCGTCGGACCATCCGACCGGCCCGCCTTGGGATCGGACGACCCGAGGCGTGGTGCGGAGCCGCGGACCGCCCGTCCCGACGCTCGAAGCGCAGGAGCATGACATGGCCATCTCCCGGGATTCCCGCCGACTCGTCCGCTCACGGCGCTCGAGTCGGCTGATCGGCGTACTCGCCGCGACGGCCGCACTATGCGCGCTCGCCGTGCCTGCGGCTACCCCATCGTCCGGCACGTCCCTCGCTGCGCCGCGGCTGACTTGGCAGGATTGCGGGGACGGGTTCGAGTGCACCACCGCCCACGTGCCCCTCGACTACGACAAGCCGGCCGGCCGGGCAATAGGGATCGCGCTGATTCGCCTTGCCGCGACCGATCGGGCCCATCGGATCGGTTCGCTTTTCGTCAACCCGGGAGGGCCCGGTAACTCCGGCGTGCAATTCGTCCGGGAGGCGGCTCGTACGGCCTACCCGGCAGAAGTGCGCGCCAGATACGACATCGTCGGATTCGATCCGCGCGGCGTGGCGGCTAGCACTCCGGTGCGGTGCTTCGACAGCTCCGCGGAACGCGAGCAGTTCTTCGCCGGCTACAACGTCTTGCCCGTCAACGAGAGTGAGCTCTCGGCCCAGGTGAACAAGGCGGCCGACCTGGCCGGTCGATGCCAGGCGCGCGTCGGGTGGCTCCTGCCGCACGTGTCGACCGCCAACGTGGCGCGCGACCTCGACGTGCTGCGCCGCGCCGTCGGCGACACAGGTCTCAACTACGTCGGCTACTCCTACGGCACGTACCTGGGCGCGACCTACGCCAACTTGTTCCCGGGCAAGGTGCGCGCGCTCGCCCTCGACGGGAATACCGATCCATCGGGATACCCCACTGGGCCGCGGTTATCCGTCCCATTCGTGAGAATCAATGCCCACGTCGCCGCCTCGGAAACCCTCCAACAGTTCTTCAGCCTGTGTGCTCAGGCAGGCGCGGGATGCGCATTCGCCAACGGCGGCAATCCAGAAGAGAAGTTCGCAACCCTGGCCCACCGGCTGCTGGTCGCACCACTGACGTTGCCTGACGGGCGGCGCGTCGGCTACGCCGAGCTGGTGGACCTCACACTGCAGTCGCTCTACCGTGCCGCTGACTGGGCCGTCGGCGCTGGGATCTTGCAGCAGCTGTACGAGATCACCAGCCCGACGTCTGGCAGCATGACGATGTCCGTGTCAGCGGCGGCAACCGAGGATCTGCCGATCGAGAATGTGCAGGAAGCGCTGCTCGCTAACGTCTGCAGCGAGACCCACAATCCCAGCGATCCGTTCGCCTATTCGGAGCTGGCGGCGAGCGCGGACCGGCGCGCCCCGTATGTGGGCGCATTCTGGACCTACCTCACCTTGCCGTGCGCAGTGTGGCCGGCCCGGGACGCCGACCGCTACGACGGGCCCTGGCGGGTCCGGCCGGCGCACCCGGCGCTCGTACTCAACACCCGCTACGACCCGGCAACCGACTATCGCAACGCCGTTCACATGACTGAGCTCCTCGCCGGAAGCCGGCTGGTCACCGTCGAAGGATGGGGACACACCGCGCGCGATACCCGGAGCGCATGCGCTGACGCCTACCTCGAGCGGTACCTCCTCGATCGGACACTTCCGCCGCGCGGCGCTACCTGCCAACCCGGCATCGTCCCTTTCACGACCGGATGACGCCGACGCCGTGCGGTGCTCGCTGCCGATACATGCGAGCGATGGCGCGCCGCAATACCAGCGTTGAAGGCAATCCCAGGGGAGAGGGGTCTAGGACGCGCGCACGACCGATAGACCGGACATGGTCCCGACCAGGATGTCGTGCCCGCTGATCGACGGGCTCGCGAACCGGTTCGTCTGTCCCACCTGGACCTGGCCAGTGCTCTTGCCGGTGCTCGGGTCGAGCGCGTGCAGCACGCCGCCTAATTGATCCATCACCCACACCCGTCCGCCGGCGACGACGGGCGATCCGCTGACGTCGTTGTCGTCCACGTGCCACAGCACCTGCGACCTGCCGTCGTCGTCCACCCGTGCCGCGCGCACCCCGTCCACGCACGGGAAGTAGATGACATTGCCGTCGACCGCCGCGCCACCGTAAGACTTGCAGAAGTTCAGCATCGACACCTCACCGCCTATGCCGCCGAGACGGCCCTGCCGCAGGACGTACACCGGTCCGGACTTGCCGCCGAGCACCGCCCACTTGGTACCGACCAGCGCAACCCCCTGTGAGCCCAGCCCGACGTCGCCCGCATTGTTCTGGGCCCAGTCGCTCGGGGCGAACGAGTCGACGAGTGTGCCGTTCTCGTCGAGTTCGTCGACGGAGTTCGTGTGGTCGTACTCGTCGCCCGGACCGCTCGAACCGTTCGCCGAAACGACATATAGATGACCTTGGGGGCCCACCGTCGGACCGGCGGCGTTCCACATCCCGCCCTGCTCGCGGGTCGACGGATCGTACTTAACGACGTCGCCGGTGCCATCCAGGCGGACGCCGACCACCCGCCCCTTGTAGTTGCCGCAGTCGCCGGCCAGCGCACCGAACGGTGCCCATACCCGACTACCCGTGATGGCCAGCGCGCCGCGCTGCTGCATCACCTTCGCGTCAGGGCCGGGCAGGTCGACCGACCGGTGCCACTTGACTGCACCGGTGCGCTGGTCGATGGCGAACATCTCGTGCCGGACGTCGCCGCCGAACTCAGCAACGACGTACAGCACGCCGTTGGCCGCGATCGGGGTACTGGTGATGCCGAGCGGGTCGATGTTGCCGCACGGGCGCTCCGATTGCGGCGATGGTTTGCCTAGATTGCGCTTCCATATCTGGCGGTACGCACTGTCGAAGGCGTAGACGCTGTCGTTCTCGGTAGCGACGAGCGTGCGGCCGTCGACGACGATCGGCGAGCCGTATACCGCGCCATCGAGCTTGACGTCCGCCACCAGGCTCAGGGACCCGGTCAGGGCCGGTGTGCGCGCGCCTAAACCGCCGCGGTCCGGGGTGCGGTGGTACATCGGCCAGTCGGCTGTGGCAGTGGCCGGTCCGGAACTGGGCGACACTCCCGGTGTGATCGCCGTCTCGGAGGCGGGCGCGACCGGCGGTGAACTACCCTGCGGACCGGTGGCAGCCTTGGATCCAGTGCTCGTACATCCGGCTACGGCGGCCGAAGCACACACGGCGAGACTAGCGAGACGTATGACGCGCATGGCGTCCAGTGTCGCCTCGATTCAGAGCGCTCGCCGCGTAGGCCTGGATCAGCATGCTGGCCGGGGACGCTTCTAGCCGAAGGCTCGAGGCCATCCTGTCGATCAGCGGCCGCCACCAGCGGGAGGCCGTGCGCGAAACTCTTTCCGTGGAGTAGCTAGCCGTGCTGACAGTGAAGAATATGAAATTATATGTAATAATACAAGTGACGTGAAGAGCGGTCAGTCGTAGGAGAGGACGACGGTGTTTGCCCAGCCCAGTGACGCGCGCGAGGCGGTGTTCTCGCCACTCGACCGGGCCGGCCGCGTGGACGCCGTTGTTGATCGGCTGACTCGGGCGATCGACTTGGGACTCATCGGCGACGGCGAGCAGCTCCCGCCGGAAACCGAGTTGTCCGCCCAGCTCGGCGTCTCCACAGTCACCCTGCGCGAGGGTCTGGCGGTACTGCGCCAGCAAGGCCTGGTGGAGACCCGTAGAGGCCGTACTGGGGGCAGCTTCGTACGCGCGCGCCCCCGCTCCATCGCCGCACGTGTGCGCGGCCGATTGGCCGCAATGAGCACCCATGAACTTCAAGACATCGGTGACCTGCACGTCGCCATCGCCGGGGCTACGGCCCGGCTGGCGGCTGAGCGCGCCGGCGCGGACCAAATCGACCGGATCGACCGACGCGTCAAGGAGCTGGCGTCGGCCGAAGGAATCGGCGCCCGGCATCGTGCCGATGCCAGGTTCCATATCGAGGTAGCCGCCGCGGCCCAGTCGGTGCGACTGACCAAGGTAGAGACCGAGCTCCAGGCCGAGATCGGTGACTTGCTTTGGCTACCGTTGCTCGAGGAATCTGTCTACCACCAGACGGCGGTGAAGCAGCACGAGCTGATTGCCGCATCGATCCGACGTCGCAACGCGCATGCAGCGGAACTCCGGGCCGAGGAGCATGCTCGGGGCGAGATAGATCGACTGATCGATCTGCACCTGCATTTGACTGAGGGGTGAGCGGGTTGGCTTCCGAGGATGGTCACGACACCGATCCCGCGGAGGCTGCCGCCAAACTTGCCGATCTCCTGAATGGCGTATTCGCCTCCCTCGGCGAGACCGTCGTCACGTTCCGCGAGCTCTCAGAAAATGCCACGACACATGGCCGACGATTGAGACGCTCAGACCTCAACGCGCTGCACCCCGTGCTGTTCCGCCACCTGCAGCGGCACCAAGACTTGATCATGGGTACTGGCGTGGTCATCGCCCCAGGCCTGCTGGCCGACGCGCCCATGTGGCTCGAGTGGTGGCGATCCAGTCCGGGTGACGCCCCGTCAGCGCTGAAGCTCGATCTCGATCCAACGTCGCTCGGCTTTTACGACTACACGCAGGCCGAGTGGTACGCCGCGCCCAGCCGTGGAACAACCCGCGCCGTGGTCGGGCCGTTCGTCGACTTCGGCGGAACGAACGAGTACACCCTGGCCGTGACCGTCCCTATTACCGAACGGGATTCCTTCCTGGGAGTCTCCGGCGCGGATTTGTGGGCCACCCGTTTGGAGTCGGCAGCGCGCCGGCTCATGCGGGGCCTAGGCCGGGAGGTCGTCCTGGTCAACGGCGACGATCGCGTCCTGGCCTCGAGGTCGCCGAGGCTGGTTATGGGTGCGCTGGTGCGCGATACCGGGGGTGCGACGCGGTACCCGTGCCCCGGCCTGCCGTGGTCGTTGATCGACCTGCGCGGATCGATCGAATAACGGGAGCACGCGAATCGGTGCCTGGGCGGTGCGCCCCACGGCAAGGCCTGGACTTTGGCGCGGTAGCGCGACTGGATGCAGCTAGCTGCGGCATTGGTCGTCAACGGGTCGGCGAACAGGAGATCCGTCGTTGATGTTCTCGACGGCTGACTGCGGCGTTGTCGCGATGTCGTCCGTACGTGATCTTCTCCAGTCCATCGCCTGAAGCTTTGGAGGTCAAGCTGTTCTATACACGATGTCGCTGACCGCGCCGTGGGAGCTGGCGGCGGTTCCGGCGGCGGTGGTTCGGTGCGTGCTGAGGTGGACGGGGATGTGGTGGGTGGTGTTCCGGCGCGGGGTTTGGGTGTGGTCGATCCAGCGGGGTGGTCGCCAGTACGGGATGCCGTTGGTCATGTGGCAGGTCCAGCCGCGTTTGCGGTGCTCGCGGTGGTGGAATCCGCAGGCGAGGGTGAGATTTTGCAGGTCGGTGCGGCCACCGTCGACCCACGGGGTGACGTGGTGGGTTTC
>Ga0207693_10004417_pt1 | contig 11889 bp, 9 predicted proteins | sample LARL81metaG_FD_184347 | JGI IMG/M metagenome (GOLD analysis project Ga0207693, IMG submission 184347) | Corn, switchgrass and miscanthus rhizosphere microbial communities from Kellogg Biological Station, Michigan, USA - LAR L8-1 metaG... | ecosystem: Host-associated > Plants > Roots >...
GCAGGTGGCCGCGGTGATCGCGGTACCGCTGCTGGCGCTGCTGTGGCTGAGCGTGCTGGCGGTCGTGGTCCGCTCGGCCATCGCGGCCAGCCGCGGTGAACTGCGCCCGGTCCCCCGCTGGCTCCGGCTGACCCGGGAGTCTCCGGTCAGTCGGTGAGCCGGCGGATCACCGCGTCGGCGAGCAGCCGCCCGCGCCGGGTCAGCACCACCCGGCCCGCCGCGTGGGCCTGCGGCTCGGCTACCCCGTCCCGCACCGCGTCCGCGGCGGCCGCCCGGCCGGCGGCGCTCAGGATACCCAGCGGGCAGCCGGTGGCCAGCCGGGTCCGCAGCATGATCTCCTCCAGCGCGCGCTCCGGCCCGGTCAGCACCTCCCGGGCCAGGCCCGGGCTGGTGCCCGCGGCCAGCCGCGCCGCGTAGGCGGCCGGGTGCTTCACGTTCCACCAGCGGGTCCCGCCGATGTGGCTGTGCGCCCCCGGGCCCACGCCCCACCAGTGCCCGCCGGTCCAGTACAGCAAGTTGTGCTGGCACCGGGCGCCCGGCCCGGCCGCCCAGTTGGACACCTCGTACCAGTGCAGGCCGTGCCCGGCGAGCATCTCGTCAGCGGCCAGGTAGCGGTCGGCCATCGCGTCGTCGTCCGGCCGGGGCAGCTCACCCCGCCGGATCCGGGCGGCCAGCCGGGTGCCGTCCTCGACGATCAGCGCGTACGCGGAGATATGGTCCGGCCCGGCGCCCAGCGCCTCGTCCAGGGACCGGCGCCAGTCCTCGCCGGTCTCGCCCGGGGTGCCGTAGATGAGATCCAGGCTGACGTGCTCGAACCCGGCCTGCCGGGCCCACTGGGCGCACCGTGCGGGCCGCCCCGGCTCGTGCACCCGGTCCAGCACGGCCAGCACGTGCGGCGCGGCGCTCTGCATGCCCAGCGAGATCCGGGTGATCCCGGCCTCACGCAGCGCGGCCAGCGAGCGCTGGTCCACGCTCTCCGGGTTGGCTTCGGCGGTCACCTCGGCGCCCGGTGCCAGGCCGAACTCACCGTCGATGACCTTCAGGATCTCGCCGAGCCGGGCCGGCGGCAGCAGGGTCGGCGTGCCGCCGCCGAAGAACACGGTGCGGGCCGGCGCCGGCCCGCCGCCCAGCACCCGCCGGGCCAGCCGGATCTCGGCCACCGCCAGGTCTGGGTAGCTGTCCCTAGATGCCCCGGAGCCGAGTTCCGCGGCCGTGTAGGTGTTGAAATCGCAGTACCCGCACCGGGTCTGACAGAACGGCACATGCACATACCAGCCAAACGGCTCGTTCCCCAGCGCGGCCACCGCGCCCGCCGGGAGGGCGCCGTCGGCTGGCACGGCCTGGCCGGCCGGGAGCACTCCAGGCACGGTCAGCCGGCGATTTCCGGCTCGGTCACCCGGCCGAGCACGCCAACGGCCACGTCGTCCCACTTGGGGTCGCGTTCCGGCACCGTCAGCAGCCGCCGCATCAGCCCGGTGTCGCCGTAGTAGGCCAGCATGGCCTCGGCCACCGTGACACTCTCCGCGGGCCGGGCCAGCACCTCGATCGGGTCACCGGCGCTGGCTGTCCCCTCGCGCAGCACCCGCAGGTACGCGCCGGGCCGCCCGGCCGCGGCGAACCGCTTGACCCAGCCCGGCTCGTCCATCCAGCCACGGAACGTGCCGCACGGGATGCGGACCGAGGAGACCTGCACGACCGCGGTGCCGACCTGCCAGGTCTCGCCGATCACCGCGCCGGACACGTCGAGGCCGGCCGTGGTGAGGTTCTCACCGAACGTGCCGCCCGGCAGTTCCCGGCCCAGCCGCTCGACCCAGTAGTCCAGGTCCTCCCGGGCGTAGGCGTACAGCGCCTGGTGCGGCCCGCCGTGATGCCGGGTGTCCACCTGCTCGTCGCCTTCCGCGCCGAGCCGGCCCAGCGCCACCGGGCCGCGGGCCGGCTGCTTGTCGATGGCGGTGCGCCGGAGCCGCCCAGCCCAGTTCGCCGCCTTGCCCCGGCCCGTGTTCACCGATACCACCCGCGCGCTCGCCACCCTTGCACGCTATGCCAGCCCGGGCCGCCCGCCGAACCAATTCCGGCCGCGCCGGGTTGCCGGGGGGCCGTCCCGGCGGGACAGCGCTTATCCTGGATCCAGCCGCGGCACGGGGAGGGTTCGATGACGTACTGGACGGGACCGGGACAACGGCTGGCGGCCGATGGACGCGCGCAGCTACGGGCCTCGGACGTGGACCGGGAACGGGCCGCCGAGGTGCTCAAGTCGGGCTACGCCGACGGGCGGCTGACCAAGGAAGAGTACGACGCCCACCTCAACCAGGTGTACGCGGCCCGGACGAACGCCGACCTGATGGCGGTGACCAGCCAGCTGCCCGGCGGCGGGGTCGCGCTCTACGCGCCGGAGCCGCCGCCGCGCACCAACACGCTCGCGGTGGCCGCGCTGGTCTGCGGCATCGGCCAGTTCTTCACCCTGGGCCTGGGCACCATCCCCGCGGTCATCCTGGGCCACATGTCGCAGCGGCAGATCCGGCGCACCGGGGAGCAGGGCAGCGGGATGGCCACGGCCGGGCTGGTGCTGGGCTGGATCGGCGTGGCCCTGTGGGTGATCTTCATCACATTCGTGCTATTCGCTGCGGTCAGCGTCACCCACGGCTCGACGACCTCGGTGCCGGTGCCGGGCCCCCCCGGTCCCTAACGCGGCCCAGCCGTCTATCGCTGCCGGTCCGGCTGGGTGGACAGCGCGGCCACGAAGGCTTCCTGCGGCACCTCGACCCGGCCGATGGTCTTCATCCGCTTCTTGCCTTCCTTCTGCCGCTCCAGCAGCTTGCGCTTGCGGGTGATGTCCCCCCCATAGCACTTGGCCAGCACGTCCTTGCGCAGCGCGCGGATGTTCTCCCGGGCGATGATCTTGGATCCGATCGCGGCCTGGATCGGCACCTCGAACTGCTGGCGCGGGATCAGCTCGCGCAGCCGGGCGGTCATGGCCAGGCCGTACTCCCGCGCCTTGTCCTCGTGCACGATCTGGCTGAACGCGTCCACCGGCTGGCCCTGCAGCAGGATGTCCACCTTGACCAGGTCGGCCTCCTGCTCCCCGGCCGGCTCATAGTCGAGCGACGCATAGCCGCGGGTGCGCGACTTCAGCTGGTCGAAGAAGTCGAAGATGATCTCGGCCAGCGGCATCGTGTACCGGATCTCGACCCGGTCGGCGGACAGGTAGTCCATGCCGAGCAGCATGCCCCGCCGTCCCTGGCACAGCTCCATGATCGTGCCGATGTACTCGGCTGGGGCCAGCACGGTGGCCCGGACCACCGGCTCGAACACCTGGGCCACCTTGGCGGCGGGCTTGGCGCTGCCCCCCGGCGTGCCGGCCGGGAAGTCGCTGGGGTTGGTGACCTGGATCTCGGCGCCGGACTCCAGCACCACCCGGTACACCACGTTGGGCGCGGTGGAGATGAGGGACAGGCCGAACTCGCGCTCCAGCCGCTCCCGGACGATCTCCATGTGCAGCAGCCCGAGGAACCCGCAGCGGAAGCCGAAGCCGAGCGCGGTGGACGTCTCCGGCTCGTAGACCAGGGCCGCGTCGTTCAGCCGCAGCTTGTCCAGGGCGTCACGCAGTTCCGGGTAGTCGTCCCCGTCCACCGGGTACAGCCCGGAGAACACCATCGGCCGTGGGTGGTCGTAACCGGGCAGCGCCTCGGTGGCCGGGCGGGCGGCACTGGTCACCGTGTCACCGACCCGGGCCTGCCGGACGTCCTTCACCCCGGTGATCAGGTAGCCGACCTCGCCCGCGGCCAGGCTCTCCGACGGCACCGGCTCGGGCGATATCACGCCCACCTCGAGCGTGTCGTGCGCCGCCCCGGTGGACATCATCAGGCTCTTCTCCCGCCGGGTGAGACGGCCGTCCACCACGCGCACGTAGGTCACCACGCCGCGGTAGGTGTCATACACCGAATCGAAGATCAGGGCCCGGGCGGGCGCGTCCGGCTGGCCCTGCGGCGGCGGCACCTGCGCCACGATCGCGTTCAGCAGTTCCGCCACGCCCTCGCCGGTCTTGGCGGACACCCGGAGCACGTCAGCGGGCGAGCAGCCGATGATGCCGGCCAGCTCCTCGGCGTACAGGTCAGGCTGGGCCGCGGGCAGGTCGATCTTGTTCAGCACCGGGATCAGCTGCAGGTCGGCTTCGAGCGCCAGGTACAGGTTGGCCAGCGTCTGCGCCTCGATGCCCTGGGCCGCGTCCACCAGCAGCACCGCGCCCTCGCAGGCGGCCAGTGAGCGGGACACTTCGTAGGTGAAGTCGACGTGGCCGGGCGTGTCGATCAGGTTCAGCACGTACTGACGGCCGTCGCCCCCGGTCCACGGCAGCCGGACCGCCTGGCTCTTGATCGTGATGCCGCGCTCGCGCTCGATGTCCATCCGGTCCAGGTACTGCGCGCGCATCTGCCGGTCGGTGACCACGCCGGTGAACTGCAGCATCCGGTCGGCCAGCGTGGACTTGCCGTGATCGATGTGCGCGATGATGCAGAAGTTCCGGAGGATGTCCATGCCGGTCTGACCGGGGCTGGTCCCGGGCTGCGCGCCGTCCCGGAGGACCTGCTCGGGCGTTGCTGGCACAGATATCCGCCTGGTTCGAATCGGTGGGGTCTCAGACTCATCGTTACATGCGGGCGGGGATGCCCGGGCCCCGGCTCAGCCGCCAGGAGGCGGCCGCCCAGGCAACCGGTTTGGGCCTTCGCCTCCGGGTAGGCTATCCTGCCTCGTCGGGGCGAGCGCGCCGCGCCGCCGTGCGGGCGGGTGCGGTAGCCGCCAGCCAGCGCTCCGGCCCCGGCACCCAGACCAGAACCAAGCGAGGCTTCCGCGTGGCGAATATCAAGTCCCAGATCAAGCGCAACAAGCAGAACGAGAAGGCCCGGCAGCGCAACAAGGCGGTCAAGTCAGGGCTGAAGTCCTCGGTCCGCAAGTTCCGCGAGGCCGCCGACGCCGGCGACGTCGAGGGCGCCACCGTGGCCATGCGGGCTGCCTGCCGCAGCCTGGACAAGGCCGCGAGCAAGGGCGTCATCCACAAGAACCAGGCGGCCAACCGCAAGTCCGCCATCGCCCAGCGCGCCGCCGAACTGGCCAAGACGGCCTGACCCCGGGGGGCGGCCGCTACCCTCGGGCTCTGCTCCCGACGATCTCCTGGATGGCCACTTCCAGCGCGTAACCCGCGCTCGTTCCCTCGCCTTTGACCTGCGCGTCGGCCTGGGCCACCGCGGCCAGTGCCCGGGCCACCCCCTCTGGGGTCCAGCCGCGTAGCTGCTGGCGCACCCGGTCGATCTTCCACGGCGGCGCGCCCACCTCGGCGGCCACCACCGCGTCCGGCTGGCCCCGGGACGCGCTGCCGACCCGGCCCAGCAGGCGCACCCCCTGGGCCAGCCCGCTGGTGATGAGCACCGGTGACACACCGACCGCCAGCGCCCAGCGGAGCAGTTCCAGCGCCTCGGCCAGCCGGCCCTCGACGGCCCGGTCCGCGATCGTGAACCCGCTGGCCTCGGCCCGGCCCCGGTAGTACCTGGCCACTACGGACTGGTCGATGACCCCGGTCGTGTCCGCGGCCAGCTGGGCGCACGCGGCGGCCAGCTCACGCAGGTCGCTGCCGACCGCGTCGAGCAGCGCGCGCACCCCGCTGTCCTCGGCCGTCCGGTGCGCGGTGCGGAACTCGCTGCGGATGAACTGCATCCGCTCTCCCATGCGGGTGATCTTCGGGCAGTCCACCGTGGGCACACCCTGCTTGCCCAGCGCGGCCAGCAGCGCCTTGCCCTTGGCCCCGCCCGCGTGCGTCAGCACCAGGACCACCTCGGGCGGCGGGTCGGCCGCGATCGCGATGATCTCGTCGGCGACGTTCTTGGCTGCGTCCTCGGTCCCGTGCAGCACGACCAGGCAGCCGCCGCCGAACAGCGACGGCGCGGTCAGTGTGGCCAGCTCACCGGGACGCAGCCCGGCCGCTGGCACGTGCTGTGCGCTGCCCGCGTCCCGGGCGGCCGCGACCAGCCGGGCCACCGCCCGGTCGACCAGCAGCTCCTCCTCCCCCACGACGAGGCTGACCGGTGCGGCAGCAGCGGGCGCCGGGGCAGGCCGGGTCGGGGAAGGCACACCCGAAGACTACTGCGGCGGCCCGGGGGGACGACGCCCCGGCCGCCGCGAATCCGGGGCGCTGGTTCGAGCCGCGGGTCAGATCGCTACGGCCTCGCCGCCGAGCCAGACACGGCTCGGCTGGAGGCCGTAAGCCCAGGCGAACGCGCCCTCGTGGTCGGCATCCCAGAGCACGATGTCGGCGTACCGGCCGCGGACCATGGCCCCGCGGTCCGGTGCCCGCAGGGCCTGCGCACCGCCCAGCGTGGCCGCGCGCAGCGCCTCGGTGACGCTCATCCCGAACTGCGACACAGCCAGCGAGATGACCAGCGGCATCGACGTGATCCCGACGCCGCCCGGGGTGTGGTCGGAGCCGAGCGCGACCGCCACGCCCTTGTCCAGCAGCTCGCGGACCGGCGGGTTCTTGCCGATCTGCAGCGCGGTGCCCGGGCAGACCACCGCGGCCACCCCGGCCCGGGCCAGCGCGGCCACGTCCTCGTCCCCGGCTTCGTGCAGCACGTCCGCGGAGGCACAGCCCAGCTCCGCGGCCAGCCGTGCGGCGCCGGTCCGGGTCTCCCCGCAGGCGTGCACCCGGGGCAGCAGCCCGGCCGCCCGGCCCGCGCTGAGGATCCAGCGGGCTTCCCGCTCGCTGAACCGGCCTTCCTCGCAGTACACGTCGACACTGTCGGCGCCCACCGCGGCCGCGTCCGAGCACCAGGTGCCGACCGCGTCGATGTAGTCATGGCGGCGGCCGAAGTACTCCGGCGGCACCGCGTGCGCGGCCAGGAACGTGACGTGCACCCGCGGCATGCTGGGCTCGCCCTCCAGCGAGCGGAGCATCCGCACGTCGGCCAGTTCGCCATCGCGGGTCAGGTGGTAGCCGGTCTTGGCCTCGATCGTGGTGGTCCCCGAGCGCAGCCACTCCCGCAGTCGCTCGCGCACCCCGTTGCACAGGGTCCATGGGTCGGTGCCGCGGGTCACGGTGACGGTAGACGCCATGCCACCGCCCGCCGCGGCGATCTCGCTCTGCGAGGAGCCGCCGGCCCGCATGGCCAGCTCGGCGTACCGGTTGCCCGCGTAGACCGGGTGGGTGTGCGCGTCGATCAGGCCGGGGGTGACCAGCCCGCCGCCGAGGTTCTCCACCGCGTCGACGTCGACGATGTCCTCGACCACGCCGGGCAGGCTGGAGGGCAGTTCCGAGGCGCGGCCGACCCAGGCGATGCGCTCGTTGTACGTGAGGATGGCCGCGTTGCTCCAGATCTCGGACCCGGTCCAGAGACGGCCAATGTTGGTCAGCAGGCGGACGGTCACCGGGGCGCCTCCGCCAGCGCGTGCGGTGCAGGCGGCGCGGACGCGCGCGTAACGGCGCTGGGCTGAGTCATCCGCCGTCACCTGCCAAAGTTCGATCCCTGCTCATGGCCCCCCCGCCTGGCACCCAGTTGAACGGGTCCTCAGCGCCCGAATGTCCGGTGCCCTGGCGATGCGGCAACCAACATATCGGTTCAGTTACGGTATTGCACTACAGGGTCCCTGTACAGGCAGTATCACGAAGAAAGTCAGACCGGAAATTGCCGGCCTTTCCGGCTGTCTCACCCTCTGTGTTCCTGAGTGGCACCACGGCTCCGCTACGTGTCGGTAACTTGATGGCCCGCAGGGGTATGGCCAGGCTGTCCCGGCGGTGGCCAGGCACGACACCACCGCCCACCGCACGGCTGGCCGCTGCGCGCACAGACCCGGCATCTGGGCAGGTCCCCCCGCAAACCCGATCATCACAGACAGCGGGGGAAATGTGCCTGCAATCCATTGCATTAACCTCCTGCTCACCTAGGCTTCGCTTTCCCGCGATAAGCCGAAAGCGGAAATCCACCATCGCGACGGGATATGTCCCGCCAGTTTCCATCTGCGAGTGCGGCTGCACCGTGCAAGTGCTCGTGCAAATTGCCCGTATGAGTTCTGCCGTCAGTTCCATGCCCCAGTTTGCCGGCCAGTTCCGTCCGGTCAAGAACGCGGGTTAGTTACCCAGGCCGGGCGGATTGGCCGGCGGCCAGCGGTCAGCTGACGGCGGGAACCGCGATGCGGGCGATCTCCGCGGCCAGGCCGGGCGGGACCCGCGCGGTCAGCTCGGTGCCGGCCTCGCCGTGCCGCAGCGCCAGCACCTCGCCTTCCTGGTGGGCCCGGGCGACCAGGTCGGCGTGCAGGTACGGGACGACCGCGCTGACCTCGCGGTCGCGCCGCGGCAGCGCCGCCTCCACGGCCTCGGCCAGCTCACCGAGCCCGGCGCCGGTCCGCGCGGACACCACCACACTGCCCGGCTCGCACAGCCGGAGCGCTGCCACCTGAGCCGGATCGGCCGCGTCGGCCTTGTTGATCACGACGAGCTCGGGCACCTCCCGGGCGCCGATCTCGGCCAGTACCTCGCGGACCGCGGCGATCTGCGCCCGCGGGTCGGCGTCGCTGGCGTCCACCACGTGCAGGATCAGGTCAGCCTCGGCCACCTCTTCCAGCGTGGACCGGAACGCCTCGACCAGCTGGTGCGGCAGGTGCCGGACGAACCCCACCGTGTCGGTCAGCGTGAACCAGCGGCCGGACGGGGTGCGGGCCCGGCGCACCGACGGGTCCAGCGTGGCGAACAGCGAATCGTCCACCAGCACCCCTGCGCCAGTGACCCGGTTCAGCAGGCTGGACTTCCCGGCGTTGGTGTAACCCGCGATGGCCACGGCCGGGATGGCCCGGTCGCGGCGCTGGCGGCGCTGCACCTCGCGGCCGGCCTTCATCCCGGCCAGCTGGCGGCGCAGCCGGGCGGTGCGGGTGCGGATCCGCCGCCGGTCGGTCTCGATCTTCGTCTCACCGGGCCCGCGGGTGCCGATGCCGCCGCCGCCGGCCACCCGGCCGCCGGCCTGGCGGGACAGCGACTCGCCCCAGCCGCGCAGCCGGGGCAGCAGGTACTCCAGCTGGGCCAGCTCGACCTGGGCTTTGCCCTCCTTGCTCCGGGCATGCTGGGCGAAGATGTCCAGGATGAGCGCGGTGCGGTCGATGACCTTGGTCTTCACCACGCCTTCCAGCCGGCGCAGCTGGCTGGGGGTGAGCTCGCCGTCGCAGATCACCGTGTCCGCACCGCTGGCCGCGGCCAGCTCGGCCAGCTCGGCCGCCTTGCCCGCCCCGATATAGGTGGCCGGGTCCGGGCGGCCGCGCCGCTGCACCAGGCCGTCCAGGATCACCGAGCCGGCCGTCTCGGCCAGCCGGGACAGCTCGCGCAGCGAGTTCTCCGCGTCGGCCAGGGTGCCCTCGGTCCACACCCCGACCAGGATGACCCGCTCCAGCCGCAGCGCGCGGTACTCGACCTCGCTGATGTCCTGGAGTTCGGTGGACAGCCCGCCGACCCGGCGCAGCGCATGCCGGTCGAGCAGGTCGAAGTCGCCGGTGCCGGTGGCCGTGCCGCCGTCGCTGTCCGCCCGCCGGGGCGGCCCGGCCTGCTCGGCGCCGGGCGCCGGGAATTCGCCGGGAAGGGTCATCGCCTGCTCATCAAGGTCGGATATCCGGGCTGCTGCCTCGTGGTCTGCCAATGCTGCCATGCCTCCGCGTTACGCTCATCTCAATAAACATCCGTGCCGCGCTGGTTGTGCCCGGGATACCCACGGGAACACTTTGACCGGCGCCGCGGTGCGGGGTTAGCGTCAGTCCGCCCGCCCGATTACTCGCGAGTAGCAAACGTGCGGGCGCGGTGCGGGCAGCGGGTGACCCGGGAGGAGCGCGGCATGACCAGCGACGGCGTGGAGATCACCGGCCCGCAAGGCGAGCGTTACGGCGAGGTGCTGACCCCGGCCGCCCTCGGCCTGATCGCGGCGCTGCACCGGGAGCTGGAAGGCAGGCGCGCCGAGCTGCTGGCCGCCCGGGCCACCCGGCAGGTGGAGCTGTCCGCAGGCGGGATGCTGGATTTCCTGCCCGGCACCCGGCCGGTCCGCGACGACCCGGACTGGCGGGTGGCCGCGCCCGCTCCCGGGCTGGTGGACCGCCGGGTCGAGATCACCGGCCCGACCGACCGGAAGATGACCATCAACGCGCTGAACTCGGGCGCCAAGGTGTGGCTGGCCGACTTCGAGGACGCCAACACCCCGCTGTGGGACAACATGGTCACCGGCCAGCTCAACCTGATCAGCGCGCTGGACCGGACCCTCGACTTCACCAGCGAGGAAGGCAAGTCCTACCAGCTCAAGCCGGACAGCGAGCTGGCCACGGTCGTGGTCCGGCCGCGCGGCTGGCACCTGGATGAGAAGCACGTCCTGGTGGACGGCCGCCGGGTGTCCGGGAGCCTGTTCGACTTCGCCCTGTATTTCTTCCACTGCGCCCGGCGGCAGCTGGAGAGGGGCTCCGGCCCGTACTTCTACCTGCCCAAGATCGAGAGCCACCTGGAAGCCCGGCTCTGGAACGACGCGTTCAACCTGGCCCAGGACCAGCTGGGCATCGCGCGCGGCACGATCCGGGCCACCGTGCTGATCGAGACCATCCCGGCCGCGTTCGAGATGGAAGAGATCCTCTACGAACTGCGCGACCACAGCGCCGGGCTGAACGCGGGCCGCTGGGACTACCTGTTCAGCATCATCAAGAAATTCCGCAACCGCGGCCAGGAGTTCGTGCTGCCGGAACGGAACTCCGTCACGATGACGGCCCCGTTCATGCGGGCCTATACCGAGCTGCTGGTCAAGACCTGCCACCGGCGCGGCGCGCACGCCATGGGCGGGATGGCCGCGTTCATCCCGAGCCGGCGCGATCCCGAGGTGAACGCGGTGGCCATGGCCAAGGTCCGGGAGGACAAGACCCGCGAGGCCGGGGACGGCTTCGACGGGTCGTGGGTGGCTCACCCGGACCTGGTCCCGCTGTGCCGCGAAGTGTTCGACGCCACGCTGGGCGAGGCACCCAACCAGCTTGGCCGGCAGCGGCCCGAGGTCAGTGTGTCCGCGTCGGACCTGCTCGCGGTGAGCAAGACCCCGGGCAGTATCACCGAGGCCGGGCTGCGCAACAACATCAGCGTGGGCCTGCAGTACCTGGCCTCCTGGCTCGGCGGCAACGGCGCGGTGGCCATCTTCAACCTGATGGAGGACGCGGCTACCGCGGAGATCGCCCGCTCCCAGGTCTGGCAGTGGATGCACAACAGCGTGCGGCTGGCCGACGGCCCCCTGGTGACCAGGGAGCTGGCCGAGCAGATCATCGGCGAGGAGCTGGGCCGCATCCGCGCCGCGGCCGGGCCAGGCTTCGACACGGCCCGTTTCGGCCAGGCCGTCTCGCTGTTCGGCCGGGTCGCCCTGGCCGACGACTACGCCGAGTTCCTGACCCTGCCCGCCTACGAGGAGATGCCCTAGCCGGTGCCCGGTGAAGCGGGCCTGGAGGGCGAAGCGGGCTGGGGAGGCGGGCGGGGGGCGTGGATGGACTATCCGGGTCGCGGCAGGGCAGTCTGGAAGCAGACGGCCGCGGCAGGCAGCCACGCCGTCGCAGGAGGCGTGATGACGGTCCAGGCGATGATCCCGCGGATGACGGAGATCTGCGGGCCGGCCGGGGTGGTAGCGGATCCGGCTGAGCTGCGGACCTACGAGTGCGACGGGCTCACCTCGCACCGGGCCATGCCCGGCCTGGCCGTGCTGCCCGAGACAGCGGAGCAGGTGGCCGCGGTGGTGACCGAGTGTGCGCGGGCCGGCATCCCGTTCGTGGCCCGCGGGTCGGGCACCGGCCTGTCCGGCGGGGCGCTGCCGCGCACCGACGGGGTGCTCATCGTCACGTCGCGGATGCGCCGCATCA
>Ga0207693_10004418_pt1 | contig 11887 bp, 10 predicted proteins | sample LARL81metaG_FD_184347 | JGI IMG/M metagenome (GOLD analysis project Ga0207693, IMG submission 184347) | Corn, switchgrass and miscanthus rhizosphere microbial communities from Kellogg Biological Station, Michigan, USA - LAR L8-1 metaG... | ecosystem: Host-associated > Plants > Roots >...
GGCAGCCCGATCCGATTCGAAGCGCTGGCGAGCGATCCGATGATGGTCGCCGTCCCGGTCGGCCATCGCTTGGCAGGGAAAAAAACGACCTCGCTGAAGGAGCTCGCCAGCGAAAGATTCGTTGGCTATGCACGGCGACAAGGAACGGGACTTTCCGACGCCGTCATCGCCGCGTGCCGTCGCGCCGGATTCGAGCCGCGCATCGCACAGCAGGCGCCTCAGTTGTCGTCCACGATCAATCTGGTCGCCGCCTCCGTCGGCATCGCCATCGTGCCAGCTCGCATGCGGTATGTGCGGCCGGAAAGCGTGGCGTTTGTGAAGCTTTCCGCTGTCGACCTGCATGCGCAGCTCGGCATTGCTTACATGCAGGCCGAGCTCTCGAATGCCGTCCGCAATTTGGTCGAAACGGCGCTGTCGTTCCGCGCGCGCTAATTAGACTTCGATGTCGTGGTTTTCCCAATTGGGCTGCGCACGTTCGCCGCCAGATGCCAGCGTGACACTCCGGTCGAACGGCCGCTTTGCGCCAATAGCCGTCATTCCCGAAGATCAGTTTTTGACCCCAAGCCGGCATGCGCGGTTGCCGGACGTTGTAAAATGCGTGCCGTTGTCGGTAAGCACCTTGTGGATCTTAAATGGCACAGCCGTAACTAGGCGGCGGAGGAAGTCGGCCGCTGTGCTGCGCGCGACCTTTTCATGCACTTCGACAAAGGCGAACTTGGAGGGTGCGTCGATCGCGACGAGCAGGTAGAGCTTGCCTTGAGGGGTTCGAACTTCGGCTAGAGCAGCGAGGGTTTTCTAGCGTCCATCGCAGCCTTCTGCTCCAGCAAGCCCAGCAGGAGGGCATCTCGCTGGCTGGTGAGTACGGCTAAGTCGGTGCCGGCCAGCTCCTCATCCACGCCAGCGGCCAGTCGCTTGTTCAATTCGGTGCTTAGCGCCACCGTACCCATATCGTGCCACCAGCTTTCGAGCGGCGGACCGAGATGTTCCAACACATGCGCGATGCCGCCGGGTCCGCCGGAAAGATGAAGATTGAGAAACGGACCGAGCAGAGCCCAACGCAGGCCGGGCCCGTGGGAGATGGCGATATCGACCTCGCTTACGGACGCGATACCCCGGCTGACGAGGTAAAAGGCTTCGCGCCACAGCGCGGCCTGCAGGCGGTTGGCCACGTGTCCCTTGATTTCCCGACGGATATGGATGGGTTTCTTGCCAAGGGCTGTATAGAAAGCCATGGCCTGCTCAATTGCTGCAGCCGAGGTCGTACGTCCGCCGACGACTTCGACCAGGGGAATCAGGTGCGGTGGGTTGAACGGATGGCCGACCAGCACACGTTCGGGATGACGTGCTGCCGCATTCTGGATTTCGCTGATCAGAATGCCGGAGGAGCTTGTGGCTATCAGCGTGGTCGCCGGTGCCGCGGCATCGATCCGCGCAATGAGATCGCGTTTGATATCGACCCGCTCGGGACCATTCTCCTGAACGAAGACGGCCTCTGCGACGGTGCTTGCGAGATTGCTGTCGAATTTCAGCCGGGCCGGTGAAGCGTCGGGCGCAAGCCCGATACGCGCAAGGGCGGGCCAGAAATCGCTCACGAGGCTACGCATGCGGGCTTCGGCGCCTTCCGCCGGATCGGTTGCGATAACGTCGAAGCCTTTGGCGAGAAAGCAGGCGGCCCAACTGGCCCCAATGACCCCGGTGCCGACCACTGCCACAAGGGCCGATGATGTCTTTGCAGTTTTTGCCATATTCTGCCGCCCTACTTTGCGGGCCTCCTTCAAAAATTGGGCTTGGCCCTGCGCCAAGAAATCGTGGCGGTCTTCAATGTGCCGTTGAAACGCTGAGGCCCGTCGGTGCTCAATTGCAGGCGCTCGCCGTCAACCTCCACCAGCCGCACCTGGCGTTGACCAAGCCAGTTGGGAAAGAAGCTGACTGCCATTTCATGCGACAGGCTGCGCTTGACTTCATCGACGAAGAAGCGCCCAGAGTAGGCGATGTAGCTACTCCCCGCCGCGACATACTCCTCGGGGCTGCCGCGAAGCAGATCGCCTTCCTCGAATGGCGCGCGCGCCGGACCTTGCAACTGGGCGGACATATATCCGTCCGGGGTATAGAGGATGAACCCCCGCGGACGTTCGCCCAACACCTTGGTCTCGACCCCGGTCTCCACATCGCGCTCGACAGCGCTGACCAGTTCCCAAGCGCCGATCAGGCTGTCACGCAGACTTAGCGATCCCATGTGCGTAGCTCGACTTCCTTGAGTTGGACGTTGAGGCGATTGGTGATGTTGCGGGCGTAAGCTTGTACCGAGACGTCAGCCCCTTTCTTCGGATACTCGATCTAGGCAGATGACGTTATCTGCCGGACTGTCAGCGTAGAGCTTCTCAATCAAGGCTGCATGGCGCCGCAGAATGTTGCGTTGACTGACCGCGCCCTTGTCAGTCAGTTCGCCGGTGTCGATCGAGAGCTTTGCAGTCAGAAATGCAAAACGCAGCACGCGCTGGGCGCCGCCACTTGCTTCCGCTTCCAGGGCCATCAATTTGGCGCGCATACGGGCCTGCACCGTGTTGTCGTGCGCGATCTCCGCGCTAGACGGAATACCTAAGACGGCAATGTAGTCCCGGTTTTCCCCGGCGATCACCACGTCGCGCACCTCGGGCGTCAAATGCTTCAAGAGATGCGTTCTAAGCGAGCCGACGCGGACCCACGTGCCGGTGGCCAGTTTAAAGTCCTCCGCGAGGCGTCCGTCGTAACGAAAGCCGGTTTGCTGATTTCCGGCTTCCGCCCAGGCCAGCGCATCGCCGGTTCGGAGAAATCCGTCTTCGTCGAATGCATCGGAAGTGAGATCGTCTCGTCGCCAATAGCCTGGAGTTACGCTTGGACTTTGAACCCGCAACTCCAGTTTGCCGTCCATTGGCGTGAGTTTCAGGGCGACACCGGGCGGCGGCAGGCCGACGCAGCCGGCCGACGCGGCGTCCGAATGCCGGTGGGCGGCCATGAAACCGGCCTCGGTCGAGCCCAGCGTCGCTACCCACGGGATGCGCTGGCCGATGGTTTCGAGTGCAAGTTCGTCAAACGCGTCGCAGATATGCTGAGCGATACTTGCTCCGGAATATTGCAGGACCCGAACACGGCTGAAAAAGTTCTCCCGCAGCGCGCGGTCACGACGCAACCACGGGAGCAGCTCCTCGTAACCCTTCGGAACGTTCGAATAGAACAGCGGCGCGACCTCGCGCAGGTTGCGAACCGTCTCCTCGATTTGACCCGGCAGTGGCTTGCCGTCGTCGATATACAACGTCCCACCATTAAACAGTGCGATGCCGAAACTTATGCTGCCCCCGGAGATATGGTTCCAAGGCAGCCAATCGACGAGCACGGGAGGCTCCTCGCCAAGCATGGGGTAGCACGCAAGCACCATCTGCAGGGCGCTGCCCCACATCCGGTGCGTGTTGATCACTCCCTTCGGAACTCCGGTCGAACCGGAGGTAAATAGCAGCTTGGCGATCGTATCGGGATTGACGGCAACGGCAGCGGCCTCCACGTCGCTGGTCGCAGTGGTGGCGAGCAAGGCATCGAAGCCCGTCGCGCGACGGCCGGGATCGCCGCGCGCGATCACGACCTCGACGTCCTCTGGGATGCAGGCACGAAGCGCCGCTGCATAGCGATCTCCGTCATCTGCAAACACCAGCCCAGGGCGCACCAGAGCGACAATGTCGCGCAGCTTAGCGAAGTCCGTCGAAATCAACGAGTAAGCCGTCGACAGCGGCACAAACGGTATGCCCACATGCAGACACCCGAGCGATAGCAGGCCGTGCTCGATGCCATTGCCTGACAAGATGAGAACGGGCCGCGTGACGGAGAGACCACGATCGAGCAACGCCTGCCCGATAACGCAAGCTGACTTCAAGGCTTCGAGATAGGTCACCTTCCGCCAGCGCTCGCCGTCACGGCTGGCGAAAAGCACGCGGTCAGGCGTAACGGTCGCCCAGTGCCGCAGTCGATCGGTCAAGCGGCCCGGATACGGGCCAAGCGGCGTCGAGTTACGCACGCGCAGACTGCCGTCCGGAGAGGGTTCAAATATCGCGTTTTTCCACGGTAGCGCGACCGCTCGCATCTCCTTCTTCATCTTCTTCATCATCGCTCGCTTTCTCCGGAGGGATGGGCAACCTTTGCCACGTGTTTTTCGAGAAAGGCATTTACCCGCGCTTTAGCTTCATCGTCGCCTATGGTGATCGCGGCCATCAAGCTCTCCAGCAGGAAGCCGCCCTCTGGATCTGAGCGTGCGATCCGCGGCAGCGCCTGTACGATTGCGAAATTGCTCAGCACCGTGTTGGTCGCGATCCGCTCGGCCAACTCGATGGCCTTGGCGAGTCCATGTCCATCATCGACAAGGTATTGCGAGAAGCCGAGCGATAGCCCTTCCTCTGCGCTGTAAGTCCGACCGGTCAGCATCATGTCGATCATCCGAGTTGTGCCGATCAGGCGCGGTATGCGCACGGCACCACCGCCGCCAACGAATATGCCGCGCGTGCTCTCTGGCAGCGCGTAGTACGCGCTACGTTCAGCGACCCGGATATGTGCAGCAGCGGCGAGCTCCAAACCGCCACCGATGACGCCGCCGTGAAGGACAGCGACGACCGGCACACGGCCATTCTCAATCCGGTCGAAAGCGCGGTACCAGGACCGCGAACGGCGAACGCTGGCCGGCGCGCTGACGTCGATAACGGCCGAAAGATCGGCACCGGCCGAAAAATGCTTCCCCTCACCGTGCAAGATAATGGCGCGCGTCTCCTCCGGCGGATCGCTGAAGAAGGACTCGATGCCGGCGATCGTCGCATCGTCCAGGGCATTTCTTTTGGCAGGGCGCGACAGACGTAACAGCGTCACCGGACCATGCTGGCTTGCGGTCAGGCTGGTCGGCAGATCCCGCCTAGCCTGGCTCTCGCAGTTTTCCAGGCGCACATCACTTTGGGATCGGCGCGAGCTCATTTGTCCGTGATGTTCCGTCTGGAGCGGCTTGGTACTCGAATTGTCGATTTGATCCATCGGACGAGACATATCGAAACGCTCCATCAGCTCTCGTTCGGCCATTGGCGTTGCGTGCCCGGTCGCACCATCGCACGAGGCTCATTAAGCTCTGAGAGTATTACAATGCGATTGCCGTACCGGGTTATCGTGTTACGTCAGTAACGAGAGGGAAGTGACATGCCGCATGAAGGCCTCATTGCCTCTCAAAACCCTCGAGCAGAAACGAAAGGGGCACGGAACCGTATGCAAGCCAGAAAAATGATGAATGAAGCACATGCGACCCGGGCCGCGGAGTTTGCAGCTCTTTCGCGAATGACACGCCTTTCCCTTTCAGCCGGGAAGCGACGCGATCGAGATCGTCGACAAGCAGGCCGAGGTGGTCTGATCCCTGATGCGGTGTGACCGGTAGAGGATTAGTTCCGTCCTCGTTCCGAACTGGCGCAAAGAAGTCGCTAAAAAGCGCTACGACATGACCGTGAACGATTCGTTTCTGCACAAATGATTAATGAAAAGATCGACCTGAGTGATCTTTTCAAGGCGGGCGACATGTCCTTGCTGGAAGAAATGCTGATGGAAGCTCCGGACAGCGCCGCGCGGTTCGCGCGGATCGAGAGTTTTCTGCTTCGAAACTTGCGCGAGTGCCGGCCGGACCCGGTCGCGTGCCGTGCTGCGCAATGTTTGCGACGCAATCCCTCGCTGCGCGTACAACGGCTTGCGGCGCAATTGGATGTCAGTGAGCGGCATCTGTCGCGTCGCTTTCGGGCAATGTTCGGGGCGGGTCCAAAACTGTTTGCACGGGTCGCACGCATAGAAAAGGTCTTGGCCATGCGGCAACACGGATCGGCCTGGGCTGATATCGCCTACGCCTGCGGCTTTGCTGACCAGGCACACATGATCAACGATTTCGACGCCATCGTCGGCGAGCCGCCGCAACATTTCTTCAGCACGACGGCTGTCGACGCTCATCGCGAAAGTGACACGCCGGCCGTCCAGTCGGCCGGACTGATTTTCCCCGAGTCTTTTCGTTGACGCAACCGGCGCGTCTGCCTTGTCGCTTATAGCGGACTCAACTCCGACGTCGCATCAAGTCCGAAAGATGCCACTTACAGAAGTTGGTCATCCGCAAGAAATGATCTGACAGAGCTACCTCAGCTCGACGGCGTAGCGTGACTTCATTCCGTCAAATGAAATTCGAGGGCGCATATCCCATCGCAATAAATAGGCCCAGTGAGATCAGACTTAGCGTTCCGGAAATCTTGCAAATTTCGGCGCCCACTGCATAAGCACCGAAGCCGAAGAGACACGCCCAGCAGATTCCAACGGTCACATTGAAGAAAATAAACGAACAGCCGGATGCCCATTGTCCTACAGGAGCGCTTTCACTTGGCCGCGTAAGAGACAAAGTTGCGCCAGAGGCATCCATCGCCATATGCGCAATGGGGCCGGAACCACTAATCGCAGCGATCAGGGCCTAGCGCCCGCCGAAAAAACGCGGTTCACACCCTGGCACTTAGCCGGCCCCGGTGTTTCGGCGAACGTCCGCTTTGCAGTGGGGACCGATGGGTATGGCGGGACTGGTCCTATCCGAGATGTCCGTGTTGCTGTGTTGCGTTGCGCCACAAAGCATGTAGCAGAGACCTGGTGCGTTATTGGTCGGCCGCGGTTGCCCTGTCATCGCATCCTTGAACCACTGCATCCCCAACTCGTCGACGCACATTGGGGGAGTGCCGATCCTGTTCTCGTCGCCCGGCATACAGATCCATCCGTTCGTGCCTTTGCGAAGCACACGGGCAACGTTTCCGTGATGGTCCATTTCTGCCACCGTGGCATCCCGAGTAATCCGCCGTGGGCCTGAGCGCATTGCCCGTTCGATTTTCACCGCGCGGACGATGTCATCGTCCGACTTACCTGGAGTATCGCCGGTCGGTTCTGCCGCGATGGCAGAGTTGCTGTAACTACCGGGGGCGCCGGGTCCCGCAAAAGCGCGGGAGCCAATAGCGGACATCGCAGCTCCGAAAAAGGCGACGCCTCCCACGGCGATCCGACGCGAAATGGGTGCCTCGACGGCCCCCGCAGCGGCTAGCTCTTTCGTTTCGCCAATTTCACGAGCGTTGGGGCTTGATACGTTCATCGGGATCCTCCCAACATTCAACCGAAGCGAAATCTGGCATTTCCAATTTTCGAGTCTTTCATCTTCATATCCTTTTCTTTCTTGGCTGAGTGCATTTACGGTTTTGCCGTCATACGGGGCCGCCGACCAGCGCAACCTCGACCTGGTCGCCGAGCCGGCGGATGCGCAGAACCTGCTGTCGCTCGCCAATGGCAAGGGGAACAGAGATCAACTGGGCCTGGCCGGGCAGAAGCACCGACGAGAAACGCACCACGGCGTGCTTTTCGGCGTCGCCATTCTGCTCGATCACGGTGTCGACGGTGGTCACCACATGCCAGCCATCGGATCCGCTCACCCAATAGGTGATGGCCGAAGCGTTCGCGCCCAGTTCGGTTGTCACGGCGTGGCCTTCGCGCACTGTGTGATCGAGCTGAGCGGCCGTTAGTTCGGGGTTAACGGTCGCGAAAACTGCGACCAAGATGCCGGCGAGACCGGCTGTCTTTGCAAAGCTCGTCATGTCGTTGCTCCGGCTGATCGGGTATGTCGTGAACCACTAGGAAATTTCTTATGCTTGCTGCGTCGATCGCTTGGAGATACCAAGTGGCCACTACGAAACCTTTCCTTCGAAGCGCGGTATCCACGCAAAACCGCGACGATCGCCGCGAATGCATCCAGCCGGATGAGCATCATCGTCCCCTCACGTTACACAAAGGCGTCTCGCAAGCGGCGGCTGCCCTCCGATCGTTTCAACGAATTCGTTGGTTCCGGCGAATATTCCGTTGGTATGATCGATGGCGACCTCCCGCAGGTGCTGCACCAGGAGCTCGCTGCCCGGCCTGCCCGTAATCCGATCGGCCTCTGGATAGAGCGACCCCGCGTCATTACGCGGCGGCCTTCCCGCCGAGGCGCCGGCCACCACCTCCGCCCACTTGTCGATCGGCATGGACTGGTAGGTGATTTTGCGGCCGAGCACTCCGCCAACGAGTTTGGCAATCTCATCTTGCGTCAGTTCGACGGGGCCATAGAGCGGATAAATCTTGCCGCGGTGCGGTTCGGGATTTTCGAGGATGCCGACAATGACGCGGCCCTGATCCTCGCCCGCAATGGGCGCATGCCGCCCTGTCGTGAACGGCGCGTACATGACGCCCTGCCGGATCATCGGGGCCAAATAGAGCAGCCATTCAGCAAAATAGGTGGGCCGGATGTGCGCAACATTCAGCCCGGACCAATCGAAGACCCGTTCGGCGAGCCAATGTTCACGCGCTGATTGACTCTTGGCGTCGCTCCGCGCGGAAACCTGCGACATGTTCACGACCGCATCGACGCCCGCCTCCACCGCAGACTGTGCGAACAGGGCGGTCGCCTGAACCAGGCCGGGCCGAATCGGGTAGACGAAGTAGGCGCGGTTCACACCTTTCAGGGCCTCTCGCACGACGTCGAAATCGAGCAGATCCCCGACCACGACCTCTGCGCCCCGCCGCCGGAGGCTCTCGGAGCGCTCGTCCTCGCGGTGCACGAAGGCCCGAACACGCCGCCCCTTGTCGAGAAGCTGAGTGGCCGCCGCGCTGCCGATCGCGCCAGTGGCACCTGTGACGAGAAACCTTATGTCGGACATCCCATTGACTCCTTGCGGCGTTTGTCTGGCCGACGCCGCATTCGAACGCGAATAGGGTGGTCCTACTCCGTTACGGCGCGATTTCCAGGTTGGGAAAACGGGTTACAGTCGTAACAGGTCGAGTGAATATCCTCGAACGAATGGGTAGCCGCCGATTGCGTTCGGCACTCGATGAAAATGATGATGCAAATGCAAGGATCACTCGGCTCACGCAAATGAATGCGTAGGCAAGCACGGTCTGCGATACTCGAAACCAGAATGTCGACTTAGACACCCATATCGAAGATGTGGTCGCTCAAATCGAGTTGGTAAGGACGTCACTCTTGCGGGCTGGCAGGAAGCTATGGCGGCAGGTCGGCCTCAGGATCGAGGTCGTTGAGCAAATCAACATTGCGACCTCGGAGGTGACAATCACTAAGCCCAACGTGCAACGAACGTGCGCGGCGAAATATCCCGCTAGCGAAACGAAGCGTGCTGTGCGCGTTCTAGACCGTTCGAGCAAATGTCTTGGCAGAGGCCGCCTCGATCCGTTGCTTGATGTGCGGTTCGTGGAACAGGCTCTGAGGTTGCAGAAGCTGGCCGACCTCTATCATGGCGCGATGGACAATTGGGTCAGCTACGACGGCACTGAAAAGAGCGGCCTCGAACTGTTGATCTTTCTCGAAATTCTCCGGCCGTTCGCCGCGCGTCTTGGGAAAAGCGCAGCCCATCTCGCCGAGCGCCTCGGACTGGAATCCGATGCCGCGCGATCCGCCCGTCACCAGCGCAACCTTTCCGCCGAGATCAAACAGCTTGTTCGCCTCGTGCGAAGGTTCCTACAACCTCGTAAACGCCTGGTTCAAATCTGGCGATCGTGAGTGCCTCCTGAAAAAATGGAAGAGCGAGTGGGTCCCGACGCATCGCCTGGTAATCATCGATACTGCGCCACTGCGCATACATCGTCACCTTAGTGCCGTCTATACTGCGATGGAGGCTGGCAGAAACAAAACCCGGTGCCTGACCGACTGAACTCTCTGTCGCTTCGGCTAGAAGTTCGACGAGCCGGTGCTGGTTTGCCGGCTCGACCGTGAACACATTAATCAGGGTGATTAGATTGGCCTTCGAAGAAATCGTGATCATGGCGTCGCCTCCTTCAGACACGGCCTGGGTAGAAAACGTTCCGGGATGAGCAAGGAGAAAGGTCCGCACGCCGGCGCCCGCGAAGGAGCATTGGTCTCCACCGCGATCGGTTCAATGCGCCAGGCCATACGCTCCGCGCGAGAAGCTCGGCGGTGGATTGGCTTCTGGCCTCCTTAGCTGCGAACAACGATTAAGCGCTGCCGCGATTTCTGCGGCAACCATGGGCCAATGCACGACGTCGGCGACGCCGGCAAACATCAGACTATCGGCACCGATTTCTTCCGTCGATTTCGTCGCCAGCACGATCGGCAGATGCGACGCGGCCTCGTGCAGCGCGGCCGTCAATTCGAGCGACGACTTGGCCGACCCGAGATGGCCAACGACCAGCATATCGAAGCGCTCTGGTGCGGCCCGGCACGCCGCCAACGCGATGTCGGGACCTATGAATCCGACCGGCTCATAGCCGAGCGCCGCCAACATCTCTTCGTCCCTGAGTAATTGCGCGCTATCGCTGGCAGCGATGAGCACTGTCTCGCCACATCCCAGTGGAGGCTCCGACGCATCCAACTCAGGCGCTGGCGTGGCCGTCGCCAGGCAGGGCAGCCAAACATCGAAACGACTGCCCACGCCCGGTGTACTCTGCACATTCATCGCTCCGCCATGTTCGCGCACGATTTCACGTACCGTTGCCAATCCGAGGCCGTTCCCGTTCGAACGTGTCGTGAAGAAAGGCTCGAAGATCCGAGCCAGAGTCAGCTTGTCCATGCCACGGCCGGTATCCCTCACCGCTATGCGCACATATCGGCCCGTTTGAAGCTGGTCATGGGTGAGCAAGTGCCCGCCGGCGACTTCGTGCACCTCTGTCTCGACCTCGATGCGTCCGGAATTTTCCATCGCCTGCGCTGCATTGTTGCAGAGATTGAGGATCACCTGCTGCAATTGCGCTGGCTCTCCAGACACGACGGCAGTCACCGGCGGTTCGTGGATCACGAGATCGATCCCAGGCGGCAGGGACACTTTCAGCAGCGACGCCGCCTCGGCAACCACAGCCCGAGCACTCAAAGCCCTGCGATGCGCGTCGCGGTGGCGTCCGAAGTTAAGAATCTGATCGACGAGATCGCGCGCCCGCTCTGCTCCGCGGCGGATCGCCTCGAGATTGCGAAGCGGCGGGGCGTCCGGACAGAGATGCTCTTCAATCACTTCCGAATGGCCGAGAATCCCTCCCAGGATATTGTTGAAGTTATGGGCGATGCCGCTGGTGAGCGTGCCTATCGTTTCCATGCGCTGGGCCCGCTGCAAGCGCGTCTCCAGCCGTGCACGTTCTTTTTCCATGGTGTGCCGTTCGACAGCATAGACGATGGTATCGAGAGCCATGCGCATGAGACTGAATTCGTCGCGGTCGGTAATAAGGCAAGGCCGGCCCATCGTATCGAAACCGAGCATAGTACAGGTACCGTCCTTATCGACATTCGTCACGCACGCCCATCCGCCAATGCCAAGGGCCACGCACGTGTCTTTGTTTTCTCCCGGAGGTATCCGGCTGACCCGCGGAGCATGGACAATTCCATCGGCGGTCGGGCCGAACCGGGCCGCGAGCACAGGCGCACGTTCCGGCCAGCCCGGCGAAAAGCTCATTCCCGCCCTGCACCAGACGTGCTGCCGCGGCGCTGGGCCAGACAATACAAAATAGGCGCGGTCGATACCGGTGCAGTTCACTATATCGGCGAGCGCTCTTACGATCTCGGCATCGATATTCTGCGGCGGCGCGTTGATGAAGCGCATTGATATACCAGCGAGCACGTGCTCGAACGCGGCGTGGCGCTGAAGTGCGTTTGTCCGCGCTCGCAGCTGCAGGCCAAGATAAACCAGGAAGGCGACCAGAAGCAGCGATGTGCCATAGAGCAGGCGGCGGTATTGTCGTGCCGTCGCCCTCGATACGCCCTGCCGCATCAAGACCATCGCTCGAAGAGCGTCCTGGTCCCGCTTTCGCGGCAAAGCGCGCATCGCCGTCAACGTGT
>Ga0207693_10004419_pt1 | contig 11886 bp, 10 predicted proteins | sample LARL81metaG_FD_184347 | JGI IMG/M metagenome (GOLD analysis project Ga0207693, IMG submission 184347) | Corn, switchgrass and miscanthus rhizosphere microbial communities from Kellogg Biological Station, Michigan, USA - LAR L8-1 metaG... | ecosystem: Host-associated > Plants > Roots >...
TCGAAACCAACGTCGTCGGCACGTTCGCGCTGCTCGAGGCCGCACGCGCCTACTGGTCGTCGCTAAAGGATCCCGAGCGCTCGCGCTTTCGGTTTCTGCACGTTTCGACCGACGAAGTCTACGGTTCGCTCGGGCCCGATGCCGGCGGATTCTGCGAGACGACGCCTTATGCGCCGAACAGCCCGTACTCGGCGTCGAAAGCCGCCTCCGATCATCTGGTGCGTGCCTACCACCACACGTACGGTCTGCCGACGCTTACGACCAACTGCTCGAACAACTACGGGCCGCTGCAGTTTCCCGAAAAGCTGATCCCGCTGATGATCGTCAATGCGCTCGCGGGCAAACCGCTGCCGGTCTACGGCGACGGCAAGAACGTACGCGACTGGCTGTACGTCGGCGATCACTGCGCGGCGCTACGCACGGTGCTCGCGCGGGGGACGCCGGGCGCCACCTACAACATCGGCGGCAATGCCGAAAAGACCAATATCGAGGTCGTGCATACGCTTTGCCGGATACTCGCCGAACTGCGCCCCGGCCGTGACTACAAGGCGCAGATCAGCTTCGTGCGCGATCGGCCGGGACATGACCGCCGCTACGCGATCGATTCGTCGAAGATCCGGAGCGAGCTCGGCTGGACGCCGCGCGAAACATTCGAATCGGGGCTTACTCGCACCGTGCGCTGGTACCTCGATAATCCCGCATGGCTGCAGGCCGTCAGCAGCGGCGAATACCACAAATGGATCTCGCTCAACTACACGGGCGAGGCGGCATGACGGCGCGCAAGGGCATCATCCTGGCGGGGGGCTCGGGAAGCCGGCTGTATCCGGCCACACAGGTGCTGTCGAAGCAACTGCTGCCGGTTTACGACAAGCCGATGATCTACTATCCGCTGTCGACGCTGATGCTCGCCGGCATTCGCGACATCCTGCTGATCTCGACCCCGGAGGACACGCCACGTTTCGCCCAGCTGCTCGGCGACGGCCAGCGCTGGGGCATCGACTTGCACTATGCGGTGCAGCAGTCGCCGAATGGCCTCGCGCAGGCGTTCGTCATCGGGCGCGACTTCGTCGGCGGCGCGAGCTCGGCGCTGGTGCTGGGCGACAACATCTTCTACGGTCACGATCTGCAGCCGATGCTCGCGCGCGCCACCGCGCGCGCATCGGGCGCCACGGTGTTCGCCTATCCGGTGGCCGATCCCGAGCGCTACGGCGTGGCGGAGTTCGACGCCGAGGGTCGGGTGCTGAGCCTCGCCGAAAAGCCGCAGCGGCCGAAATCGCGCTACGCCGTGACCGGACTCTATTTCTACGACCATCGGGTGCTCGATATCGCCGCCGATCTGAAGCCTTCGGCGCGCGGCGAGTTCGAGATTACCGATGTCAACCAGGCGTACCTTCGCCTGGGCGAGCTCGCGGTCGAAGTGATGGGCCGCGGCATGGCGTGGCTCGATACCGGCACGCATGAATCGCTGCTCGAGGCCGCGCAATACATCGCGACGATCGAGCGGCGCCAGGGACTCAAGATCGCCTGTCCCGAAGAGATTGCTTATCGCCAGGGCTACATCGACGCCGCGGCGCTGGAAAAACTGGGCCAGGCGATGGCCAACAACGGCTACGGACAGTACCTGCTCAGCCTGATGCACGGCCCCGCGATACGATGAAGCGACGTCCGTGAAGGTCGCGCCGACCGAGTTGCCCGAGGTGCTGCTGCTCGAGCCGAAAGTGTTCGGCGACGAACGCGGGTTCTTCTTCGAGAGCTACAACCGCCGCGCGCTTGCCGAGCTGGGGCTCGACGCGGAGTTCGTGCAGGATAATCATTCGCGCTCCGCGCGCGGAGTGTTGCGCGGGCTGCACTACCAGATCGAGCACGCCCAGGGCAAGCTGGTGCGCGTGACCGAGGGCGAAGTGTTCGACGTCGCGGTCGATCTTCGCCGCAGCTCGCCACGGTTCGGCCGCTGGTCGTCGGCGCTGCTCTCGGCCGCGAACCGGCGCATGCTGTGGATTCCGCCCGGCTTCGCGCACGGCTTCCTGGTCGTTTCCGATGCCGCGGAATTCCTCTACAAGACGACCGACTACTGGTATCCGCAGCACGAGCGCAGCCTGTTGTGGAGCGATCCCGCGCTCGGCATCCGGTGGCCGCTGTCCGGCACGCCGCTGGTCGCGGCCAAGGACGCAGCCGGACGCACGCTGGCGCAGGCCGACGCCTATCCGTGAAGCGCCCGGTGATTCTGCTCACCGGCGCGGCAGGGCAGCTCGGCTTCGAGCTGGCCCGGCTTCTTCCAGCGCATGGCGAGGTGCAAGCGCTCGACCGCGCTGCGCTCGACTTGGCCGATGCCGACGCAGTCGCCGCCGCCGTACGGCGAATCGAGCCGCAGATCATCGTCAACGCGGCCGGCTATACCGCCGTCGACCGCGCCGAAAGCGAGCCCGCGCTGGCCGACGCGGTCAATGCCCGCGCACCGGCGGTACTGGCCGCGGAAGCGAAGCGCCTGGACGCGCTGCTGATTCATTATTCGACCGACTACGTGTTCGACGGCATGTCCGGGCAGCCGTACCGCGAACAAGACCCTATGCATCCGCTGAATGTGTATGGCAGCAGCAAGCTCGCCGGCGAGCGCGCGATTGCGGCGTCCGGCGTCGCGCATCTGATCCTGCGCACCAGCTGGATCTATGGCTGGCGCGGCCAGAACTTTCTGCTGACGATGCGCCGCCTCGCCGCCACGCGGGACGAGTTGCGCGTCGTCGCGGACCAGTTCGGCGTGCCGAACTGGAGCCGGGTGCTGGCCGAGGCGACGGCAGGCCTGGTCGCCCGCGGCGCGGCGGCGCTGGCGGCAAAGAGCGGCGTCTATCATTTGAGCGGACGCGGACGTGCGAGCTGGTTCGATTTTGCGCGCGCGATTTTCGACGATGCCGATCGGCCGCGCGTCGTGCCGATCACGACGGCGGAGTATCCGACGCCTGCCCGCCGCCCGGCGTCGGCGGTGCTCGCCACCGCCAAATTCGAAGAGGCCTTCGGGATCGTGTTGCCGGATTGGCGCGAAATGCTGGCGGCGTGCAAGGCGGCGGCCTAGCGGCCTTGCGGCGTATCTGTCATAGGGCCGGAGGTCCCGCGCCGGCAGCGGATCAGAACCGGTAAGAATGCGCGAGCGGCGCGCCGCGCGTCAGCGTCTGGCCGGCGCCGGCTGCAACGATCGCATTCATGCCGAACGCCACCCCGTCCAGCAGCGCGTTGTGGCGGTATCCGGCCAGCGTGTGCAGCGGTTCGAGGCCGCGCTCCAGCGTCCGCTGGTCGATCGTCGTTACCTGGCAGCGGGTGCAGGGCTTGACCATTTTCAGCGTCACGTCGCCGCTGACCACCTGGTCGATGTAATCCTCGTCGTAGGCGTCGACGCCGGAAAGCAGCAGGTTCGGACGAAAACGATCGACCGGCAGCGGTATCGCAAGCCGCGCGTTCAGATCGCTGAGCGATGCTTCCGACAGCACCAGCAGCGGATAGCCATCGGCGAACGCCGTGTGCGCGCCGGAATCGCCGGCGTAGGCACCGAGCCCCGCGGTTTCGCCCTTGGTGCGGGGATCGAACAGCCGCACCTGCAACGTGTTCGGCTGTCCGGTGGCGACGAGCGTTGCCGCCCGCACGGTGCCGCCGGTGCGGCCGTCGCCGCGCACGGTCACGCCATAGCCGGCGACCACAAGCGAATCGCCAACGGCAACGGCCTCGCTGCCGCCAGCAATGAGCGCCGGAGAAATTCGCGCCGGGAGCGGTTCGGCAAGTTTGATCAAGGCAATGTCGGCGGTCGCGAGGTGTTTGAGGAGACGCTTTATGTCAAATTGCGGATGGCGTTCGATGCGGACGATGGCCTTGAGGGCAGGCGGCTGACCCGGCTCGCTGCCGAGCAGCTTGTAATCGGCGCCTGCCTGCACGCAATGCGCTGCCGTCAATAAAAGGTCGCGGCCGATCGCCGTTGCTGTGCACGCTGTGCCGGATGAGCCGAGAATCATAACGACAGAACGTCCGAATTCGCGGGGCGCCGGCGGCGCGCCACCCACCATGGCTTGCACATGCCCTCCAAGCTGTAAGCTTGCGATACCGGCAGCGACTGCGAGAAAGAGAGCGGCCAAGCCCCTGCCGCCGCGCAGATCCGCGGCCCTCAATCGCATCGCTTTTGCCTCATTTTGCCTGTCCGCTGCTCATTTAGTGGCCAAAGACGGCATTCGCCTTAAACCGGCCGTTCACGGCGGGTTCACTGCGGCCCGCTTAGGACACATATCATGGCCGCCGTGTACCGATTCGCCTTGGGCGTCCCCTTGCTGCTCGCCTCGGTTATCGCGACCGCCGCAGCGCGCGGCGAGGAGGCACGTCCGGTCCGCGCCCCATCCGAGCATGCCTGCCTCGATCAGAAGGAACGCCGGGCGGAGATGGCGTCCGGCGGGGTCATTCGCCTCGCTGCCGCGATTCACGCGGCAAAGGGCCGGATGGCGGGCACCGTGGTGAAGGCGCGGCTGTGTCACGGCCAGGATGGCCTCGTCTATGTGCTGACAGTTCTCGCCCGCGATGGCAAAGTGGCGCGAATAGTCGTCGACGCGGTCAAAGGCACCCTGGTCGGCGAGCGCTGAGCGGAGCTATTTCTTGCGGCTTCTAGTTGTCGAGGACGATCCCGATCTCAATCGGCAGCTCGCGACCGCACTCACGGATGCGGGCTACGTCGTCGATCGTGCTTTCGACGGTGAAGAGGGACACTATCTCGGCGAGAGCGAACCTTACGATGCCGTGATCCTGGATATTGGCCTGCCCAAGATGGACGGCATCTCGGTGCTCGAGGCCTGGCGGCGGGCCGGCCGGGCCATGCCCGTTTTGATCCTCACCGCGCGGGATCGCTGGAGCGACAAGGTGCAGGGCTTCGACGCCGGCGCCGACGACTACGTTGCCAAGCCGTTTCACCTCGAAGAAGTATTGGCGCGCGTGCGCGCGCTGCTGCGCCGTTCGGCGGGCCACGCCAAGAGCGAGTTCACCTGCGGCCCGGTTCGCCTCGATACCCGCACCGGCCGGGTCGCGGTCGACGGCAATCCGGTGAAGCTTACATCGCACGAGTACCGGCTATTGTCTTACCTGATGCACCATACCGGCCGCGTGGTCTCTCGCACCGAACTGGTCGAGCATCTTTACGATCAGGACTTTGATCGCGACTCCAATACCATCGAGGTCTTCGTCGGGCGCATTCGCAAGAAACTCGGCGTCGATGTAATTCAGACGGTGCGAGGGCTCGGTTATCTGCTGACGCCACCCGATGCGCGCTAATTCGCTCGCGGTCCGCTTGTTCCTGTGGGCCACGGCCTGGACGGTGGTCATCCTCATCGCGACCGGAATTGCTCTGTCCACACTGTATCGCCATGCGGTCGAACGGGCGTTCGACCGCCGGCTCGATGTCTATCTGCGGACGCTGGTGGCGGACGTCGCCTCGCCGGAAGACAGCGGTGATAAATTTCCGCAGTCGATCGGCGAGCCATTATTCGAGTTGCCGCTCTCGGGCTGGTACTGGCAGGTCACGCGTCTCGACAGCAAAACGGCCGAAGTACACTCGTCCCGCTCGCTGTGGGATTCCAATTTGCCGCGTTTGGCGGCGGACAAGGCGACCGGCGAAGCCGAGTACCGCCAAGGCTACGCGCGCGGCCCGGAGGACCAGGACTTACGCCTGATCGAGCGCAACATCGATCTCGGCGCCGACGGCCGTTACCTCGTAGCAGTGGCTGGCGACGCCTCCGAAATCGACGACGAAACTCAAAGTTTTAATCGCGCGATCATCATTACCTTTACGGCGCTGACGATGGCGCTCTTGCTGACCACGGCATTGCAGGTGCGTTTCGGTCTGGCGCCGCTCGCCCGCATTTCCGAAAGGCTCGCCGCAATCCGCTCGGGCCGCGCGGAGCGGCTGGAGGGCGAATTTCCCGTCGAGATCGCTCCTTTGGCACGCGAGACCAATGCGCTGATCGAGGCCAACCGCGAAATTGTCGAGCGAGCGCGTACGCATGTTGGCAATCTCGCCCATGCGCTCAAGACGCCGCTGTCGGTCATCGTCAACGAGGCGGCAACGCGCGGCAGCGATCGTTTCGCCCAAAAAGTATTGGAGCAAACGGATATCATGCGCGATCAGGTTGCGCGGCAGCTGCAGCGGGCGCGACTTGCCGCGCGCTCGACCCGGATCGGCGCGCTGGTCGATGTGCCTCCCATTGTGACGGCGCTGGCGCGCACCATGGAAAAGATTCACCGCGATCGCGAGATTGCCATCAACATTGACGTGCCTGACCACGCGCCCTTTCGCGGCGAACAGCAGGATCTGGAGGAGATGGTCGGCAATCTGGTCGACAACGGGTGTAAATGGGCGCGCTCGCGCGTGGCGATCGAGGTCGTGGCCGATCCGCCGCCGGCAAGCAGCGAAAAAGCGCGGGTGCGCATCATCGTTGACGACGATGGGCCGGGCCTGTCGCCCGCCCAGCGTGAGCAGGTTGCGTTGCGCGGCCAACGTCTCGACGAGACCAAGCCGGGCTCCGGGCTCGGGTTGTCGATCGTGGTCGAACTTGCTGGATTATACGGCGGCGTTCTCACCCTCGGCACGGCGCCGATCGGCGGGTTGCGCGCCGAACTTGCGCTGCCGGGCGAGTGATAAATACCCGCGATCTTGAGCCACGCTTTACCGCTTGCGCCCGGCTGGATTGCGCGTGCACGATCGGCGATTAGCCGCTGACCGACCAATCGATAGGGGAGGGCCCGCCATGAAATTAAAAACCACAATGACAAGGCGCCGTTTACTTGCTGGCTTGACGCTGTTGACGTCGTCCACTGCCGCCCCGCGCATCGCCTGCGCTCAGCAAGCGCAGTGGACCTACAAATATGCAAACAATCTGCCGGAAACGCACCCGATGAACCTTCGCGCGCGAGAGATGGCGGCCGCAATCAAACAGGAGACCAATGGCCGTTTTGACCTTCAGATCTTCCCAAACAGCCAGTTGGGTTCGGACACCGACACGCTGAGCCAGATTCGCTCCGGAGGGGTCGAATTCTTCACGCTTTCCGGCCTGATCCTTTCTACGCTCGTTCCCGCCGCCTCGATCAACGGCATGGGATTCGCGTTTCCCGATTACGACACCGTCTGGAAAGCGATGGACGGCGATCTGGGCGCCTATATCCGTGCGCAAATCGCCAAGGCCAACTTGGTCGCCATGGACAAGATTTGGGATAACGGTTTCCGCCAGACCACAACGAGCACCAAGCCGGTACGAGCGCCTGACGATTTCCGCGGCATGAAGCTGCGCGTGCCGGTGTCGCCGCTATGGACGTCGATGTTCAAGGCCTTGGATGCGTCGCCGGCGTCGATCAACTTCAATGAAGTCTATTCGGCACTGCAGACGAAAGTTGTCGATGGTCAGGAAAATCCGCTGGCGATCATCTCGACGGCGAAACTCTATGAAGTGCAAAAATACTGCTCGCTGACCAATCATATGTGGGATGGTTTTTGGTTCCTGGCCAATCGGCGGGCGTGGGAAGCCTTGCCGGACGACGTTCGCGGCATCGTCGCCAAGCACATCAATGCGGCGGGTCTCAAAGAGCGCGACGATGTTGCCAAGCTCAACGCCACGCTGCAGCAGGATCTGACCGCGAAGGGACTCGTCTTCAATTGCCCGAACGCTGCGCCGTTTCGCGACAAGCTTCGTGCCGCCGGCTTTTACACCGAATGGAAAGGAAAATATGGCGACGAGGCATGGAGCCTGCTGGAAAAATCGGTAGGCAAGCTCGCGTGACCGCCGAAACGCAGTCGCAAGCTCTCGCGTCGGCCAATAGCCGGATGATCAGGGCGCAATTCGCCGCGGCGACGATCGAATCGCACTTGGGCTCGGCAATCGAAATTGCGGCAGGCGGCTTGGTTGTCGCCGAGATTGCAATTCTGTTTGGCGGCGTGATTTCGCGCTACGTGTTCGATCGGCCGCTGGTCTGGTCGGACGAACTGGCCTCGACGCTGTTCCTGTGGCTGGCCATGCTCGGCGCGGTGATCGCGTTTCGGCGCGGCGAACTCATGCGAATGACAGCGTGTGTCGGCATGTTTGGCGGGTTTTTGCGCGCGATGCTCGATAGCCTGGCGACTGCGGCGCCGCTCGCCTTTCTGCTGCTGATGGTTTGGCCGGCCTATCAATTTGCGAGCGACGAAGTACCGATCACGACTTCGGCGTTGCAGATTAGCGACGTCTGGCGCGCGGCCGCGCTACCGACCGGGATCGCCCTGATGATTGTTTTTGCGGTGCTTCGCCTGATGCGGGCGCCGTCGGCGATGGCCGTGTGGTTATCGATCGGCGTAGTCGCCGTCGTGGTCGCGCTGTTCTGGCTGGGCGCCCCGCTGTTTCACCGCTTGGGGAATCTCAACCTGCTGATTTTCTTTGTCGGTGTGGTCGCGGCGACGGTGTTTGCGGGCGTGCCGATCGCATTTGCCTTCGGCCTTGCGATTTTCGGCTATCTCGCTTTGGCCACCTACACCCCGTTGTCGGTGCTGGTCGGCCGCATGGACGAGGGCATGAGCCACCTGATTTTGCTCGCCGTTCCGCTGTTCGTGTTTCTCGGCCTTCTCATCGAAATGACGGGTATGGCCCGCGCCTTGGTGGGTTTTTTGGCCGACCTCGTCGGTCATGTCCGCGGCGGACTGCATTTCGTTCTGGTTGGCGGCATGTATTTGGTATCCGGAATTTCCGGCTCGAAAGCCGCGGATATGGCGGCAGTGGCGCCGGTGCTTTTCCCGGAAATGAGACAACGCGGCGCCAAGCCCGGCGATCTGGTCGCGCTGTTGTCGGCAACCGGCGCGCAAACCGAAACAATTCCTCCGAGCCTGGTTCTCATTACCATCGGTTCGGTAACAGGTGTCTCGATCGCCGCACTTTTTACCGGGGGACTGTTGCCAGCCGTCGTGCTCGCATGTCTGCTGTGCTTTGTGATCCGCTGGAGATACCGTAGCGAGGATCTCAGCGACGTCAGCCGGGCCACCACACGCGAGATCGCCCGTAGCTTTGTAGTCGCGCTGCCCGCTCTCGCGCTGCCGTTTTTGATTCGCGCGGCCGTTGTCGAAGGTGTTGCGACGGCAACCGAAGTTTCGACCATCGGCATCGTGTATTCGGCCGCAGCGGGCCTTGTCGTTTACCGGCGCTTTGATTGGGCGGCGCTGCGGCCGATGCTGGTCTCAACCGCCTGCCTGTCCGGCGCCATCCTGCTCATTATCGGCACTGCGACGGCGATGGCCTGGGGCCTGACCCAATCCGGGTTCTCGCGCACGCTCGCCGCGGCAATGACCGGCTTGCCGGGCGGTGCAGTAACTTTCATGGCCGCCTCGATCGTCGCTTTCGTCGTGCTCGGCTCGGTGCTGGAGGGAATTCCGGCAATCGTGCTGTTCGGGCCTTTGTTGTTTCCCATCGCCAGGGCAGTCGGCATCCACGAGGTGCACTATGCGATGGTGGTGATCCTGGCGATGGGCATCGGATTGTTCGCGCCGCCGTTCGGCGTCGGCTACTATGCGGCTTGCGCGATCGGAAGGGTCGAGCCGGTCGCCGGCATGCGGCCGATCTTGGGTTATCTGCTCGCGCTGGTGATCGGCACGATCATTGTTGCGGCCGTGCCGTGGATCTCGATCGGTTTTCTTGAGTAAGTCCGGAGACCGGAGATGAGCGTAACGGTTCCGAAAGGCGGACTGGCGCCGTGCTCCCGGCGCGTCATGAACCTCGCGCACTTTTTGCTGCAATCCGCAAAGCGCTATCCCAACGAAATAGCTCTGGCGTGGGGCGAAGACACCTGGACTTGGGCGCAGCTGAATGCCCGCGTGGGCGCCATGGCGGCGGCGCTTGCGGCGCGCGGCGTGAGCAAAGGAGACCGCATTCTTGTACAGGCGAAGAATTCCAACCAGCTCTTCGAGTCGATGTTTGTGTGTTTCCGGCTTGGGGCGGTTTGGGTGCCGACGAATTTCCGCCTGACCGCCGAGGAAGTTGCTTATCTCGCTAGCGCCAGCGGCGCCACGGCCATGATCTGCGGCTGTGAGTTCCCGGATCATGCGCGGGCCGCAACTGATGCCGCGCCCGCGCTTGGATTTACGGTCTCTATCGGAGCGTCGGCATTCGGCCAGGATTACGATGCGCTGGTCGCCGAATATCGCGGGCGTGCCGCTCCGCCGGCCGAGGTGGAACACGATGACCCGTGCTGGTTCTTTTTCACCTCAGGCACGACCGGCCGGCCAAAGGCTGCCGTGCTGACGCACGGACAAATGGGCTTCGTCGCTACCAACCACCTGTGCGATCTGATGCCAGGCACCACGCATCGCGACGTTTCGCTCGCGGTGGCGCCCCTCTCGCATGGCGCCGGGATCCATGCGCTCGCGCAAGTCGCGCGCGGGGCGAAAACCGTGCTCGCGTCCGGCGACCGTTTCGATCCCCAAGAGGCATGGCGGCTGATCGAGCGGTGGCGCGTGACCAACATGTTCACGGCGCCGACGATATTGAAAATGCTGACCGAGCATCCAACCGTCGACAAATACGACCATTCGTCGTTGCGTTACGTGATCTATGCGGGCGCGCCGATGTATCGCGAAGATCAGAAGCGCGCCTTGGCCAAGCTCGGAGGAGTTTTGGTCCAGTATTTCGGTCTGGGCGAAGTGACCGGGAATATCACCGTGCTGCCGCCCGAGCTGCACGACGCGGAAGACGGGCCGGACGGCAAGATCGGCAGCTGCGGCTTCGAACGCACTGGGATGCAGGTTTCCGTTCAGGACGAAAGCGGCCGCGAGCTTCCGCCAGGCGAAACGGGCGAGATTTGCGTATGCGGGCTCGCGGTCTTTGCCGGCTACTATGACAATCCCGAGGCCAATGCGAAGGCGTTCCGCAACGGCTGGTTCCGCACTGGTGATCTCGGCCACCTCGACGAGGAGGGCTTTCTCTACATCACCGGCCGCGCTTCCGATATGTACATTTCCGGCGGCTCAAACGTCTATCCGCGCGAGATTGAAGAAAAAGTTTTGGCGCATTCGGCGGTCGCAGAGGTCGCTATCGTCGGCGTTCCAGACGAACTGTGGGGCGAGATTGGTGTCGCCGTATGCGTATTGCGGCCGAATGCGCGGCTGAATGAGCATGAATTGCTGGCGTGGCTCGCACCGAAAGTGGCGCGTTACAAGCTTCCCCGGCGCGTGTTTTTTTGGAACGAGCTGCCGAGATCGGGTTACGGCAAGATCACCAAAAAGATGATCCGCGCCGAGCTTGACGCTCGTGGCTGTCTGTCGCCCGACCAGAAAACGGCGATCCAGGCGTGAACGTGAGCGCGGCGCTAGCAATCCTTGTGACCGGTGGCGCTTCGGGCATCGGCTTTGCGATCGTCGAGGCCATTCTTGCCGAGGGTTGGCGTGCGATCGCTGCCGACGTGAGCGAGGCCAATCTTGCATCGGCTCGCCAAAAGCTCGGTGATCGGCCCGACCTTCGCGTCGAACGGCTTGACGTCGCCGACGAGGCTGCGGTGGTAAAAGCGGTCGCGGTCTGTGAACGCGAATTTGGTCCGCTCGCCGGGATTGTGAACTCTGCCGGGATCGCTCGCGACATTCCGGCGCTCGAAACCAGCGCAAAAACATTTCGCGAAGTCTTGGATGTCAATCTGATCGGAAGTTTTCTGGTCGCCCGCGAAGCGGCCAAGGCGATGCGCGGCCGCGGCACCGGCGCCATCGTCAACCTGGCCTCGGTATCCGGTGTCGTCGGCAATCACGGCCGCACGGCCTATGGCGCCTCTCCGTCGAACATCGAAGACTGGCAGAAGAATGCCTACTACAAATCGCAAGAGGACTACGTGTTCGCCATCGCCGAGGCGATGCGCGAAGAATACCGAGCG
>Ga0207693_10004420_pt1 | contig 11886 bp, 13 predicted proteins | sample LARL81metaG_FD_184347 | JGI IMG/M metagenome (GOLD analysis project Ga0207693, IMG submission 184347) | Corn, switchgrass and miscanthus rhizosphere microbial communities from Kellogg Biological Station, Michigan, USA - LAR L8-1 metaG... | ecosystem: Host-associated > Plants > Roots >...
GGGTCGACGACCACGGGCAGCGACTCGTAATCGATCACCACGGCGGCGGCCGCGTCGGCAGCGGCATCCCGCGTATCGCCCACAGCCACGAAGGAGAAATCCACGCCCCGACGCGTGATCGCCTTGATGGCGGCCACCGGGTCCTCGGCCGAGGCGTCCACGCCGTGGGTCGCCCCGAGGGCCCGCGCGTGATCGAGCCGCGCCGTCTTGACGTCGACGGCAATGATGGGATGCGCGGCCACCATGTCCCCGCCCTGCACCACGTTGAGGCCGATGCCTCCCGCTCCGAACACGGCCATGCTCGCCCCCGCGGGCACCGCCGCGGTGTTGATGACCGCGCCCACGCCCGTCATCACCGAGCAGCCGATGAGGGCGGCGCGGTCCAGGGGCATCCGCTTGTCGATGGCGATGGCGCACGATTCCGCCACCACGGTGCGCGAGGCATAGGTGGCGACGTGACCGTAGTGATAGACGGGCTGGCCGCGGAGGGACATGCGCGTGGTGCCGTCGGGCAGCACGCCGCGGCCGGGCTGCCGGCGCTCGCAGAGATTGGGACGTCCGATCACGCAGAAGTGGCAGCGGCCGCAGGTGGGCGCCCAGGAGAGGATGACGTGGTCACCCTCCTGGAGGCTCTGGGTGCCCGGCCCCACCGCCTCCACCACCCCCGCGCCTTCGTCGCCGAGAACGATGGGCACGGGCACCCCCGCCCAGCTCCCGTCCGCGGCGTGAAGACAGCTGTGGCAGACGCCGCTCGCCGTCATGCGCACGGTGACCTCTCCCGCCCGCGGCGGCTCGAGATCGAGCTCCTCCGTGTGGAGCGGCTTGCCCTGCTCGAAGAGCACCGATGCGCGCATGGAGGTCTCCCGCGGTCAGCTCGCGTACCGGATGCGAGGATCGAGGTACCGGTACAGGATGTCCACCGCCAGATTGATGGTCATGAAGAGCACCGCGATGAAGAGAATGGTGCTCTGGGTCACCGGATAGTCGCGCTGGTAGATCGACCACAGGACCAGCCGCCCCACCCCGGGCAGCGTGAACACTTCTTCCACCACCACCGTGCCGCCGAGCAGGATGCCCGCCTGGAGGCCGGCCACCGTGACCACCGGGATGAGGGCGTTCTTGAGCGCGTGCTTCAGGATGACCTTGCGGCGGGCGAGGCCCTTGGCCGCCGCGGTGCGGACGTATTCGGAGCGCAGGACGTCGAGCATGCAGGCGCGGGTGGTGCGCGCGATATTGGCCGCGCTCGCCGTGCCGAGGCACACCACGGGCAGGAGCATGATGGTCAGGTTGCGCCGGGGATCCGTGAAGAAATCCACCCACACGATCGGGGGCATCCACCGCAGGTAGAGGGAGAAGAAGAGGATGAGCATCGTCCCCTGCCAAAAGACGGGAATGGACAGGCCGAAGAGTGTGCCCACCCGCGCCACCTGGTCGACGGCGCGATCCCGCTGTGTGGCGGAGAGGACGCCCGCGGCCATGCCGAGGACGAGGGCGAAGGTGACGGAGAGAAGCGTCAGCTCGAGGGTGACGGGCAGGCGCTCGAGGATGAGGCTCACCACCGGCTTACCCGTGCGCCACGAGGTGCCGAAGTCGCCGTGGGCGAGCCGGCCGATCCACGCCAGATACTGGGTGTACCACGGCTGGTCGAGACCGAAGAAGCGCTTGAGCTGCTCGACCATCTCCTTGCTCACCACCGCGTCGGCGCCGATCATCTGCTCGACCACCGTGCCCGGCACCAGGCGCAGCATGAGAAAGACGAGGACAGTCAGCCCGGCCAGGGTGATGCCCATCGAGTACAGCCGCACCGCGAGGTAACGGCCCATGTCCTCCCGCCCCGCCGCGCTCTCTCCTCAGGCCTTGTCGAGCCAGACGTCTTCGAAGTTGTAGAGGAGGGTCGTGGGGTGCTGGCGAAAGCCTTTGACGGAGGCCTGGGTGAAGTCGATCCGCTCCGCGGAGAAGAGCCAGAGGTGCGGCACATTCTCGAGGATCATGATCTGCACGCGATCATAGATCTCCTTGCGCTTCTTGGGGTCCATGGTGCGCCGGCCCTGCTCGAGGGCGGCGTCGAGCTCGGGCACGCTCCAGCTGTTCCAGTTCTGGCCCTTGGTGGAGTGGAGCGCCCGGAAGAAGGCGGTGTCGGGATCGGCGTAGCCCGGGGTGGAGTTCATGGTCATGTCGAAGTCGTGGGCGAGCCAGCGCTTGATCCAGATCGCGTATTCCACGTTCTCGATCTCCGCGTTGATGCCGATGCGCTTGAGCTGGGAGGCGACCACGGGAGCGCCGGACACCATGGTGGGAAAGGTGGGGATGACGAGGAGCTTGACGGTGAAGCCGTTGGCCTGGCCGGCGTCGGCCATGAGCTTCTTGGCCTTCTCCACGTCGGCCTTGTAGTAGCGCATCCACTGCTCCTCGGGAATCTGCCACTGCTTCATGGGCTGGGTCGCTGGCGCGGTGAGGCGTCCGAAGCCGGAGGCGGCCACCCGCATCACCTGGCTGCGGTCCACCGTCCAGGAAATGGCCTGGCGTACCCGCACGTCCTTGAGCGGCCCGCGGCTGGCATTGATATTCAGGTAGTCGTAGCCGAGGCGCGAGGACCGGTACCCGGTGAGCGTCTTCTCGTCCTTGAGGAGGTTGAAGTTCTTGTTGTCCTCGAGGAAGGCGTGGTGAATCTGGCCCGTGCGAAGCGCGGCCACGATGTTGGCCTCGTCGGGAATCACGCGCAGGGTGAGCGCGTCCACGTAGGGCTGGCCCTTGCGGAAGTAGTTGGGGTTCTTCTTCAGCACGAGCTGCTGCTCGACCTTCCAGTCCTCGAGCATGAACGGCCCCGTGCCGAGGGCCGCCTTGTTCAGATCGCCGTACTTTTTGACCCCGGCCTCGCTGATGATGAAGCCCCAGAAGCCGCCGAGGGCCGCGAGGAGGCCGGCGAAGGGCTCCTTGGTGACGAACTTGATCCCGTACTTGCCCGCCGGCTCGACCTTGTCCACCGCGATGAAGTCGGACTTGCCCGGGGAGACCTCGAAGAGCCGGTCGAAGGTGAACTTCACGTCGGCCGAGGTCATTTCCTGGCCATCGTGAAACTTGACTCCCGGTCGGAGCTTGAACGTCCACGTGAGCCCGTCAGGGCTGATCTGCCAGGACTCGGCCAGCTCGGGAACCACGTTCATGTCCGCGTCGAAGCGCACGAGCTGGCTGTACATCATAGGCGAGCGGCGGCTGCGGGACAGGGCGGGGACGAGCTGGGGATCGAGTCCCGTCGCCTCGGTGGTCTGGGCGGAGACGAAGCTGCCCCCCGGCTTTGGGGTCTGGGCGAAGGCCTGGGTGCTGAAGGCCAGGGCGCCCAGCGCGGCGCCGCCCAGCTTCAGGGCGTCGCGGCGGCTGAGGCGAGAGAAATCGGAGGGCTCCGGATGGTTCGTCATGTCATTCCTCCCGTAAAGTGCCGCTATTGCGAGTTGGGGTCGAGGACATCGCGCAGGCCGTCGCCGAGGAGATTGAAGGCGAGCACCGTCACCATGATGGCGATGCCCGGAAACACGGAGATCCAGGGCGCGGTTTCGAGATAGGTCCGGCCCTCGTTCAGCATGTTGCCCCACGACGGTGTGGGCGGCTGGGCCGACAGACCCAGATAGCTCAGCGACGCCTCGATGAGGACAGCCTGCGAGAAGGCCACCGTGCCCTGGACCACGAAAGGGGAGAGCACGTTCGGCAGCACGTGCTTGAGAGCCACGGCCAGCCGCGTGGCCCCCAGCGCGCGCACCGCCTCCACGTAGTCCTTCTCACGCTCCGCGAGCACGGGTCCCCGCATGACCCGTACGAACACCGGGGTGTAGACGATGGCGATGGCGAGCACGGCGCTCTGCACTCCCGGCCCCCGCATGGCCGCCACTCCCACGGCGAGGAGAAGCCCCGGGATGCTGAAGAACACGTCCATGACGCGATTGATGATGTTGTCCCACGCGCCGCCGCTCAAGCCCGCCCCCAGCCCCAGGGCGCCTCCCGCCAGCATCGAGACGCCGATGGAGACGAGGGCGACGGACAGCGAGATGCGCGAGCCGTAGATGACGCGGCTCAGGACGTCGCGGCCGAGCCGATCCGTGCCGAACCACGCCTTGGAGCTGGGGGGGGCTTCGATCAGCTCGAAGTTCGGCTCGTCGGGCGCATGCGGAGCGATCACGTGGGCAAAGATCGCCACCCCGACGACGAGGAGGGCCACGATGGCCCCCGCTACCACGATCCCGCTCCGCGCCACGCGGCGCACACGCCGGCCCCATTGGACGCCCAGCATCCAGCTCGGGCGGGCGGCGATCGCGTCGCTCACGCAGATCCGGACGGCGGCAACGGGCCTCGGCGGATGCTCATGCGCTGGAAGCTAGCACAATCCTGCCAGCGGCTCACCCACCACGATCCACGCGACCCTGCCCACGACCCGTATCGTTCCCTGCCTTGCCATGACGTCAGTTGACTGTATAACCGCGCCCCGACATGCAGGCGCTGAACGCGCGATTGTAATTGGATCTCCCCCGGGCCATCGCGTTCTGCTGCTGGGCCATGTACGCCTGCTGCTGCTGTTGTTGCTGCTGCCCCTGCTCCTGCGCTTCCTCATTGGACCGCGCGCGCCGGATCATTCCGAACAGGCCGCCCACGGCGGCGCCGATGGCGGCGCCTTCTCCGGCATTGCCCCCGATGGCCCCGCCCACCGCTCCCAGCGCCGCGCCACCCAGCCCGCCTTCGAGGGCGCCGCCCCCAAGAGACTGCTGAGGCGGGGGCGAGTACATGGGCGGGGGCGGCGACATGGCGACCCGCGGATTCGCCGGGTCGAAGCCGGTCTGCTGCACGGCCCAGCCGTAGCACTGGCCCTTGTCCGATTCCTCCTGCTGTGGTGACTGGCCCCGCTGCGGATAGATGTAGGGCTGGGTCGGGGGCGGCGAGTAGACATAGGGGGGAGGCGCATAGGCGGGGGGGGGAGGCGCATAGGCGGGGGGCGGCGGTGTATATGCAGGCATAGGAGCCGGAGGTGGTGGCGGCTGGGATCCGCCGAACCCGCCGCCTCCGAACTGCCCCTGGCCGCCCGCGCAGCCCGCGAGGACCTGGGCCGCGAGGAACACGCCTGCTAACCATTTCGTCATGCGGTCAGCTCCTTCAGTTGTGAGTCGCGGATCCGCGCGGTATCCCACCGCGGGCAATGGGCAGGAGCTAGGGAAGCGCGCACTGTCCGAAGATGACGAAGCCTTCGCCGTCTCCCCCGGCGGTTGCCGACATCTTGCCGTTGGCCTCGTTGACCAGCACCGTCCAACCCCTCTCGCCCTCGGCCCCGCTCAGTATCATCTTGTTGTTGGCCCGGTCGACGTTGCGGATGGCGGTTTCCCTGGGCTTCTCGGCTCCGAGCTCCCAGAGCTTCATGGCCTTGACGTCGACCTTGAAGAGCGGGGGGAAGTTCACCTTCTCCGCATTGCGCCGCTGACATCTCCCGTCCGCGTCGCATTCGCTCACCGTCGTGGCCGCGCAGACGAGCGGCACCGATCCGTCGTATTTCCCGGCCGCCGCGCTTGCCCTGGGGCCCAGGCCAGCGACGGCGACTCCGAGCACCGCCACCCACCACCCGAGAACCTTCATGGATTCATCAGCGGACCGTGTAGCCGCGCGCGGACATGCACGCGCCGAAGGCACGCTCGTAGTTCGACCAGCCCTGCGCCATGGCGTTTTGCCGCTGCGCCGTGTACATCTGCTGCTGCATCTCTTGCTGCTGCTCCTCTTCGTAGCACACCCGGCGTATGCCGGCGAACAGCGCACCCACCCCTGCCCCGGTGGCCACCCCCTTGCCCGCATCGCCGCCGATGGCGCCGCCCGCCGCTCCCAGTGCGCCGCCGCCCGCCGCGCCCCGGAGCAGGCCACCCTGAGGCGCCTGGGGCTGACCGTAGTTCTGCGGCGGCGGGGGCGGGGCCATGCCCACCTGGGGATTGGCGGGATCGAAACCGGTCTGTTGACCCACGAGCACAATCAGGACGACGCGCCTCGCGCTTCCGGTCATGGTTCTCCTCTACGTGATTGGCGAGTGCAATGTCTCCGCGTGGCCGGCCCGCGGCGCACCATTCGGCGGATGGTAGCACACAGCCGCGGGTCACTCCGGTCAGACACCGTCGCGCACTCGATTTGGGTTATTATGCAGGACGGTATCGGCGACTGTCCTGAGGCTACCCGTCCTGAAGGCGGGTCATCTCGCACACCTGCTCCGGGCGGAGGTGCACGTTCTTGGCGACGGTTCATGATCCAAGACCATGGAAACCATTCTGATCGTCGACGACGAGCCCGAAGTGCTGGGGGTGACCAGCAGCATCCTGCGGGCGGAGGGATACACCATCATCGCCACCGGGGACCCGCGCGAGGCGCTTCGCATCGCGCGCTCCCGCCAGGAGCCGCTCGACCTGCTGCTCACCGACGTGGTGATGCCTGGCATGAATGGACGCGAGCTGGCGGGCCGGCTCCGGGTCTTCCGTCCGGGCATCAAGGTCCTGTTCATGTCCGCGTACAGTGCGGAAACGGTGGAGAATTATGGCATCCGGCTCGCCCCCGGCGAATCCTTCGTCGTCAAGCCTTTCGCGGTGGCGGACCTCGTCAGCAAGGTACGCGGGGTGCTGAACGGCCAGCTGCCCGTCGCTGGACCACACGGCCCCTAGGTCACTCAGGGAGTGAGAACTACCCGAACATGACGAACTCACCCAAGACGCAGGTGAAGGTGTATCGCGCGGAGGATGCGCCTCCGAGAGCGCTCGCGGGCGAAGTGGTGGCGGTGCTCGGCTACGGCAACCTGGGACGGACGGCCGCCCTCAATCTCCGGGACTCGGGGCTCAAGGTCCGGGTCGGCAATCAGGAAGATGAATATGCCGAGCGCGGCCGCTCCGAGGGGTTCGAAGTCGTCCCGCTCGCTCTCGCCGCCTCGGATGACGTGGTGTTCGTGCTCCTCCCCGACGAGGTGATTCCTGCCGTCTTCGAGCGCGAGATCGCGCCGGCCCTCCGCCCGGGCAGCGCCGTCGCCTTCGGCTCCGGCTACAGCCTCGCCTTCGACCTAATTCAACCTCCCCCCTCCGTCGACGTGCTCCTCGTGGCCCCGCGCATGGCCGGTGTGTCGGCGCGCGCGCGCTATGTCGCGGGCGAGGGCTTCTGGGGCTGCGTGGGCGTGGAAGCGGACCGAAGCGGTCGCGCCCAGCAGCGCATGCTCGGTCTCGCCGAGGCGCTGGGCGTCCTCCGCGCCGGCGCCATCGAGATGACCGCGAAGATCGAAGCCTCGCTGGATCTCTTCGTGGAGCAGACCGTGGGCGCGGTGCTCGGCATGGCCATCATGACCGCGTTCGAGGTGGGCCGGGATGCCGGCATTCCTGCCGAGGCCCTCGTCCTCGAGATGTACATGTCGGGGGAGATGGAGATTGTCTTCCGCTCCTTCCGCAAGGCCGGTTTCTTCCGGTCGTCCGGGGATCACGGACCCACCGCCGTCTTCGGCGGGATGCTTCGCACCCTCGAGATGGACCGGGACGCGATCATGACCAGCTTCCGGGCGACCCTGGAAGACATCAAGAGCGGCGGCTTCGCGCGGCGCTTCCAGGAAGAGGCCAAGAACGGCTATCCGATGCTCGACATGGCCCGGGCCATGATTCACGGACCTTCTCCGATCACCGACGCGGAAGCGCGGCTTCGCCTGCTCTCGGGTTCACCCGTGCCGGAATCAGAGCAACCAGACAAGGCGTGAGCGCCTCGTCGGAGAGCGCTTCCCTCTCCGATTCCGTCGTCACGGCGCGACCGTGACGACCCCGGATGCGGTGTGGAAGGCCCCGGTGACGGCGGCCGAGCAGTCGGATCGGCTCCGGGCCCAATCGATGGCCGCCCTACCTGCGCGCGAGATCCACGCTGAGTCCATGGAGGCGTACTGGGGCGACTGGGAAGCCCTGCGAACCGCGTCGAACGGGGAGCTCCTGAACGTCTATCCCTCGGTGCTCCTCGATGAGATCGGCTGGCTCCAGAGAGGCGAAGCATACCTGCGCTTGCCCGACGGTAGCCGCTGGGTCCTCGCGAGCGGGCGAATCCCGCGCGAGGATACCGCGCATGACAACGCCTTCCTCCGGCGATTGCACGCGCTCCTCCTGGAGCACCGCGCGCTGCGGCGGCCTCACCAGTCGGCGAGGACCACCGTCCTCCTCGAAGCGGACACCCTCGACGTCCGGCGTGTGTACTGCACGGACTGTCGCGTCTGGTGCGACCTCCAGGCCGACGCCGAAGAGGCCGAACGGACGCTTGGCCCGTGGCCCGGCGGCGCGGAATGGCGTCGTTCTGCGCCGCCGCGGGAAGCCTGACCGAGACGCTACACGGGCTCGCCCGTCTCACCGGACGACGCAGCAAGCGCACGCAAGGGCGGAAAGCGAGTCGGCAAGTCAGCCGCTTCCACCTGGAAGAGCGTCTGCGCCTCGCGGAGGCCCCGGAGCCGATGCGAGCCCAGACTCCGGAAGCGTATGCCGGCGAGCCGTGCGCGGCCCACGGCGTTCCGCGTGGCCGCCGAGAGGAGAATCTGGCCGCCGTGGGCGACCGAGCAGATGCGCGCCACCGTGTGCACGGCCAGCCCCACGTACCCGGCATCGGTGAGAGTAGGCCGGCCGCCATGGATGCCGATGCGGATCTTCACCTCGACACCGTCGGGCCACGCCCGTCCGCCCGCCGAACGTTCGATGGACAAGGCGGCTTCCAGCGCCTTCGGGGCACGATCGAAAACCGCGAAGAACTCGTCTGCGCGCGCGTCGACCTCGCGGCCGCCCGCTCGGCTCACGGACAGTCGGATCATGGCGCGCACGTCGGCGAGGAGGGCAGCATAGCGATCGCCCAGCCGTTGGAGAAGGCCGGTCGACCCTTCGATATCCGTGAGGAGGAACGTTACGTGCCCGGTCGGCAAGGTCCGCGTTTCGCTCGCCTGGGCGTCGACCTGGCCACGGAGCCGCTCGTTCTCGACGGCCAGCTTCACCGCTGCGGTCACTGTCTTCACCAAGTGCGGATTGTCGAGAACCGTGCGGGCATGCACGAGCGCGGTCATGGGTCGGCCGTGGCGCTCGAGGAGGGTCACCGCGCGGCCTTCGCCATCGGGGGGCAAGGTGGCCGGCCGCCCTGCTCCATCGAGGTACCGGCCGGCCGAATCGGACCAGTGGAGGACGGAAAGGGTGGGATCGCGCAGAGCCACCCGGAGGCGGCGCTCGAACTCAGACGGAGTGTCGACGTGGCCGAGCTCGATCACGAGCCGGCCCGCAGTGGCCGCGCTCATCTGAGCCTGTAGCTGGCCGGTCATAAACCCGATGGGCACGATCCCGTACTTCTTGGCGGCGCCGAGGAGCTTCTTGCGCGCCCGCTCGAGGGCCGTTTCATCCTCGAAGACCACCTTGGCGAAGCGCGCAAGGGCGTTCCGAACGTGCGACTCGTCGTGGATCGGCAAACGCCGGCGGCCCCGCGAATCCACGTAGGCGAAGGCGCTCTTGGGTAGCTTCTTTCGGTCCCGGGCGCTGAGCTGGCTCATGAGCGTGGGACCTATGCCGGCTCGGGGAGCCACCAAGGTAACGCGAGGGCCAGGTAGGGTCCGCTTTCGGTGAAGACGGGACGAGCGCGCGTGAGCTCCTCGAGAACCTCCCGGATGTCCTCCGCGCCGACGCCCCCTCCCCCGGCCGCGCGCAGGGCGCGGTGGGCTTCGTCGGGCGTCGCGCCGTCTTCGCACGCGAGATAGATCGCCCCCTCCTTCCCGCCGAACGCGTAGTTGACCCGATCGGAGTACGGCCGCCCGGGCCAGATGCTCGAGAGCGGGCACGAGGGCCGCCATGCGCGCATGTTCCTCCGGCGGCTCACCCGGAAAGCCATAGATCTCGTTCCAGAAGACGCGCGGATCCTGCCCCACCGGTTGGCTTGCGCACGGCCGTCATCCGCGTCAGCCACATGCGTGGGTTGACACTCATGCGGGCAAATCTAGCACGATAGAGAAGAGTGACTTACGAGAAAGGCCGCGGCAGGCGAGAAATGCCGAGACAGGCGACGCTCAGCCGCCGAGCGACAGAGCGTCGAGCGCATCGAGGAGCCAGTCCGGGTTGAGCTGGACAGCGGTGGCCAACGTCCTGCCGTCGTGAACCGAGCAGGAGACGGTCAGGCTCCTTCCAAGGGCCACGTGATCGGCAGACACGCCATCGAGGAGGAACATCACCGTGCCGCTACTCAGGACAATGTGGTCGGAATGCCGTTCTCGAAGTCTGCCGACGACCGCCGGGTCAGGCATGACAGTCGTGTCCATCACTCGGGGCTCGCTGTCTCGTGCCAGGCCTGACGGAGCACGACTATCTTTTGAATCCGCCCGGCCCGAAGCTCCGCCCGGATAACGTCTCCAGTATTGAGGAGAGCCAGGTCACTCGCCGTCTTGTTTTCGGTGACCACCTTGGCGCCGTTGGTCACTCTATGCTCCGAGACCCGGCCCTGGCTGTTCATGCAGACGATGCGCTGAGCTTCTCTGTTGACGTCCACCACGGTCATCCGGCCTGTCTGAATGGCCGCGGTTAAGTCCTGCGCGATTCCTTCATCATGAGGGAGCAGAAATCCCACCACCAACACGGTACCGACGCCGATCCGCTTCATCAGGTCCATGGCCGGCCTCCTCCTCGTTGCTGGGTGCTCGCCACGATCCGGAGGGCCGGTCCGGGCTTTCCTGCTTCACCCGGATTCCCTGGGATCCATGCTCGGGGGACTCCCAGCATCAGCGATGCCACTTCGTCATTCCGTGAAATCGCGGGCTTCGGAGGCGGGATTCAAGGAGAGGAGGGCACCTTGCCCGGGATCATGAGGACGCGACTCGGGCGCGGAGGAGAGAGTGAGGAGCGAAGCGGGCCCTGTCCTTACTGCGGCGGCCCAGAGTTCAAACTGCGGGCGGCACGGACGTCCTACACTACAATGCCGGGGTGACCCGCCCGCCTCGCCCGCCCCAACCGCGACCAAAGTAGACGACCATGCAGATCGAGCGACCGGGAACGCGGCCGCGCTCACTCCGCCAAGTGGTGGCGGACTTCGGCAGTCTCTACGGCGCCAGCGCGCTCGCCGGGTTCATCTTCGCCGCCTCCGGACCCGTGGCGATCATTCTGACCATTGCCACCCGTGGCGGCCTCGACCCGTCGGACGTGGCGTCCTGGCTTTTCGGCGGCTTCTTGATGAATGGCCTGATCAGCATCGCCTTCTCCTGGCTCTACCGTGAGCCGCTGGTCCTGTTGTGGTCGATACCGGGAACGGTGCTCGTCGGACCGGCGCTCACCCACCTCGCCTTTCCCGAAGTGATCGGGGCTTTTCTCGCCACCGGCGTGCTCATGCTGGGTCTCGGTTTGAGCGGTTGGGTTCGTCGCTGCATGGAGGCAGTGCCCATGCCCGTCGTGATGGGCATGGTATCGGGCGTCTTTCTGCGCTTCGCCCTCGATCTCGTCTACGCGATGCGCGACCAGTTCTGGATAGCGGCGCCCATGGTGCTGGTCTTCTTTGCCGTGAGCGCAGTACCCTTCCTTGCCCCGCGCCTGCCGCCCCTGATCGCCGCCATGATCGTGGGCGCGGTCATGGTAGTGGCGCTCCGCGAATTCCATCCGGCGGCCGGGGGAACCCTCGTGCTCGCCCGCCCCAATCTCCACGCTCCCGTGTTCTCGTGGCAGGCCCTGATCGAGCTGGTCATCCCGCTCACCATCGCCGTGCTCGTCGTGCAGAACGCCCAGGGCATCGCCGTGCTCCGCGCAGCCGGACACCATCCGCCCGTCAACGCCATCACCGCGGCCTGCGGCGCGATGTCCATGCTCACCGCCTGCACGGGCACCGTCTCGACGTGCCTCACCGGCCCCGTCAACGCCGTCA
>Ga0207693_10004421_pt1 | contig 11885 bp, 6 predicted proteins | sample LARL81metaG_FD_184347 | JGI IMG/M metagenome (GOLD analysis project Ga0207693, IMG submission 184347) | Corn, switchgrass and miscanthus rhizosphere microbial communities from Kellogg Biological Station, Michigan, USA - LAR L8-1 metaG... | ecosystem: Host-associated > Plants > Roots >...
GAGACAGCTCGGAACAACGGCACGAGGGCAATCTAGGAATGCCTGTGCGGATGCGAAGGTCTTCGGTTGCCAGCCTTCGTTCTGGAGCAGCAGTTCCAACGACTCGCGCACAGAGATATCGTCGTCGACGACAAATACGATGGGGGATGCGTGCGGCATTGGTGCTGCCCCCAATTCACGGCTGAGTACCCGGGAAGGAGTCATACTATACTCCAAGACTCGTGAGCATTGCCCATAAATTTATTTCGCCTGAATCGCTGCATTCAGCGCTTCAAGCAACGTTGTATCGCTGAACGGCTTATGCAGAAATTTCACCGCTCCTTGTTCGATTGCTCGCGCCCGGATAGCGTCGTCTCTTTTTGCGGAAATAAAGATGATTGGAATCTTTCGCCCGCGACGTCTCAGTTCCTCTTGAACATCAAGTCCTGTCATGCCTGGCATCATGATGTCGAGGATCAGGCATCCGGTCCCGTCAACATAATCAGATGACAAAAAATCTTTTCCCGACGAGAAAGCGCGACTCGCAAACCCGAACTCCCACAGTAAGTCAGGTAGCGACTCTCTTATAGATTCGTCATCATCAACCACGGATACCAGCAACCGTTCAGTAGTCCGCTCTCCCAGGCCAGAATCCATAGGATCAGATTGGCTCATGCACGGGGAGCCGTCCATTATACTTTGGTATCGGTTGGCCCTCGGCGCAGCTGCGAGGAAAGACCTTCCATCGCTCGCCCTTTTTTGGATGCGCCGTGGCAGGGGCAGGCGGTCAACGTGGCGCACTCGACGGTTCGATAACATTTGCCAACAATGGGCCGCTCAAGAGCAGAAGTCTATTGGACCTTTGTATCGGCCGCACAAAAATGCCTTTGCATGGGGCCGCGCTTGCCGTATAAATCGTTAGCTGAGGCGAGCAGCCCTCAATCAGTTGTCTCGCCCGGATGGCCATCGTCAGCCCTGTTTTCCCGGTGCATCGCAGCAATAGATTGAGCTAATATGTCCGGTCTAGGAGGGAAGCTATGGCTGCCACTGTCGCCCTTGCTTCCGCCGGTGACGTCCGCGCGTTTATCGAACAATACTATAAGGCGTGGCACGGCACCGACGAGGACCACATTCTGTCCTACTACGCCGAAAACGTGTCGGTAGAGCTTCCGGGCATGCTCATAAACGGAAAGGCGGCACTGCGAGACAAATTTGTTCGACCCTTTATCGCCGCTTTCGCTGGAAACCGTCACATCGTGAAGAATATGATCTTCGGAAGAGACACCGTAGCCGTCGAATTCAGCTTCGAAGCCGATCACAATGGGCCGTTCGCCGGCCGCGCTGCAACTGGTATTTCCGTGAAGGTGCCCGGTTGCGGGGTGTATGAATTCGATCCCGTCAATCGAAAGATAACCGCGGCGCGTATCTATTTCGAGTTCGCGACACTACTCAAACAGATTTCATCACACCAGCCTCAGGTTCTGCAGGAGCTTCTAATGTCTTGGTTCGCTTCACAGACAATTTCAAACTCCAAGAACGCCTCCGAACAATTCCACGCTCATTGATACAGTTAGCCCCAACCAACGGACCAGGAACTCATCATGTCGGATTCAGGTCGCCGCGCGGACAAGTTATCCAGTTCCCTGACTTCAGCTTGACGAATAGTGCCGGGTACGCCTGTCGTTTAGCAAACCGACTCCGGAGCACCTCAGTCCGAAGGCGCGCTCGCGACGCTTTCTGAGCCGCAAGGAATGGAAAACGAGAAAGTGGCGCCGGGTCCAGCATTCGGCGCGGCCCAGAGACGGCCCTGATGTCTCTCGATGATCGAGCGGCTGACCGACAGCCCAATTCCCATTCCATCGGTCTTCGTTGTATAGAAAGCTTCAAAGAGTTTGTCCGCGGTTTCAGGTGTAAAACCCACTCCTACATCCTTCACCGTAAGTCGCACCTGGTCATTTTCACTACGCTCGGTTCTGATCAGCAGCTCTCTGGGCCGATCTTCGACGGTGGTCATGGCGTCCGCCCCATTTCGCAGTAAGTTCAGGATAACCTGCTGGACTTGGACACGATCGCCCATGACGGTCGGGAGGTTGTCCGCAAGGTTTGACAGCAGAACCACTCGATTCCTCTGCAGATCGCTCAACGACAACGCAATCACCTCTCGCGCGGCCTCGTTCAGATCCAGCGGCTCGAGCGCGAATTCCTTCTTGCTGAATAGAGCGCGCAGTCGAGTAATCACATCCGAGGCGCGGTTGCCATCGCGAATAATCCGCCGCGCCGTTTCGCGCGCACCCTCGACGTTTGGAGGATCGCCATCCAACATTCGCCGACAAGTACTGGCGTTGGTGATGATGCCCGAGAGGGGCTGGTTGACCTCATGAGCGATCGAGGCAGTCAACGCATTTAGCGTTGTGATCCGCGCCACATGGGCAAGCTCGGAGCGCGCCCTGTCTAAGGCCTCTTCGGCCAGCTTGCTTTGCGTCACATCCTGGAAAGCACCAATGAAGAGAGGACGACCCCCGCTTTGTGCCATGACGCGGGCCATGCCCCGCAAGTGCTTCACGGTGCCTCGCGAAGTCACAATTCGGAATCCAAAGTCGACGTCCGCGCCGGTCATGCCGCGTGCGATTACGGCCTCGAACGTCGGCAGGTCCTCCGGGTGGATCGTGTTCCGAATCAGCTCTACGGTGACTTTGGCTGCGGGGTCGAATTCGAAGATGCGGAAGGCCTCCTCGGACCAGTCGTGTTCGTCTATCAACAAATCCGTGATGAAGCTGCCCGTTTTGCTGAGCTGCTGGGCTTCGGTGAGACGAAGATAAGCTTGTTCGACCCGCGCCTCTGCCCGCTTTCGATCCTCGATGTCGGCCGCTGCCACATACCATCGATCGATTCTTCCGTGCTCATCGAGCAGCGGATTGTAACGGATCAGGAACCACCGATATCTACCGTCCTTACCTAGCACGCGTTGCTCACTATCGAACGGTACGCCGCGTGTGAGCGCGGCCCCGCGCTCCTCACGGAGCGTTTCCACATCCTCTGGATGGAAAATACGAGAGCGACTGTCCTTTTTCTGGACATCTTCCAGGGCGAGGCCGGTGTAATCCAATGCCGTTTGATTTGCGTACAGCATGGATCCATCGGTGCCCAACACGGCGATAACCGTAGGAATGACGTTGATCATTAAGCTTAGATTGCGCTCGCTCGACTGCAGAGCCTCTTCCGCCTTTTTGCGATCATCGATGTCCGTGACAAGTGCATTCCAGTGGAGAATTTGTCCCTCGACGTTTCGCACGGGGACCACTCGGGCTTGAAACCAGCGGTATACGCCATCGAAACGACGTAAGCGATACTCAAAGTCAAGTGGCTGGCCAGTCGAGAGCGCGTTGCCGAAAACTTCGATCGTGTGAGCTAGATCGTCAGGGTGAACAATGTCGTTCATCCTCCACTGGCCTATCTCCTGCGGCGTCCTGCCGAGATAGTGCAGGAATGGTGGATTGAAGATCTCGGGTATCCCATCTGGCGAAAGGCGGGCAAGCAAGCCCGGCGTGTTGTCAAAGAACGAGCGCACTTCGAGTTCTCTCGTACGCAGAACTTCTTCTGCTCGCTTGCGATCGTCGATGTCTGTAAGGAGGAGATACCAAGCGCTTATCGTACCTTCCGCATTTCGCGCGGGAAGGCCTCGAACCTGGAACCATCGGTAAACACCATCCGCGCGTCGGCAACGATGTTCAATCTCGTAGATCTGTCCCGTCTCGATCGACTTTTTGCGCGCCTCGATCACGCGAGGAAGATCGTCAGGATGAACGGCATCGATGAGGGCCCAGTTCTTCAACTCTTCGCCTGTCTTGCCGAAATATTCCAGGGTTTGTCGGTTCAGAAACTCTATTTCGCCCATTGCGCGCATCGTAGCCACGAGCCCTGGAATGTTGTCGACGATCTGCCGCCAGGAGAGTTCCCTCGCATGCAGTGCTTCCTCCCCCCGCTTGCGATCCTCAATGTCTACACAGGTTCCGTACCACTTGAGGATGTTGTCGCGTTCATCCTTCAGTGGATTGCCGCGAATCAGGAACCATCGATAGGAACCGTCGAAACGGCGAATACGAGCCTCCGTATCAAGCGGGATCCCGGAAACCAGACACGATTGCCACACTTCGACCAGTTTCGTACGGTCGTCCGGGTGAATCGCTTGCGCCCACCCCCAGCCCTGCGCTTTTTCCGGAGTCATCCCCGCGTAATCGAGCCACACTTGATTGAGGAAGTCGCAGTAACCGTCCGGGCGAGTAGTCCATGCCGCTGTGGGGATCGTATTGACAAGGGCGGCAAGGTTGCGCTCACTCGACCGCAGGGCCTCTTCCGCACAGGCGTTGGCAATAGCGACCGCCGCCTGATTCGCAAACAAACCTAGCCAGGTGAACTCTCGTTGACCGAGAGGTTGGCGGCTGAAAACAGCGATAACGCCTAGCAGTTTGTCTCGAAAGATGAGGGGATGCCCTGCAAAACTGCGAATCTCCTCCCGTTTCGCCCATTCCGGTCGCACAATCCAATCGTTTTGAGCGGCGACGTCTTCGACGAGAATCGGATGACGGGTTGCTGCCACCTGACCAACTTTTCCGACATTGAACCGCATTCGTGCAAAGTGCCCCTGCAGGAAGGACCAATCCTCGCCCGGTGAACTAATGGCAGTTCCGGCGCTTGCAACCAGACAAAGACAATCTGGGGGATCCGATGCAGCGTGGTAGAAGCTTGGGAGGTGGACGGATGGAAGCAACCATATCCGGCTCAAAGCGACGCCTGGTTGCGCCGCCAACCCGTCAACGATACTGTGCAAAACCGACTCGACGTACTGCTCCGATGTGACAGTCACCGCTAAAGAAAGCAGCGACTCTGCCGCTAGGGATGTCGCTGGCGGCGTCGACACCTACAAACCCTCCTGCCGATTGGAAAGAGCGCCTCTACACTAGCGTGGTCCGATAGACGATTCAATGGTCCGGATTATGACTTCGATTATGCGCCTTTGAGGCGCGATTAGGCAGTTTTGGCGTCATTCCACAATACTTTGGTATTGACCCCCAGCTGACCACTGCGGCGATCCTCGCCCGGCTTGATACCAAAGTCTCGTCGATACCTTCGTCCAATTGTTTCGTCTGCAGGGTTCTGGTGTTATCGCCTCGTCGCGTCCGGTCCCATCAGGCGCGTCCAGCAGGAGTTCTCAGAAAGGAACTCGCTGCACAGGCCAACCTCGTAAGCAACACGAGGTTGTTTTGAGGGGCAATCGTGCGCATGGGGTTTACTTCAGACTGTCCGGCCTTTGCGCGCAAGGAAGGTCTCAGAAACAGATTTGCGCAACAAGGACATGTGGCGAAGGGAAGTCTAAATTGGGCGGACAGAGAAAATTGCGCGGAAAGAATTTGGGGACATTAGGCAGCGAGTCTGGAAAGAAAGCGGGTACTGAGATGTCGACGACACAGGCAGTGCTGGATACAGACGAGCTTTGCATCAATACGATGCGAACGCTGGCCATCGATGCGATCCAGCAGGCGAATTCCGGCCACCCGGGCACGCCCATGGGTATGTCACCGACGGTGTATTGCCTGTGGCAGAGACTGCTGCGATTTGATCCCGAAGATCCAATCTGGATGAATCGTGACCGCTTCGTGCTGTCAGCCGGGCACGCGTCGACACTCCTGTACACCATCTTGCATCTCGCCAAAGTCAAAGCCGTTGATCCGGAGTATGAAATTCTGGGCAGACCATCGGTCACGCTGGAGGACATCAAGTCCTTTCGGCAATTCGGGAGCCGCTGCGCAGGACACCCGGAGTATCGGTGGACTTCAGGCGTCGAGACAACCACGGGTCCGCTCGGACAGGGCGTAGCCACCAGCGTGGGGATGGCCATCGCCGGAAAATGGCTGGCGGCGCGGTACAACCGTCCTGGTTTTCAGCTGTTCGACTATCGGATTTTCGCGCTCTGCGGCGACGGTTGCATGATGGAAGGCATCTCGGCAGAGGCCGCCTCTCTGGCGGGACACCTCAAGCTCGACAACCTGTGCTGGATCTACGACAACAACCACATCACCATCGAAGGCAAGACGGATATCGCGTTCACCGAGGATGTCGCTGGGAGGTTCCTTGCCTACGGATGGAACGTGGTTCGTGTGGGTGATGCCAACGATCTCGATCGAATCGAGAACGCCCTTCGGAATGCCGTGGGGACGACGGGCCGACCGTCCATCGCAATTATCGATAGTCATATCGGCTATGGCTCGCCGCATCGTCAGGACACGAGCGCGGCGCACGGCGAGCCGCTGGGCGAGGAAGAGATAAAACTTGTGAAGCAGGCGTACGGTTGGCCCGCTGACGCCAAGTTTGTCGTTCCGCCCGCGGTGTATGAGCATCTCCAGGCCGGGCTTGGCCGCAGGGGCCGCGAAGCACGCGAGCAGTGGGAACAACTATTCGCGGAGTACCGGACGAAATTCCCTGAACTCGCGGCGGAGCTCGATCAGATTCAAAGACGAGAGCTTCCGGGGAACTGGTCGAAAGATATCCCTGTTTTTCCGGCCGATAGCAAGGGCGTCTCTGGACGTGACGCATCTGCCAAAGTCCTCAACGCCATAGCACCGAATCTTCCGTGGATGATCGGAGGGTCGGCCGACCTTACTCCTTCTACAAAAACGCGCTTGACGTTCCTCGGGGCCGGCGATTTTCAGGCGAACAGCCCTGCAGGCCGCAATCTGCACTTCGGGATTCGAGAACATGCAATGGGCGCGATTCTCAACGGGCTCGCACTCTCCAAGCTACGCCCCTTTGGATCGGGGTTCCTGATTTTCAGTGATTATGGACGAGGTGCGATACGCCTAAGCGCTTTGATGGAAATTCCGGTGACGCACATATTCACGCACGATTCCATTGGCGTCGGCGAAGACGGCCCCACCCACCAGCCCATCGAGCACCTGATTTCCCTGCGCGCGATTCCCAACCTTGTAGTGATGCGTCCTTGCGATGGGAACGAGGTCGCGGAGGCGTGGAAAGTGATCCTGGCGATGCCACGGCAGCCGGTTGCGCTCATCCTCACGCGGCAAGCTCTGCCCACATTTGACCGGAAGCGCTTTGCGGCAGCTAGCGGACTGGCGAAGGGAGCTTATGTTCTGGCCGATTCCGAGGGCGCCGAGCCCGACGTTCTGCTTTTGGGCACGGGCAGCGAAGTTTCGCTCTGCGTGGAAGCTTACGAAGAGCTCACACGGCAAGGAATCCGCGCTCGCGTTGTGAGCATGCCGTCATGGGAGTTGTTTGAAAGGCAGCCCGAAGAATACCGGCGATCGGTGTTGCCTCCAGCTGTCAGGGCGCGCGTCGCTGTGGAGCAGGCATCCACGCTCGGATGGTGCCGCTACGTAGGCATGGACGGAGCCATCCTCGGCATGAAGACATTCGGCGCATCTGCTCCGCTGAAAGTGCTCCAGAAGGAATTTGGATTTACCACCAACCACGTCGTCGAAGCCGCGAAAGCGCAGCTCGCGCAGGTGAAATAAACATGCAAATCGCCGTCGCTTCCGACCACGCGGGATTTTGGCTGAAAGGCAAGGTCTTAGAGTACCTCGCCGGTTTGGGCCACAACGTGGAAGATCTGGGCACGAGCGACACATCTCCGGTCGACTATCCGGACTTTGCTGCGCTGGTTGCGGCTGCGATCCACGGCCAGCGGGCAGAGCGGGCGGTGTTGCTTTGCGGAAGCGGTGTCGGTGCATCCGTGGCCGCGAACAAGTTTCCGGGTATCCGCGCCGGCCTGTGTCATGACACGTACTCGGCGCACCAAGGTGTCGAGCACGATCACATGAATGTGCTGGTTCTCGGAGCTCGCGTCATTGGCGAAGAGCTGGCACATGAACTGGTGCACGCGTTTGTGAGCGCTAAGGAATCGCAGGAAGTGCGGCATCTTCGACGGCTCGCGAAGATTGACGCGATTGAAGCGAAATGCGGCCAGGAGGCTGTGGGCACCCTGTCCAAGCCATCAGGTCGTGGAGATTGACAGTTACAGAAAGGTAGCACGCGAAAATGACAACGCCAGCTTTGAGCATTTCAAAAGAAACGAATCCTTTGAGGAGCCTCGCCGGTTTCGGTCAATCCGTCTGGCTCGATTACATTCGCCGGAGCTTGATCACCAGCGGAGAATTGAAACGGCTGGTCCTGGAGGACGGCCTGCGTGGGGTCACTTCTAATCCGGCGATCTTCGAAAAGGCCATTGTGGGTAGCACGGACTATCAAGCGGTGATCGAGAGCAAAGAATCGGCCACCCTGGACGCGAAGGCCCTCTACGAAAAAATCGCGGTGAAAGACGTACAGGACGCGGCGGACATCCTGCGGTCGGTCTACGACGAAAGCAAACAGCGCGATGGCTACGTAAGCCTGGAGGTTTCCCCGTTGCTTGCTCGGGACACAGCAGGAACTATCGAGGAGGCGCGGAGGCTCTGGAAAGCGGTAAACCGGCCAAACCTGATGGTAAAAGTGCCGGCCACGCCCGAGGGAATTCCTGCCATCCGTCAATTGATCAGCGAGGGAATCAACGTCAACGTGACGCTGCTGTTTTCGCCAGAAGTCTACGAGCAGGTGGCAAAGGCTTACATAGAAGGTTTGACGGCGCGCGCAGCCTCCGGCGGCGATGTCAGCCGGATCGCCAGCGTAGCCAGTTTCTTCATCAGCCGGATCGACACGGCGATAGATGCACAAATCGCCAGCCAACTGAAAACTACGAATGATCCTGCACAGCGAGCACGCCTCGGCGCGCTGGCCGGCAAGGTCGCGATTGCCAGTGCAAAGCTTGCGTATTACCGCTTCAGCGAGTTGTACTCAGAAGATGCGTGGCAGGGCCTCGCCGAAAAGGGCGCGCAACCGCAGCGATTGCTATGGGCCAGCACGAGTACAAAGAATCCCAGCTACAGAGATGTGATTTACGTGGAAGAGCTGATCGGGCCTTCGACTGTAAATACCATTCCGCCTGCGACGCTCAATGCATTCCGCGAGCACGGGCGGCTTCGCGCGAGCCTCACAGAAGACGTGGAGTCCGCGGCCGATACGATGGAGGGCTTGGAACGAGCCGGTATCTCGATCAAATCCGTGACAGAGACTCTCTTAGAGGAGGGGCTGAGCCTGTTCGTTGACGCTTTTGACCAGCTTCTGAGCGCGACGGGCACCAAGAGAGGCAAAAAGCCAACCGCGAAGATCAATTCCATTTCCTACTCCCTGCCAAAGGCACTATCCGCCGCTGTAGACAGCACGCTTGCAGATTGGGAGAACAACGGGAAAATGCGGCGTTTGTGGCGGGCGGATGCCTCCCTTTGGTCGGGGAGCGATGAAAATCAATGGCTCGGCTGGTTGGGGATCACTGATGACCAGCTGGCGCACAGTGGCGGCCTCACTTCCTTATCGGCTGAAGTAAAGCAGGCGGGATTCAAGCATGCCGTTCTTCTGGGAATGGGCGGCTCGAGCCTTTGCCCGGAAGTTCTGCGGCTCACATTCGGGAAGATCGAAGGATTTCCTGAATTGCACGTCCTCGATTCCACCGATCCAGCACAGATCAAGGCGACTGAAGCAAAAATCGATCTCAAATCCACACTGTTCATCGTTTCCAGCAAGTCGGGCGGCACTCTCGAACCAAACATCTACAAGCAGTATTTCTTCGCGCGTGTAAGAGAAGCCGTCGGTGACAAGGAAGCGGGAAATCGCTTTATCGCCGTCACCGATCCGGGCTCAAAGATGCAGCACGTTGCGGAGAACGATAAGTTCCGGCACATTTTCCTGGGCGTGCCCAGTATCGGCGGACGCTACTCAGCGCTGTCCAATTTCGGCATGGTTCCCGCTGCAGTCATGGGAATCGACGTTCTGAAATTCCTGAACCGCACCGAAGAGATGGTTCATGCCTGTGGTCCCACCGTACCGGCCCGGGAAAATCCAGGTGTGGTCTTGGGAGCGATCCTCGGAACTCTGGCGAATAGCGGTCGCGACAAACTGACAATCATTGCCTCTCCGGGTATTTCGGACCTGGGAGCCTGGCTCGAGCAGCTTCTCGCAGAATCCACGGGAAAGAATGGCAAGGGAATTATTCCCGTTGACCGGGAAGGTATTACTCTGCCGGACCGCTACGGGAGTGACCGGCTCTTCGCCTATCTCCGTCTCGAGTCCGCGGCGGATGGTGACCAGGACGCAGCCGTGGCAGGGCTGGAGAAGGCTGGCCAGCCTGTCGTGCGTATAGCCGTACAAGAGCCGTACGCGATCGGGGAAGAGTTTTTCCGGTGGGAAATTGCCACTGCCGTGGCGGGCTCGATCATAGGGATCAATGCTTTCAATCAACCGGACGTAGAAGCTAGCAAGATTGCCACCCGCAAACTCACGAGTGAATACGAAGCGACGGGCAAGCTGCCGGCCGAGTCACCTTTCTTTGAAGGTGAGGGTGTGAAGCTGTACGCAGACGCGAGAAACGCAGACGAGCTCAAGCAGGGAAAGTCTCTTGAGGATGTTTTGAGGCTGCATCTCCAGCGAGTGGGCAACGGGGATTATTTCGCTCTCTTGGGCTATATCACGATGAACGCCGAGAATGAGGCGGCTCTCGAAGGAATCCGCCATAAGGTCAGGGACGCAAAACGCGTCGCGACCGTTCTGGGATTTGGCCCGCGCTTTCTGCACTCCACAGGGCAGGCTTATAAGGGAGGGCCGAACAGCGGCGCTTTTCTCCAGATCACCTGCGACGACGCCGATGACCTCCCAGTTCCTGAACAGAAATACACGTTCGGTGTCGTCAAGGCGGCGCAAGCGCGCGGGGATTTCGCGGTGCTTGCCGAGCGGGGTAGACGCGCGTTACGCGTGCATCTCGGAAAAGATGTGAAGGCTGGTCTCTGCACTCTCCGAGCGGCAGTCAGTCGGGCAGTTGCATAGTGCCGCACGAAAAGGGAACGCAGGAAAAGCGACGAAGATAGGAGATTGTCGATGCAACTAGGAATGATCGGACTCGGAAGAATGGGAGCCAACATGGCGCGCCGGCTGCAAAAAGCCGGCCACCAATGCGTGGTTTTCGACCGCAACGCAGAGTCGGTAAAACAGCTCGCCCGCGACGGCGCGACTCCCGCTGCCTCACTCGATGAACTGGTGCAGAAGCTGCAAAAGCCCCGCGCGGTGTGGCTGATGGTGCCAGCGGCAGTCGTGGATGCGACGCTTCAAGATCTCGCAGCAAAGCTTGAAGCCGGCGACATCGTGATCGATGGCGGCAATTCGTACTACATCGATGACATACGTCGTGCAAAAGAACTCGCCACAATAGGTTTGCACTACGTGGATGTTGGCACAAGCGGCGGGGTCTGGGGACTGGAGCGTGGCTACTGCCAGATGATCGGTGGGGAAAGGGAGGTCGTGAAGCATCTCGATCCGATCTTCAAGACGCTAGCCCCGGGGCGCGGCGACATTCCCCGAACACCGGGGCGGGAGAAAGTCGCGGGAACGGCCGAAGAAGGCTATCTGCATTGCGGGCCATCGGGAGCCGGTCACTTCGTGAAAATGGTGCACAACGGGATCGAGTATGGATTGATGGCCGCCTATGCCGAGGGACTCAACATCCTGAAGCATGCCAACGCAGGCAGCGCGACCCGGGAAGTGGACGCAGAAACAACTCCTCTGCGCAACCCGGAGCATTACCAATACGATTTTTCCCTGGCGGACGTTGCCGAAGTGTGGAGGAGGGGCAGCGTGGTGGCCAGCTGGCTACTCGACTTGACCGCAATTTCGCTGCTGGAGCAACCATCGCTCGAACGGTTTTCCGGAAGAGTGTCGGATTCCGGCGAAGGACGTTGGACCATCCTCGCGGCCATCGAATCGACCGCACCGGCGCCCGTGCTTACAGCATCGCTCTTCGAGCGCTTTGCCTC
>Ga0207693_10004422_pt1 | contig 11884 bp, 7 predicted proteins | sample LARL81metaG_FD_184347 | JGI IMG/M metagenome (GOLD analysis project Ga0207693, IMG submission 184347) | Corn, switchgrass and miscanthus rhizosphere microbial communities from Kellogg Biological Station, Michigan, USA - LAR L8-1 metaG... | ecosystem: Host-associated > Plants > Roots >...
CCAGGAAATGATCAGCGCGGGCACGCTCAGCAGCAGCGTGTTGCGCGCGCGCGGCCACAACAGGCTTGACGCCGGGGCGTTGTAGGAAAACGAATAGCCGAATTCGCCGCGGGCAGACGACTTTGCCCACCGCCAGTAGCGGATTGGCAGCGACTGGTCCAGGCCGTACTGGGCGCGCAACTGCGCCATGGTCTCCGGCGAAATCTGCGAGTTCAATTTGACCTCGCTCAGAAAATCTCCGGGCGCGGCCTGAAACAGAAGAAACAGGAGAATGGAAACGCCAAACAACATCAGCAAACCGTGTCCAGCGCGGCGGCCGAGGTAGCGGATCATACGGCGGCCTCCACTCCGGGCGCGTGCAGGCGCTCACTGGCTTCCACCAGTTCGCGCGTAGCGGGATTCGTGCTCTCGGCAAGCCCGGCTGGCGTGGTCCGGTCAACGATACGCCCCGCTTCCATCACGATCACTTCCTGCGCAAACAGCGAGATGAAGTTGAGGTCATGGGAAATGTAGAGATAAGTGAGCCCGTGCCGCGCCTGCAGGTGGATGAGCAGCCGGACCATCTGCGCCTGCAACGGCATGTCCAGGCCGGAAAGCGCTTCATCCATGATGAGCAGTTCCGGTTCGGCGGCCAACGCGCGCGCCAGCGCCAGGCGTTGCCGCTGTCCTCCGCTGAACTCGCCCGCCAGACGCGAAGCCCACTCAGGATCGAGGCCGACTTCCTCCATCAGCGCCAGCGCCCGCGCCGTGCGCTCTGCCTCGGTTTTCCACTGGGCGATCTCCAACGGCTCAGCGACGACCTGCCACGCCGTAAATCTGGGATTGATAGAAGTTGCCGCGTCCTGAAAGATCATCTGCACCCGCCGGCGGACGCCACCTTTTTTCTCTTCTGGATGACCTCTAAAAATAATGTCACCCGAATCCGGGGTTTCAAAGCCAGCCAGACACCGCGCCAGCGTTGATTTCCCTGACCCGGACCGCCCCAGTACCGCTACGGTGGAGCCCTGCCGCAATGACAGGTCAATTCCCATGAGCGACGACACGACAAATTTCCTGCGTGACAGCATCCGCTGTTCCACAAATTTCCTGCTGAGGCCACGGACCTCAAGCAGCGGCCTTTCGTCTGCCGCCGAAGTGAATGCGCCAGGCTCGCCGGCCAGGCTCTTTTCCGGGAACAGCATGCCCTGGACGTACTCGTCCGGGCTGCTTTGCAGCTTGCCCATGCTGCCGCGCGTGGCCACCTCGCCTTCGCGCATGACGATGATATTGTCGGCCAGGGCCGCTAGTGTGCCGGCACTATGGGTGATAAACAGCATGGCCAGCCGCAAATCGCGCTTCAAACGCTGAAGCAGCTCCAGAATTTCTGCCTGCGTGGCGGCGTCGAGCGCGCTCAAAGGTTCGTCGGCAATCAGCAGCCGGGGACGGCAGATGAGCGCCTGGGCGATGGCCACACGCTGCCGCTGGCCGCCGCTAAGCTCGTGCGGGTAGGCGCGCATGATGCGTTCAGGATCAGGGAACCCGACTTCACGCAGCATTTCATTGCAGCGACTAGAGACCGCGCCGCGGCCGAGTTTGTGGTGCGCCAGCAGCACGTCGGCAAGCTGACGCCGCAGCGGCAGCACAGGGTTGAGGGCCAGCGCAGGCTCCTGCGATATCAATGCGATTTCGCCGCCGCGCATCTCGCGCAATTGTGCGGAAGAAAATTCCGCCAGGTCGCGGCCGCGATGCTCAACTCTTCCTGCGACCACGCGCGCATTTCGCGGAAGGAGATGCAGCAGCGCCAGAGCAAGAGAGCTTTTCCCGGAACCGGATTCGCCCAGCACGCCAATGCTCTCTCCATCGGCAATTTCCAGGTCAAGATTGCGCAACGCGCGGACCACATCCCCGCCGGCAGCGTCATAGTCGACGCTCAGCGCGGCTGCGCGCAGCAACGGCTCGGTTTTTGACAAGCCCAGGTCGCCGGAAGTCAATCTCTGGTTGCTCGCTCCCTATAGAAAGTTGTGGGGCATTGTGATTATGCAGCATGAGGCTGGTTCCCGATATCCACTATTCACCCGGTATCCGCGACCGCAGTTTTTCCGGCTGCCGGCGCTCACCGTGCCTTCCGGCGATTCGGTCCGCCATAGTTCTCAGCAGGCAAGATGAACCTGAGCACAAATGGACCCAAAAAGCCCTGTAGTAAATTCTCGCAAACCACTGAACAGTCAACAAGTTACCTTGGTTTTCCGCTGCCGTTTCCATCCTTCCTATTGGCCGTGCAGTCGGGTCTTCTATTGTCCTCCCGTTACCGCCAGAAAGCCGCCTTAATCCTTAAATTCAGGTTTTCAACGTAATTCAAAATGGCCCGTTGCTTAGTACATTCCTCTCGCCACCAGCAAATTTTTTTCAGTGGAGGGCCCGTTGCGAACCTGGCGAATCGCTCATTGTTGCTTCCTGATGCTCGCAATTACGTTTGCTCTTGTCGCCTGCGGCGGAAAGTCTGCTTCTTCTTCGACAACAACCAGCGCTTTGCCGGCCCCGAGCCCGACGCCTAACCCGGCGCCTTCACCTTCACCGACTCCGGGAACCGCCAGCAGCACGGTGATTGACCGAATTGAAGAATCGCCATGGCTTACCTGCGGCAACTGCGGCAACAACGGCGCCACCGGCCCGACAGCGGCCTACTCGGATACGCTCGGCATCGCCACGCCCAGTGAAGATGGCTCGGCCACTCAGTTCAGCATTGCTGCCACAGTTCCCTTTACCAACGGATACTTCTACCAGAAGCACGCGCCGGTTCCTACGCAGATTGGCGCTCTCACATACGAATTTGACCTTTATATCCCGACGGGCTCTGAAAATCTGCCGCAGGCAATTGAATTTGAGTGCCAGCAAGTTCTGAACGGATGGGTCTACAACTTCAGCTGGCAGGCTCTTTATCCCGGCAACCAATGGCGCATCTTCGACTACAGTCTCAAGCAATGGGATTCCACCGGAATTGCGTTTACACGATTCACGCCGGGCTCGTGGCACCACATCATGGCCGAATACCACAATGACACGGTGGCCCACACCGTGCTGCACGACGCGCTCACTGTGGACGGCGTGCGCATTCCAGTCAACATCACGCATAACGCGTTTTTCTCCGGCGCGACAAACAACCAGTTCACCAACGCCTTCCAACTGGACAGCAACAGCGTGGCCGCGCCATACAGTGTTTATGTGGACAAGATGAAGATCACGTATCAGTAAGCTTTAACCATCGCTTTTAACCGCAAAGGACACGAAGTGCCGATTGAGGGCTGTTGCCCGGATCAGGCAATTGCCAGAAGTGCCAAAATTGCCAAAGATCGCCGAAAGTGATCTTTCTCCGCCGTTCTCCGTGACTCCGTGTCTCCGTGGTGAAGATTGGTTCCTGATCCGCGTCCATCCGCGCAAATCCGCGGTAAGTTGATATCCTTCCGATCACCCGATCACGGCGATCACCAGATCACCCGATCTTCCTTTGTGCTCTTTATTCATAGTGCAGCGCCACCATGGGATCAACTTTTGCTGCCCGGCGCGCCGGAATGTAACTGGCGAACACTCCCACGGCGGCAAGCACCAGCGCCATGGCAAGAAACGCCAGCGGCGAGTTGGTGTTGACTCCGTATAAAAACGTGACGATCAGCCGCGCCAGGAAAAATGCCCCCACCAGGCCAAGGGCCAGGCCCGCGGCCATGATCAGCGCGCTTTGCTTCAGTACCATCAACAGCACGTCGCGCGGCTGCGCGCCCAAGGCCAGGCGGATGCCAAATTCGCGTATGCGCTGGCCGACGGAATATCCCACAACGCCATAAATTCCCACCGCGCACAGCGCCATGGCGATCATGGCAAACACCGTGAGCAGGCTGGCGCCAAAGCTTGACGCCCACAGCGATTGCGAAATCACTTCGCCAATCGCCCAGACGTTCGTGATGGGCAAATTGCGGTCCATGGCCTGGATCTGCGCGCGCACCGAACTCAGCGCGCTGCGCGGATCGCCCTGCGTCCGGAAAAACACTGTGATGGCGGCGTTGGGATTCTGTATCAGCGGCACGTACATATAAGGCCGGGGCGCTTCACCCAATGCGTTATAGGTGGAATCGCGCGCAATACCGATCACCTGGCTTGGTTCCTTGTCGCGGAAAAACGTAAAACGCTTTCCAATGGGATCTTCATTGGGCCAGATCTGCCTGGCGGCGGTTTCATTGATGATGGCCACGCGCGGCGTGTTTTCCCTGATGGTGCTGTCAAATCCCTGCCCGCGCACCATGGCAATGCCCATGGTCTGCAGGTACTCCGGCGACATCACGGAATATTGCGACACATGCCCGCTCTGTCCGTTATTGTTGTCCTCGCCTTCCTTGAAAAGCGTCCGGCCGAAACCGCCGTTAAAAAGAGGAATGGTGTTGGAAAGCGCGGCGCCGCGAACTCCCGGCGTATTCTGCGCGATCTCCAGCGCACGGCGTTCGAACTCGCGGGCGCGCGGCGCGTCATAGTTCAGCGCTCCCAGATCAAACGAGAGCATGGCCAGGTTGTGCGTATCAAAGCCGGGATCCATGGTGCGGGCATTGCGCAGGCTGATGAGAAAAAGCCCCGCTCCCACCAGCGCGATCAGGCAAAACGTTACTTGCAAAGAAATCAGAGCGTCTCGAACAGTAAAGCGGCTTCCCTTGCGCAGGTCGCCGCCGGCGCGCTCTTTCAATTCTGAAACCAGGTCAGGGCGCGAAGCCTGCAACGCCGGCGCCAGGCCAAAAATCAGGCCGGTGGTGATCGCCACCAGAAAAGTAAACGCCATTACGTGCCAGTCAAGCGAAAGGTCCATGCCGTCGGCGGGAAGCAGCGGCGGACGGAAGCGCCACATCACGTCGCGCGCGGCCAGCGCCAGCCCGAGCCCGAGCCCCCCGCCGGCGATGGCCAGCACCAGCGCCTCCGTAAGCAACTGCGTGACGATGCGCCTGCGTGACGCGCCAATGGCCACGCGGATCGACATCTCGCGTTTTCTTCCCGACGCGCGGGCCAGCAGCAGGTTGGCAATGTTGAAGCAGGCGATCATGAGCACGATCCCCACCACGGCCATCAGCATGATGCCGGCACGACTGAATTGGTCGCGCTGGTTTGGTGCGATGCTCGATTCCAGCAGCGGTTGCAGCGTGAAAGTGCGGCCCTTATTCGCCAGCGGAAAGGCCTTTTCCAGGTCAGCGGCAATCGCCTGCAGCTCCGCTTTGGCCTGTTCCGGACGCGCGCCATCTTTGAGCCTGCCCACAGCGCTGAATCCCAGGAAGCGTCTTTCATTGAAAAGCTGTTTGGTAAAGCCGGTAAGAACCTGTTCATGCATGGACATGGGAATCCACATGTCCGGGCCGCCGATCACCGATGTCCCCTGAAAGCCTTTTGGCGACACGCCGATAATCGAGAAGCCCTGGCCGTTGATCAGCACGTTCTGGCCGATCACCTTTGGGTTGGCGGCAAACATGCGCTCCCAAAAGCCATGATTCAGCACCACTACCGGGCCGGCGCCGGCGGTGCTGTCTTCTTCAGGACGAAACGTGCGCCCCATCTGCGCGTGCACGCCCAGCACATCAAAATAATTTCCTGAAGAAAGCTGCGCGAAATACTGGTTCGGCTGCCCATTCACCGTCATGCTCACCGGCGTGGCAAAAGATTCATAGACCGTCACGCCGGAAAAAGACTGGGCCCGCTGCTGAATGTCCTGGGCATTGGGAAAAGAGTTGGGAAAGACATTATTATTCGACGCGCCCAATATCTTGCGCTGGTCAAGAGTGAAAATTTCCATCAGCCGCGCCGGATCTTTTACCGGAATGGGATGAAAGAACACGGCATTCACCACGGTAAAGATCGCCGTGTTGGCCCCGATCCCCAGCGCCAGCGTGATGACGGCAATGGCGGCAAAAGCGGGTGACCTGCGCAGATTGCGCAGCGCGTAGCGGATGTCCTGGGCGATGTTGGTCATGGGTTCACTTGAAAGTTTTCACCTGAAGCACGTTTTTCTGATTAATTAAGAGACGCGCGGCGGAGCACATTGTTAGCCGGACATTGGCTAAGAGCTAAGGGTGATTGCCCCGCTTGCGCCACGGTCGTCCGCGTCAGAAGATTCGGCCCAATTTGAAGAACACCCGGCGATGCCCGGCCGTCCCGGCCGCCCCGCCGAACTCGAGCGGCCCAAAGATTGTGTTGGCTATGAGTGCAACCACGGCGTCGCCCGGCGTTGTTGACTTAAATGGCGGTGCAAAGACCCTGCCTACTTCAAACAGGCTGTTGAAATAAAGTCCCTCACCAAGCAGGACTGGAAGCTTGGCTACTTTGCGGAGATACCCAGTCTGGAAAAGATAATATTGATCGGTAAGCAACTCGTTTTGACCGTAAGCCGCAAAGGCATTCGGCCCACCTAAAGAAAACAGCGGTACGCCCACCAATTCATTTCCGTACGTGGTCCCGCCACGCGCGCCAAAGTAGACCGAGGATGGCGCATTCAACTTGATGAATTTGACCACTTCGCCCTCGGACGTCGGAAACGAGTGAGCTGCTCCGGGGTTCGCATCCACCCATGAGGTGTTGAGGTTCATGTACTCCCCGGACCGAGGGATGACCGGATTGTCAACCTCATTCAACGCAAAACGAAGCTTGGTCTCGCCAAAGCGGCCCGAGACGTTAGGCAGAATGGACTGGTCCCCAATCTTGGGCGCGAAAGTCTCTTCAGCGCCGGTGTAACCCAGGGTGAGTTGCGCAACACGGCCGAACTCATACCCAAGTTCAAGCGCTCCTCCAGCGTTAGTCTTGCGATACTGGGCGATAAAAACATCTCTATGGTAGATGGGATATTGCAGGTAGTTGGCGAACCCGCTGGGCGCGATAAACCACTTGCTGGTAGATGAGAACGGACGGTAATACTGTGTGTTGATTCCATACTGCGAGCCGATGATCACGTCATTGCGCAGCTCGGTCCGGTAGCTGCCAAAATCAAGGAAGGTAATGCGCGCGCCCAGGCTGAAATCAACGCCACTGAAGTTCGAGCCTCCGAGCAGAATAACTGGTTGCACTACGGGCGGCGAATATGACTTTTCAGTGGCCGTGACGAGCAGGCCAGGCTTGTTGTTCTGGTTGGTCATCTGGTACCTGACGGTTGAGAAACGTCCTTCCCCTATCAGGTCCAACAACTGTTCCTGTAACGCTGCCGGTTCGACCGGTTTCCCAATGTTGTTCTTGAGATTTTTTGCGATTGAATTCGTCAGGGTCTTCTTTGTTCCAGCCACTTCCACAAATTGAGGAACAGGAGCCTTGAGGAGGCGCGCCGTCCGCTGCGCCAGATAAGCTTGCCAGGTTGATTCATCGACGCTAAGAGTCTTGAGGAGCGCGGCCTTGGATTCCGCCGCCGCGTAGCCAAGCTTGATCAACTCATCCGCGCGGTTGTATTGCATGGAACCAAACTTTTCGAGCGGGACAGTGATCAGCATGTCCGCCTTTTCCATGGACCGCAACTCATTGGCCGCAATCACAACGCCGATGGAACGGCCCAGCACCCCAAAGGAAGACATGGTTGCCCGGGGATCTACCTTGGCGGTTTCCAGGTGAACGGCAATCGTCAGGTCGGCCCCCATGCTTTGAGCAACGTCTACTGGAAGGTTATCCATCAGCCCACCGTCCGCAAAAATGTGTCCGTTCCACCTGACAGGATCGAAAATTCCAGGCAGTGACATAGTGGAGCGCAAGGCCAGCGAGAGCGATCCCTGGCGAAAAACGAACGGTTGATTTGTGACCAGATCGGTGGAGACGCAGGCAAATGGAATCGGAAGTTCGCTGAAGTCCTGAATGTCAGAGTACGGGAGCGCAACCCGGTCCAGGATCATCATGACTTCCTGGCCGGAATTAAATCCTTCAGGGAACTGCAGTCCTTTTTTTAGGCCGAACTCCAGGCGATTGGGGTATTCCGCGGCATCCTGCTTGCGGCGAAAAGAGTAATTCTTGTACGGAGTTTGACCTTGCAGCACCTTGTCCCAATCGACGGTCTTGATCAGCTCCTTTATTTCCGGGGCGGAGTGACCGGTTGCATAGAGCCCGCCTACCAACCCGCCCATACTGGTGCCGGTCACATAGGTCACCGGGATGCGATGCTCTTCAAGCCACTGTATAACTCCGATATGCGCTAACCCCAGCGCACCTCCACCTTCTAGCACCAAACCAACTTTGGGACGGGGCGGAGTGGTTGCCGTCTGGCAAACCCCGCGAGCGAAGAGGCTAAGTATTAATAGGCTGGCGAGAGTGGTTCTAAGAATGCAAAATCGCATGTTTGACCCCAACAGACCGGCTGGGCATTGAATTCTTTCAACAAGGATTGGTTTCAGGAAAACCTCCTCGTGCCAGCGTCCACGGTCGAACCCAGTCAACTGACGACTGCGGGCGGATTAAAGCCGATCAGTGGGACGAGAATCACTGATTTGCAGGATCACAGCAACTGGCAAAGTAGCCAGTTGCAGAGGCAAAACACAGAATCGGGCTAGTGCAGAAGACGACGTGTGATATCTTTCAAGGCCACCGTACGTGAGTAAAGGTCCATGGATCCAGCATCGGCAGAAAGCGGCGTTCTTTCTGGAAATACGAAATCGGAGGCCCGTTATGGCGCAGCAATCCGGCCCTGAGAACTCTATTCTTGTAATCTCTTACCTTGGGCTGCGGAAGGCCATCGGCATCCTTGGCGTCGCCCTTCCCTTCGTCCTGCCTTTCGGACAAATCCTGCTGCACGCTCTGGGAATACAAAGCTCGCTGCACAGCCCGGTAATAGCGAACTCGGTCAGCAGCTACTATTACACGGACATGCGCAACATATTCGTGGGAAGCATGTGCGCCATCGGGGTCTTTCTGATGTCTTACCGGGGATATGACCGGAGGGACGCAATCGCCGGGCGTTTTGCGTTTGTCTGCGCCATTGGCGTGGCGCTTTTCCCGACGCGCCCGTTGCCGGTGGCAACGCCGGACCAAATACTGATCGGCGGCGTGCACCTTACCTTTGCCGCCCTGCTCTTCCTGACGCTCGCGTACGTCTCCCTCATGTTATTCACAGAGACCGACCCGAACAAAACACCCACTCGGCAAAAGCTGCAGAGGAACCTCGTCTATCGCGTCAGCGGATACGTCATGCTGGCCTGCATCGCCCTGATTGCTGTGGCTGCGCTACCGCCGATCAAAGCCATGGTGGAGCAGCTTGCGCCAAGGTTTTGGCTTGAGGCCATCGCCATCGTGGCATTTGGCGTCTCCTGGCTAACCAAAGGCGAAGCGATCCTGAAGGACCAGGAAACTCCAATCGCTGCGCCGCAAAAGCTAGCGGCAGGGACAAAGTAAGTCGAGCCATTCAGTATTTGCGATGTCAACCGGCTCAGCCTGATAATGAATTTGACCGTCCATGCCGGCCAATGAAGAAATTCCCCCGCAACGCTCGCAACCGCAAAGGAAAGCCGGACCGCTCGAACCGGGATCCGTGCCGGAGTCCGGATCAAAGTTCGAATCGAGGCCCGGCGCGCCAAATCCAGCGAGATGGCCGGCACGAAGCCCGGCGGCAGCCTCGCACCTCCCGCGAAGTGGCGGTGCTCTTCGAAGACGATGCTGTAATTGTGCTCAACAAGCCGGCAGGGCTGCTGGCTGTGCCGATCAAAGGCTCCGACGTTCCTTCGGCGTTGTCTCTGCTGATTGCCGCACTCAAGCCCCGCAGACAGCGCGCCTTGATCGTCCATCGCATTGATCGCTTTGCCTCCGGCATCCTCTTGTTCGCCAAGACAGACCGCGATCGCGATACGCTGATCAAGCAATTTCTGGCGCACACGCCGGTACGAAAATATCTTGCCGTGGTGCGCGGACAGCTCAAGCAAGAATCAGGCACGCTGGTGCATTATTTCCGGCGTGAAGGCATGTACCAGCAGTTGCGGACGGCGCGCGATCCTGAAGCGGCCCGCGCCGAGTTGCGCTATACCGCAGAGCGCGCCTTTGCCGACGCGACACTCGTACGCGTTGAACTAATCACAGGTTTGCAGAACCAGATTCGCGCACAATTCTCGGCTATGGGGCATCCGCTGATCGGCGACAGAAAATACCACCGCAAGGAAGCTGACGAGCAGTTGATTGACCGAGTCGCGCTGCATGCCGCGCATCTTGAGTTTGTTCATCCACGCTCAGGCGAGAAAATCATTATCGAATGCCCGCCGCCGCAGGATTTTCAGCATTTGGTGCGCCAGCTCTCGCGGTGGGGACCTGCGAGGCGGTGAACGCAGGGCTTGCGGGAGCGCAGTTTTGCCGTCCCTGGTCCCCAGCGATTCTGAACTGCCTTAGCGTTTGGCCGGCGCCGTCGCAGCGCTGCTGAACTGATCAAGGAAAGCAACGTAAGCCGCCACCAACTGGTACGTCTGGTAATAATCATCCAGATGCATGGCTGAAAATTTGTCCTTGGGCGAGTGAAGGATGTGAGCCCTCCAGGCTTCCTGCGTCAAAGAGTGAATGGTGATGCTGGGGATTTTTCGCGCGGCAAAAGATTCGGAATCGGCGGTGGCGCCAATCTGTTCCACGTTAATGCTGGCAACGGGCATGTTCAGTTGTTTCGCGACGTACGCCATTGCGCTATTTAAGCCCTTATCGGCGTGGCTGCCCCAGATTTCAGTGGGAGCCAGGCCCAATGTGTCCATGTTTACCATTGCCGTGGTGGCGGCAACTTGTTCCTTTGTCATGGAACGGACGTAAGAACTCGACCCAACCAGGCCCTGTTCTTCATCGGTAAACGCGATAAAAAGGTAGGTATGCTTGCGCGGCACAACTTTTACGGCTTCATATAAAGATGGCAGCAAGGATGCGCCGCTCCAGTTGTCCACAACGCCATCGACATCGGGCACATGATCAAAGTGCGCTCCAACAATGATGACCTCGCCTGAACTGCCCGGCAGCGCGCAAATTACATTCGGAAGCTTGGATTCTTTTACCGGCTGCTCGGAAAGATGCTGGTCGTCACAGCCGGCCTCAGTAAACATCTGCTTGATGGTTGCTTCACGTTGCTTGTTGTTGCCCCCGTACCGGCGCAGGCGCGCCTCCACAATGTCGCGCGACACCGGCTTATATTGGACGCTCTCTGCCGCAATGGCCAATGAAAGCAACAGCAGGACGGCGCCCGCGCAATACTTTGTTCGCAGCATAGAGGACATATTCTCAAGAATATCGTGCCAGCGTATCGGGTGAGAAGTGGTTAATCATATTGAGGCGCATGGCCCGTCGCGTGCAATTTTGTCACGCATTCAAGCGGCGTATAGAATGCCCTCAATGCCCTCACCCAACACCCTTCACACCATGATGGATTACCCGCTCACGCTCACCGCGCTACTGGAGCGTGCCGGGCGCTACGCTGCCAACGTGGAAATTGTTTCTCGGCTGCCGAATCGCTCGATGCATCGCACTACGTGGGGGCAGCTGCGCCAGCGTGCACTCCGGCTGGCCGAGTGCCTGCAATCGCTGGGGCTGAAGAAAGGCGAGCGCGTGGCCACGCTGATGTGGAACCACTACGCGCATCTGGAAAGCTACTTTGGCATTCCTGCGGCGGGTGGCGTGCTGCATCCGTTGAATTTGCGGCTCCACCCCGACGAAATTGCCTGGATCGCGAACCACGCGCAGGACCGTTTTCTGATCGTGGACGATGTGCTGCTGCCCGTGCTGGAAAAGTTTGTGTCGAAGGTGAAGTTTGAGCGCATCTTTGTGGTGCGGCATCCGGGAGAGTCCGCGCAGCACGGTTACATCGATTATGAAGACTGGCTGAAGCGCGCCACGGGCAACTTCACCCCTCCGCCGCTCAGCGAAAATGACGGCGCCAGCATGTGTTACACCTCAGGGACCACGG
>Ga0207693_10004423_pt1 | contig 11884 bp, 11 predicted proteins | sample LARL81metaG_FD_184347 | JGI IMG/M metagenome (GOLD analysis project Ga0207693, IMG submission 184347) | Corn, switchgrass and miscanthus rhizosphere microbial communities from Kellogg Biological Station, Michigan, USA - LAR L8-1 metaG... | ecosystem: Host-associated > Plants > Roots >...
GATCGGGTTGTCGTCATAGAGCGGCAGGGCGAAGATCACGCGCGTTTCCTCGGCAGCAAACCCGCGCGACCTGCGCGTAGCACTATGCTACCAACGCATTCCCGATGATCCGCTCTCTTAGTCGCTGAAAGGTGGGTCCGGCCTTCGCCCGGATGTCGAGCGGAAGTCGCGCCGTCAGGAGCCGACGAGACCGAGCTGCGGGCTGGATGGCTCTGCGAAGCGCTGTTTCGGGATGCGCCCGGCAAGGCGCGCCAGGCGCCCTCCTACTACAGCGGCGCGCATCCCCGCCGCCATGCGCACAGGGTCGAGCGACTTGGCGATCGCGGTGTCGATCATGACCGCGTCGCAGCCCAGCTCCATCGCTTGGGCCGCATCGGACGCGGTCCCGATCCCGGCATCGAGCACGACGGGCACGGGGCTTCGCGAACAGATCAGCTCAATTGCCGCCGGATTGGCGATACCCATGCCAGATCCGATCAGCGATCCTAATGGCATGACCGCGGCGCAACCGACATCCGCGAGCTTTTGGCAGCTGACCGGATCCTCGTTGCAATAGGGCATCACGATAAAGCCCTTGCGCACGAGCTCGTCCGCGGCGTGCACAAGCTGCTCGACATCCGGGTAGAGCAACTCGCGGTCGCCGATCAACTCGAGCTTGACCCAGTTCGTGTTGAGGGCTTCGCGCGCCAATTCGGCCGTCAGGATTGCGTCGCGCGCCGTGACGCATCCCGCGGTGTTGGGCAGGATGCGATACTTATCGCCGAGCAGGTCGATCAGACTTCCGGAATAGCCTTCGAGACTGATGCGCCGGATCGAGGCGGTCACCAACTCGGCGCCGCTCGCTTCGAGCGCGTCGAGCATGACCTGCTGGTTCGGGAAACGCGCAGTTCCGGCGATCAAGCGCGAGGAAAAGGTCGTGCCGGCAATGACAAGCGGGTCGGCCATCAAACGATCCTACAACAAAAAGTCAGCCGCCCTGAAACGGGCGCACGATTTCGACACTGTCCCCTGCGGCAAGCGGCGCGGTCTGCCACTCGGCGCGCCGCACGACGCTGCCGTTGATCGCGACCGCGAGAAACCGCGCGCCGGGATCAATACCCTGCTCCGCCAAGAGTTCGGCCACTGTTGCGGCGGCGAGTTCCGTGTCCTTACCGTTGATCCTGAGCTGCATCATCACGCCTTCCCGCCGACAACGGCGAGCCTCGGCCGGATAGGGTCGGCGCCGGCGAAACGCTCGGGCGAAAACGGCCGGGCGATCTCCGGGAGCCGCTCGCTCAATATATAGGCGCTGACGACGGCCGCGGTGACCGGGGTCAAGAGGATGCCGTTACGGTGATGGCCGGTCGCGATGACCAGCCGGTCGAGACCGCTCGGGCCGAGCATCGGAGCGTCGTCGCGCGAGCCCGGCCTGAACCCGACCCAGGTCTCGGCGATCGGCAATTCCTCGATCGCCGGGATCGCGCGCCAGGCGCCTTCGATGAGCGCGAACACACCGCCCGCTGTCAGGCTCGTATCGAAACCGCGCTCCTCGACGGTGCCGCCGATGACGAGGCGCCCATCACGGCGCGGCACGAGGTACCCGCGCGGCAGCCACAGCACGTGCCGCAACAGGGGCGCCGCCGCATCCATCTGCAAGGCGAGCATCTGGCCCTTGATCGGCCGCACCGGCGGCAGATTGGCGGGTGGGATGCCGGCGATTTCGCGCGACCAGGCGCCGGCCGCCAGCACGACGATATCGGCGCCATCGCGGCCCCGCTCCGTCACGACGCCGGAGGCGCGACCTCCCGCGACGATGACCTCACGCACCGGGCAATGCTCGACCAGTTCGACTCGGGTTCGCCGGGCGGCCATCGCCAGCGCTTGGCCGACCAGCCGGTTCTCGACCTGGTGGTCGCGCGGGCTGAAGACGGCGGCGGCGATCCCGGGCTTCAGATGCGGTTCGCGGGCTCGCGCCTCGGCAGCGCTCAGCCACTGGAGGTCAAGCCCGAGCCCTTTCTGGAATTCATAGGAATGACGCAGCTGCGCGGTGTCGTCGCGATTGAGCGCCACGACCAGCGTGCCCTCGTCACGGTAGTTGACCGAGATGCCGCTGACTTCTTCCAGCTCGCGGGCGAATTCGGGCCACAGGCGCTGGCTTTCGAGCGCCAACGGCAACAGAGGCTCTTCCCCCGGCTCGGTCTCGACGGCCGCAGCGAGCATGCCGGCGGCAGCCCAACTCGCGCCGCGCCCGGCGTCGCCGCGGTCGTAAACAGTAACCGTGCAGCCAGCCTGTGCCAGCCGCCACGCAATACCGAGGCCGACGACCCCGGCGCCGATGACGATCGTCTTCGGACGGTGAGATGGAACGACAATTGACGCGCTAATGACGGACTCCCTTCACCGGGCAAGCCCGGCCAGGTTCAGTGGGTTTGTTCTCAGCCGTCCTATAGCAGGCAAACCGCGCGGCCGGACGGCACCCCAGCCTCATTTGCAATTTCAAGCCGACCCCCGGGGCGATGCAAGGATTTTCTGCCGGCGAGCTGCCCACGCCGGCAAACGCGGCTGGCGAGGCCGCAAGGGCTGGTGGTCTTAACTTTTTCGACAGACCTGCTCGCTAGGGTGCCGGCATGCGCCCGTTCGCGGGCGCTCGCCCGCATGGGCATCCTCCCCTCAGCCTGAGGCCGCCTTTTTGGCGGCCTCCTTTTTATCCGATCAGCCCTTCCGCAACTCGGGCTCCGTCGCCGCGTCGACGATGTCGCCCTCGGTATCGACGGGCCCCCGTTCGCCCGCTCGATCCTCGGCAGTCGCCGCCAGCCCATGCACCGGACAGTCCTGGTCGAGAACGGTGGGCTCGGCGCGCCCACTTTGGGACGGGTTTGGTGCGGTACAGGTGCAGCCGTGGGCGCGAGCCTCGGGCGATCCGGGAAGAGGCAGTCGTCGTTCAGCGGCCATACTGCGGTAACCGGCTCACCGCTCATTTGTTCCGTGCCGGTTTGTTTTACGATTTCGGCTATCGTTAAGGCCGGAGCACATCGAGGGAAGCATCAATGCGATTTCGGTTAAAGGCGGCTGCCGCAGGTCTGGCGCTTTGTCTGGCAGTTCTGTCGCCGGCCTTCGCGGCATCGACCGACGATCAGTTCAAATCCGATATCGAGGGCTTTCTCAATACGCTGAGCACGACGACGCATGGCGTCGTCAGCTGGGAGGGATCGGACAGTTTCGAGATGCGGCGGGAGGGCGATGCCGCGGTCGCGACGATCACCAATGCGCGGCTCACGGTGCACGAGGCAAAACCCGCGGAGCTCGTCTTCGATCACGTCGACATTCGTCGCACGCCGGTGGCCGGCACACCCTCTGCCGCAAAATACGACATCGCCTTCCCGACGCAATCGACCCTGACCTTGGCGGACGGGACAAAGACCAGCCTCAGCCTCAAGGAGGCAAAGGCGAGCCTCACTCTTGACGAGGGGGCGAACCGGTTCAGCGAAACCTTGGCCTCGTTTGCCGGGGCCCGGCTGGAGCACGCGTCCACCGGCGATTGGGTCAGCTTCGGTCCCCTCTCGCTATCCTCGAAGCTCGCCGGTGCGGCCGATGGCGGCTGGTCGAATCCGATCGATTTCGAGCTGAAGCAGATCGAATTCTTCCTGAGCGAGGTGCCGGTCGGCGGGGTAATCGATCGGATCGCTTACACGGCCCTCTCCTCCGGACCGGATGTCGCCGGGCTCAATCGGCTCCGCGCGCGGATGGACGAATTGCGAGTGCAGGGCGAGCAAGCGACGACGGCCCGCGCCGACGCACTTCTTGAATTGCTGCCGACGCTGCCCGCCCTGTTCAGCCTTGTGAAAGGCGAGACAACCCTCGAAGGTCTCGTCGTCCGCGCCGCTAATGGCGAACCGCTTGTCGGCTTGGCCAAAGCCAGCCTGGGAGGCGCCTTGACCGGCCTGTCGGGCGATACCGCGGCCTGGCGCATCACGATCCGCCATAATGGGCTCACACTCGGGAGCTCGATCCTCGATCCGGCCAAAGTGCCGCAGAATGTCGTTATCGACTTAGGGCTCGAAAATGTCGCGACGGGTCCGTTGCGCACAATCCTCGAAGCGATCGCCAAGGCGCGCAAGGAAGCGAATGGATCCGACTCGCAACAGGTCATGCAGCGGATGATCGGCGCGGCGGCGATGTTGAACCCGGTCTTCCGCATCTACGAAGCCGGGCTCAAAACAAAGGATGTCGGGATTGCCGCCACGGCGGAGGCAAAAGGATCGCCGCTTTCCGCGAAGGGGTACTCGGCCGAAGCCGATATCGTCGTGCGCGGCTTTGACGCATTACCCGCGCTGCTGGGCGACTCGCCCTACGCGCGATACCTGCCGCTCCTGAAGGTGCTCGGGACCGCTGGCGCCGCCTCGGATGTCAAATTTCACCTGGTCTCGGCGCCGCCGAAATGGATCACAATCAACGGCAACGACGTCAGCGATTGGCTCATAGGATCCGCTTCCGAGCCCGGTAAGCCGCGGCAATTGCGCCCCGCCGAGCCGCCGCTGCAGGGTGACGACGTGCGCGCCGTCCAGCGCGCCCTCAACGCCGCCAAGATCGCCGCACCGCAAACCGGTACCTATGACGGCGCCACCGCGGCCGCTGTTGCACAATTCCAGAAACAGAACGGGCTGAACGTCGACGGTATCGTCAGCGATACGACGCGCGACAAGCTGGGCGTGAGGCCGCAGGCTCAACAACCGCCCCCGCCGGCCGAAGTGATCAAGCCGCCTCGTCGCTGAGCACGGGCGCTTAAATTGACAGACGGCCGCCGCGGGCACTATCACCGGCCAGTCGTGCGAGGAGCCTTCGATGGCGAACAAGATCTACCCCGATGCCGCGGCCGCGCTCGACGGCTTGCTGCATGACGGGATGATGATAATGGCCGGCGGGTTCGGCCTCTGCGGCATCCCGGAAAAGCTGATCGCGGCAATCCGCGAGTCTGGGGTCAAGGGGCTGACGGTCGTGTCCAACAATGCGGGGATTGACGGCGCCGGTCTCGGGCTGCTGCTGGAGAGCCGCCAGATCCGCAAGATGATCTCGTCCTATGTCGGTGAGAACAAACTGTTCGCCGACCTCTTTCTCAAGGGCGAGCTCGAGCTCGAATTCAACCCGCAGGGCACCCTGGCCGAGCGCATCCGGGCCGGCGGCGCCGGCGTCCCGGCCTTCTTCACAAAAACGGGCGTTGGGACGCTGGTTGCCGAGGGCAAGGAATTGCGCGAGTTCGACGGGGATACCTATGTCATGGAGCGCGGCCTTGTTGCCGATCTGGCGATCGTGCATGCCTGGAAAGGCGACCGCGAAGGCAATCTCGTCTACCGAAAGACCGCGCGCAATTTTAACCCGGTCATGGCAACCGCGGGCAAGGTGACCGTCGCGGAAGTCGAACACCTTGTCGACCCCGGCGAAATCGACCCGGACAGCATTCACACGCCCGGCATCTTTGTGCAGCGCATTGTGCATTACCCACACTACGAGAAGCGCATCGAGCAGCGCACCGTTCGCAAGCGCGGCGTTTGAGAGAGGAGGCGACCAATGCCTTGGTCACGCGATGATATGGCGCGCCGCGCCGCGGCCGAGTTGAAGGACGGGTATTACGTCAATCTCGGCATCGGGATCCCGACACTCGTCTCAAACTTCATCCCGCCCGGCATTACGGTCCAATTGCAGAGCGAGAACGGCATGCTCGGCATGGGGCCGTTCCCGTTCGAGGGCGAGGAAGATCCCGACCTGATCAACGCCGGCAAGCAGACGATCACCGAATTGCCGACAACAAGTTATTTCGATAGCGCGCAATCGTTCGGCATGGTCCGCGGCGGCCATATCGATCTGTCAATCCTTGGCGCGATGCAGGTCGCCGAAAACGGCGATCTCGCGAACTGGATGATCCCCGGCCGCATGGTCAAGGGAATGGGCGGCGCGATGGATCTTGTGGCCGGGGTCAAGCGCGTGGTCGTGCTGATGGAGCACACCGCGAAAAACGAGCCGAAGCTGCTGCACCGATGCACCCTGCCGCTGACGGGCGCCGGTGTTGTCGACACGGTGATTACCGATCTGGCTGTGTTCGCGATCGACAAAAAGGCAGGCGCGATGGAGCTGATCGAACTCGCGCCCGACGTGTCGCTCGACGAGATCAAAGTGAAGACCGAGGCGTCGTTTCGCGTGCGCCCCGGTCTGGGATGAGCCTGTTGCCCGCCCATCGGATGGGCGGGCGCGAGGTCAATCGCTGGAGTTAGTGGCCGTGGCCGTGCCCCCCGCCTCCACCGCCGCCATGAAATCCGCCGCCGCCCCCGCCCTGGAAGCCGGGACCGCCCTGCATGCCGCCGGCATACATGCCTGGTCCGGTGGTGACATGGGTTGAGTAGCCGCCGGCATAACGCCCGCCGCCCCGTCCACCCGCGCTCGCGAAGCTCATGCTCCGACCGGCGCCGTTGGTGACCGTCGTGGTCCGGCCGCCTGTGCGGGTGCCGGAGAATTGGCGGCCGCCAGCCGTTCCAGTCGATCTGGTGGTGCCGGCCGTCTGTGCATGACCGCTGACGACCTGGCCCAGATTGCGCGCCTGCACGAGCCCATCAGCCTTCATCTCCTTGAACACCCGGCCCCAACCTTCCCTGCCCTTCATGGCGGCGATCTGGTCCCGGGTCAGAGCTTGCGTTCCGCTCGGCGGGTGTTGCGAATTGAACAGCGACTCCGCGATGCGTTGACCGCCGGGCGACAGGTCCTGGAACGCGCCTGTCGATGTGGTGGTCGTCCGTGTGCCGACACCGGTGGCGGTTTGCGTACCGGTTCCGGTCGTCATGGTCTGCGTCCCGGTTCCCGTCGAGGTTTGCTGAGTGCCTGCGCCGGTCGAGCTTGTCTCGACGCCGGTGCTGGTGGGCGTGATCGCCTTTGATTGAGCCCAGGCCGGCACGGTGAACGCCAAGGCCGCACCCAAAGCGAGGCAGGCGCTTTGCAGCTTCATGACTGGCTCCTCCGGTAATGGTTTTTGCGGGCCGCTTTTGCGCCCGCCGGGGCGTCCTGCAATGTCTGGGCGGTCTGCAGGATGATCTCGGTCGAAGTCGCGCTGTCCTTGCCGAAGAGGCCACCCTTCTCGGCGACGACCCGCATCCGGGTCGTCCGTGGTGTCAGCCTTTCGAGGTCGATGTCAATCGTGCGGCCGGCAGCGCTGGCGCTCACCGTCAAGCCGTCATCCGTGCGCGTATCCGCGGTGATCGGCATGGCAAGCCGCGCCAAGGTGGCGCGGGCCGCGTCATGCACAGAATCGATCGGCGTGGCGAAGGTCTTGTAGCCGACGCCGTTGAGCTCGTGCTCAACCCCGGTCCCCATGCCGACACCGGCGCCGGCCCCAACAACGGCGAGGCCGGCCGCCGCGCATCCCTGCAGCAAAACGGCCAGCGCCAACGGTGCGAGTCGCTGGAGAGGCGTGAATATCGCTGTCGGAAAGTCTCCCGTCACGCGGGGAACCTATCGGCGAGCCACGAGCAGCGTCGAGTGTCAAAAGTTTGAATTTGGGCAGGTTATGAGAGGTTCGCGGCCTGATTTAAATGTAACGCCGCGCGGGTGGGCTGTTACCCTTACGCTTTCTCTGCGGCCGGGCTAAAACGACACGAGCCGGCAAAAGCCGGCTCGTTTGCTGTAAAAATTCTGAAAGGTACTGGCCGAGGCAAAGTGCGTAGGAAGGTGCTGCCGAAGGTTCTTAAAGGTACGTAGCGTTACGATGTGTTACAGAATGTCACAGACCGGTTAACAAGGCAAGAGCTTTTCGATGCGGGTTCGGAACATCATTCGCGAGTTGCCGGTTTCCCGCATCGCATAGGTCTCGGCGCTCGGAATGGGCGATCCGCAAGGCATCCCGCTGTGATACGGTGAAGGGGACCTGCCGACACCCGCCTTCATGGAGCCGCCGCAACCGCAGCCCTGCAGACTGGGCATATCTTTTATACCTACAAAGCGGGCCTCCCGGAGCTCCGCGCGGCGATCACGGATTATCTGACCGGGCTGCATCGCCGCCCGGTTGGCCCAGAACGCGTCCTCGGTTCTGTCAACCGAAGGCTTGGGCCTAGGCGCCGCATCGACGCCCCCGCTCCGGCTTTGCTAAGGTCCGGCGCTTTTGCCGGCGCCGCCCCTTTTCCGGAGCTTAATCGGCCTTGCCCGCGTCGCCCTCGTCACGCGATCTCCGCCTGGATTTCTTCCGGGGCGTGGCGCTGGTCTTTATCTTTATTGATCACATTCCGGAAAACATCCTCAGCTATTTTACGCTGGAGGCATTTGGCTTTTTCGACGCGGCGGAAGTTTTCATTTTCATCTCTGGCTTCACCGCGGCCCTCGTCTATGGCCGCCGGCTCGTCGAAAAGGGCGTCATCTACGCGACCGCCCAGGTGCTACGCCGGGCTTGGCAGCTCTATGTGGCGCACGTTTTCCTGTTCGTGATCTTCATCGCCGAGGTCTCCTACACTGTCACGACCTTCAATAACCCCATGTACAATGAGGAAATGCGGGTCGCCGATTTCCTCGATGAACCCCATGTCGCCGTGATCCAGGCGCTTCTCCTGCAATTCCAGCCAACCTTCCTAGACATTCTGCCCCTATACATCCTAATGCTGCTGATCTTCCCGGTCGTGCTGATCGGCATGCAGCGCCATCCGCTCCTGGTGCTGTTGCCGTCCGCGGCGGTCTACATCGTCGTCCAGATTTTCGGGATTGTGGTGCCGGCCTATCCCGAAGGGCATGTCTGGTATTTCAATCCGCTCGCCTGGCAGTTCTTGTTCGTCAGCGCCGCCCTCCTCGGCCATGCCCGGATCCGTGGCCAGACCCGCCTCCCCTTTGCGAACGTGCTCTACCCCACCGCAGTGGTGATCTTCGCGGCGGCTTTTCTGATCAAGCTCAGCTGGACAATCCACGGCGTGTGGGACGCGTTTCCCGGCCTGCTCCTGAAACAGCTCTGGCCTATCAACAAAAACAATCTGTCGCCGCTTCGGCTGGTGCCGTTCTATGCGCTCGTTGTGCTGGTGGCGCTGCGAGTGCCGCGCGAGGCGCAATTTCTGCGGAGCGCCGCGGCGCGTCCTTTCGTACTGTGCGGTCAGCAATCGCTCGAAATCTTCTGCCTTGGCATCATCCTGTCGGCGCTCGCTCATTTTATTCTGACTGAATACGGCGGCGGGGTGGGGATGCAGCTGATGGCCAATGCGGCCGGTATCGCGGTCATGTTCCTGACCGCGGCAATGCTCGCCTGGTACAAAATGGTCGACCGCATGCCGCCCGCCCGAACGGTGCCCGCCTCCGGCCGGCCTAGCGACGGAATGGCGGAATGACCCGGCGCGCGCTCTTATCCGCCGCGGTACTCATGGCGCTCGTCTTTGGCGCGCCTGCGGCCCATGCCGAGCACGCATGCGAAGTCCCGCCCGAGATGATGCAAGTCTCCGCCAAGCTGCCGCATCTCGCGGCGCGGCTGCAGGCGCACGAGCCCGTCAATATCGTGGCGATCGGTGGCGCCTCGACGACCGGCACGGCCGCGGGCTCGCCCGACCTCGCCTATCCGCACCGACTGCAAGTGGCGCTGACAAAGTTCTTCCCCGACGTGCCGATCACCGTCGTGAACAAAGGGGTGCCGCGCCAATCGACGCGCCAGATGGTCGGGCGCTTTGCGACCGATGTGATCCCGGAGGACCCGATCCTCGTCATTTGGGAGACCGGCATCAGCGACGCGGTCCGCGGCATCGAAGTCGACGATTTTACCAGCGCTCTGCAAGCTGGAATCGACGAGGTCAAGAACCACTCAATCGACATAGTGTTGGTCGATATGCAATTCTCGCGCAGCACCGCCACCGTTATAGATTTCGAGCGGTACCTGACGGCGCTGCACCGGGTCGCCGATCTTAACGAGGTCTATGTCTTCCCCCGCTATGAGATGATGCGTTACTGGAGCGAGCAGAACATGTTCAATTTCGACGAGGTCGCCGCCGACGAGCGGGCGCGCCTCGCCGCCCGGGTCTATGACTGCATCGGCCGCGAGCTGGCGCAAGCGATCAAGCTCGCCGTGCAATGAACCGCCTTGCTGCCCTCCGCCTCGCCTTAATTGGACTCGCGGCCGCTATCCCGCTCGGCGGTGGCGCATTGGCCGCCGAAAATGGCGGTGCCAGCGCCTGCGCTGCGCCGCCGACGCTCACCCGGATCGAACCCGCGCTTGCCCGCGCCGCCGCCCGGATCGACCAGGCCAAGGCTTTGACCATCGTCGCGGTGGGGTCGTCCTCGACGCAAGGCGTCGGCGCGACCGATCCGAGCTTGAATTACCCGAGCCGGCTCGAGACCGCCTTGAAGCAACGCCTCCCCGGCGTTGCGATCCGTGTCATCAACCGGGGCAAGGGGGGCGAGGACGCGGAAGAGGAGTTCGCGCGGCTCCAACGCGACGTCATCGCGGAGCACCCCGACGTCGTGATCTGGCAGGTCGGCACCAACGCGGTGTTGCGTCGTGACGATCTGGAATCCGATGAGGTATTGCTGCGCCGCGGCGTCGCGCTGCTGAAGGCCGGCGGCGCCGATGTCGTGCTGATGGACCTGCAATACGCCCCGCGCATCCTCGAGCGGCGCGCCACGGCCGCGATGGAGCAGCTGATTGCAGAAATCGCGCAACATGCCGGGGTCGGGCTGTTCCGCCGTTTTGCCGTCATGCAGTACTGGCGCGCGGCGCAGCCGCCCGACTCCCCCGCGATGATCGGCCCCGATGGGCTGCACATGACGGATGCGGGCTACACTTGCCTTGCCATCGAGCTGGCCAAAGCACTTGCCGCGAATTGGGAATCGCATCGGCAAGCAGCGCAGCCTGCGGCCGAAGCGGCCGGCAAAGTTGCCAATTCCGGCTCCGGGCAGGGCAGCGCCGACACCAAGCCGCGCACTCGATAACGGCGGTGGCGCAGTCCGCGTCGCACCAGCGCGCTTGCGCGATCCGCTGCGACGAAAGGACGCGTTAAGGTTTAGAAGGTATTATCGGCTTCCAAACCCGTTCGCATGTGCAGAATAGGGTTGGGATTCTCGCCAGCTTCATATATGCTGCGAGTTGTCCCGTGGGGGGCCACAAGATGTTGTTGGGTTCTGAGCAGCCCACCGAGCCTGGGCGGTGCCAAGCAGCGGCGCCGCAACAGACCTTGAATCGCCTTTCGGTTTTAATGTCGACCCTAGAGTTGCCACAAAGCTTTGGCATAGTGATTGCCATAGATGGATCGCAGGCCGTGCAACAGGAAACGGCAGCCGTGCGGGGGCACGGTGGCGAGACGAACGGGGGGAAGGATGGCACGAGCGTCGCCGTTATCACGGCGCGATGTCTCCGCCGCGAACCTTTTTCTCGGGCATCGATGTTAACCGAGTGAGTGATCAAAGCTCTTGCGGTCGACGCTCTGTCGATTGAGGTGAAAAATGCGATTCGATGATGGCATCTTCGGACTTTACGCGCAGACCTACGAGAACCGTCGTGAGGTTGAATTAAGCCTCGAAGACTATCTCCGCGCGTGCTCGGACGATTCGTCATTTTATGCGGGGCCGGCCGAGCGGCTGCTGAAGGCGATCGGCGATCCGATCATGGTCGACACGGCCCAGGACCCGCGCCTCGGCCGCATCTTCATGAACCGGACGATCAAGGTCTATCCGGCCTTCGCCGACGATTTCTTCGGCATGGAAGACACCATCGAACGGATCGTTGGGTTCTTCCGCCACGCGGCGCAAGGCCTCGAAGAGCGCAAGCAGGTGCTCTACCTCCTCGGCCCGGTTGGCGGCGGCAAATCGTCTCTCGCTGAGCGGCTGAAGCAGCTGATGGAAAAAGAGCCGGTTTACGTGCTCAAGGCCGGCAAGGAGATAAGCCCGGTCTTCGAGAGTCCGCTCGGTC
>Ga0207693_10004424_pt1 | contig 11881 bp, 10 predicted proteins | sample LARL81metaG_FD_184347 | JGI IMG/M metagenome (GOLD analysis project Ga0207693, IMG submission 184347) | Corn, switchgrass and miscanthus rhizosphere microbial communities from Kellogg Biological Station, Michigan, USA - LAR L8-1 metaG... | ecosystem: Host-associated > Plants > Roots >...
CAGGGCCACGGGCACACCGCCGACACCGGCCGCCCGATGACGATCGAGGCGCTGGCCGGCGACGTCGTCGCGCTGCTCGACCAGCTGGGGATCGACGAGGCCGATCTCTACGGTTTCAGCCTCGGCGGTCTCGTGGCGTACGCGGTCGCGCTCGGCGCTCCCGCCCGGGTCGGCAAGCTGATCGTAGCCTCGGCGGACGCCCACCGGCCGCCAGGCCGGGAGAGCGCGCCACTGGACGAGGACCGGATGCCGACGCCGGCCGACTTCCAGCAGATGCGCGACGCCTACGACGCGGTCGCTCCCGACCCGGCGCACTTCGACGAGTTCGCGGCCAGGGAGACGGCGCTGGTACACGAGTTCCCGGGGTGGACCGACGAGCTGCGGTCACTGCAGGTGCCGACCCTGCTGATCTTCGGTGACCGCGACTTCTCGCCGCTGCCTGACGTGGTGGAGATGTTCGAGCTCCTGCCGGATGCGCAGCTCGCAGTGATGCCCGGGACCACGCACGTCGGCCTGACCCGGCGGCCTGGCCAACTGCTCGCGCTGATCACGCCGTTCCTCGACGCGGGCTGAGCGGCGGCCGGCCTCGCCTCGGCGCCGCGGGTCGCGTGGCGGCCTGCCCTGCCCTGCGGATCGCTCAGTCCGCCGGGATGCCGGGGCTGTCGGGAGCCGTTCGGCTCGCGGCGGCGATGAGCCGGCCGACGACCTCGGGATAGAGGGTGCTGAGCTTACGGTGCACGATCCGGCCGGCCAGCGTCCGGTCCCAGTCTGCCGACCAGTGAACGTGAGTTCCCTCGGCGACCGGCCGCAGCGTGACCTCGGCCCGGTAGTTCCGCACCGGAATGCCCTTCACCACGGTGTACACCAGCCGCCGGGCCTTCTCGGCTTCCAGCACCCGCTCCACGGTCGTGGTGCGCCCGTACCGCATCCAGCGGATCGCCCCCGTGCCGTCACGGGCCTCATCGCCAAGACTGTCGTACCCGCTGGCGCTCCACGGTCCCCACTGGCAGTAGCGGCTGGCGTTGGAAACGAGCTCCCACACCGCCTCGGGGGCGGCCCGGGCCACGCCTTCCGCTTCTACGTGCAATCGGGCCTTCTGGCCCAGGTTCTGTACCAACTGGAACATGTACCATATGGTACATTTAGCCGTGCGCACATCGCAAGCCCGGGAACGCCTGCTGGCAGCCGCGGTCCGCCACGCGCTCGAGCACGGGATCGCCGACCTGAGCCTGCGGCAGATCGCCGCGGCGATCGGTACCAGCCACCGGATGCTCATCTACCACTTCGGATCGCGCGAAGGGCTGCTGGTCGCGGTCACCCAGGCCGTGGAGGAACAGCAAAAGGCCGCGTTCGGCCAGGCGGAGATGACGCCGGAGGGGGCCCTGCGGTCCTGGCAGCGGCTCAGCGATCCCCAGATGTGGCCGCAGGAGCGACTGTTCTTCGAGCTGTACTCCTACGCCCTGCGGGGCCGTCCCGGTACCGAGGGCTTCCTCGACGAGATCGTCGAGTCGTGGGTCACTTTGATCGCCGCCGCCCTCGTCCAGGCCGGCGCCGACGAGCGCACGGCCCGCGCGGACGCCCGCCTGAGCGTGGCCGTGGTCCGCGGCCTCCTCCTGGACCTGGTGGCCACGGGGGACCGCGCGGGAGTCACCGAAGCGTATGAGCGATTCCTCGAGCACGTGTCAGGCCCGGCCACGTCAGTGCCCGGCGGCAGCTGACCCCGGCGGCCACAGCCGAACAGCTCCGCCCTCTGAGTCAGCGCTCCGCCGGGGACGCGGGCTCAGGCCAGGTCGACGACCAGGCCGGCGGTGGCGATGCCGGCCCGGCCGTGGAATTCCGCGCTGGCCGCGGCTTGCGCGGCCGCCGGATCCGTGCCCGGCATCAGATGGGTCAGCAGCAGGTGCCCGGCGCGGGCCTCGGCGGCCTGCCGGCCGGCCAGGCTCGCGCTCGACAGGTAGCGCCGGGAGTCCTCAGGGACCTGACTCACGTAGCTCGCCTCGGCCAGCAGCAGGTCGGCGTCGCGGGCCAGGTCCGCCACGGCGGGACTCGGTCCAGTGTCGCCGGTGTAGGCGAGCACCCGCCCGCCGGCGGCCAGCCGGACGCCCGCGTTGGGCATGAAGTGCGGTAGCAGCTGGGTCGCAATACCGAACGGCCCGATGTCGAAGTGGCTCCCCGCGGCGAACTCGTGCAGCGTGTAGGCGTCGTCCAGCATCCCCGGCCGGTCCAGGGCCAGCACCGCGGCCAGGGCGCCCGGCAGCGCGTACACCGCCAGCGGCGCCGGCAACGGGTCATCGCGCAGCGCCCGCGCCCGCAGCAGCGGGTTCAGGTCGGCGCAGTGATCGGGATGTCCGTGACTGATGAACACCGCATCGACCTCGTCGGCGGTGACGCGTTCCAGCAGCCGCGGCACGGTCGCGTAGCCCACGTCGACCAGCAGCCAGAACCCGTCGTGCTCCACCAGGTAGCCGCTGCAGGCCTGCCCCGCGTCCGGCCACGCACCGCACCCGCCCAGCACCGTCAGCCGCATCGCTGCGAACTCTACCGGCCGGTGCTGCTCGTGATCACCCCTGGCGGCGGGAGCGGAACCGGCCCGAGATGACCATGACCCCGAGTGCGCCGGCCGGAGGCAGCGTGATCAGTGCCGGAAGCTGGTAGCGCCAGGAGAACTCGAGCACGTCGGATACCAGCAGCACCGCGGCGCCGGAGAGGAAGAACAGCAGGCAGGCCAGGGCCGTGTCACGGTCGCGGGGCCCTGCGCGACGCCGGATGACCAGGCTGAGCGAGCCGGCCAGGGCGGCCAGCACGGCGACCACGTACAGCGGCCCGGGAGTGTAGCCGCCGCCCAGCTGGTAGCCGCGCAGGAACCTGGCCAGCGGCGCGCTGACCGCGGGCGCGCCGCCGCCGAACTGCGCGATCGCCGCGTCGACCTCGCGCGGCGTGGCGTGCGGCGAGTAGAAGGGGTATGAGTCCTGGAACTGCCAGCGCGAGATCGGCGTATCGCCCGGACTTGTCACCCGGCGGACGGCGAACAGCTTCGCGGCATCTGCGACGATGGCCGAGGCCACGCGCAGCGGCTGCTGGGTGAACACCGCGCGGGTGAACGCGGAAACGGTGTGCGAAGCCTCGGCCGCAGGAAGCTCGGCATAGTAGCGCCGCACCGGGGAGACCGGGCTGTGCAGCAGGCCGTCGTCGCCCAGGGCCGCCTTCTGCGCCGCGGTCGGGCACATCGCCCGCTGGCTGGCGGGCACGCGCAGCGTCGCGCAGTCGGCGGCCGCCGCCGCCCGCCCGTAGAGCCCGCCGGTGCCGGTGTTGGACAGCCGGAAATGGCCGGTCACGCTGGCAGCGACGCCCATGTAGACGAGGATCGGCAGCGCGAAGGCCGCGCACAGCAGGCCGGCCCGGCCGAGCGCCTGCCGCCAACCGCCGCCCGCGGCCAGTCCGTACACCACCGCGGGCAGCAGAAGGACTTCGCCCACCTGGGCGACCGTCGCCGACAGTCCGAGCGCGATCCCGGCCGCGCCGGTCATCCACCACGGCGCTGACGGACGCCACAGCAGCAGCGCCAGGCCCGCCACGACCAGGGCCTCGAACCACACATCGGGCATCACCGTCTGCTCGATCTGAAGCTGGTACGCGTCGAGCAGGACGGGCGCGGCGGCCAGCGCGGCCAGCCAGCGCGCGCTCCCGCGGCGCAGCAGCACGAGGTAGATGACCACGGCCATGGCCAGCCCGAGGACGTGCTGCACGGCGGCCACCGCGTCCAGGTTGCCGGCCAGCAGGATCAGCCGCAGCGGTACCCGGTAGCCGACCGGGTCGTTCCCGCCCGCGTGATACAGGTACCTCGTGCTGTCGATGTAGAACAGCACGGGCCGGTAGGCGAGCTCGGTCAGCACCCGCAGCACCAGGCCGGCCAGCAGCAGCACGGTTATCAGCCAGTGCCGCGCCAGTCCCGCCCAGATCCCGCCGGCCGCTCGCCCGGCCCTGGCGCGAAGCCCGCCGCCCGTTCCGGGCGCACCCGCTGCCGCCGGGGCTTGCGCCGCGCGAGGCTCGGTCGCCCGGCCGCTGGCCGCGGGACGGCCGGCCGCGTGATCGGCGGCGCCGGCCGCAGCGGCCCGGATGTCCGCCGCTCGTCCGGCAGGTATCTTGGGCGTTCGCATCAGGCATTCCGATGGTGTGGCGGCCTCCCGGCTGGCCATAACCTACCAAGTGGCCCTGGGGGCGCGTTCGCGCTCGCCGGGCCGCGAGATCGCGCGGTGCAGAGGCTACCCGACGCCGGGCCGTCCCTCACCTGCACCAGCCCCGCCGTGACGAGCAAGGCGGAGGGAGGATTCCGTGCCCGCGCTGACGTCGGCACCCGAGGGTGCTGCCGCGCGCGGCGGCCGCCCGGCGCCGGGCTCGCTGGGCGCGGCCGGCCGGGGCTGGCTGGTGGGCATCTTCCTGGTTTCTGCCGGGTACGCGGCCGCGGTCGCCCTGTTCAGCAGCAGCGTCGTGCAGCAGCGGTGGGCCATCGTGGCGGCGCCCTGCTACGCACTCGCCGCCCTGGCCGCCGCCTGGCCGCGACGCGGCCGCGATCTGGCGCTGCTGCTGGGCCTGGGCGGCGGGCTGGTGGCTCCGCTCGGCTGGCTGGTGGCCGAGAACCGGACCCTGCAAGAGGTCCGGGTGATCTCGCACGCGGCCTGGCTGCTGATCCATCACGGCACTCCCTACCTCAGCGTGGCCACGCTGGCAGGCACGCAGAACCCGGAAGCCTATAACCCGTATCTACCCGCCATGACGGTGTTCGGGCTGGGCCGGGCGGTCGGCCGCAGCCCGCTCACCGACCCGCGGATCTGGTTCGCCGTCGTGTTCGTCGCGGTCTTCTGGCTGGCCCTGCGCGCTGTCGGCGCTCCGGACAGCGGTCGCTGGACCGCGCTGGTAACCGCGACGCCGGTGATCGCCTTCCCGCTCGCTGTCGGCGGCGATGACGTGCCCGTGCTCGGCCTCATGTGCCTCGGGCTGGCGCTGCTGTCACGGTCGGGGCGCGAGCCGCACCCGATCCTGGCCGGCCTGGTGCTTGGGGTCGCGGCGGCGATGAAGGCCACCGCCTGGCCGGCGGTGCTCATCGCCGCGGTGCTGGTGGCAGGCCGGGACGGCAGGCGCGCGGCGGCCCGGTTCGCGGCCGCGGTCCTGGCGGCGTTCGCCCTGCTCATCGTGCCGGTCGCCGCGGTATCGCCGGGAGCGCTCTGGGACAACACGATCTTGTTCCCGCTGGGCCTGGCCAGCGTGAAGTCCGCGGCCACCAGCCCGCTACCCGGAGTCCTGCTCGCCCAGACCGGGCACGCGGGCCACCTGCTCGCCACCGCGCTCCTGGCCCTGGCGGGGCTGGGGGTCCTGATATCCCTGGTCGTCTGGCCGCTACGGGACCTCCGCGGTGCGACGTGGCGGCTCATCATCGGTCTCGCGCTCATGTTCGCGCTCGCGCCGTCCACCCGGTTCGGCTACTACCTCTACCCGGTTGGCCTGTGGATGTGGCTGCAGGTGGCGCACCTCGGGCCCGAACCGGGCCGGGCCGGATCGTCGGCTGGCCCGGTGACCAGCCGCGCGGATTCCCGGGACCAGGCTGGCCGTGGCTCGGGCCGGATACGGTTGGACAGGTGAAGAGGTTCCGGCTCGCGGCATTGCTGCTCGGTGCGGCCCTGGGCATCGGCACCGCCACGGCCGCGAGCGCAAGCACCGCGGCCGCGGGCACGGCAGCCGCAGCCGCCGCGCGTGCCGCGCAGCCGCCACCCACGGCGCACCCGGTCGTGCTGGTGGGCATCCCCGGCCTGCGCTGGAGCGACGTGTCCGCGGCGGGCACGCCCGCACTGTGGCGGCTGGCCAGCGCCGGATCGGTGGGCAACCTGGTGGTGCACGCCACCTCCTCGCTGACATGCCCGGCCGACGGCTGGCTGACCCTGAACGCGGGTGCCCGGGCTGGCGCGCCGCGGCCGCACTCCGGGCCATGCCCCGCGCTCCCCGCGGTGGTACCGGATCGCGCCGCATCCGGGGGGACGCCGGCCCCCGCGGACATCCGGCAGATGCCCGCGCTGATCGCCTACAACCGGCAGTTCCATTACAGCCCGGACTGGGGGCTGCTGGCCCGCGCGGCGGGCCCGGGCCGGTGCTCGACGGCCATCGGCCCCGGGGCCGCGCTGGCGCTGGCCGGCCCGTCCGGACGAGTCTCTGGCTACCTGCCGTCGCTGTCCGCGGCGACCCGGTCGACCTTCGCCCGGTGCCCGCTGACGGCGGTGGACCTGGGGTCGGTGCCGGCCGCGTCGGCGCCCGGCGGCGCGCAGGCTCGCGCGGCCGCGGTCCGGGCCGACGACCGGGCGCTGGCCCGGATCGACGCCGAACTCCCGGCCGGGTCGATCTTCCTGGTCGCGGCCCCGGCGGACGACCTCTCCCCGCACCTGCGGCTGATCGTGGTGGATGGCCCCGGCTACGCGGCCGGCGTGCTCCACACGTCCTCGACCCGCCAGCCCGGGCTGACCCAGGTCACCGACGTAACGGCGAGCGTGCTGCACTGGCGCGGTCAGCCAGTTCCGTCGGCCGCGGTGGGCGCGGAACTTACCCGCGGCGACCGCGGCAGCCTGTCCGCGCAGATCCGCGCCCTGATCAGCCAGGACACCGCGGCCCAGGTTTACCGGACGACGTTCGGCTGGTTCTTCGCCATCTTCGCGGTGGCCGAGGCCGTGGTGTTCGGGCTCATCGCGCTGCTCTGGCGCGGGCCGCAGAAGGCGCCGCGCCGCCGCGCCGCCTTCCGCGTAGTGGGGGTGGCGGCGGCCTGCGTCCCGGTCGGCACGTTCCTGGCCAGTTTGGTGCCCTGGTGGATGCTGCCGCATCCGGCCGTCCTGCTGTACCTGCTGGCGGCGGCCTGGGCGGGCGTGCTGGCCGCGATCGCGCTGACCGGACCCTGGCGGCGGGACCCGCTCGGCCCGGCCGGGGTCGTCTGCGCAGTCACCGTGGCGGTGATCGGGCTGGACGTCATGACCGGGTCGAGGCTGGAGCTGAACACGCCCTTCGGGCTCAACGTGCTCTGGGGCGGCCGGTTCTACGGCGAGGACAACAACACCGTCGGCATCTACGGCGCGGCGGCGATCCTGTGCGCCGCGTGGCTGGCTTCGCTGCTGCTGCGGCGCGGGTCGGCCCGGCCGGCTGGCCGGGCCGGCTGGCGCGGCCCCCGGGGCCAGGCGGTGCTGGCCGCATCGGCCGTAGCCCTGTTCGCCGTGGTGGCCTCCGGCTGGCCTGGCTTCGGCGGCAAGGTCGGCGGGACAATCGCGGTCGTGCCGGGACTGCTGTTGCTGATCATGGCGGTCGCAGGCGTGCGGATCACCTGGCGGCGCGCAGCGCTGCTGGCGGTGAGCGGGGTGCTGGTGATTGCGGCGTTCGCGCTGGTCAACTACCTCGTGCCGCTGACTGGTCACTCCGACATCGGCTCCTTCGCCGGCCAGGCGCTGCACGGCCAGGGTGGCGGTACCCTGCAGCGCAAGATCAGCACCAACCTGAGCTCGCTGACCGCCACCCCGTTCAGCCTGATCATCCCGGCGGCGGTCGTCGCGCTGGGTGTGCTGCTGCTGCGCCCGGAATGGTTCCGGGTCGGCGCCCTGACCCGCGCCCGGCAGACGGTTCCGCTGCTGGGCATCAGCCTGGCCGCGATCTGGGTGGTGGCGGTGCTGGGCTGGTTCGCCGAAGACTCCGGGGTCGCCGTGCCCGGAGCCATGCTGCCGCTGGTGCTGCCGCTGGCGATCGCCATCGTCGCGAGCGCGCCGCAGACCAGTGAGCGTCGGCACGGACCACTGGCGCGACAGGCTATTTTGGAGCCTGATCTGCCGCCGTGAGCCAGCGGGCATCCGAAGGGGAGCATCCGTGCAATACCAGGTCTCGAGGGCGGTAGCCGGACCGTTCCTTAAGCTGCTCGCGCGCCCGAAGATCACCGGCACGGAGCACGTGCCCGCCACCGGCGGCGCCATCCTCGCGTCCAACCACGTGTCCATCCTGGACTCGATCTACCTGCCGTTCATGCTGGACCGGCCGGTGACCTTCGCCGCCAAGTCCGAGTACTTCACCGGGACCAGGCTGATCACGCGGTTCACCAGCGCCTACCTGCGCGCGACCAACCAGCTGTCCACGGACCGGACCGGCCCGCGCGCCGCGCAGGACATGCTGCAGGCGGCCCTGGACCGGCTGCTGTCCGGCGAGCTGTTCGGCATCTATCCGGAGGGCACCCGGTCGCCGGACGGACGGCTCTACCGCGGCCGGATAGGCGTCGGCTGGCTGGCGGTCAACTCGGGCGTGCCGGTCATCCCGGTGGCCATGAAGGGCACCGACCGGATACTCCCGCCCGGCCGCACCATTCCCCGGCCCGGCCGGATCGAGATCATCATCGGCGAGCCGCTGAAGCTGCCCCCCGAGGCCTTCGACGGGCCGGTGGCCAAGGTGCGGCGGGCCATCACCGATGAGGTGATGCGCGCCATCGCGGACCTGTCCGGCCAGGAGTACGTGCCCATCTACGCCAGCACCCGCAAAGAAGAACTAGCTGCCCGGCACTAACACGCCGCGGAGGGCTAGGGAGCAGGCGTGACGCTGAGCCGGACGTGCGCGCCGGGAGGAAGGCCGAGCCGTTCGGCGGCGTCGCCCGCGTTGACCGCCAGCGAGATCAGTCCCGCGCTGTCGGTGTAGGCGACCAGTTCGCCCGGCGCCACCGAGGCGAACGTTTCCAGGTAGGGCAGGGTCAGCTGGCGGCGGCCGGCCCTCACCACGACCGAGGACCCGAGGCTGATCCCCATCCGGCCGGCGTCGGAGGCGGCAATGGAGAGCTGGACGTTGCCGAACCTGTCCACCGACATCACCTCGCCCTCGGCTTCCCCATCGTGCACCCGGCTCGTCGGCGCGGGCAGGCTGACCAGGTCGGTGACGTCGATCTCGTCGCCCACGGAGGCGAGCGGGGTCCCCTTGGCCAGGTGGGCGGCCACCGGCGCGAAGATGTCCCGGCCGTGGAACGTGGCCGACACCGGGTGCAGCCACAGCTCGCCGTTCGTCAGCTGGTACGCGTGCGTGGCCCCGCCGGCCGCCGCCACCGCCCAGGACAGCAGGCCGTTGTCCGGCCCGATGAAGATGCCGCTCGGCGCGCTGATCGCGACCGGCCGCCGTGCGGTGCCCACGCCGGGATCCACGATCGCGACATGCACGCCCGCGGGCAGGTACGGGAACGTCTGCGCGAGGACCGCCGCCCCCCGCCGGACATCGCCCGGCGGCACCAGGTGGGTGATATCGATGATCGGCACCCCCGGGCCGATCCGGGCGGCCACCCCGTGGCAGGCGGCCACGAAACCGTCCTCCAGGCCGTAATCGGTGATGAACGAGATGCAGTCGATGGAAGCCACGAAGGGTGAGCGTACGTCGTCCGCGGCCGTCCGCATAGACCGCCCCGTGATCTGTAAGGGAATCCTTTGCGCGAACGGCACCGTGCGGCCGGGGAACATTCCCCTTACCGCCCGCTCAGGGTGCCTGGAAACTCCTGGGCGGCGCGCGGCAGGGCGCGGGTTTCCAGACTGGCTCTACCATGGTTTTGCCCGGGCGAGGTGCGGGAGGTGGCATGGCGGCGCTGCAGGAGCGCGATAAACGCATCCTGGCGTTCGAGCGCCGGGCGTGGCCGAGCCCGGGGGCAAAGGAACTGGAGATCCGGGAGAGCTTCGCCATTTCCTCCACCCGTTACTACCAGCTGCTCAACGAGCTGATCGACCGGCCCGAGGCCGCGGCGTTCGATCCCGTCCTGGTCAAGCGCCTTCGCGCCCGCCGGGCCAAGCGAGCCAGACGACGTTCCGTGCGTTCGGCGCAATCCGATGAAGCCCGCTGACCCCATGGGCGGTCCGCACTCCCGCGGACCGGGCGATTCCTCCTCACTGGACGGCGTCCCGGCCGCCTTCGTGCCCCGCACTGTCGAGGGGCGGACGGGCTTCGCGGCTCTGCTGGCCGGGCCGGAACACGCCTTGATCGGGCTGGATTTCGACGGCACGCTGTCGCCGATCGTGGCCGATCCCCGGGACGCGCGGGCGCAGCCGGGCGCGGTCGCGGCGTTGCGCGCGCTGGCCCCCCGGGTCGGCACGCTCGCGATCATCACCGGCCGCCCGGCCGCCACGGCGGTCGAGTACGGCGGGCTGGCCGACGTGCCCGGGCTGATCGTGCTCGGCCACTACGGCTTCGAGCGCTGGTCCGGCGGCCAGGTCGCCGCCCGGCCCACCCCGCCCGGGGTGGCGGCCGCGCGCGAGCAGCTGCCCGGGATCCTCGTCACGGCCGGCGCGCCGCCCGGCACCTGGACCGAGGACAAGGGGCACGCGGTCGCGGTGCACACCAGGCGGACCGCCGACCCGGATGCGGCGCTGCGGCTGCTGCGCCCCCCGCTCGAGCGGCTGGCCGAGGCCGAAGACCTGCTGGCCCAGCCGGGCCGGATGGTGATCGAGCTGCGGCCGCGGGGGATGGACAAGGGCGCGGCGCTCAAGGCCCTTATTTCCGAACGGGCTTCGCGGGTCGTGCTGTTCGGCGGAGACGATCTCGGCGACCTCCCGGCGTTCCGCGCCCTCGGCGAGCTCCGCGGCCAGGGCATACCTGGTGTCGCGGTGTGCAGCGGCTCGCCCGAGGTCACTGAGCTCGCCTCGGCGGCCGACCTGGTGGTCGACGGACCGGACGGCATGGTCGACCTGCTGGGCTGGCTGGCCGGCCGGCTCAGCTGACCGCGTCGAGCTGGTGGACCAGCCCAGCCAGCGGGCAGGCGGCCCGCGGTTCAGCTGACCGCGTCGAGCTGGTGGACCAGCCCAGCCAGCGGGCAGGCGGGCCCGCGGTTCAGCTGAGCGCGTCGAGCTGGTCGGCCAGCCAGCGGGCGGGCGGCAGGGCGGCCCCGGCCCGGACCAGGGCGGCGCAGCGCCGGTCGCGTTCGGGGCGCGCCATGACGAGCCCCTCGTACATCGCCCGCGCGGTCGCGGTCACGTCGTACGGGTTGACGACCAGGGCGTCCTGGCCTAGCTCGGCGCAGGCCCCCGCCTCCCTGGACAGCACCAGCGCGCAGCCGCGCTCGGACACGATCGGGCCTTCCTTGGCCACCAGGTTCATCCCGTCCCGGATCGGGTTGACCACCATCACGTCGGCCAGCCGGTAGGCGGCCAGCGACCGGGCGTACTCGTCCCTCAGGTCGAGGATCAGCGGATCCCAGGACGGCGTGCCGAATTCGCCGGTTATCTCCGCGGCCATCTGCCGGACGCTGCCGGTGTAGGCGCGATACTCGGGCAGGTCGTCCCGGGACGGGTAGGCGAAGGCCAGGTGGGTGACCCGGCCGTGCAGCTCCGGGTGGGCGGCCAGCAGCTCGCGATAGGCGGCGAGGCCGCGCACGATGTTCTTGGACAGCTCGGTCCGGTCGATGCGAACGATCAGTTGCCTGCCCCGGGTGGCCTCGGTCAGCGCCGCGACCTGGGCCTCGACGTCAGGCGCCCCGGCCCGCTTCCGGAGGTCGGCCGCGTCTACGCCGAGCGGGTGCACGCCGATCCCGCAGACGTGCCCGCGGTAGCTCACCTGGCTCCTGGCCCGGTCCACCTCGGCGCCGAGAACCTGTTCGCAGCAGTCGATGAACGCGTCGGCCCAGCGCCGGATGAGGAAGCCGGCGTGATCGGCGCCGAGTATCCCCTCCAGCAGCTCTCGGCCGACAAGGTCGGGAAGGATCCGGAAGTAATCGGGCGGGGCCCATGGGGTGTGCGAGAAATGCGCGATCCTGACATTGGGCCGCAGCTCCGCCAGCATGCGCGGGGCCAGGGCCAGGTGATAGTCCTGCACCATCGCGCGCACGTCATCGGTGTCGGCGCTATCGGCCAGCGCG
>Ga0207693_10004425_pt1 | contig 11880 bp, 11 predicted proteins | sample LARL81metaG_FD_184347 | JGI IMG/M metagenome (GOLD analysis project Ga0207693, IMG submission 184347) | Corn, switchgrass and miscanthus rhizosphere microbial communities from Kellogg Biological Station, Michigan, USA - LAR L8-1 metaG... | ecosystem: Host-associated > Plants > Roots >...
CCCCATATTTTTGCGAAGATATCGTTAAGGAGCAGCATCGCCATGTCGCAGCGGATGCCGTCGCAGTGCGCGGCGATTGTGCGCAGGATATCAAGCTGTGCGGCACGCAGGGCGGGCTGGAAATGATTTAACTGGGCAACGTCGTCCCAGGGCGGGAAGTAGGGATCTTTTCCAAGAGCCACGTATACGACGCCAGCGGATGTTTCGGCGCGGCAACCGCCACCAATTCGACTTCGCCGACCCTTATCGGCTCGATGGCGGGGTGGGCGGCAAACCCCGGCATCGGCCCGCTGATGCCGATCCCGGCCACGTCGTCGAGAACCAATTGGGTAACGGCACCGAGCGCCTCGACGCGCAGCCGTAGCGCTACCGTCGGGAATTCATCGCGAAAAGCGGTGAGCGCATCGACCAGGCGTTCGGTAGGCAGCATCACATCGACGACCAGGTGGACTTCCGGTTCTAATCCCCGAATCAGGCCGCGCGCCTTCGCACGCAGTCCGGCAATGCCGTCAGACACCGTTCGGGCTTCGGCGAGGATGCTGCGACCGGCTGCGGTGAGTTGCGGCTTGCGGGTACTCTCGCGATCGAACAGGGGAAAGCCGAGTTGGGCTTCCAGGTTCGCGATCGCGTAGCTGATCACCGAGTTGGCCCGGTTGAGCGTACGCGCGGCGGCGGCGAAACTGCCCGTATCCACGATGGTCAGGAAGATCGTGAGCTGATCGAGGGTGGGTGCGCCGGGCTCGGATGCCATGTCGATTTTCTCGAACGGAATAGGCGCAGTATATCTGAAAAACCGTTATGCGAGCGGCACCGAAACGAGGGGCAGTAGAAAAGCTGCGACTGGAAAGCCCTGCCCGATCGCGCCACCCGTCAGCGCAAGATGATAGTGCGGCGCCCCAGGTCACGCTGAGATTCAGCCAACTCGGCAAATACGTCTATGTCGTGGGGCTGACGGCACGGCCGAGAAGATCGTCTCGCGGGGTCCTTGGGCGATTGATATTACTGGCCTTGTTCAACTGCGATGTCTCGATGCATGTGGGATATGACGCCCTCCGGCAGATTGTACGCTTCGATTTGCCCTTCTAAGGCCAGGCGTCCTACCTTGGGTATGAGACCCCAACCGCCGATGGCGCGCTTCGGGAGACCCCCGCGCCTTCGAATGTCCCGCTCTAAGTCATTGACCCGCTATTCCGCCGTCGGCTTCCCGCCCGGCGTGAGCGAGCCACCCGCGCTTTTTTCCCAAGGGCCGCCCGCCTTCAGGTTCGCGCGCAGGAAATCGACCAATGCTTCCAGCGGCGCCGGATTTTGTCGGCGACTCGGGTAGTACAGGAAGAATCCGTCGGTCGGCGGAGGCATCCAGTCTCTCAGGACCGGCACAAGTCGCCCAGACGCGATCAGCGGCGTTAGGTTATCCTCTTCCATGTAAAGCAGGCCGATGCCGTCGAGCGCTGACCGGATCAGGATCTCCGGGTGTTCGGTGATCACCGTGCCAGTCACCTCGAATTCGATGACCTTGTTGTCCACGAGGAACTGCCACGGAAGGAAGACGCCGTTGGGAAATCGCAGGCGAAGGCAATTGTGCGCCTGGAGATTGTGCGGTGTTTCGGGCCCTGAACATCGTGCGAGGTAGTCCGGCGAGGCGACGACGACGTGACGCAGGTCGTCTGTGATGCGAACAGCGATCATGTCGCGCGCCACACGCTTGCTGGGGCGAATTCCGGCATCGAAGCGATTCGCAATGATATCGACAGGATGGGCGTCGACGGAAATTTCCAGCACCACGTCAGGGTATTGCGCGTGAAAGCGCGCGATCAGCGGCGCCAGAAAGAACGACCCGACGGGCGGCGGCACGGTGAGGCGAAGGTGTCCTGCCGGCTTGTTGCGGAAGGCATTCACCGAGTCTACGACCGCCGCAAAGTCGTCGAGCAGTGGACGCAACCGCGAGAGGATCTGCTCGCCCGCTTCGGTGGGCGCCACGCTGCGCGTCGTGCGGTTGAGCAGGCGGACGCCGAGGCGCTCTTCGAGCCCGCGAATGGTCTGGCTCAGCGTTCCGGTCGACACGCGTAGCTGGAGGGCCGCCTTGGTGAAGCTGCCGTGGTCGGCAACCGCCACGAAGGCACTGAGCTCGGCAAACAGGGTTCCTCGCATGACTCGACCCGGGAAGAGGGACTCCGAAATGCTAGTCGATGGGCGCTTTCGGCGATAGAGGCCATTGGGAAGCGCAATCCGTAAGCCTCGGCGTTGGCGCCGGCCGCACTTGTCACGAGGAGACGCATGGCAGGCGGGAAATAAGGGACCAGTCGGGCCCACGACAGATTGCGAGCGCAAATAGCATCAAATCCACCGCTTTCGCAGATTTGCTGACGAAGCGCATCGCGCGGACATTGGATGCGTCCTCGCGCGCCCTGTCGCCGACGCTGCAGGTCCGATTGAGCCAATTTCCAGGGGAACCGTACGTCAGCCGATTTCTCGCTCAGGCCGAATAGTCAATTGGGAATTCCGTCGATTATCGCGAATGCGGGTCCGTGACACATACGGCGCGGCACCCGGACCGGTGGCCCACGAACCCCGATGGAGGTTGTCCATGCACAGGAGCGCCGCAAGCCTGCCGACTTTCACGCCCGAAGCAGGGCTGTCGCAATATCTCGCGGGGAAACGCACATTGAGGAGGCGATGATGAGCAATGCGCGTGCAGCCGCAACAGCGGCTGCCAAGCCCCTCGAGTTCCAGGTTATGTCGGGCAGCTTTGCGCTCGCTGGTAATCAGCCGGCGAATTACACACTCGTCAAGGGCGAGACCGAGGCGTTGCTAATCGACGTTCCGTTTTCGCGCTCCGATGCCCATCGCGTGGTCGCCGCGATCTTGGACAGCGGCAAGAAGCTGATCACGATCTTTGTGACGCACGACCACCCGGATCACTTCTTCAGTCTCGACCTGCTGATCGACTCATTCCCGAACGCCCGGATCGTCGCGCATGCAGTCGTCGCCAAGGATATGGAGCGGTCGATTCCACTCAAGTTTCAGCGCTGGGCAGAGGGCATCGGCGCCAACGCGCCGCGCCGCGGGGTGGTTCCGACCGCCCTTCAGGCGGACGAGATTACGCTTGAAGGACACACTCTGAAGATACTCGGGCCCATGCAAGGCGATCACGTTCATTGCACCGCGCTCTGGGACCCGGAAACACGCACCCTCGTCGCCGGTGACCTCGTGTACAACGGCGCCTTTGTTTTCCTAGGCGAGCATCTGGCACCTCAATACGCGGAATGGCTCGCGAGCCTCGATTATCTGGAGTCCCTTAACCCCGTTCGCATAATCGCCGGCCACACCAAGCCAGGACTGCCCGACGATAGTTTCGCGATTGACTGGACTCGCGGATACATCCGCGCCTTCGCAAAGGCAGCCAAAATCGCCAAGTCTTCACGCGAAATGGCCGCCATTATCCATGCGCTCTATCCCAACGCGGTCAATTTTCCCGGCACAGAGTTTCTAGTCGAGGTGCCCACCCAGGTCGCGACCGGGGAAATCCCGCCATGGAATGAATGACGCGCAGCTCCAAAACGTTGTGGTCCAACTTCTCGTCAGAAACGGATCGATCAGAAGAGGCGACGTTCGGACCAGGAGACCACTTAATGGCCGACAAATAGACTGAGCGCAGAATTGGCGATGCTCGCTTTCCGCTACGCCTTGCCGACAATCTACGGATTCCCTCCGATCACCCGGGTCTCGCAAATGCGCCATCGCGACCAGAACGACGCGCCAACGCCGCCGCACTCTCACGGAAGCGAGCGTCGCATCATCGATTTGCCTCAGCGCGGATTTCTACCGCGCATGTTTGAGCGCGTAGGGATCCATTACGGCTGGGCGGTGACCGGAGTCGTCTTCTTGACGATGCTGTCGACGTCGGCGGCCATGGGAATGGTCGGCGTTCTCATGCTTCCGCTCAAGACCGAATTCGGCTGGGATCTGGGCGCCATTTCGGGAGCTCTTGCGCTGCGAGTCCTACTGTATGGAATGGCGGCACCGTTTGCTGCCGCAGTCATGCTCAGATACGGAGTCCGTACTGTCGTGGGGACAGCCCTGGCGTTGATCGTGATTGGCCTAGCTTTAGCGACCAGAATTACCGCGGTATGGCAGCTCTGGTTGACATGGGGGGTGATTATCGGTCTCTCGACGGGTGCGACCGCCAACGTGCTGGGTGCGACGATCGCCACGCGCTGGTTCACCAAACGCCGCGGTCTGGTCATTGGAATGCTGGGCGCCAGCAACGCGACCGGCCAACTTCTGTTCCTTCCATTGGCTGCCTGGCTATCCGAACATGATGGCTGGCGGTATGGCATGTTGCCGGCGGGGGCGCTCTGCCTGACGTGCCTCGTGCTGGTGCTCGTGGTGGTGCGTGACTATCCGGCGTCCGTCGGTCTGCCGTCATATGGCGAGAGCGCTGTCGTTCCGGTTCCTTCGCGTTTCTCTGGCGGCAACGCGCTGAAGCTGAGCTTTGCCGCTCTGTCGGTAGCCTCAGGCAACCGAACTTTCTGGATCCTCGCAAGCACCTTCTTCGTCTGCGGACTGTCAACGAGCGGCCTCGTTCAGAATCACTTCATTCCGCTCTGCCACGATTTCGGAATCGACACGATTGCCGCATCTGGGGTACTCGCGACCATGGGAGCCTTCGATTTCGTCGGGACGATTTTTTCAGGCTGGCTGTCCGATCGTTTTGACAACCGCTGGCTCCTGTTCTGGTATTACGGCTTACGCGGCCTGAGTCTGTTGGTCCTTCCGTATACTGACTTTTCGCTCTATGGGCTCAGCATCTTTGCTGTGTTCTATGGACTCGATTGGATCGCGACGGTGCCACCAACAGTGAAGCTGACCAGTCGGTCATTTGGACGAGAGACGTCTCCGCTGGTATTCGGCTGGATTTCACTGGCGCATCAGATGGGCTCGGCCACCGCCGCATACGGGGCCGGGGTGTCGCGCGATGCCCTGCTCAGTTATCTTCCTGCGTTCTTCGCGGCAGGCATCGCCTGCGTCGTCGCCTCAATTGCGATATTGACGATACGCAAGCGGTCGGCGGAGGCGATACTCACCACCCCCGCCGAGTAGAGCGCGCTCGGGATGCCGGTCCAGGCTTCAATAGGTGTTTAACGATCCAACTGTCGGAATTGACCTTAATCTTCCAAGCATCGCGGTGTGCGTTCATGACTGCAAATGAGGTTCTCGTCTCGCCGGGCGAAGGCTCGAACGCAATTGTCACGCACGGCATCTTGTTACGGCCCGGTATTCGCGTGCGCGCCTCAAGCTCTGGCCTCGGATGGCGTGGGATCGCGGCATCCGTACAATCCGAGCTGCCTTTCTCGGGAAGTTATGATGCCGTGAGTGACCACCTTGTTGTCCTCCACGTCGGGAGACCGGCGCGTGTCGCAGGTCGGACTGCCGGGAAGCTCGTCGACAAGATGATTCCGCCTGGGCACTTCTTTTTATGGCCCGGCGGTCAAAGCCTCAATGTTGAACTGCGCGATCCGCTCGAAACGGTGCATCTCTACGTCAAACGAGATCTTGTCGACGCAATCGCCCGCGAGTTTGGATTTGGCAAGGTTGAGCTCGAACCGTCTTTGGGCGAGATCGACACTCTTATCCAGGCCCTAGTTCTTGAGGTGAGAAGGACCCTTTGCGATCCCGACAGCGACACGGCCCTGTACGCCGCATCTCTGGCCCAGGCGCTGGGTGCGCGTCTGGCGCATGCCTATTCGAACCGGACATCCGGCCGCCGTGCGCCAAGAGAAACGGTGCCCTCGCTCAACCGAGTTCAACTGGATCGCGTCGACGACTACATCGAAGCTAACCTCGGTTCGCGGATCGAACTTGAGAGTTTGGCTGCCGCGGGGGGCCTGAGTGCAGCTTGGTTCGCCCGTCGGTTTAGGACAGTGACCGGATTGCCACCGCATCAGTACGTCCTGAGGCGTCGCATCGAGCGAGCAAAGCATCTTCTGACACGGACAGACATACCGATCGCGCAAGTCGCATTCGATTGCGGTTTCGCGCATCAGGAACACCTGACACGGGTGTTCAAGCGGCTCACGGGACTGACTCCTGGCGCCTTCCGCCGAGCCGTTCGCAATTAGGGTCCGCCGTTACCGCAGCCTTGTTGCGCCTACGCGAACGTGCCGAAATTCCGTCGTGATCGTGCAGGTGGTCTCGCGGTCAGCGTTCCATCATCTCATCCCGACAACCAAACCAGTCGGTGAAAAGTGTAGTCGGAAAGCGCGGAGGAGTGAAACCATGATCGAGGAACGTGACATACTCGTTGCTATGCGCGATGGTACGCGTCTCGCGGTGGACGTCTATCGCCCAGACGCCAAGGGAAAGTATCCTGTACTCTACGCCAGTGCGCTGCATAACAAGGACCTCCAGGGCCCCGACGTTTTTGACATCTTAGCGCCGCAAGCCGCTCATGCACCGCTATGGTTCGGACCGATCGAAGCGGGCGACACGCGCCGCTTCATCGCGAACGGCTACGTCCATGTCATCGCCCAGCCTCGCGGCTCAGGTAAATCCGAAGGTCACCACGGTGAGGAAGACAGCGACCATTACGACCTGATCGATTGGATAACGAAGCAATCTTGGTCCGACGGCAATGTCGGAATGGTCGGCATCTCTGCGTTCGCGGGCGAGCAGTGGCGCGCTGCCGCTCAAGGGCATCCGGCTCTCAAGGCCATCTTCCCCTACGATGCGTGTAGCGCGTACGGCGGACTATTCGGATTCCGTGACCATCATCCGGGCGGCGTTGTCAATACGTTTCTGTACCTGCTTGATGTATTCAGCGTCGTGCACGAATCGCGTGATCTGCCGGCTGAGCTTTCTGGCGATCAAGAAGCGCTCTGGCGTAAGGCGATGGGCAACCCCGATTTCAAACAATACATCAATCTCTACAATATTCTGACCCAGAAGGGCCAGCGCACGGTCGGAATGTACGATGTTCTCACCCATCCGTGGGAGGCCGATGGAACTGTCGATAAAACTGAAGAAATCTATAAGAAGATCAAGATCCCATTCTATACGGGATCGGGAGCTTACGCCTACACGTACAAGATGCACTGGAACGGTGCGCAGAATTTCTTCCAGAACATCACGCAGCCCAACAAGAGATTGCTCTTCACTGGTCCAGCCCACCTGGAGAGACCGTTCCACCAATATCATGATGAGATCCTCCGCTGGTACGATCACTGGCTAAAGGGCAAGGACACTGGCATCCTAAATGACCCGCCGGTGCGTTACTGGTTGATGGGAGCCAATGAATGGCGTACGGGCGGCGATTGGCCGTTACCAGAAACGCAGTGGACTAAATATTATCTTTCGCACTGGGAGTCGCTGACGACCGACCCCCATCGGCCTGCCACCGAGGTCGGCGCCGCCGCGCGCGAGCCCGACGTCTTTACCCAAATGCCGTTGACCAAAACTACCAAAATTGAACGGCTTCGGTACATGACGGATCCGCTGCCGCACGATACAACCGTAGTCGGCCCCATCACGTTGACTCTTTACGCGTCAATCGATCAGGAGGACACGAACTGGATCGTGGTTCTAAAGGATGTCGGGCCCGACGTATCGGTTCGTACCGCTCGTGACGGCGAGCGCGATGTGCCCTCAACGCTGCCGGAGCGCGAGCTCACACGAGGCTGGCTCAAGGCTTCATATCGGCAACTTGACGAGAAGCGGTCCAAGCCATGGAAGCCCTTTCATAAGCTGACGCGTGATTCCATTGCCCCAATTGAGCCGGGTGAAATCGTCGAATATCAGATCCAGATTCTCTCGACCGCCAACCAATTCAAGGCCGGGCATAGGATTTGCCTTGATATCAGGTCGATGGACATCCCTAACGGCACGGGCGCGATGACCAGTGTCGAATACATTCCGTACCACGTCTGCAGCAGCAAGACCGTGACGCACAGAGTCTACCGCGATGCAGAGAGACCGTCCCATCTGTTGCTACCTATTATCCCTGCGTCAGGCGCCTCTAGTTCAGTGTAGCGCACCATATGCTGGAGTTCCGCGATCTCCTCCCGCTTTTGAACAGTGGCCGCATCGTCCTGCCGCGCAATGATCGCCTTCAAGGCCAAATCGTAGGGCTTGAGCGTCGCACCAGCGCGGTTGGCCGGGACACCATCTCGCATCCCGACCGCGGCCACGATGACGTGGCGAATGCCGTTGCCGGCGCGGCGGCGCTCTCCAAATTCGGCGGGTACGACACGAGCATGCGCTGGGTGTCGGGCGACGATGACGACAGCGGCGCCGCCTGGGAGCGCGTTCGTTTTCAAGCTTTCATCAACAGCGGGGGGCGCATCCGACTATGACGAAGTTTTGCGCGCTCTCTCACGCTGAGAGCGGGAGGCATATTGCGCCGCCAGACTCCAGTTTTTGGGAAATGCAGTTTGCCCGTCCCACGTGACGGCGATCAGCTCGGCGAGGCGTCGCTTGCGGTCGATCAGCGGCAGGTCGCGCAGGTCGCCGCCGTCATGCTCAATCAGGTCGGAGGCGAACAGCACCGCGGCGTTGGCTCCGCAACGGCACGAAATACTGGCGTATGCCGTTTATCGGATGATCCGGTCGTAGCGGACGTGAAGCGTGAGGCAGCGCCGGAACAATGTTGCGGTGGGCGGGCTAGCCCGTGTTTCTGACAGCGTCAGCCAGCATAGCGTAAAGCTCGCGCTTGCTGAATTTCTTGGGTTGTCTCCCAACTGTCTTCCGGGACACCTTCTTTGCCTCCGGGTGGGCACAGGCGGCCAACAACGCCGGCCTTCGCTTCGAGACCGACATTATCTTGGGTTTTGCTGTTGGCGGCTTGTGACCACGCTTCAGGCCCAAACGAGTTAGCCTGCCGCAGACCGCATTACGGCTACACCCGAGACGGCGCGCGATCTGCCCGGCGCTCTGTCCTACGGCCCAGAGTTTTTTGAGCAGCGCTACGTTTTTCGCATCCCAACTCATGGGAGATACTATACGCCGACTGACAGCTACAGGCTATTCTAGTCATCGTCCGGCTCGCGCACGACCGGCGGTTTGTCGGCGGTGTCGTCCTCTTCGTCGTCTTCGTCTTCATCTTCATCCGGATCTCGGGGCGGCATAGTACGATAGGCTCGGCCTCACCGGCTGGATGATGCCTCCGAAGACGCCTCCCGAACCAGCTGGTTTCCAGCCGGGAATGATTAAACGACGGCATACAAATTTGAGAGGGACTGCGAACGGAATGGTCCTGCAACTCGCTTCCGACGTGACGGCGCCCGATGGCGCTTATAAATATGAATTGGGTCCTCAAGAGTCCGGCGCCGTCGCATTTTTTGCTGTTTGTCGCCGGATCGGCCGTGGGAATTGGGGAAGAGCTTGCGGGGGAACTCATTCTTCCGGCATTCCGGCGCGACGCATGCCTTCATAGAGCCGCTCGCGCTGCGCCATATAGATCGGATGGGTCGACAGGGCATTCGCGCGCAACAGGGTAATCGTGTTGACAGCTGGATTGGTCCGCAGGTAGGCGGCATGCGCGTCATGCGCCTCCTCAATGCTGTCCTGCATGGCATAGGCGGCGGTCAAGAATAAATGCGCAGGAGAGTATCCGGGATTCAGCGCGATCGACTTGCGCAGCATCTCGACCGCTTGGTCATCATTGCCGAGTAAAAATTGAGCCCAGCCGAAGCCGAAATACCCAATGAACAGCATCGGGTCGCGTGGACTGAGGCGGATTGCGTTCGCAAAGTGCGACAAAGCCTCCTCGCCCCGGCCGACGAGGGCTTTCGTAAACCCCAGCGTGTCGTACGCAAGGTGCATATTCGGATTGAGCCGGACCGCTGCCTCCAATTCGCTAATCGCTTCGTCGAAGCGGTTCTGCATTCGACGTACAAATCCCATGGCGTAGCGGCAAGAAGCATCGTGCGGATCGAGCGCCCTGGCCCTTGACGCCAGAGCCTCGGCCCGACGCAGGTCGGCCTCGCGTGCTTCGGTCCACAGGCTGACGACGCTGATCGCGAGCCCAGTCGCTAAGCCAGTCAGCGCCGGTATGTTATCGGGGTCGAGCTCCAGCGCCTGATCGTACAGACGGTTCGCCGCGGCGATGTTTTCGCGCGACCAGCCGCGATTCCAGGCCGCGCGAGCCTGCATCTCCAGGTCGAGCGCATCGGGATTCAGTTTGCGCTTGCTGCGGCGGCTCTCTGCCTCGATAAGTTTTACCCCAAACACGCCTGCAAGCTCCATGGTGACGGCGTCCTGCAGCGCGAAGAGATCGGTGACCTCCCGATCAAAACGGTCGGCCCAGAGATGCCCGCCGGTTTCAGCGTCAATGAGCTGCGCATTCACGCGCACGCGCTGTCCCGACTTGCGGACGCTCCCTTCGAGCACATAGCGCACGCCGAGCTCGCGTCCGATCCACTTCACGTCAATCGGCTTGCCCTTGAAAGTGAAGGCGGTGTTGCACGCGATCACGAACGACTTGGGCAGCCGCGACAACTCGGTGGTCAAATCTTCTGTCAGGCCATCGACAAAATAGTCTTGATCGGCACCCCCTCCGAGATTGCCGAACGGCAGGACTACGAGCGACAGTTTCGGTACGCTGGCCGCGGTGACCGTCACATCGGGGCTTACCCGCGATCCGGCACCCCTTATCGCAAAGGCCCGCACCGGCCTCGCGATGTTCTTTAGGTTTTGCTCGCCCATGTCGACGAATTCGGCCGAGATCTTGTCCTGGACCTGATGGTATGCCGCATCGGAAATGTAGATGCCGCCCGGCTCCGCAATGCCTTCGAGCCGGGCCGCGACGTTTACCCCATCGCCTAGGATGTCATCGCCTTCGATCAGTACGTCGCCGAGGTTGATGCCGATGCGGAACCGCATTTGCCGATCCTCCGGCAGATCTGCATTCCGCTCTGCCATGCGCGTCTGAACCGCGACAGCGCACTCGACCGCGGCAACGATGGAGGGGAATTCCACCAGGACGCCATCACCGGTGGTCTTGACGATCCGCCCGCCATGGCTGGCCATGATCGGATCGACGGCGGCCCTGTGCTCCCGGAGAGCGCACGCAGTGCCTATCTCATCAACGCCCATCAGCCGGCTGTAGCCAGCGATATCGGCGGCCAGGATGGCGGTAAGTCGGCGTTCGATACGGCTCTGCCCCGGTGTACCCATGGCTCGTCCTCTGGGCGCTATTCTACACCGAGTTGGGGGAGTTGCACGGCTAACGGGCTGGCGCCCTGCCGGATGGCCAAAAGCGACGCGTGATCGTTCGCCGACGACGCGACGGACCGCGCGGCGATGCCTTCCCGGTTGATCATGGACGGCTCTTGTGCAGGTTTTTGGACGCCGGGATGCCGACACTATCCACGCGGTGTTGCGGCCGTCGTCAAAAAAGCGCCAAGGCACGCGGAGTCGGCATGGACGGCGGGGTAACCGTCGAGACCGACATGACAGATATCGGCACCGGCGTCTATACCATCATCGCGCAGACCGCCGCCGAAATGATGGCCGCTCGATCGGGTGACAAATTCGCCTTGTCGACTCGACTTTTCCAGTTTCCGCAGGCTCCGGTGGTCAGTGGCAACTTGACCGCCAGCGTCGTCAAGTTTGCACGAGATGATCGCGCAGAAGCTCCTGCCGGCGTCATGGCCCGCGTCGTCCCGACAGCCGACAGCAGGCGCGAGGACTGGGATCGCGTGATCGGGATCAACTTGCGTGGCGTGTGGAGCTGCATGAAGCACGAACTACGGCAGATGGCGCAGCAGGGCAGCGGCGCGATCGTCAACAATGCCTCCGTCGGCGCCCGGACCGGCAATCCCGGCATCGGCTCCTATTTTGCTTCTAAACACGGCGTCGTCGGTCTGACGCGGACGGCTGCTCTTG
>Ga0207693_10004427_pt1 | contig 11879 bp, 13 predicted proteins | sample LARL81metaG_FD_184347 | JGI IMG/M metagenome (GOLD analysis project Ga0207693, IMG submission 184347) | Corn, switchgrass and miscanthus rhizosphere microbial communities from Kellogg Biological Station, Michigan, USA - LAR L8-1 metaG... | ecosystem: Host-associated > Plants > Roots >...
TCAAGGACCCGCGTGGCCACGCCGATTTCTACGCCGCATTGTCGCGCCATGATGCCAAGGGTTCCGCCAACACCATGCGCGGCTTCCAGGGCGGCCGGCCGTCGATCTACACCATGACGGATGAGATCAGGAAGGCGGCGACCCCGGCCCTGATCATATGCGGCGACGAGGACGACAATTGTGTCGAGCCGAGCCTGTTCCTGAAGAAGCATCTGCCGGCGGCGGGACTGACCTTCTTCCCGAAGTCGGGGCATGTGCTCAATCTGGAAGAGCCGGCACTGTTCAACGAGATGGTGGAGCGCTTCATCGCGCTGGTCGAAGCCGGCCGCTGGCTGCCGCGCGATCCGAGGTCGATGGTGGCGGGCTGACAGGGTTCCGTCATTCCGGGGCGATGCGCGCGCATCGAACCCGGAATCTCGAAATTGGGAAACGCGCAAGACAACATCGAGATTCCGGGTTCGCGTCTCTGACGCGCCCCGGAATGACGGCTGGCCCTGCTTACTTCTTCCCCGCCCGGCTCAGCAGGAACACGCCCTGCTCGCCGAACATGTTCCAGAACCACCACGGCATATTCACCCGTAGCGGGCGGCCGTAGGAATCGAGCGCGATTGCACGCTCCATCTTGACGTGGATCTCGTCGCAGAGCTGCACGAAATCCTTGATGGTGCAGAAATGGATGTTCGGCGTGTCATACCATGTCGCCGGGAGGTTGTCCGTGCGCGGCATGTGGCCACCGACCAGAAGCTGCAGCCGCATCCGCCAGAAGCCAAAATTCGGAAAAGTCACGAGCGCGCGGCGGCCGATCCGCAACAGGTTTTCCAGCACGACCTTCGGCTGACGCGTTGCCTGCAGCGTCTGCGACAGGATCACATAGTCGAAGGCATCATCCGGATAGTTGACGAGGTCGGTATCGGCGTCGCCCTGCACCACCGCGAGCCCCTTGGCGACACAGCGGTTGACGCCCTCGCGCGACAGCTCGATGCCGCGGCCATCGATGCCGCGGTTCTCCAGAAGCTGCAGGAGATCGCCGTCGCCGCAGCCGACATCGAGCACTTTCGAGCCGCGCTCGACCATCTCGGCGATCAGGAGATGATCGCCGCGATAGGCGAGCGGTTGACCTGTGACGTCGCCCAACGGCAGGGCCTGCTGCTGCATCGACATGTCAGTCACCCGCCTTCAGTCCGCGCGTCTTGCCGGCCGATTGCAGGAAGGCGCGGGCGATGTCGTAGAATTCCGGGACGTCGAGCAGGAACGCGTCATGACCGCGATCGGTTTCGATCTCGGCGAACGACACCCGCGCGTTCGATGCATTCAGCGCGTGCACCAGCGCGCGCGATTCCGAGGTCGGAAACAGCCAGTCGCTGGTGAAGGACACCACGCAGAAGCGGGTCTGGATGCCGCGAAACGCCCGCGCCAGCACGCCGTGGTGATCGGCCGCGATATCGAAATAATCCATCGCGCGGGTCAGATAGAGATAGCTGTTGGCGTCGAAGCGTTCGACAAAGGACGAGCCCTGATAGCGCAGATAGCTTTCGACCTGAAAGTCCGCATCGAACGAAAATGTCGGCAGCTCGCGGTCCTGCATGCGCCGGCCGAACTTGCGATGCAGCGCCGCGTCCGAGAGATAGGTGATGTGCGCGGCCATCCGCGCCACTGCGAGCCCGCGATGCGGCCGCGTGCCCTGGTCGGCGTAGCCCCCATTATGCCACTCGGGATCGGCCATCACGGCCTGGCGGCCGAGTTCGTGAAAGGCGATGTTCTGCGCCGAGTGACGGGTGCTGCAGGCGATCGCGAGCGCGGAGAATACGCGGTTCGGATAGGCTGCGGTCCATTGCAGCGCCTGCATTCCGCCCATCGAGCCGCCGACCACGCAGAACAGCGTGTTGATGCCGAGACGGTCGAGCAGCATGGCCTGCGCCCGCACCATGTCGGGAATGGTGACAACGGGGAACTCCAATCCCCATACCTTGCCGGTCACAGGGTTGGTCGAAGCCGGCCCGGTCGAGCCCATGCAGCCGCCGATCACATTGGGGCAGATGATGAAGTATTGGTTGCTGTCGAGCGGCCGGCCCGGGCCGACCATGTTCTCCCACCAGCCCGGCTTGCCGGTGAGCGGGTGAACATTGGCAACGTGCTGGTCCAGCGTCAGCGCGTGACAGATCAGGACGGCATTGGAGCGATCGGCATTGAGCTCGCCATAGGTCTGATAGGCAATCTGGAACGGCGCGAGATCGACGCCGCAATCGAGCTTCAGCGGTTGGTCGGCGCCGAACAGCGCGATCAGCGAATTCGGATGATCCGCCTCGTGCGAACGCTCGTCGGCTTGCGCCGTCGAACTCGGTATCGATTGCACGTTCATCATGTTGCCTGGACCGCCGCTTCCGCGGCGGCTCCCGTAACAGAACAGACATCAGGCCATAAAAAAACCCGGCCTGAAATAAGGTTCGGCCGGGATCACATCTGTCCCCGGCCTGTTTAGCGAGTTGTTTAACGTGGCTGCAAGCCGGCCGGCTCAAATGACCACGGGAACAGACCAAAAACTAGTCACTCGCCGGCCTTTCGTCAAGCCGAACGGGCGGTTAACCGGAGATGACGCCCGCCTCTGCGCATCGCACAGTCCTGTGACCGCGGCAGCTCGAACTTGGCTGTTGCACGGCCGCGCACCATGGGACAGAACGGGCCGTCATGCTTCGAGGCATCCAGACGGATGGCGCCTCGCATTCGCCGGATATTCCAATGTCGCAATCGCCCCCTGCCCCGCCGTCGCTCGCCGAACTGCGCAAGGAAATCGACACGATCGATGAAGGGATGCATCGCCTGTTGATGCAGCGCGGCGACATCATCGATCGCCTGATCCGGGTCAAGCAGACCCAGGAGGTCGGCTCGGCGTTCCGGCCCGCGCGCGAGGCCGACATGATGCGGCGCCTGGTCGAGCGCCATCGCGGCATCCTGCCGCTCGACACGGTGGAAAGCATCTGGCGTGTCATCATCTCGACTTTCACCTATGTGCAGGCGCCGTTCTCGGTGCATGCCGATGTTTCCATCGGTGAATCCGCGATGCGGGATTCCGCGCGGTTTCACTTTGGCTTCACCGTCCCCTACGTTTCGCATTTCAACGCCTCCGCCGCGGTCGAAGCGGTCGCCAAATCCAAGGGCGACCTGGCGCTGGTCTCGGCCACGTCGAGCCGCACGCCATGGTGGCTTGCGCTTGAAGCCAAGGGCACGCCCAAGATCATCGCGCGCCTCCCTTTCGTCGAGCGCGCCGATCACCCGGCGGCGCTGCCGGTCTTCGTGGTGTCGCGCGTCGCCGACAGCGCCATGGTGACCGAAGTGGAGACCTGGAGCGTGCGGGTCTCGGGATGGAACGCTGAGATCGCGCGGGCGCTGTCGCCGCTCGCCGACGTCGTCGCCGTCCCGGATACCGCCTTCGATGGAGCAGCGCTGCTGATGTCGATCCCCGGCGCCAAGGTGCTGGACAAGGGGTTGGACAAGATCACGCAGGCCCTGGTTGCGGCCGGTGCCTCGGTGCGCTCTTCGGCTCTCGTCGGCAGCCACGCAACGCGCTATACGGTGCCGGCTAACGGGACGAAATCATAGTCGTCCCGGCAATCCGGAGTACCAGATGTCCCGCCCCGTGCCGAATCCCGGCATCCTCGATATTGCGCCCTACACGCCCGGCAAGAGCCCCAAGCCGGAGCCCGGTCGCAAGGTGTTCAAGCTGTCGGCCAACGAGACGCCGTTCGGGCCGTCGCCGAAGGCGCTGGCGGCCTACAGGGAGGCCGCGGAGCATCTGGAGGACTATCCGGAAGGCACATCGAAAGTGCTGCGCGAAGCGATCGGCCGTGCCTTCGGTCTCGACCCCGACCGCATCATCTGCGGCGCAGGTTCGGACGAGATCCTGAACCTTCTGGCCCACACCTATCTTTGCCATGGCGACGAGGCGATCTCGACCACCCATGGCTTCCTGGTCTATCCGATCGCGACAATGGGATGCGGCGCCAAGAACGTGGTGGTGGCGGAACGCAATTTCACCGCCGATGTCGATGCGATCCTGAAGGCCGTGAGCCCGCGCACCAAGCTGGTCTGGCTGGCCAATCCGAACAACCCGACCGGCACCTATCTGCCGTTCGACGAGATCAAGCGGTTGCGCGCCGGCCTGCCCCCTCACGTGCTGCTGGTGCTGGACGCAGCCTATTCCGACTACGTCTCGCGCAACGACTATGAGATGGGCATCGAGCTGGTGGCGACCACGGAAAACACCGTGATGACTCACACCTTCTCGAAGATCCACGGGCTTGCCGCGCTTCGGATCGGCTGGATGTTCGGGCCGGCTCACATCGTGGACGCGGTGAACCGCATCCGCGGCCCCTTCAACGTCTCGAACCCGGCGATGCGCGCCGCGGTCGCCGCGATCGAGGACACCGCGCATGTCGGCATGTCGCGGACACACACCGAGACGTGGCGCAACTGGCTGACCGAGGAGATCGGAAAGCTGGGGCTGAAGGTGACGCCGAGTGTCGCGAATTTCGTGCTGATTCATTTCCCGGCCGAGAAGGGCAGGTCCGCGGCGGAAGCCGACGCCTTCCTGACCGGGCGCGGGCTCGTGCTGCGGGCACTGAGCAATTACAAGCTCCCCGACGCGCTGCGCATGACCGTCGGCACCGAAGAAGCCAATCGGCTCGTGGTCGAAGGCTTGCGCGACTTCATGGCCGCCAAGGTCGCCGCGACGTGAGCGGCACACCGCACTTCAAGCGCATCGCGCTGATCGGCTTCGGCCTGATCGGCGGCTCGATCGCGCGCGCCGCGCGCGCGCAGGGCCTTGTCGACGAGATCGTCACCACCGCGCGCTCGGAGAAGACCCGCGCGCGGGTGGTCGAGCTTGGCGTGGCCGATAGCGTGGTTGCGACCAATGCAGAAGCCGTGAAAGATGCGGACCTTGTCATCCTCTGCATCCCGGTCGGCGCCTGCGGCGCAGTCGCGCAGGAGATCGCCGCGCATCTGAAGCCGGGCGCGATCATCTCCGATGTCGGTTCGGTCAAGAACGCCGTGGTTCGCGACATGGCGCCGCATCTGCCGGCCAACGTTCACTTCGTGCCGGCCCATCCGGTGGCCGGCACCGAGCATTCCGGTCCGGATTCTGGCTTCGCCGAGCTGTTCATCAACCGATGGTGCATCCTGACGCCGCCGGAAGGGACAGATCAAAACGCGGTCGAGAAGCTGCGCGCGTTCTGGGCAGCGCTCGGCGCCAAGGTCGAGATCATGACGCCTGAGCACCACGACCTCGTGCTCGCGATCACGAGCCACCTGCCGCATCTGATCGCCTACACGATCGTCGGCACGGCCGACGAACTCGCGCAGGTGACATCGTCCGAGGTGATCAAGTTCTCCGCCGGCGGCTTCCGCGATTTCACCCGCATCGCAGCTTCCGACCCCACCATGTGGCGCGACGTCTTTCTCGCCAACAAGGAGGCGGTGTTGGAAATGCTCGGCACCTTCAACGAGGATCTGTCCAAATTGACGCGGGCGATCCGGCGCGGCGACGGCGAGGCCCTGTTTGATCACTTCACCCGCACCCGTGCCATCCGCCGCGGCATTGTCGAGACCGGCCAGGACTCCGCCGCGCCCGATTTCGGCCGGCCGCACGCGCATCTGACGAAGCAATCGGACTGACTGGTCGGCCGAAACAGGCTCGGCCGTGGAGGCTGAGCACGTTCGACTGGAGGCAACAGATGCCGTCGGATCAGTACGGCTTGCTCGCCGGCATGCGGTGAGCGCGATGAGTTTTCACTGACAACTGTATACCCTTGGCGTCGGTGCCGCGCATCTGGCCCATCGCATTTTGCGGCATCGAGTAGCCGAGCCCCAGGTCGGCGTTCGGATAGAAGAACGCGTAATTGCCGGGCTCCGAAATCACCTCCGCGAATGCCGGCGCCGCGATCGCCGCCGACAGGATCACCGCCGCGCCAAGCATCTTGAGCTTCATCATGGACCTTCTCCTTGCCATCGGCTCGCAACCATATGCGCGCCGTGTAAGGACATGACTGGCGGCTGGGGCTTCCATTCCCGCCGCGCGAGCCGATGCCGATCACGCCTGGGCGATCCGCATTTGACCCATGCGCGATCCCTAATCGTGTCCACGCGAAGGTGAGGCAGAATCCGGAAATTTCAGAACAGCGGCGGAATTTGCGCGACTTTCAAAGGTCCGAGAAACACCGCGCCGTCGACGAAGCGCAGCGGAAAGGAGCGCGCCTTCCGCCCCTCCAGGTCCGCTTCCTTGCCGAGCGCGTTGATGCCTGCGGCGACGCCGACACCGGCGTTCTTCTTCACGACCTTGCCGAGGCCGGGAATCGCGCGGTCCAGCGCACCCATCAGATTGTTGATGTCCTGCGTCTTGACGCCCGGCGCGACGCGGTCGAGCGTCGCCTGCGGCACGCCGTCCTCCAGCATCTTGTCGATACCGAGCGCGGAGATGACTTTCTCGATGCCGGCAACCGTCATCTGCAGCTCGCCTTCAATGCCGCCGTTCGGGCTGAGGCCGAGTGTGCCCGTGGCCAGGCCTACGAGATCGCCCTGCTGAATCCGTGACTGCACGATCTCGACGTGGCCGCCGGCGGCCTGCAACTCGCGGAAACGCTCCGGCCATGGCTTCGGCGAGAAATCCTTCAATCCGCTGAGCACGGCCCGGATGTCGGCATCGAACGGCTCGGCAAGCAGGGGATGCAGGGCGGAGATGCTGCCCTTGTTGATTCGCAGCACGCTTTCGATCACCGGCCGATCAGGCGTCGATCCTTCGACAAGGCGGCCATGCAGCTCGACATGGCTTGCCGTCGCAAGCCGCCCGCGCGTCGTTCCATCGACATGATCGATCGTGGGATCATCAAACACGATCGAGGCACGCTGCGGCACCGCCGGCAAGCCGACGATGCTGCTCTGACCCAAGCGCCAGTTCACGACGAAGCTCTGCGTGCCTGAATCGGAAATCGTCGCAGGCGCAGTGAACTCGGCGATCAAGAGTTTCGGGTCGTAGACCTGCGCGACAACGAGGATCTCGCCGAGCTTCGCCGTCACCGGAATTCGCGTCGCCGCCTGCTGCGCCGTCTGCGAAACCAGCGATACGCTCGCTCCATCGCAACGGACCTCGAGGCGGAACGGGAAGCCCGCCACGGAACGCTTGGCGCAGTCATAGACCCGGCCCGACTTCGCCTCGCGAGCACGCCAGGCATCAGCCTGCACGTCGACCTGCGAGGCCGCAAAGAACCAGAAGCCACTCCAGGCGATCGCCGCGATCAGCAGCAAAACAGGAGCAATGAAAAGGCGCCAGAGTGGGCGCCGGCGCGGCGCAGCAATATTGGACATTGGCGACCCCTGAGCGGCAATTTTGGCAATAAAGCGGTCGCAATCGCCGCAATCAAGTTAACGCATTTTCATACGGAATCTGCTAGCACCCAACGCGGGATGTCGGCAATTACCTTATCCGAGACGGAATTCTCCAAAGACGACCTCTGGGTGTTCGGCTATGGCTCGCTGATCTGGCGGCCGGGCTTCGAATATATCGAGCGGGTCCCGGCCCGGCTGATCGGCGAACACCGCGCGCTCTGCGTCTATTCTTTCGTGCACCGTGGCACACCGGAAAAGCCTGGCCTGGTGCTCGGGCTCGACCGCGGCGGCGCTTGCCGCGGCGTCGCGTTCCGCGTCGCCGAGAGGAACCGCGCCGATACGGTCGCCAATTTGCGCGCGCGAGAGCAGGTCACCTCGGTCTATCGCGAAGTGATGCGATCGGTGTGGCTGGAGAACGACGCGCGGCAGCGCGTCAGCGCGCTGGTCTACGTCGTCGATCGCGGCCATGTGCAATACGCCGGACGCCTGTCCCTGGCCGAGCAGCTTCGCCACGTGCTGCAGGGCCATGGACAGTCCGGCGTCAACCGCGACTATGTGCTTGCGACCGTAAAGGCGATCGAAGCGGAAGGATTTCGCGACACGCAATTGCACCGGCTCGCGTCGATGCTGCATGACGCGCATCCGCTTCGCACGGTGCCGGAAGGTTGAGCTATTTCTCCGCCGACGGCGGGACGCGGCCGAACAGTCGCGCCTGTTCGGCTTGCGCATCAGCCACGATGCGGTTCGTCGCGTCCTCAATCGCGTTGCGCATGCGGGTCAGAAATTCGTCGCGCGGCAGCCCCGGCGGCAACGGATCGAGAAACTCGACGACAAGTGTGCCCGGATAGCGCAGGAACGTCCGGCGCGGCCAGAACAGTCCGGAATTCAGCGCGACCGGCAGGCACGGCACGCCGCAATCGGTATAGATCAAGCCCACTCCCGATTTATATTGTGGCGGCGCACCGACCGGCCTGCGCGTGCCCTCCGGAAAAATGACGAACTGCCGGCCGCGCAGGACCTCCTCGCGGGCACGCCGCGCCATCGCGATCAGCGCGCGGCCGCCGGCTCTCCTGTCGATCGCGATCATGTTGGTCTTGATCAGGAACAGGCCGAAGATCGGAATGAATCTCAGCTCGCGCTTGAGCGCGAAGAACGGCGCCTCGAAGAAACGCAGCAGCGAAATGGTCTCCCACATCGACTGATGCTTGGAGGCGACGAGCAACGGCCCCTTTGGAATCTTCTCGACGCCGCGAAACTCCACCCTGATGTTGCAGACGACGCGCATCAGAAGGATGTTGCTCCGCGCCCACCAGTCCGCGACCCGCAGCATCGCGGCACGCGGCATCAGGAAGGTCGGGAGCGCGATCACCACCCACAACAGGAAATTCAGATAGAAAAGGACGTTGAAGACCAGCGAACGCAGGAAAATGGAGGCCATCGAAATCCTTGACTAGTTGGCTTGCGCGGTCGCCGGCCGATGCGGCGGCGAAATGGCGGCGGGCTGATCAGGTCCCTCGATGGTCAGGTCGATGCCGAGCGCTTCGAGACGGACCCGCACCACCGCGGCGACGTATTTGACATATTCATACAGCAGCAGCCGCAGCGTTCCGCTGCTCGTCCACCAGGGTTCCTCGCGCCATTTGTCGCCGACCACCGCGAACGGAATGAGCGAGACCTTTGGCATGGCATGCGACAATTCGACGATCGCGCGCGGCATATGATAGTTCGACGTCACCACGATCAACGATTTGAAGCCGCGTTCATGCGCCCAGCGCCGTGTTTGCGCAGCATTGCTGCGGGTGTTGATGGCGGAATAGTCGAGATCGACGCAACAGTTGAAGAACGACTGGCTCTCCGGCACCGAACGGGAGATCTCGCTGGCGCCGCTGGTCGGATGCACCCCGGAGATCAACAGCCGCTTGCCGTAACCTGCGGCAAGCAATTCCATCGCGTCCGAGACGCGCGACGAGCCGCCCGTCAACACAACGATGCCGTCGGCCCGGCCTTCCGGCTTCGTCTCGGCACCGCGAACCTGGGACAGGAACGCGACAAAGCCGCCCGCCGCCACGACGAATATGATCGCCATGACGGCAATGAGTGCCGCGTAGATGCGCCTCGCCGTCGCATAGAGCGGCGCATTCGGCGATGTATCGTCGGAGTGCGAAGTCATGCGATGGCTGTCGGTGGCAGGCGGCCTTCTTCCCGAAGCGATTTTAGAAGGTTTTCGGGCGAAGTGGAAACCATCCGCCTCACGGTTTCACTCGATGTCGTCAAGGGTCGCAAACAGCGTCCGGCGCGAGGCCCAGGCCGTGATCGCCGCGATCATCACCGCCTGCACTGCGAGCACCAGATAGCCCGAGGGGCGCAACGAAAACGTGCCCAATAGCGCGGCAAACTGGTCGCCGACGGGCGTGCCGGAGAACCAGCCGGCTATCGATTCGGAGAAGCCGAAACCAAGCATGGCAACGCCGCCGCCGATCACGCCACCCTCAAGGCCAAGCAGAAGGAAATGCTTGAAAAACCGGTCGGCGATGAAGCGGTCGCCGGCGCCGACGAAATGCAGGACTTCGACGATCGGGCGATTGGCGGCCATCGCGCCGCGGGTCGCGAACGAGACCGAGATGATGGTGGCGGCGATCACCAGGATGAGAATGCCGACGCCGGCCAGCAGGGTCGCGCCCGACATCGACCGCATCCGCTCGATCCAGGCGCGGTGATCGTCGACCGAGGCGTTCGGCGCCACCTGCGCGACCCGCTTGCGCAGCTCCGGCAGATTGAGCGCCGTGCCGGGCTGAACCCGCGCAATGATCACGCGCGGCACCGGCAGGTCGTCGAAGGACAGCCCGCTGCCGAGCCACGGCTCCAGAAGCTTGGAGGATTCCTCCTTGGTGAAGGCCTTGACGTCGACGACGCCGGACTGCGCGCGCATCGCAGCCGACGCGGCGGAGGCATCGGTTTCGAGATCGCGTCCGGCCTGCGGGCGTATCTGGATGGTGATCTCGCTTGCGACCTCCGACTGCCATTCGGCCGCCGATGAGCTGACCAGCAGCACCATGCCGGTCGTGATCGACGCGAGGAAAGTCATGATGGCCACGACGGCGACCAGCGCGCGTCCGGCGATCGAGGCGCGCGGCACGATCGGCGACAGATTCCGCGCGCGCGCCGGAAGCAGGCGTTCGCTCGCCAGATCCACCAACGGAGTATGTTCGTCGACCCTACTCATAGATATGCAAGCGTCCCTGATGCAGCACCAGGCGCCGCGCGTCATACTGATCCATCAGCGTGACGTCGTGAGTCGCGATGATGACCGCGGTGCCGGACTTATTCAACTCGATGAAGAGCCGCAGCAACCGCCGCCCGAGCGTCGGATCGACATTGCCGGTCGGCTCGTCCGCCAGCAGCAGTTGCGGCCGCGAGATTACCGCACGCGCGATCGCGGCGCGCTGTTTTTCGCCACCCGACAGGATCGGCGGCAGCGAATCCATCCGCTCGCCCAGCCCGACCCATTTGAGCAGATCGATGACCTCCTTGCGGTAGCTTGCCTCCTCGCGCCCCATGACGCGAAACGGCAGCGCCACATTCTCGTAGGTGGTCATGTGGTCGAGAAGGCGGAAATCCTGCAGCACGATCCCGATCCGCTTGCGCAGATTGGCGATATCGTCCTTGCCGAGCAGCGAGATGTCATTGCCGAACAGGTTGACCAGGCCGCGGGTCGGCCGCAGCGACAGGAACAGCAATCGCAGGAGCGACGTCTTGCCAGCACCGGACGGCCCGGTGAGGAACTGGAAGGAATGAGCAGGAATCAGGAAGTTGAGGTCGCGGAGAATTTCCGGCCCCAATCCGTATCGCAGTCCGACATTTTCGAACCGAACCAAGCTCAGCTCCGTTCGACGGTGAGTCCGGCCGGGAACCCGAACCCGAAGCCTCGCGGCTTGTTATAACCCGCTTTTGCTTCAGTTATGGTTTCCGGTTCGTTAACGGTCGCCTTGTAACATCCCATCGAGGCCCTGGTGGAGATTAGGCACCGTGCATATCGTTTGCCCCCATTGTACAACCGCTTACGCCATCGATGTGGCCACACTGGGCGCGGCCGGCCGCACTGTGCGCTGTTCCCGCTGCAAGGAAGTCTGGCTGGCGCGGCCGGAAGACGCGATGCCAATGCCGGCAATGGCGGCTGGCGATTATGGACACGGAAATACCGATCCCGCCGCCGAATGGGACCAACTATCGCGCGAAGATTCCAACGACTACACGCCCATCGTTGAAAGTCCATCGATCGCCGGCGACTGGCAGGACGGCTCCTCATCTCGATACGTCGACTGGGACGCCCCGGAGGACGAAGGCCGCCCCGCGCGCGCGGGATGGTTGCGCAATCTCGCGAAACGGCCGGCACGGTCCCCGGCACCCGGCAAGAGCGTCGCCATGCTGCCGATCGCCTGCACCGCCATGGCCGCGTTCGCCATGGCGCTGATCGTCTGGCGCGCGGATATCGTCAGGTTGCT
>Ga0207693_10004428_pt1 | contig 11878 bp, 12 predicted proteins | sample LARL81metaG_FD_184347 | JGI IMG/M metagenome (GOLD analysis project Ga0207693, IMG submission 184347) | Corn, switchgrass and miscanthus rhizosphere microbial communities from Kellogg Biological Station, Michigan, USA - LAR L8-1 metaG... | ecosystem: Host-associated > Plants > Roots >...
GTCGACCTCGTCGATTCGACGTCGCTGGTCGCCGGTGCCGACCCCGAGGTCGCGCGCCGGCGGGTGACGCAGTTCTTCGAGCGTGTCTCTCATTGTGTGATCACGCACGGCGGCATCGTCGAGAAGTTCGCTGGTGATGCGGTGCTGGCAGCTTTCGGGGTGCCGCAGGCGCACGAGGACGACGCCGAGCGCGCGATCCGCGCTGGGCTTGCGACGCTCGATTCCGTCCGGGAGCTGGGTCTCGAGGCGCGCGCGGGCGTCGAGTCAGGCGAGGTCGTCGTCGACGAGAGCGACTCGACCTTCGCGACCGGCGAGGCCGTGACCCTCGCGGCCCGCCTCCAGCAGGCCGCGGGCGCAGGCGAGGTGCTGATCGGCCCGCATGCCTACCGCTTGACCAGCGGGCGCGTGCAGGTCGAGGACGTCGGCCCGCTCGACGTCAAGGGATTCGGCGAACGGATCTGGACCTGGCGCGCCGAGGCGATCCTCGACGAAGCGCCGATCCGCCCGGGCATCGCAGCGCCGCTCGTCGGCCGCGAGGCCGAGCTCGAGCTGCTTCAGAACACCTACGAGCGCGCCGTCCGCAACCGCCGCGCCCACCTTTTCACGATCTACGGCGACCCGGGAGTCGGCAAGAGCCGGCTCGCGCGCGAGTTCCTCGAGGGGCTGGAGGGCGCGACTGTGCTCGGCGGCCGCTCGCTGCCGTACGGCGAGAGCGTCACCTACTGGCCGCTCGCCGAGATGGTCAAGTCAGCCGCCGGGATCACCGACGACGATCCGCTCGAGGTGGCGGTCGAGAAGCTTCGCGACTCGTGCGAGAACGAGGCGATCGCCGATTTACTCGGGCTCGCCTCCGGCGTGCTCGAGGCGGTCAAGGGAGAGCGGAGCCAGCAAGAAATCGCCTGGGCTGCCCGAGAGTGGGTCGAGCGAGTGGCTCAGGACCAGCCGCTCGTGCTCGCCTTCGAGGACATCCACTGGGCCGAGGAGGCGCTGCTGGACCTGATCGAGCACCTGGCCGAGTGGGTGCGTGACGCGCCGCTCTTGATCATCGGGCTCGCGCGCGCCGAGCTGCTCGACGTTCGTCCGGGGTGGGGAGGCGGTCGGTTGCGGGCCACCGCGATCGAGCTCGAGCCTTTGGGCCGCGAAGAGAGCGAGATGCTCGTCGACGCGCTCGGAGCGAACGGAACGATCGAGGGCGACGCCCGAGAAGCGCTGCTGGAGAAAACAGAGGGCAACCCGCTCTTCCTCGAAGAGACCGTGCGTATGCTCGCCGAATGCGAGGGCCGGCCGCTGTCGGAGTTCGCCGAGCGGATCCCCGACACGCTCCAGGCGTTGATCGCGGCGCGTATCGACCGGCTTCCGACTGAAGAGAAGGCTGTCCTTCAACGCGCCTCGGTGATCGGCCGGATCTTCTGGGGCGGCGCGATCAAGGAGTTGGCGGCGGAGGTCGACGAGCTCGAGCACGTCCTGGAGTCCCTGCTGCTGCGCGACTTCCTCGTCCCCGAGGTTCGCTCGAGTATCTCGGGCGAGACGGCTTACCGTTTCAAGCACGTTCTCATCCGCGAGGTGGCGTACTCGGGTCTCTCCAAGTCGGCACGGGCCGATCTTCACGCGCGCTTCGCACGGTGGCTGCGCGAGCGGGCCGGCGAGGAGCTACTCGAGATCCGGGCCTATCACCTCGACCAGGCTGCGGCGCTGACCGCCGAGCTCGACGGCCGGGTGCCGCCCGAGCTCGCGCACGAGGCGGCGGAAGCACTCGAGACGGCGGGACGCCGGTCGCTCGCTCGAGAAGCGAATCGATCCGCGCGGAAGCAGCTTTTGCGTGCGCTCGAGCTGGAGCCGACGCTGGAGCGCCGCTACCAGGCGGCTCGCGCGGCCTGGCGGCTCGGCGACATGCCGGTCGTCTCTGAGGAAATGGAACGCGTTCGCGCAGAGGCCGCCCAGCAGGGGGATCATTGGTGCGAGTCCCGGTCCTTGGCCGCCCTCTCGGAGGTCGCGCTCAACCGTGGAGCCGACGTCAGCGAGGCCGACCGTCTGGCGCGGCTGGCTCTCGAGGTCGCGGATGCCGACGACCGCGAGCCGCGGTTTGACGCTCTCCACGTCCTCTACACCGGCGCCTGGTGGCGCGGGCGGCTGTCCGACGCCGACCGCTACGCCCGTGAGCAGCTCGAGCTCGCGCAGGAAGCCGGTCGGGCGGACCTCGAAAGCAGGGCCGCAGTCGATCTCGCGCGCACGCATTCGGCCAGGGGGGAATACGACCTGGCCGACCCGCTCTTCGCCCGGGCGCTGGAGCTGGCGGAGGAGAGCGGCTCGATCGTCGTGCGGGCCAATGTGCTCTCTGTTTCCGGCATCAACTCGAGCTACCGCGGCGAATACGACGAAGCCCAGCTACAGCTCGAAGAAGCGCGCGCGCTGTTCGAAGAGGCTGGGGTTGCCTCGTCGCTCGGGCTCGTCTTGTACCGGCTCGCGGTTGTCGCTTGGAACCAGCAGGATCTCGACCGCGCTGAACGCTTGAGCCGCGAATCGATCCGAACGCTTGCACCCCTCGAGGACCGGGGAACCCTGTGCGAGGCGCAACGGCGGCTGGCAGAAGTCCTGCTGGCACAGGGCAAGCTCGACGAGGCCGAGCGCTATGCCGAGGCGGCGCTCGGCACGGTGGGCCTGCAGGACATGAGCTCGCAGGCCTCGACCCGGACCACGCTCGCGCGGGTACGGACCGCGCAAGGGCGTTTCGACGATGCCGAGCGCCTTCTTCGCGAGGCAGTCGAGATCACGGACCAGACCGAGTACCGCGCGTTCGGCTCGGACTCCCTGGAGGACCTCGTTCAGCTGCTCCGCGACCGTGACCGAGACGACGAGGCCGAGGTCTTCGAGCGACGCCTCGAGGACGCGAGGCCCGCTTCCAGCGCAGCACGAATCGCCTGATGTGACTCCTCGTCCGGCGACTCGCTGATCACCGTCGCCGGACGCTTGAAGCGCGCGAGCGCTTCTCCAAGGGGCTCCGCGCGGAGCGTTCCTTCGCCGTAGGACAGGTGCTTCGTCTCGTTGCGATTCGCGTAGGCGATGTCGGAAAAATGAATGTGGAACGGAGCGCCTTTGGCGAGGACGTCATCGGCCGCTTCCAGGATCTCGGCGAAGGCCTCGGTCTCGGTGAATCCTCCGTCGGTGACGGCGTGCAGGTGGGCGAAGTCGATGACGGGTCGGACCCAGCCCGTGCGCGTGGCGATCTCGAAAACGTCCTCCGCGGTGCCGAGCTCGCGGACGCGGCCCATCACCTCGACACCGAAGGGCACGGCCCGGTCCTTGGCCTCGAGCCGCTCGCGCAACTCGCCAAGCTGCTCGACGACGGAGTCGATCGCATCCTGCCGCTCCCGGCCCAGTAGGAAGCCGGGGTGGAAGACGACGAGCTCGGCGCTTGCCGTCTTCGCGATCCCGGCGGAGTGGTCGAGCATGCCGACCGCCATTCGCTGCTTCTTGTCGCGCTCGACGTGACCCATGAACCCCGCGATCGGTGCGTGGACGGAGAGCACGACCCCCGCCTCGCGGGCCAGGTCACCGAAGCGCTCGGCCCAGGGATAGTCCATCCAGAATTTGCCCTCGAAGTCGATCTCGCAGGCGGTGTAGCCCCGTTCCTGCAGCAATTCGATTGCCCGCTCAGGACTGTCTCGAGACGGAACTCGAGCGGGTCCGAATCTGAGCGCGCTCATGGAAAGGCAGCGTATCGCCGGCGGAGCCGGGCTTGGCCGGGCGGGAGCCGCGGCAACGTCAGCATTGTCTCGGCAAGAAGAAGGAGGCTCATGGGAAATTTCGCCCATGTCCGTCCGATCTTGTTTCTACGCTCTTTGCATGCCAAAACGTCCGAGCCGCATCGACCTGCTGGAACTGGATATCGACCTTCGCCTCGCCGATCTCTGGCGGGAAGCCGGTGAGATCGACGAATGGAACATCGAGGTCGTTGCGGCGTTCATGCGCGCCGCCTACGGAAAAGGCTATTGCGACGCGTTGACCGAGGATTCGCCCGGGAGCCTCTGCGAGGAGCACGGTTACCGGGTGCCAGCGCGGCGGGCCACGGCGACGCCTGAAGCCTGAGCGCAGCTCGACTCGGCCAGGCCACTAGCATTCAACGGGTGAGCGTCTGGCTATCGCTCGGCGTCCTACTTGCAATCGCGTGCGTCCTGGTCGTGGCGCTGCCGTTTCTGCGGCGTCCGGGGCTCACGGCCGCCGAAGACCGGCTCGGTGAGCCCGACGCCCTAGAGCGGAGGCGGCTCGAGCTCGCCGAAGAACGCGATCGCGCGCTGGCGGCCCTGAAGGAGCTGGAGTTCGACCATCGCACGGGCAAGGTCTCCGACGATGACTACCGCGCGCTGGTCGGACCGCTGCGTCGCCGAGCCGCCGAGGCCCTGCGGGCGTTGGAACCCCGAGCTCGGGATGCAGAGGCAAAGGTGCATGCCCGCCGCTAACTGCTCGAACTGTGGCGCGCGCCTGGCAAAAGACACACGCTTCTGTCCCGACTGCGGCGTCCGCACAGACGCCGCGAACGACTCCACGGCAATCGAGGAGCTTCCGCCCGACGAGACTGGGCAGGTGCCGGTGCACAAGATCGCGGCAGAGCCGCGATATTTCGGCGTTGCTCCCCCGCTCGCGTTGTTCATGCTTGCGGCCGCAGCGCTCGTGGCCGCGATCGTCGTCCTCATCGGCGGGAACACGATCGCGGGTGCGCTGCTGCTCCTGGCTGCGGCGTTGTTCTCGGCCCTCTTCGTGGCGGCGGCGAGACGGCCCCCCGAAACTGCACTCGTGAAGTTCTCCCGGCGGGCAGTTGGTCGGATGCGCGACCGCGCCGGCTTCGCGGTCGAAGCCGTGAGCGTGCACTCAAATGCGCGGAGGGAGCTCCTGCGCCTCCGCTACGAGCTGTCGGACCTGGTCGCCCAGCGGGCTGAAGCCGCTCGGGCGCTCGGCGAAGCGGTATACCGTGGTGCGGACGACCAGGCCGAAGCCGCTCGAGACCGGATGAGCGAGATCGATCAAGGGCTCGCCGACAAGGAGACGGAGATGAAAACAGTGGCGGCAGCAGCGAACGAACGCATCCACCGCGCGCAGCTCCAGGTCCAGCCGACGGCGATCGTCGAACCGCCACAGATCCCCGAGCCGATGCCGGTTCCATCGGAGCCGCCCCAGCCCGTCACGGTCCCCGAGCCGTCGCCGATGCCGTCGGAGCCGCCTGCGCCGGTGCCCTCCCCCGAGCCGATGCCGGAGCCGTCACCCCCGGAATCGGAGCCGCCGCCGCAGGCCTAGGAAGCACGGCGGACACCTTCTACGTGAACGTCTGATACAGCAGGAAGACGTTCAGGGCAGAGATGACGGCTGCGATCACCGTGGCGACGATTGTCGTTGATCGGTGATTGACGAGCGCGCCCATCAGGTCCTTCTTGCTCGTGAACATCACGAGGGGGATCAGGGCGAACGGAATGCCGAACGACAGGACGACCTGGCTGATGATGAGGGTGCGTGTCGGATTGAGCCCGATCCCGATCACGATCAGCGCCGGCAGCATGGTCACGAGCCGACGTACCCAGATCGGGATCTGCCGGCGGATGAAGCCCTGCATGACGACCTGTCCGGCGAGCGTTCCCACAGTTGAGCTCGACAGGCCCGAGCCGAGCAGCGCGAGCGCGAAGAGGGTGCTCGAAGCGCCGCCGAGGATCCCGCTCAGCGTCCGGTGTGCCGTCTCGAGCGACGCGACGTGGGTGAGGCCGTTGGTGTAGAAGGTGCTCGCTGCGGTCACGAGCATCGCAATGTTGATCAGCCCGGCGATGGACATCGCGATCCCAACGTCGATACGCGTGAACCGGTAGAGGCGGCGCGCCTGTTCCTCCGACTTGGGCAGGACTCGGTCCTGGAGGAGCGCCGAATGGAGGTAGATCACATGCGGCATCACGGTTGCGCCGAGGATTCCGACCGCCAGCAGCACCGACTCGCTACCGGAGAACTGCGGCACGACGGCGTGTCGGGCGACCGTCCCCAATGGCGGGTTCGCGTAGAAGAGCTCGCCGACATAGCACGCGCCGACCACACCGACGATCGCCGCGATCACCGCCTCGAAAGGCCGGAAGCCGAAGCGCTGCAAGCCGAGGATCAGGAAGGCCGTGGCACCGGTCAACAGCGCCGCCGGGAAGAGTGCGATCCCGAACAGCAGGTGGAATCCGATCGCGGCGCCGAGGAATTCCGCCAGGTCGGTTGCCATCGCGATCACCTCGGCCTGGATCCAGAGCCCGAAGGACGTCCGCCGGGAGAATCTCTCGCGGCAGACCTCAGGCAGGTTGTGCCCCGTGGCGATCCCGAGCTTCGCCGAGAGGGTCTGGATCACCATCGCCATCAGATTCGCCGCGACGATCACCCAAACCAGCGTGTAACCGAACTGGGAACCTCCGGCGATGTTTGTCGCGAAGTTGCCGGGGTCGATGTAGGCGACGCAGGCAACGAATGCGGGGCCGAGGAAAGGCAGGATGCGAAAGCCGCGCCGACGCCGCTCGCCGCGCAGGACCCGGCCGGCATCCTCCGCAGTGCGTGCGGTGGCGTTCATCGATCTGAGTGTAGCCGAGAAGTTAGGTACGCCTAAACTTTGCGATACGCAGATCGGGCAGGTTGCGATGCCGCTCGTCCAGGTCGAAGCCGTAGCCGACGAAGTACTCGTCCGGGACGACGAAACCGACGTACCGGACGGGGAGATCGTCGACCAGTCGCCGGTACGGGCGGTCGAGCAGCGTCGCGATTCCGAGCGACGCCGGCCGCCGGAGCTCGAGCAGCTTGCGCAAGTAGTTGAGAGTCAGGCCGGTGTCGACCACGTCCTCGACCACCAGCACGTCGCGACCCTCGACGGATCCGTTCAGATCCTTCAGCAGGCGCACTCGCTCGTGGCCACCCGGCTCGGCACCCCCGTAACCCGCGAGCTCCACGAAATCGAGTTCGTGCACCGACGAGATCGCCCGGGAGAGGTCGGCGGCAAAGAACAGGGACCCCTTGAGCGGGGCGACGAGCACGAGATCGAGCCCTGCATAGTCTGCGGCGATCTGCACGCCCAGCTCGCCGACGCGATCCCGGATCTCACCGGCGGTGAGGTACGTCTCGCCGACGCGCAGGTCGTCGCTCAGCCGGCGAAGTCGAGTCTGAATCGCTGGGCCAGGCGCTCGATATCGCGCCGGTAGAAGAGCTTGATCCGGACATTCGGGTAGCGCTGGCGAAGCTTCCGCAGCTTGCGGTTCTTGCGGGTCACGAGCGCCTGCTTCATGACGGTCACCTCGACGTAGAGGTCCTGCTCCGGGAGGTAGAAGTCCGGCGTGAAGGCCTGGGTGACCCGTCCCTCCACTTCTTCGAGAGCAAAGGTCCGCGGCTCGTACTCCCAGGGAACGCCGTAGAAGTCGAGCAGTCGTGCGCACTCCCGCTCGGCGTCGTTCGCGAAGCGGGGTGTCGCCACGCTCCGGGCTGTTTCGGCCCCCACTCGACCGAAAGTAGCATTGGATCCGGATGCTGCGGCCCGTGACTGCCGGCGAAGCAAGCGAGGCAAGACCCGCCGCGGAAAATGCGTAGCATTTTGCGGCGATACCGATGAAGATCGCCCACATCTCGGACATCCATTGCGGTGAGGTGCATTTCGTGCCGGGTCTGATGGAGCGGGCGATCAACGAAATCAACGACCTGGAGCCGGACATCGTCGTCTGTTCGGGCGACCTGACGGCGATGGGCTTCAAGCACGAGTACGTGGAGGCGAAGGCGTATCTCGACCGGATCGAATGCGACTGCGTGGTCGTCATCCCTGGAAACCACGACTCGCGCAATGTGGGGTATATCCATTTCGAAGAGCTGTTCGGTGCGCGCAATCGCGTGGTCCAGCGCGAAGGCGTCACGATCGTGGCGGTCGACTCAACCGAGCCCGACCTCGATCACGGCCAGATCGGCCGCGGCCGCTACGGCTGGATCGAGGAGCAGTTCGCTGAAGGTGGCGCGGAGCTTCGGATCTTCGTACTGCACCACCATCTCCTGCCTGTCCCGGGGACAGGACGCGAGCGCAACGTCGTCTACGACGCGGGCGACGCGATCGAGTGCCTGCAGCGCGCGGGCGTGGACATCGTCCTCTCCGGCCACAAGCACGTTCCGTACGCCTGGCGGCTCGAAGACCTCTTCGTGATAAACGCCGGCACGGTCTCCTCGCATCGCCTGCGCGGCAAGACGCGACCCTGTTACAACCTGATCGAGATCACCGACCACCACGTGGACGTCTGGCGCAAGTACCCGTTCCACGGGCAGGAGCGGATCATCCAGTTCTCGACGCAGACGCGGGCCTTCGAGAAATACACCGCTCGAATCGAGGGCGAAGTGACCTCGTCGCGATGATTCGAACGCTCGCCTTGATCGACGGGGAGCACTATGCGTCGACGGTTCGGGACGCGCTCGCGACGTTGCAGTACGACTTCGTCGGCGCGGTGATGGTCGGCGGTAGCGAGAAGCTCCGCGGCGAAGCCGACTATGGCGTGCCCCTGTACGACGAGCTCGAGGTGGCGCTACGGGAGCTGGAGCCGGAGCTCGTGCTCGATCTGTCGGACGAGCCCGTGCTCGGGCCGGTGGCGCGCTTTCGGCTCGCGAGCCGGGTGCTGGCGGCCGGTGTGCCGTACGCGGGAGCCGATTTCCGCCTCGAGCCGCCCGCGCTGGAGGCCTTCCCGCTGCCTTCGCTGGCCGTCTACGCGACCGGCAAGCGCGTCGGCAAGACCGCGGTCTCTTCTCATATTGCTCGGCTGTTCTCGCGCGACCGCAAGGTGGTCGCCGTGGCGATGGGGCGGGGTGGGCCTGAGACGCCCGAGGTTGCAGAGTCGCGGCCGAGCGTCGCCGAGCTGCTGGCGCTGTCCCGCGACGGCCGTCACGCGGCGTCCGACTACCTGGAGCTTGCTGCCGTTGCCGGCGTCGCGACGATCGGCTGCCGGCGCTGCGGGGGAGGACTAGCCGGTGCCGTTGCGACCTCGAACGTGCCCGCGGGCGCCGAGCTCGCCCTTCAGCGCTCACCCGACTTGGTGGTCTTCGACGGCAGCGGTGCGGCGATTCCGCCTGTTGCGACCGGCAAGCGCGTGCTCGTCACGAGCACGTTCGACCCTCCTGGGCTCGTCACCGGCTACCTGAACGCCTACCGGATTCTGATCTCCGACCTCGTACTGGTGACGATGGCGGACGCTCATACGCCCCACGAGGCGCTTGCAGAGGCGATCCGCGAGGTGAAACCGGACGTCCCGGTGATCGCCGTTGGCTTCCGCCCGCGGCCGCTCGCGCCGGTGGCCGGCAAGCGCGTCGCCTACTTCACGACAGCCGCCACTGCGGTGCACAAACGGCTCGCCGCGGAGCTGGGCCACCAGGGAATCGAGGTCGTCCACGTTTCGGGCAACCTCGCCGACCGCCCGACGCTGCTGCGGGAGTTGGCGACCGTTGACGCGGACGTCTACCTGACGGAGATCAAGGCCGCCGGAATCGACGCCGTCGCGGAGGCGGGTGCGAGCCGAGGCGTCGAAGTCGTCCTCGCGGCCAACGATCTCGTCCCCGTTCCCGGCCAGCCCGCGCTCGAGCCCGAGCTCCGCGCGCTTGTCGAGGCCGCGAGCGCAGAGCCGGTGGGAACGTGAGCGAGCGACGCCATCGTCAGCCGTTACCGCTGGGCGGCGACGACGGGCTGCCGTTTTCCAAGGGCCTGCTCGCGCGAGCGCTGATCGCGACCGGCGTGCCTTCGGAGAAGGCCTATGAGCTTGCGCTGACCGCCGAAGCCGACCTGGCCGCCGCCGGTGGGCGTGCTTCCTCGATCGACCGGCTGCACGAACTGGCCGTCGGCATGTGGGGGGAAGCCGAAGGCGCGCAGGTAATCCGGCGGCTGCGCCTGTTCAACCGGCTCGATGAGCTCGATCTCCCGATCGTCCTGTTGATCGGAGGGGCGACGGGCACGGGCAAGTCCACCGTCGCGACTGAGATCGCCTACCGCCTCGGAATCACGCGGGTGACCTCGACGGACTTCGTGCGGCAGACCATGCGTGCGTTCTTCTCACAGGATTTCATGCCGGCGATTCACTACTCGAGCTTCGAGGCGGGCGCGTCTCAGGACGACGACGACGAGGATCGCGTCCTTCATGGTTTCCTCGCGCAGACCCGGAACGTGCTCGTCGGCGTGCGCGCCGCGATCGAGCGGGTGATGCAGGAAGGCTGGTCGATGGTCCTCGAGGGCGTTCACCTCGTGCCCGGCATGGTCTCGGCCGAGATCGAGGGCGCACTCGTCATCCAGTTCGTGCTCGCGATCGAGGACGTCGAGGCGCACGCGAGCCATTTCTGGCTGCGCGATTCGATCTCGGGCAGCGCACGGCCCTTCGAGCGCTATCTGGACGCGCTCGGCGACATCCGCGAGCTCCAGGACTACATCGTCTCGCGAGCGGAGAAAGCCGGCGTGCCGGTGATCGAGAACAGCAATATCGAGCTGGCGATAGCCCAGGCGATGGAGCTCGTGCTCGAGAGCGCCGAACGCTTCGAGAAGGTCGGATGACCGAGACGGCGCCTATACGACAGCAGGAGGGATCCGAGCTCGATCGCTACTGCCTCTGCGAGAGCTACGCACGTGCGACCGAGCGCGCCGCTCTTGCGGGAGCGCGCTGGCTGGGGCGGGCCGATCAGGAGGCTGCCGAGCGCGATTCCGCTCAGGCGATGCGGTCGGCGCTGGACCACCTGCCGATCGACGGCCGGATCGTGATCGGCGCCGGCACCGGCGTGGACGAGGACGAGCCGCTCGCCAGGGGCCAGCGAGTGGGGGCCGGTGGCGAACAGGTCGATCTCGCGCTCGATCCGTTGGAAGGTCGCGGAGTCGTCGCGCGGGGTGGCGGGGGCGCGATGTCGATGATCGCCGTGGGCGAGCCCGGCTCGTTGCAGACGCTTCCGGATATGTACATGCGCAAGCTGGCCGTCGGCCCGCGGGCTCGGGCCGCGATCGATCTTCGCCAGCCAGTCGCGCAGAACATCCAGGGGATTGCCGACGCTTTCGGGCGTAGCGTCAACGACGTGACGACCATCGTGCTCGACCGGCCGCGCCACCACGACCTGATCGAGGAGATCCGGGCCGCCGGCGCGCGGATCAAGCTGATCCAGGACGGAGACGTGACGGCGTCGATCTCCGCTGCGATCCGTGGCACCAACGACCATCTAGCGATCGGGATCGGCGGCACCCGCCAGGCCGTCATGGCGGCGGCCGCCCTGCGCTGTCTCGGCGGCGAGCTGCAAGCGCAGCTCTGGCCCACGACGAGAGGAGAGATCGAGCAGGCGCGCGAGTACGGGCTCAGTGACATGGATCGAATCTTCACGATCGACGACCTCTCGCCGGGGGAGGTGATCGTGGCAGCGACGGGAGTCTCCAACGGCGATCTTCTGCGTGGGGTCCGCTTCCTCGCGGATTCGGCTCGAACGCACTCGCTCGTCATGTGCACCCGCTGCAACTGGGTGCGATTTGTGGACGGCATTCACTTCTTCGCGCGCGATCGCCGCGAGGAAGTGCGGCTCCTCGGCTAGGCTGGACCTGTGCCTACGAAAGACCAAGTCGTAGACGCCCTACGGGGTGTCGAGGATCCAGAGCTCGGGATGGACATCGTCGAGCTCGGCCTGCTCTACGACGTCGAGGTCGAGGGCCCCAAGGTCAAGGTCATCCATACGCTGACCTCGATGGGCTGTCCCGTCGGGCCGATGATCCAGGAGAACATCGACCAGATCGCGCGCTCGATGCCGGACGTCGAGGACGTCGAGGTGGAGCTGACCTGGGATCCCCCTTGGTCGCCGGAGAAGATGTCCGACGACGCCAAGTTCATTCTCGGTTTCGGCTAGT
>Ga0207693_10004429_pt1 | contig 11876 bp, 10 predicted proteins | sample LARL81metaG_FD_184347 | JGI IMG/M metagenome (GOLD analysis project Ga0207693, IMG submission 184347) | Corn, switchgrass and miscanthus rhizosphere microbial communities from Kellogg Biological Station, Michigan, USA - LAR L8-1 metaG... | ecosystem: Host-associated > Plants > Roots >...
CCGAAGCTGGCACAAGAGGCCCACGAGCAATCGCAGCGTATATCTGTTCATTTAGGTGAAGCGGACTCACCCTGGGCGATGCCCTGTAGTCTCTGCGTGACCCATCTGAGACATGGGCAGCCGAATTGCTGTGATGCACAAGGTGCAGCTTATCCACACGGGTGGGGTGGGATGCGATCCTCCGTAAGGACGACCGATGAGGCGACGGGATCTTGTCACTCTGCTCGGCGGTGCGGCGGCGGCTTGGCCGCTCGCGGCGCGCGCGCAGCAGCCGGCGATGCCGGTAATTGGGTTTCTGAGCGGCCGATCGCCATACGAGTCGGCGGCTGTTGTTGGGGCGTTTCGCCAGGGGCTTGACGAGACTGGCTTCTCCGGAGCTGGCGAAAACTGACATGCGACCGCAGGAGAGAGTTTCTCGTTTTGACCCCACTTCAGACATCGGCCGCCCTCGCCAATGGCTAGCCGGTTATAAAATCTTCTGTTACCTCCTGACTGATCCTCGCCAATTCGATATCCTGCGATCTGGCCTTGGCTGGCGGAGACCGAATGCAATTCGATCGATTGAAGCGCCGCGAGTTCATCACGCTTCTCGGCGGCGCGGCCGCCGCGTGGCCGCTCGCCGCGCGCGCGCAGCAGCCGGCGACGCCGGTGGTCGGGTTTCTGCGCAGTGCGACGCTCGCTGACGTGCAGCACTGGATGACCGCGTTCCGCCAAGGCCTGATGGAAGCAGGCTTCGTCTAGGGCCAGAACGTCGCGATCGAATTCCGCTCAGCGGACAATCACCGCGATCGATTGCCGGCACTGGTGGCGGATTTGATTCGCCAGCCAGTGGCTGTGATCGTGGGGAACAGCGATTCGGCGCTCGCGGCCAAGGCTGCAACCACGACGGTGCCGATCGTGTTCGCGACCGGGAGCGACCCGGTCAGAGACGGCCTCGTGGCCAGCCTCAACCGGCCGGGTGGCAACGTCACCGGCGTGGTCTATTTCAGCGCCGTGCTCGGCGCGAAGCGACTGGAGCTGTTGCGTCAGCTCGTGCCCAGGGCGACGACAATCGCCGTGCTGGTGAACCCGAACACTCCTGTTACCGAGGCGGACCGAAGAGACGTGCAGGTCGCGGCGCAGGCGATCGGCCAGCAACTCGTCATTTTTGATGTCAGCACCGACCGCGACATCGAGACCGCCTTTTGCAAGCCTCGTCCAACGCGGGGCTGGTGCGCTGCTCGTCGGTTCCGGCGGGTTCTTATTCTCCAATCAGGAGCGAATCGTCGCGCTGGCAGACGCCATGCATTGCCAGCAAGCTTTAGCCAGCGCGAGGGCGTCGTGGCCGGCGGCCTGATGAGCTACGGAACCAGCATAACCGATGCCTATCGCCAGGTTGGCATCTACGCTGGACGGATTCTCAAGGGCGAGAGGCCGGCCGACCTTCCGGTGATCCAGTCCACCAAATTCGAATTCGTACTGAATCTTAAGACCGCCAAAACGCTCGGCCTCGATGTACCTGATAGACTTCTTGCGCTCGCCGACGAGGTGATCGAATAATTGGCCAATGTCCGAGTTTGTTTGACCCATCTGAGACATGCGGCTCAGCATTTCTGCCGCGCGCACTTGCCTTTCCGCCCTATTTCGCCGGTCATAAATTCCCTGTTTTGATGGCCCGCGTTTGAAACGCCGGAATTGACTTAGCCTAGAGCCCCGCGGGGGAACCGATCTGCCCGTCGTGCAGTAATATGGCGCACAAGCTGGGTGTCCGGTGAGTTTCATCGGGATTCTCCGTTCGGCTTGCGACGGCGTCTCGCGCCGTCACCACCGCTGCCCCGCACTGGCCAAGAAGCCGGCGGGGCAAGATCCCGGAGAGCCTATGATCCTCTAGGAGCATGCACAGTGACGCTCTGTACCGAGCGCAAGTTCAGTTCTTTCTGCAGCATGTTGTTGCTGGTCTGTGGGCCGATCTCGTGCTCGAAGTGCAGCACCGGCGGCCTTCAACTCCTACCCCACGCAATCCAATCCGCTGCGGAAGCTGTGCGTAGTTTTGTTCACAGCTCGTGCGCAAAAAGTCTCTGGTACCAAAATTGCGCTGAATTGCCGCGAATTCTCGCGACATCTCAAATGCGTTTTTTCAAAGCAACGTTTGCAAGTTCGAGTCCTGCCACCCCAGCCACGCAGTCAGGGTCTGGTGCAACGCATCTTTGGGCTCATCTCGCGCCTCGCGTTTTGACCCCAAGCCGACTTCGGATTTGCAGGCCATCCGCTAGCCGGTTGCATAATGCCCGGCACGGCCGCTGACTAATTCCTGCCAACCGAGGAAGCAGCACCCAACCTCACGAGAGCAGCTATCGTCTTTAACCCTAGAACCGCGCCCTACACGGCATTGTACGTGCGAGCTATCGAAGCGGTTGCTCCGTCGATCGCTGTAAAGGTGGCCACTTCGCCCGTTCACGACGACGCCGAAATCGAAGCGGCCTTCGCGAAGCATGCGCGCGAACAGGGCAGCGGGCTGATCGTGATGACAGACACCTTTACCTCGGCTCATCGTAAACGGATCGTTGAACTCGCGGCGCGGTTTGCTCTTCCAGCGATTTACCCATATCGATACTACGTTGCCGACGGCGGATTGATGTCATATGGGATTGAGCAAGTTGAGCAAATTCGGGGAGCGGCTGGCTACGTTGATCGAATCCTGAAGTGCGAAAAGGCCGGCGATTTGCCAGTGCAAGCGCCAACCAAGTTCCGACTGACTATCAACGTCAAGACCGCGAAAGCGCTGAACGTACCGCCGACGCTGCTCGCCCGCGCCGACGAGGTGATCGAATGAGGGGCGCGAGTTCATTCCAGCTTGATGGTGGCGCCGGTTAGGAATCGAGTTGGTCGGGATGTCTGGTTTTGTGAAGGTTTTCGGATGCCGGCCGCGCACGAGCGTGCCGCAAGCGCCGGCGGCCGGCGTAGCAAAACCTCCAAGGGACGAAACCGCGGGATGCACGCTAATTGCCACACTTTAGGTCCAGGGCCGGTGGGTTTCGGGCGCTACTCTCTGCTCGCTATTTTCCAATTTCCGTTTCGGCGTGCCGGAGACCGGTTCGATATGTGGCAGAGACTGGTTCGCGAAGGAGATTGGATTCCCTTCGGTCGTGGACACGATCAGGCAGACGATCAGCGAGAAGACGAGGGACCCGCGCACGAGGCCTACACGCTCTATTCCTCACACACGGTATGGCAGAGCAAGGCGACGTTCGAAGCCTGGACCAAGTCGGAAGCATTCCGTCTTGCCCATCGGGATGCCCGGCCAAGACCACGCTTGAGCAGTTCCGCGCGAAGATCGGGCAGGAAATTGCGCAGTGGAGGCCGTTGATCCGGGAGATCGCGGAGTAGAAATAGCTGCTGTAGACCTTCGCGCGTGTCGCATATCGGCTATCGCGGGATGCTCGAATATGACCTCGATGCCAACTCGTGTTTGCGCGTACAATGGGTACGATCATCCCTGGGTGCTTTCCAAAGTGGAACTTGCCCTGCTTTCCCATTCCGCAATGCGCGCTTCGAGAGAAGTCAGGAACACACCGTCAGGTGAGCGGACAAAGAGCACGGAGCTTCGTACCTCTGCACCATATTTGCTTTTAAGTTCGGCGGCGATCCTGCGGTAGCGCGCGTATTGGAGGGGGGAGGTAATCTTCGGAGTTGCGCCCTCGCGCCAGAGCGAACTCTTGATGAAATGTTTGTCCTCATCAGGAAGTTCTACTTTTTGGATCAAGTCCCTAACACTCGGGAAATCGCCTGTCATTTTCGTTCCTTATCTATGCGTGTCCAACGTTGACACTTCCAACGAGATCACCGTTGGCGGCACGGTAAAGACCAGCCATCCTCGTTAATCTCTGTTCGTTGAAGTGTTCTCGACGCTTGAGGCTTGCGAGCTAAACTCGCATCGGGGCAGGTGTGGGGCCTAGTGTGTCGAGAGTGTTACCCCGTCGCAGAATTTTGTTTCTAAAGATTGCTGAGCGGCCCGTGACAGCAGAAATTTGAAACAGGCACTGTTGCACTGTTGCAGCCGAGGGATCAATAAGTAGTGCTGCAGGCGTCTCGTTTCTTCGCGCCGGTTCCGCTCGAATAGAGCCGGAGAGTGGGCAAAGGCGAGCCTGACCCATGCTTCCCCGATTTCTAATCTTGCGCACCGTGTCTACCAGCCCCACCCGACCGCAGGGGCACCATGCGGCGCTGTCAAGCTTGCGCGGACTGCGTAAATCTGTCTGCGGTGCGCGCCCTTTGCCCACCCTCCGACGCGAACGCAATCGATTTCATCGAAATCCGGTCTACCTACTCCATCGCGGCGGCGCAGCTCGTGCCCGGACATGGCATGGTCGGATGAAACCCCGATTAGGCTGTTGGCAATTCCATGGTTTGGATACACTCAGCAACACAACAGTCGTTTTTTGAAACACATGGGAAAACCGACGATGCTCTGATGTTGCCCGTCGAAGGGCCAGTTAGCGCTACGGCTAAGCTGGCCATGAAGCCAAGCGGGCCCCCTGAGTGTCTTGTGATGGTCTAAGTGGACGTTCTCGCGGTTCTGAGGCATTGCCCCCCGCATCGGAACGCGAGAAAAAGGACTGGAGGCATCGCCTCCGGTCCTCACTTCCAGGGGGCCTTTGGCGCGACCAGGGCATTCTCTATGGACTTCGTTTCGAAGACGAAATGAATGCGTCGACGCCGCATATCCTGGTGGTCGAGGACGATCATGAGATCGGCATACTCGTGGCGAAATATCTTCGTACCAATGAGTATCGGGTCACCACCGCAAAGGACGCACGCGAGATGGACTGCGCGCTGGCTGCCAGCCGGATAGACCTCTTGGTGCTCGATCTCAACCTGCCTGGAGAGGATGGACTGAGCATCTGCAGGCGTTTGCGGGTTCAAGGCTCCCCGATACCAATCGTCATGCTGACAGCCAAGGGAGAGGAGATCGATCGCATTATCGGACTTGAAATGGGCGCAGATGATTATCTGCCCAAGCCATTCAACCCGCGCGAATTACTTGCGCGGATCAAGTCGGTGCTGCGGCGCCGAACGCTAGAAGTAGAGTCGATTGGCGAGGTAAGAGTCCAGGCTTTTTCCTTCGCAGGGTGGCAGCTCAACGTGATCGTGCGCGAGCTTTTCAGTCCACAAGGGGCGAAGGTTACCGTCACGGGTGCGGAGTTCGACTTGTTGCACGCATTCTGCGAACGTCCTGGGCGAGTTCTTTCGCGCGACCAGCTTCTCGATCTGACGCAAGGCCGCTTCGGGGGGCCCTACGAACGTTCCATCGACGTGCTGGTCAGCCGTCTGCGCCACAAGATCGAACCTGATCCGAAAGACCCGGAAATCATCAAGACTGTTCGCGCGGGCGGCTATCTCTTCACTCCTCGAGTGGAGCGCAGATAATGATGCGATGGTTCATTTCCTTAGTGCCCCGTGGCATTGCCGGACAAATCGTAGCGCTTGTGGTTTGCGGCGTGCTGGTTTTCCAGCCCCCCTTCGTAGCATTTTATCGACTTTTCCACGAGCGGCCGCCGAATCCTGCTGCTGCAATTGCGGAGCGGCTCACCGCGGTCGTGCAGATGATCGACCGCGCAGCGCCTCTATCCCGTTCCCACGTGTTGCAGGCTGCGAACGACGCATCCCCGAGCTTCGCATTTGCTTTGCTCCCTGCCCGCGAAACCGGTGAGTTGGGCCCCCAAGACCGACCTGGGCAAGGCGACATTCTATTGCACGACCTCGCTCGCCGTCTTGGACCGGAGCTGAGACCATTTGTAGTATCGCCTTACTCGACTTTCCGGACCCAGATCGTGGAGCCCCGCCACCGTGGGCTTGCCGTAATCCTTCACGACGGAAGCGCCGTCGTCGCAACGTTCCCGAGCGAGAAGTTTACGATGGGCGGCCCCCCACCCCTCGTGCTGTTCTCTGCTACAGTCGGTCTCATAGCGACGATGTTGACGGTCCTTCTATGGTGGGGAGCCCGCGCCCTCACCGCTCCGCTCGCTCGATTCGCCAGCGCGGCAGGCGAGTTCTCGTTGGATCGAGACCCTTCGCCGCTTCCCGAGGATAGCGGACCGGATGAAGTCAGGACCGCCTCCCGCGCTTTGAATCGAATGCAGGCGCGCATTCGGAGCATGATCGAGAATCGCACCCGTATGTTGGCGGCGGTGAGCCACGATCTGCGTACGCCCATTACACGCATGCGTCTGCGCGCAGAGTTCATCGATCAAGACGATACGCGGCGCCAGATGGTCGCCGATCTGGACCAGATGGACAGAATGGTGCACGCTGCGCTTTCTTATCTGCGCGATGGCGCTTCCTGCCATCGCCGCGACCTCATCGACATCGCAACTTTGATGCAGACGATCTGCAACGATTTCTCCGATCTCGGCGGAGCGGTAGTGTACGAGGGGCCTGGCCGCCTATTGGCCCGTGGTAACACTGACGAGCTCCAACGAGCTGTTACGAATCTGGTGGATAATGCTTTGAAGCACGGCGGGAACTACGCGAAAGTTCGCCTGCAGGCGCTCTCGGAAAGCGAGATCGCAATCGATGTGCTCGATGAGGGGCCGGGTATTCCAGACGAACGCAAAAAGGCCATGCTCGAGCCCTTCGCGCGCGGCGACTCAGCTCGAAGTTTGAATGAGAGTACAGGAGGGTTTGGACTTGGCTTGGCGATCGTGAAAGCGGCGGCCGACGCCCACGGGGGAGAATTGCTGCTCCTTGATGCGCGGCCGTTCGGATTGCATGCCCGGCTGCGATTACCGATACGCGCCGAGCGCGACCTCGCTGGGATTCTACAGAGCGAGAAGCCGGGCGATCTGCCGGTTCGACAGCCGAGTGCGCCCGAAATAACAGGCGCATGATTTTCATCGCGTCCAGGGTGCGATCCGTAGTAACCTCTCCCGGCGAACGAAGACGCCCAAGACCTTGGCGTTGCGGGCCACAGGCACAGACAGTCGATCACGCAGTGGGAAAAGGTCCACGTGGCGGAGCGTCGTGCGTGCGACCGCGAGTCTGGGTGGACATAATTGCGGCCGTTCGCGGAGGCGACACAACGGCCCGAGTGACGAAGGCGACGTCGAGTTGACGTGGCGCTCGTGAAGGCCGCCAAGATCTCGACCCGATAGCGTGCCCAATCCGACGACTTGGTGCTTTCGTCACGGCGGCGCCGGCCCGCGCGCGCAGGCGGCGGCGCGCTGGAGCAGGAGTTCGCGCTCGCGCGCGTTGCGCGTTAGCGAAGCCGCGCGCTCGCACTCAGCACGTGCCTCGTCGAAGCGGTTGAGCTTGGCGAGGAGATCGCCACGCACGGCCGGCAACAGGTGGTAGCCCTCGAGCGACGGCTCCGGGATCAGCGCGTCGACGAGCGCGAGTCCCGCGGCCGGACCGAACGCAATGGCGACCGCGACCGCACGATTGAGCTCCACGACCGGCGATGGCGTGAGCTCAACGAGCGCCTCGTAGAGCGCGGCGATGCGTGCCCAGTCCGTCTCCGCTCCGGTGCGCGCGCGTGCGTGGCAGGCGGCGATTGCGGCCTGTAACGTGTAGGGGCCGCGCGCGCCGCCGAGTTCGCCACTAAGTTGTTGGGCACGCTCGAGCGCGGCAAGACCCCGACGGATGAGGAGCTGATCCCACCGCGCGCGGTCTTGTTCGAGCAACAGGATAGGCTCGCCCGAGGGGCCGACGCGCGCCCGAGCGCGCGACGCCTGGATCTCCATCAGCGCGACGAGGCCGTGGACCTCCGGCTCGTGCACCACGAGCTCCGCCAGGATACGTCCGAGACGGAGCGCCTCCTCGCAGAGCTGCGGCCGCATCCAATCGTCGCCGGCGGTGGCCGTGTAGCCTTCGTTGAAAACGAGATAGAGGACCCCGAGCACCGACGACAGCCGGGCGGCGCGTTCGGCCTCGCGCGGAACCTCGAAGGGAACGCGCGCCTCGGCGAGCGTCCGCTTGGCGCGAACAATGCGCTGGGCGACGGTCGGCTCCGACACCAGGAACGCCCGCGCGATCTCCTCGGTGGTCAGGCCGCAGAGCAGGCGCAGGGTGAGCGCAACGCGCGCCTCGGTGGAGAGCACCGGGTCGCAGGCGGTGAATACGAGACGCAGGAGGTCGTCGCCGATGTCGTCGTCGAGCGCGGCAGCAAGATCCTCGGCGGTCGTCTCCTGCCGGGTATCGATCTCGCGATCGAGCTCTGCGTGCTTGCGTTCGATCAACTTCGCTCGGCGCAGCCGGTCGATCGCGCGGTGCTTCGCGGTGGCCATGAGCCACGCGCCCGGGTTGTCCGGGATGCCAGTTGCCGGCCATCGCTCGAGTGCGGCGACGAGCGCGTCCTGCGCAAGCTCCTCGGCAAGACCGACGTCGCGCACCATCCGCGCAAGACCGGCGATCAGCTTTGCCTGCTCTATTCTCCAGATCGCGTCGATCGAGCGATGGGTATCGGCAGCCGTCACGGCTGCCGATTAGAGCATCTTTATCCTCGAGTGCAAGCCGAGACGCGACTAAGACTTCGCGGCCACCTGCGCGAGCAGACGCTTCTCCTGCGCCCTGAGCTCAGGCGTGAACTCGGTGCCGAAGTTCTCCGCCTCGAACAACTGGCGAGTTGAGGCTCGCCGCGACGACGTCACTAGCCTTTGCGCGGCCTGGACTGCGCCTGAATCTCGGGGAACCCGGCTGCGGCCTCTTGGACATCGGCAGGAAAGTCGGCGAACTCCTGCACCTGCCGAATCTCGATCACTTCGTTGTCTCCGGCGGGGCAGCGCGACGCCCATTCGATCGCCTCCGCCTTCGATTTTACCTGGATCATCCAGTAGCCGCCGAGCACCTCCTTCGCCTCGGCGAAGGGCCCGTCCGTCACCTTGGGCTTGCCTCCATGGAACGAGACGCGCGCACCCATCGAGGGTGGGTGAAGGCCATCGAGCGCGAGCAGTACGCCGGCCTTCTGCAGGGACTCGTTGTACTTCATCATTTCGGCGACGGCCTTGGCGTCCGGCATGACGCCCGGCTCGGCCTTTTCGTACCCCTTGGGGATCATCAGCATCATGAATCGCATGGTTGAATCTCCTCGTGGTTTCGGGTTCGACCGGTGTCAGCGAACAAAGGCCGGCGTGTCGTGCATCAGGCGAATCTCGCTCTCACCATCGCCTGCCAATTTGAGGAAACGCCCGGCCAATTCGATCGCCTCCGCCTTCGACTTGACCCGGACGATTGCAAAGCCGGCGATCAGCTCCTTGGTCTCGGTAAAGGGGCCGTCGGTGACGGTGAGCTTTCCGCCCGAGAGGCGGACACGCGCGCCCTTCGAGCTCGGCTGCAGCCCGTCGGTTGCGAGCAGCACGCCGGACTTCGCCATCTCCTCGATGAACTTCCCCATCTTGGCGATTTCTTCCTGGGTCGGCGGAACGCCCGCTTCCATGTCCGTGGTGTCGGCGGGCTTGTAGATCATCATGAATCGCATCGTCATTTCTCCTTATGGTCTCGGTTCGGAGCCGGGCTTCCGGACGGTTTCGACCGGGTGTGAACCCTCGCTCTATGGTCACGACGAACGAACAATTGCGAGATCGACACGCGCAGTGGTTTTTTTGTCGGCAGGGCTAAGTCATTGAGATTTCGGGGGTGTCGGAAGGTTCCACAGGCCCGAGGCGTGTCAGCGTCAGACGCCTCGCAGCCCTGCGTCCAGAAAACGAGATAGACCCCTCTTCATTGCCATGATTGCGGCTCTCGCGATAAATCCGTCAACGGCGCAGGAGAAGGTGCGCAAGCAAAGCTTTTGACAACAATGGCAGATGTCGGCTGCCGCTGCACTCAACAACAAGCTTGCCCGATCGGTGATCACGTCATTCGAGGCTTCGCCGAAAGGCAGTCTGCATGCTCCGCAAACCGGGTTAGCGTTTTCGAACGCAAATGCTTTGGCAATATTGCTTCGCTTGGCGTGGTTTTGCGCTCATCGCCAATCGGCAGGGAACCATGCCTTTGCTTTTTCGACAATCGAGCTCAACTAATCCAGGGCTGGAGCGCGTGAATGCTCAGCTCGACATAGGAGAGTGAACCATGACGACATCGTCCAGACGGGATTTCGTTAGCATCGCTGCGGCCGGCTCGGCATTGGCGGCCAGCGGCGTCTTGTCGGGCGGGATCCTGGCGGCCTCCGCCGACATGTCCCAAGAAGGCGGCCGAGGCGGGCGTTACGTGCCGCCGGTCAAGTTCGGTATTGGCGGCGTGCCCTTCGGCAACGAGTTCGAAGTGGTTAGCGATGAGGATGCGTACCAGACTCTCGAGGCCGCCTGGAACGCCGGTGTTCGCTATTACGACGTGGCGCCGTGGTACGGGCTTGGGCTTGGGGAACGGCGTTACGGCAACTTCCTCCACAATAAGAACCGCGACGACTACGTCTTGTCCTCCAAGGTAGGCAAGCTGCTCAAGGCCTCTCCGTACAACGACGCCAAGTCGAACTTTCCGTTCTTGCCGTCTCCCAACAACGTTGTGTTCGACTACACGGCGGACGGCGTGCGACGTTCGCTCGAGGACAGCTTGCAACGCCTGGGAGTTAGCCGGCTTGACATCGCATTCGTACACGACATCTCGTCCGACAACAAACTGCTGCCGACCTCCTGGCAGGAGCAGTTCGAGATCGCGCTCGACGGCGCTTTCCCCGCCTTATCGAGGATGCGGGAGGAGGGCATCATCAAGGGTTGGGGCATCGGCGTGAACACGCCTGAGCCCATTCTTCGCGTCCTGCAAGAGTCCGATCCGGACGTATGCCTGCTTGCCTCGCAATATTCGCTGATCGACCATGCGAACGCGCTTAATAACGTCTTTCCCGTGGCGCGTCAGCGCAATGTGAAGTTCGTGATCGGCTCCTCGCTGAACGCCGGATTCATCTCCGGCAGCCCGCGCTACAACTACGGCAAGACGTCCTGGAGCATTCCGCGCCAGTATATCGAGAAGCGAGAGAGACTGCGCGCCGTGGCCGCACAGTTCGGCGCCGATCTGAGAACCGCTGCGCTTCAGTTCTCTGCGGCCCCGGACGTCGCTGCGGCGTTGATCGTCGGCGCGCACACCGAGGCGCAAGTCCTCGCCAATGTGAGCTCGATGCAGGCGACGATCCCGCCAGAGTTCTGGGCCGAGCTCAAGCGGCAGAACCTCATCGAGCAGAACGCGCCCACGCCCACGATCTTCGACAATCGGGTTCAAGTTATCCGGGGCCGGGGCACGTGAATACTTAGCTCGAGGGGCATTGGTCGAGGTTAGCCGGCTTGGGTCTGACAGTTTCCGCATTCCGCAGCTGGCGAGTGGATGAATGCCGTTGCTGCGGATTATGGGTTCGAGGCGACTGGCACGCGCCCGTTACACGGCTCCTTCCACAGGAGAAGTAGGCCGATGAACAGTATGCCTGGACTCGCCAACCCTTTACGAGTTCGAATCCTCTCACCCCAGTCACGCAGTCGGGTCTCCGCGACACAAATGGGCCGTCAGCGTGGGAAGGCAGAAGGTAATCATTTTTATCCGTGCCGGCGGCCCCTGCGCTGATGTCGCCTGCGACCAGCACCGCCTTGCGTCCGGCCTCCTCAACCAGCCGGTGCGTTTCCCTCGCGTCACCCGAGGCGCGAGTGAACGAATTTTTTCGGGTTCATCACGTTTACCTTCCTGCTTCGCTGCGGAACCGAAAATACATGAAATGGTGGTTGAATTGATTGGTCGTGGCTTTGCGCCGGTTGCTACGGTTTTTCATTTATTGCTGGGCAAAGAGGCATAGCTCATCGCGCTGCGCCAACACCGAGACAGTCAATTCGACCGAAGCGGGACGACTTTCTTTGGCAGGGATGCTAAAAACAACACGATACAAACACAAAGAAAGACGACATCTTTATACAAGAATTCCC
>Ga0207693_10004430_pt1 | contig 11870 bp, 10 predicted proteins | sample LARL81metaG_FD_184347 | JGI IMG/M metagenome (GOLD analysis project Ga0207693, IMG submission 184347) | Corn, switchgrass and miscanthus rhizosphere microbial communities from Kellogg Biological Station, Michigan, USA - LAR L8-1 metaG... | ecosystem: Host-associated > Plants > Roots >...
ACTGGAACGCAGTCTGGAAAAAATGGCAGACCTGCGGAAGCGTGCCGGCAAGGTGCGCGATCTGGATGTGCAAATGGGTCTGCTGAAAACACTGGGGAACGGCTCTACCGTCCGGGACCGTAAGACCCTGGCAGCGGTCCTGGAAAAGAAAAGAGAGCGTCAGGTAAAGCGCCTGGAATCGACCATCAACAAGATTCAGGAATCAAAGTTCTTCAGCCGGATGGAGCGGATTGCAGTGCACGCCGGCGTGGTAAAAGATGGCAAGGACCGCCCCTTGGCGCCGCTGGAAGAAGCCGTGGCGCAACTCGCTGTGATGGCCGGTGATTTCGCGCGCCACGCACTGAAGCCTGGCCGTCTGCATGAAGCTCGCGTCACGCTCAAACGAATCCGATACCTGGCTGAACTCGCGGAAGAGTCCCCCGCGCAGAAGGACTTTATTCGCGAATTAAAATTGGTGCAGGATGCCGTTGGTGAATGGCATGACTGGCAGGAACTGACCGGCACGGCGGAAAAGCGGTTTGCTGATCGCGTGAACTGCGCCCTGCTGCGGGAAGTCCGGGCCCTTCTCAGCGCGCGGCACGCTGCTGCTATTTCGGCCATCCAAAACCTCTTTACTCTGGCTCCGGCGCCCGGCAGAAAGCCGCCCGGCTCTGCCCAGTCTTTCCAGACCTCTACTCGGTCCGCCTGATAAAGAATGCCTGTCTTTGCCGCGGTCGATATCGGCTCCAACTCGGTGCGGCTCAGTATCGCCGAACTTCGGCGCGGACGCCTGGTCTCTCTCCATCAAGATCGCGAAGTTACCCGCCTTGGTGAAGGCGTTTTTCGCGACGGCAATCTTGAACCCCAGTCCATGGCGCAGACCCTCAAAGTCCTGCGCCGCTTTCATCGCGCCGTGCAGAGCTACGCTGTGGAGCGGACGCGCGTCATTGGCACCAGCGCCTTGCGTGACAGCAACAGCGCTCGGCTCTTTGAGGAATGGGTAAAGACGGTTACTGGCTGGACCCTGGAAGTAATCAGCGGACTTGAGGAAGGCCGCCTTATTCATCTGGGCGTGATCTCCAGCCTGCGTACTCCGCCGGCCAAAATGTTGCTCATCGACCTGGGCGGAGGCAGTTGCGAACTCACGCTATCGGAAAAAGGACACATCAAGGAGATTGTCACGCTGCCGCTGGGCGCGGTGCGTCTTACCCAGGAGTTCATCCACCATGATCCGCCCACCAAGCCCGAATTGAAGCGGTTGCATGACTTCATTGTCCAGGAAGCGGCCAACGTTTCCCGCAAGATTACGCGCGCCACGGTCCACTCGGTAATTGCCACTTCCGGAACGGCCGCGGCCCTCGCCGGCGCCGCACAATCACAGCGTCTTACCCGGAGCGGCGGCGTCTCTCAAGGGGTCGCGGAGAAGCTGGCCAGGCGGCTGGCAAAGATGACGGCCCGGCAGCGAGCGGCCATTAAGGGCATCAATCCCAAGCGCGCGCAGATCATCGTTGCCGGCGCAGCGGTTTACGCGCATCTGCTGGATGCCTGCAAGCTCAAAGGCTTTCGCTACTCTCCTCTGGGACTTCGTGATGGCATTCTGGCGCAGATGTCCGCCGAATATGACCGGCACACGCGTTCTCACCGTCAACTTGAGGCCGATCGGCAGGACGTGCTCTTGAACACCGCCAGGCGTTACGGCGTGGACCAGGAAAATGCCGAGCAGGTGCGCACGCTTGCGCTCAGCGTGTTTGACCAGACCAGGCGTATTCATGGCTTGAGCAAGGATTGCCGTGAGTGGATTGCCGCGGCCGCCATGTTGTACGAAGTGGGAATGTACGTCAATCCCGTTGGCCTTCACCGCCACGCCTATTACGTGATTTCTCGCTCTGAACTGTATGGGTTCACGCCGCTGCAGCGGAAGATCATTGCCACCGTGGCCCGCTTCCAGGGAAATTCCAAGCCGCAATTGCGCGATCGCCTGATCAAGATTCTTCCGGCGCAGCTCCGTTCAGACGTGATCAAGTCCACAGCCATTCTGCGCGTAGCGCGCGCTCTGAACCAGGGACGGACTTCCGCCGTGGAATCGGTGCGCGTGGCTGCGCGAGGCGGAGACGTCACGCTTGCGGTAAAGACACGCCGCGGCGGCGCCGATCTTGAATTGTGGGCCGCGGAAAAAGAGCGGGCTTACTTCCGTGAAGTTTTTGGCCGCGAGCTGGACTTCAAACTGGTCTGAAGAGTACGGGCGATTTTGGGAGTTACCAGCCAATCCAAAGTGCCCGTTCGTCCGTTCATTTCCACTCTGGCGACGGCGCCTTTCCTGAAGTCGACTTGCGTGGACCCGCTGGCGCCGGAAACTGATTTGCTCAGAAACTCTGTCAGGCTGGGATTGTGTCCCACCACCATAACTGCGTCATATTTTTTGTAGCGCGCCAGCATTGTTTGAAACTGATCAAACTCAGCCTCCGGACGCAAGGCGTCGTCAATTTGTACGGCGGCTTCAAAGGCCAATTCGTTTGCCACAAGCGTTGCCGTCTGCAGTGCGCGCTTCAAGGGACTGCTGACGATCTGGTCAACCTGCACGTCCAGGTTGGCCAGCAACCGGCCCACGTAACGCGCTTGCAGCATGCCTTCCTCGTCCAGGGGACGGCGCTCGTCTTTTTTCGGATTCATCGTGGACTTTCCGGCTGAAGCATGGCGCAAAAAGTAGAGGAGCATACGTTATCGAGTAACCACCTGTCTTTTTTTTCTTCTCGCGGAGCTCTTCCGCTGCTGGGAAATTGGGTTAGGAATGTCGTCTGCCGTTGCTGTGCCTTCCGCTACTGCTATCAAAAAATCCTGAGCGGAAAATGGCGCTTCTCCGCGACGCCGGGTCACCCTCATATACCGGCCATTCCGGTCCAGAATGCGTGCTTTCACGTTGTCTGCCAGGTACGCCGCCAGAATCTCGCTCTTCAAACGCTGCTTGAGCTGCGGATCCTGCACGGGGCAGAGCACTTCAACGCGCTCATAAAGATTGCGCGGCATCCAGTCTGCGCTGGAAATATAGACCTCATCATCGCCGCCATTCTCGAAATAAAAGATGCGGCTATGCTCCAGCAACCTGCCCACCACGCTGCGCACCACAATGTTCTCGCTGACTCCCGGCACACCCGGCCGCAATGAACACATGCCGCGCACCGTCAAATCAATTTCGACTCCCGCCTGGGAGGCGCGGTACAGGGCTTGAATCACGTTCTTGTCCAGCAGGGAATTCATCTTGGCGATGATGCGCGCGGGCCTGCCATTGGCTGCGTGTTCGGCTTCACGATGTATCTGCTCCAGCGTGGTGGCGGCCAGATCAACCGGCGAGATTGCCAGAGGGGCATAGCTGGGCGACTCAGAATATGCCGTGAGATAGTTGAACACTGAATGCACGGCCAACGTGATCTCCGGCGAAGATGTAAGCAGGCTCAAGTCGGTGTAGAAACGCGCGGTCGTGGGGTTGTAATTGCCGGTGCCGATGTGGACGTAGCGCCGCGTCACGCCGTCGGGATCGTGACGGACCAGCAGGCAGAGTTTGCAGTGGGTCTTCAGGCCCACCAGCCCGTGATAGACCTGCACGCCTTCGTCTTCCAGCGTGCGCGCCCATTGGATGTTCGATGCTTCGTCAAAGCGTGCGGTCAACTCCAGCACGGCCGTAACTTCCTTCTCCGCGGCCGCCGCGGAAATGAGCGCACCGGCGATCGGAGACTCGCGGTTGGTCCTGTAGATTGTCTGCTTCAGAGAGATCACGCTGGGATCGCTGGCCGCGCTTGCAATGAAATCGACGACAGCGTCAAAAGAATCGTACGGATGGTGCAGCAGGATGTCGCGCTTGCGCAGTTCGGCAAAGATGTTGTGGGTGTTCGGCGGCAGACGCAGCTCCCGCGCAACCAGCGTACGGTACTTCAGTTCAGGCCGCTCGATTTCATAGAAATTAAACAGGCGCGAGAGGTTCACCGGCCCTTGCGTATAAAAAATCTGCCAGTCCTCAAGTTCAAAGGTCTGTTGCAGGCGGCGCGCGATTTCCGCGCTGGCGTTGGCATCAATCTCCAGGCGCACGGCGTCGCCCTTGCGGCGGCGGTGCAACTCTGTCCTTACCGATTCCAGCAGGTTGCGCGTTTCTTCTTCTTCCAGGTATAGGTTGCTGTTGCGTGTAACGCGGAATGATGCCGCGGAAACAATGTCATAGCCGCGGTACATGTTGGCGGCATGGTAGGTGAGCAGGTCGGCAAGAAAAACATAGTTGGCGCCCGAGCGTGATGGCAGCTTTACCAGACGCGGAAGGACTCGGGGCACGGTGATTACGCCCATATACGTCCCGCTGGCACGCCGTTTCCGCTTGAGCAGCAAGGCAATGCACAGAGCTTTGTTCAGAACGCGAGGGAAAGGATGGGCCGGATCAACGGTGACCGGAGTGAGCAGCGGATCGACTTCCTTTTCGCAGTAATCATCGATGAATGCTTCCTGCTCCGGGTCGAGGTCTTTGAGGTCAAGAACGCGAATATTTTCCCGGGCCAGCGCCGGCATGAGCTTCTGGTTCCAGCAGTCGTATTGTTCCTGGACAAATTCGTGCGTTTCCAGCGCGATCAACTCGCGTTCCTGCTGCGCGGAAAGCGCGTCAGGCCCGGAATCAATAAAGCCTTCTTCAATACGTTGCAGAAGACCGGCGACCCTGACTTCAAAAAACTCGTCCAGATTGCTGGCTGAGATGGCCAGAAACTTCACCCGTTCCAGCAGGGGATTGTTTTCATCATTGGCTTCTTCCAGCACGCGCCGGTTGAAAGCAAGCCACGAGGTCTCACGATTGATATACAGTGACGGATCTGAAACTGACCGATTCATTGGCTGGATGGAGGCGCGCTTGTGGCCGTTTGCGGTGTATTTGGGCCTGCCATCCATTGTAATTGTTCTCCACTGCGTCTGTTGGCGGAACAGATTACGTTTAACTTAAAGTTTTACTTAAGGTTGTATTTGCCATTAGCTGTTTTGGCTAGCTTTGTGCGTGATGGCGTACGTCTGCTCCCCGTACCCAGAAGATTACGTCTTCCGCGATATTTGTCGCGTGGTCGGCCACCCGCTCCAGGTTCCGGGCCACGATCAGCGTGTCCAGCAGGTTACGATGCATGCCGGCGGATGTGGCCATCGCCGTATCCACAGCTTCAAAGATCTCCCGATTCATGTTGTCCACCAGGTCGTCGCGCTCCAGCACAGATTGCGCCAGATCAACATCGGCGGTCAGGAAGGCATTCAGCGCGTCGCGGACCATGCTGATGCTCATCTGCGCCATGCGTGGAATATCGACGTTCAGCCCGGGATCGGGACGCATAATCAGGTCCATAACGCGTTCCGCGATGTTCACCGCCTGGTCGCCCACGCGCTCCAAATCGGCATTGATCTTGATGCAGGCAACGATGAAACGCAGGTCGATGGCCATGGGTTGCTGCATGGCCAGTAAGTCAATCGACATTTCGTCCACGTCGCGCTCGGCGGCATTGATCTTGGATTCGTCGCGCAGCACGATCTGGCAGAGTTCTATCTCGCGGGTCTGGTAGGCCCGGGCCGCGCGCTCCACTGCCTGTTCCGCCATTCCGCCCATGGCCAGCAGTTTCTGTTTTAAGTCATCAAGTCCCTGGTGGAACCGTGTGCGCGTCATCCGAACCTCCCGGTAATGTAATCTTCCGTGCGCTTGTCGGAAGGCTTGGTAAACATTTTCTCCGTCTTGTCCAGCTCTACCATATATCCCATCAGGAAGAATGCCGTAAAGTCCGCCACGCGCGCCGCCTGCTGCATGTTGTGGGTCACGATCACGACCGTATATTCCTTCTTCAACTCAAAGATCAGGTCTTCAATCTTCGCCGTGGAAATGGGATCAAGCGCCGATGCCGGCTCGTCCATCAGAAGCACTTCCGGTTCCACGGCCAGGGCGCGTGCAATGCACAGCCGCTGCTGCTGGCCGCCGGAGAGGCTGGCGCCCGATTTCTTTTTCAGGTCGTCCTTGACTTCGTCCCACAAGGCCGCCTGCTTCAATGAACGTTCCACCACCGTGTCGAGCTCCCGCCGATTGCTGAAACCATTCAGTTTCAAACCCGCAGCCACGTTGTCGTAGATCGACATGGTCGGAAATGGGTTTGCTTTTTGGAACACCATGCCGACGCGGCGTCGTATCCACACCGGCGAGACGCCTTTGCCGTACACATCCAGATCGCCAATGGATACCGTGCCTGCCACGCGCGTGTCGGGCAGCGTTTCATGCATGCGGTTGAGACAGCGGACAAAAGTGGATTTTCCGCAGCCGGAAGGCCCGATGATGGCGGTGGCCTTCTTGGCGGGAATTTCCATTCCGATGTCGAATAACGCCTGCTTGGCGCCAAACCAGGCGTTCAAATGATCCACGTGAATGCCGGCGTCCATTAGCTGGCTCCTTTGATGGCACCGCGGCCCACTACGAACCTGACAAAGACGACGGTCAATACAATCATGGTAATAAGCACCAAGGCAGCGGTCCAAGCCTGAGCATGCGCCTGCTCATACGGCTGGATGGCGTATTTGTATATCTGCAAGGGAAGCGCGGCTACGGGCTCGTTGGGGCTCATATTCCAGAACTCATTGCCGAAGGCGGTAAAGATGAGGGGCGCGCTCTCGCCGGCGATACGGGCGAAAGCCAGCATGATGCTGGTTACAATTCCTGCGCTGGCGGTGCGCAAGACTACGGAAACGATGGTCCGCCATTTGGGGATGCCCAGGCCCAGAGCAGCTTCGCGAATCGTGTGCGGCACCAGCAAGAGCACTTGCTCCGTCGTGCGGGAAATTACAGGGATCATCATGATGCCCAGAGCAACGCTGCCGGAAATGAGCGAAAAATGTCCTTGCGGGACCACGACCAGGGCCCATGCGGTCATACCAATCACGACCGAGGGCACGCCATTTAGAGCGTCGGCGGTAAAGCGGACGGCGTTACCAAATTTGTTGCGGCCATATTCGGCCAGAAAAACTCCAGCGCCAATTCCTAGCGGAATCCCAATCATGCTGCCGAAACCCAAGAGCAATATCGATCCCAGAATTGCATTTCCCATTCCCCCACCCTCTTCACCAATGGGTTTGGGGATTTGCGTGAGGAAGGCCCAATTCAAGGAACCCAAACCGCGCTGCACGACCGTCCCCAGGATCAGGAACAGCGGCACGGTGACTATGAGGGCAGCCGTTGTGATCAGGCCAAGGGCCAGACCGTTGGAGAGCCTGCGACGCAGGGAAGTGTTGTGGTTAGTTTTAGGCAAGAGACCTCGACGGCATTCCCCTGGTGATGGACCAAACCAGCAATACAGCCAGCGCGTTTACGATCAGGGTTATCACGAATAAGACGAGGGCCATTTCCATCAGGGCGCTGAAGTACACGTTGCCAACGGCCTCAGTGAATTCGTTGGCAATCGCACTGGCAAGCGTATAGCCCGGGGCAAACAGAGATTTTGCAATTTCCGGGCGATTACCGATGACCATGGTTACGGCCATGGTTTCGCCCAAGGCGCGTCCCAGGCCGAGAATTGTCGCTCCGAAGATGCCGGGTCGGGCGTTGCGCAGCACCGCCATGCGTAGCATTTCCCATTTTGTAGCGCCAAGAGCCAGAGCGGCTTCGCGCTGCACGCGCGGCACGGCGGTGATAACTTCGCGCGTGATGGAAGCGATAATGGGCAAAATCATGATGGCGATAATGCAGCCGGCCGCCAACATCCCCCAACCATATTTTGGTCCACTGAAAAGACCGGTCCAAAGGAAATACTTTCCCAAAAAGGGCTGCACATGAAGGCGGAGGAAGGGCGCCAGGACAAAGATGCCCCAAAGGCCATAGATCACGCTGGGAATTGCCGCAAGAAGCTCCACCAGCAAAGAGAGCACTGGACGCAGCCAGCCTGGGCAAATCTCCGTAATGAACAGCGCGGTTCCTACAGAGAGCGGAACGGCAATCACCAGTCCGAGCAATGAAGAAACAACAGTTCCATAAATGAACGGCAACGCACCGAAATCTTCGGCAACCGGGTCCCAGATCTGTTTTTTTAGAAAGCTAAGACCGAACTTAGAAATGGAAAGGCGCGATTGGCTAACGAGTTCAAAAAAGATAAGTCCTACGATGGCCAGCACCGCCAGCGCGCAGAGAATTACGAAGGTGCGAAAGATCTTATCGGCAAAGACAGCTTCCCGGACGGTAGCACGATTCTTCGGCACCACGGTGAGCTTCTCGCTGGCCACCACAGTGTCGGGCGCGGATGCCTCTTCAGACACTTCTGAGTTTCTGGAAGGCCTGTGTTCGGGCACTGTTTGCATGACTGGAAGCTAGCAGAGGATTGTTAATAGATTGTTAAAAAAGAAGCGCCGGCAGGTTAAACCGGCGCTTGCTGGGGGTTATAGAGATAGTCTGCCACACTCGAACGCGGGCCGGCCATTCTGAACCAGACCACGAACGCGTGAGCGCAAGTCAGGATTTAGCTTTACTTGCCTTCTTTCTCTTTTTCCAACTGGCTGACGCGCTCGCCAATTTGTTGCTTGATCGACTTGGGCTGGCCCGGATCGGTTACCGGCGTCCCGGACTTTAATTGGTCAATTCTTTCCCGAAGCCTGCGTGCCCTCTCAGCCTGTCCCTGTTCTACGTGCGATGGTTTTTCATCCATAGCCGACTCCTTATGGCGGGCATTGCCGGAGCGCCCGCCTAGAGTTCATTTTAGTCCCTTTACAAATTCGCGGAGAGACCGAGCCCGCGCAACGCTTTGGGGAGCAAAGGGCACCGGTTCTGAACTGGCGACCGCTGCAGCCGCGACGGATTTCAGGCGGTACCGCTGCTTGGCCCGAATCGCGCGCACTTTGCTGTCGACCAACTCGCGCAAGCTGGTTCCACGATGTGCCTGAAGCACTCCCAGATCACGCAATTGCGGCTGGCCACTCTCCACAATGATTTGATACCAGTGGTTGTCGGCGGGATCGCCAAAGCTGACGTAGCCTCCATCCAAAACCGTGTGCGGCTCATGGATCTTGCCACGGAAGCTGTACCGCACCTGCGGTCCGCTATTCGGGTCATAATAATGAGGAGTAATGAAGTCAGACAGATGCTGACCATTCACGCTATAGGTAATTGTCTCGCAGGGATCGCAAACTTCCACCAGATAGACTACCCGCTCCAGCTTCGGGGCATTCGGGAGACCTTGGAGTTGAGGCGGCGGATCGCCGGCGATGGTGCGGCTGCCGAAAGGATCAGCCAGCATCTCCAGAGTTTCGTGGCTGGTGGTCAAGGCCCAGCCAGAGTCAAACTGTACCAGGGAAAATGGCTGTCCCTGATCATCAGTATGGAAGCCGGCGGCGCCGGGTTCGTTAATGTCGTCGCGGATGATAACCGGCCAGTAATCCACAGGGACCGATTCCAGGCTGTCAAAAGCGTCCACTGTCGCATTTACCTGCCAAAGCGGCCCAAAATCGCGGGTGACCTGCTTTTGCGCCGCCGCGGCAACCTGGGTAAGGTGTTTGAAAGAGACTTGCGTGGTTTCAGAAACCAGGGCAACGTGTGCATTGAGAATACTCACGGGCCAACCTCCAAATAATTAATAAAGATTGAGGGCCTCTTGCGTGCAAGTAGCCGCCAGGACTTCGGATGTCCAGCGGCTTTCCTGAACGCACTCCCTCAGGGAGGAACATCAGGCTAGCCTGCCGTGGCGCATTACCTTGAGGAGAAAAAACAATCCAGGCTGGGGCAGGCCGGCAACAAATGCTCTTAACTGTGTAGTGTGAAAAGAGGACACTTTGTTACATAAATAAATTCTTGGATATTTTGGCCCTACTGGAGAACATTGCGATTGCAGAGAGAAAAATCCATAAAGGCAACTACGGCCTGAGCTGCTCCTTTATGGAATCAACTCAGGCCGGGTTTGCTCGATCCAAATTGTGTTCAACTTACTTTTTGGCCGAAGTCTTTTTAACCCTGATCTCCTTGATCCGCGCCTTCACTTTCGCAGCCACACTCTTTGGCAACGGCGCATACTGCAATGCAGAGGTCATGGTCTGGCCTTTGTCAACCATCCAGTTCAGAAAATCGACGAATGCTTTCTCTTTGCCGGCATCGTTCCATTCAGCGGGCACCAGTAGCCAGGTAAAGCTGCTGATGGGGTAGGCAGTTTTGCCGGGCGCGTTGGTGATGGAGACCCTGAAATCTTCCGGCATATCTTGCACAGAGGCGGCCGCCGCGGTTACCGAGTCAAGGCTGGCCTTGACAAACGATCCAGAAGCATTTTGCACGCTGCCATAAGGCATTTTGTTGGAGACGGCATAGATCAGCTCAACGTATCCGAGACTTCCTTCTGTTTGTTTTACAGTTCCGGCCACGCCTTCATTGCCCTTGCCGCCCAGCCCGACAGGCCAGTTTACCGACGTGCCTTTACCAACTTTGTCCTTCCACTCAGAGCTGACTTTGGACAAGTAATCCGTCCAAATGTATGTGGTGCCGCTGCCATCCGATCGATGGACGATGACAATATCTTCATCGGGAAATTTGACACCGGGGTTAGCTTTAGCCAGGCGAGGATCGTTCCACTTTGTGATTTTTCCCAGGAACAGATCGGCCAGAACGTCAGGCGTGAACTTCAGCTCTCCGGTCACACCGTTCACGTTGTAAGTCGGCACGTCAGCGCCCAGGACCGTGGGAATATGGAGAACTTTGCCCGGAGTCTGTGAAAGTTGTTCATCCGTCATGGGGCCATCGCTAGCGCCGAAATCAACGGTGCCGGCCTGAATTTGCTTGATACCGCCTCCGCTGCCGATGGATTGATAATTGATTTTGATGTCCTTGTGCTGATTGTGGTACTCGTCAAACCACTTGGAATACATGGGATACGGGAAGGTCGCGCCCGCACCTGTCAAATTCGTTTCCGCGATGCTGACGCCGGCCAGGGCGGCGACGAGCGCCAGTGCCATCATTAATCTCAGTTTCATTGTTGCTCCTCGAATGTAAAGTCCGTTTGCACGAGATGAAGCTAACAAAGCAGTGTTAAATGAGTGTTAAAAAGCGAAGAAGCAAATTTCATGCATGGCCAGGAACTTCTTCATTCGCAAAAGCTAAAGATGCATTCGCAAAAAACGCCGGCTGCTCAGGCCGGCGCTCAAAGGTAAAGCAGGGAGAAATTGTTGGCTTGGGTTTACGGAATCACGTAACGCAAAACCAAATGGTCCATGAACATGTGCGCGTTTTTGGGTGCGCCTGCCGCGACGAACCAGGGCGCCCTGGTTGAATAGCTGGCATCATTGATCAGCAGCAAGGCCCCGTACTGTGGGTTCTTCCATAGAGTTTGGGTCAGAACGAAGCTGCCTTCCTGGATGGCGCGGTTGTTATTGTTGGCTGAGTTTGTCCCACCAAAGCCGATGCAAGGCCGGTTAATCGCAACATGTCCCGGTGCGCAGGAAATTGGCGTTGCAACGGCGGCTGCCGTCAGGTCGTTGAACGAATTCCGACCGAAGTAATAGCCTCCGTAGTAAGCGCCAATCTGCGTTTTGTTCATGGTAGCTTCAATACCGGTGTAAGTGGAGCCGGCATGCACCATGGAAGTATCAATCGTGAAGGTGCCGGGGCCGGTGGCGATTGGAGCCACCACGTACTGAGGCCCGAGTCCATTGAAGTACCGGGCAATACCGGTCCCATAAATGCCGTAAGCCATGATGCGGAAGTTCTTGGCCAGCTCAAGATTCAAACCGCCCATGCCGGCCGTGCCAAAATTCGAATGCGAGTCAAATGTAGTGGCGCCTCCGGGGACGGCAGTGACCTTGACTGAAGTTATAAGTCCGCCGCCTTCCAGGTGGAAGGCATGATCGCCCATCTTGGTGTCCCATGCCATCTTGGTCAT
>Ga0207693_10004431_pt1 | contig 11869 bp, 10 predicted proteins | sample LARL81metaG_FD_184347 | JGI IMG/M metagenome (GOLD analysis project Ga0207693, IMG submission 184347) | Corn, switchgrass and miscanthus rhizosphere microbial communities from Kellogg Biological Station, Michigan, USA - LAR L8-1 metaG... | ecosystem: Host-associated > Plants > Roots >...
CGTCGCGAGCAGCCCCAGCCACGCGGCGGCGACCAGCGTGCTCACGCAGTAGACGCCGAGCGCCTCGTTGCCGATCCCGTAGAACCGGCCGCCTTCGAGCAGCGAGAGCCCGAACGGCACCTCGAGCTGCAGCCGGGAGCCGGTCATCACGTCGATGCCGAGCACGGCCAGCGTGCACAGGCACAGCGCGCCAAGCGGCCCTAGGGACTGCCGCCGCCACGGGCCCGCCAGGGCCGCTGCCGCCACGACCAGCGTCCAGCCGGCCGCCATCGCGTACAGCCATACCGCCGGGTGGGTGTGCAGCCACCACGGCACCAGGTTGGCCAGGAACGTGCCGACCGGAACGGCGGCGGCCAAAACCCCGGCCGTCCGCCACCAGCGTGCACGGCGCCGCGTGCGTTCGGCATCGCTGCCCCAGAAGAGCAGCGCCGGCACGGTGAGCAGCGCCGCGGCGGCCACCCCGTATGCGGTGAAGAACCAGCCGTGGGTGCTTATCCAGACCTGTTCCGCGGTGTCCCTGCCGATGAGCACCCGGACCGCCGCGGCGAGGCTGCCGCGGTCACCGCGGGTCAGCTGTGAGCCGCTGAGCCCGGGCGGCACCGGGTGGCCGAGCCAGCGGGCGACGGACGGCGTGAGGTCGGTCAGCGTCACGATCCCCGGCTGCCTGGTGGACGCGGCGCGCAGCAGGCCGTCGCCGAACCCCGGTCCGCTGACCACCACGGATCGCAGGTGCGGCTGGCCGCCGAGGGCAGCGCCTGGCGCGGTGACCAGCAGCATGGTGTCCGCGGGAAGGTTCGCGACGATGCGGGTGAGCTGCTGGTCCGCGGCGAAGGCCGAGGCCCGTTCAGGAAAACTGAGCGCGCCGAGATCGACTACGGTCAGCGGACAGCGAGCCAGCACCGCGGCAGTGAGCTGGCTGGCAGACGGGAGGTACCGGGCGACGTTGCCTGACGGTCCGGCGACCGCGAGCGCGGCGCCGGGGCCGGCGGCCGTCACGCAGCCGGCCAGGCTGCCGAGCAGCCCCCAGTCGGGGCTTTCGTGGAACTGCTCGTTGTAGCGGATGATCCCCGGTATCGCGGGGATACGGGCGCCGGTCCCGTCGCTGAGCACCGGGGGCAGCGCCGCGCAGGGGCGCGGGCCTTCCGCGCGGGCGCCGCCGTTGAGGGTCAGCCAGCCGTCGTCCGGGCAGGCCACTGGCTGCTGTGCGTAGTCGACGAGCGAGCCGGCCGAGCCGGCGTTCGCCAGCTGCCACAGCGTGGGAGTCGTGGCCGGGGTGGCGAATGTCCATCGCAGGCCGGATATGCCGACGATGACGACGTGCCGGACGGGGCGAGTGTCCGCCAGCGTGGCGGACGGGCGTGCCGCGAGCAGCACCGAGCCGAGCGCCGCGCACAGCGCGGCGCAGGCGGCCGGCACGCACGCCGCTCGCAACGCCTTCTTCACCCGGTCAACGGTATCCGCCAGGTGGCGCGGCGCGGTGCGGTCTCAGCCGGCGCAGATGTTCTGGTTCGCGGTGCGTGCCTGAAGGTCGACGGAACTCGCCGTGGCGCCCGGGCTCGTCGCGGGGCTGCCGCTTGCCGCCGGCGCCGTGGGCGTCGCGGCGGAACCCGGGGTAGCGGCCTTGGGGTGCGCGCCGACAGAGAGGTCCGCTGGCGGGCTCGCGGGCTGAGCGCCGAAGAGCGAGCTGCTCGCGGGCACGTCGTCGCGGAAGGAAGCGAAGATCTGGTTGTCTTCCGGCTCCGTCCACATGACGTTGGCGGTGTCAGAAGGGACCACGTCGCTGCGCGGGAAGGTAGGCAGCGTGAAGAACGCGATCTTGTCTTGCGGCAGGTCCCGCAGCGACTGCCCGAGGTCGTACAGCCCGGTGATGCCGCCGAGCTCGCTGTCGATGGTCAGCGAGCGGGTGGCCGCGTCAAGGAACCGGTAGATCGCCAGCGGGTTGAGCAGCTGGCTTTTCACCCGGCTGACGAGCGACGACATGAACGCCTGCTGGCGGCCGATCCGCTCCAGGTCACTGCCGTCGCCCAGCGTGTACCTGGCCCGCACGTAGCCGAGCGCCTGGGTCGGGGTGAGCATGTGGTGCCCGGCGGACAGGTGCAGGTTGGACAGCGGGTCGTTGATCGGCGTCGGGTTGCATTCCTCGACGCCGCCAAGGGCGGCGACCATGTCCTTGAACCCGGAGAAGTTGACCACCACGAAATGGTTGATGTAAATGCCGGTGTCCTGCTCGACGGTCTTCACCGTGCACGCGACGCCGAGCGCGGTGTGGTTCCCGCCCAGGTTGCCGATCGCGAACGCATCATTGATCTTGAACTGAGCCGGCGCGGAGAGCTGGCCGTCGCCCATCCTGCAGGCCGGGATGTTCACCCAGGAGTCGCGGGGGATGGACATGATCTCGGCCCACTTCCTGTCGGCCGGGATGTGCATGATCATCAGCGTGTCGGACTGGTCGGTGACCAGGCCGGTGCCGTAGCCGCTGCCCTGGCCGTTGCGGGTGTCGGAGCCGAGGACCAGGATGTTCTCCGCCTGCGGGTGCAGGTTGACCGGCTGCCTGCCGAGCAGGCCCTTGATGTCCTCCTGCTGAATGTTCGCGTTGAAGTGCCGCAGCAGCGTGTAGCCGGTCCCCAGGACGGCGACGAGCAGCACCGCGAGGCTGGCCGACCCCCAGATAAGGATCCGCCTGCGGCGGCGCCGCCACCGGCCGCCCGGCGGGGACGCCGGCGCCCCGGCGGGCTCGTCCGCCTGCGACGGGTCGGCGGCCGCGGTGGCGGGGGCATCCGGCCCGTCGTCCGGCTCACCGGGCGGGAGCACACTGCCCATTCGTCACCACGCTGTTCAAAGGGCTCTATGGCGGACTAAAGGGGAGCTTCCCCGCCGGCAGTCAGGTCATGCCGTTACCGATGTTAATTAACTTCAAACTCGCAGCTCGCTTTCGCCGCCGTTGACCGCAAGTGTCCGGCTTTGTATCAAGGAGCAATGGACGAGCCACAGCGCGAGCGCGACCCAGAGAGCTACTTCGGCGCCGGGATCGGCGGCGGAAGTGGACTGTTCACCGCGGGAAGCACGTCGGATGGGTCGCACTTCCCGGCGCCCGCCGCGCCGTCGGTCGCCACGGTTACCGAGCCCGCCCGTGAGATCCCCGTACACGAGGAGACCGACGTACTCGTGGTCGGCGGCGGTCCGGCCGGCACGGCGGCCGCGGTCGCGGCGCGGCGCCTCGGTCAGCGGGTGACCCTCGTCGAGCGGTACGGCGACCTCGGTGGCCTCTCGGCGGGCGGACTGGTGATCTGGATCGACCGGATGACCGATTGGGAAGGCACCCCGGTCATCGCCGGCATCGGCGCCGAGCTGCTGGACCGGCTGCCCGAGGGAGCCCTCGCCGGGCCGGGCCCTGAGCTGTGGGGCTCGACCAACCCTGAGCAGGTGGCGTACTGGCGCGAGCGCCTGTCCGCGTTCCGTGAGACCGTATGCCGCTCCCCGATGATCGACCCGGAGTGGCTGAAGATCACCTCCCACGAGCTCCTCGTCGGCGAGGGAGTGCGAGTGCTGCTGCACTCCTGGGTCGTCGCCGCGATCAACGACGAAGGCACCGTCCGCGGCGTGATCTTCGAGAGCAAGCAGGGACGCCGCGCGATCCTCGCCAAGGTCGTCGTGGACGCAACCGGTGACCTCGACGTTATCGCGCAGGCCGGCGGCGCGTTCGTCACCGACGCCGAGAAGGACGGCACGGGCGGCAACGTCCAGCACACCATCAACACCGCCTTCACGTGGACGGGCGTCGACATGCAGCGGTGGCTGGCGTTCAAGCACGACGACCCGGCAGCCCACCACGCCCTGATGAACCGCGGCCGCGAACTCCTCGGCTACGTGGACACACCGCATGTCGGCTGGCGCGACGATGTCGTGGTGTTCATGGGCCCCCGCCTGTCCGGCTACAGCGGGCTCAACGTCGAGCACCTCAGCGCGGTCGAGCTCGAGTCCCGCCGTCGCATGGTCGCCCACCTGGAGTTCTTCCGCAGAGAGGCCCCCGGCTTCGAGAACGCGTGGATCATGCTCGCCGCGCCGCAGATGGGCGTGCGGATGACCCGCCGCCTGGCGGGCCTGCATCCGATGACGACCGACGACTGGAAGGCAGGGGTGCGCCACGCCGACGAGGTAGGCGTCTCTCCTTCCCCGTCGCAGAAGTTCCCGACGATCTCGGTGCCGTACCGCGCCCTGGTGCCGGAACGACTCGACGGCGTGGTCGTTGGCGGCCGCCACGTGGCCAGCGACGCCGCCACCCAGGCCTTCATGCGCGAGATCCCGCAGTGCTGGATGACCGGGCAGGCGGCGGGAACCGCCGCCGGCCTCGCGGCCGGCACCGGTCTCGCGCCCCGCGCACTCGACGTCAACGAACTCCGCAAGGAGCTCCGCCGGCAGGGCACGTTCCTGCACGAGCCGTGAACGCCTAATTCACCGGGTTGGTGATCCACGCGGCGGGGTCGGGGCCGAGGAGAAGCATGCGGGAGAGCACGCCGAGCGCGCCGCCAAGTTGCGTGCTGCCGGGCAGCGGGGCGCCGGATGCCGGGTTGTTCATGTCCATGGCTATGTTCACGCCGGCCAGCCCGGCGACCGGCGCGGTCGCGCACAGCCGTTGCCATGTATCGCGCGGCAGGTTGTCCACGATGTATGCCCACGACACGCCGAGGCGGTTCACGTGGGCCGGCTGGCCGGCGCCGGCGTCGCAGGCGGCCGGCCCGGTCACGGTCGACGCGCTGATGGTCAGCGCCGAGGTGTCGATGCTAGGGCCGACCGTAATGCCGGTGCCGAACATCCGGCCGCCGGACACGCCGAACGATGCCCGCCACACCTGCCAGCCAGCCGGAAGTTTCCCGCTGAGCCGGAACGCGAAGGTCAGCGGCGTCGTGTCGCCGTACGCCACGCGGGCGGCCACCTTCTGCAGCAGCGCCCGTGTCGCCGCCGTTGGGGGCACGGGCTTGCCGCCGCTGTCGGCGATCCCGGACAGGGAAAGCTCGGCCCACGCATCCGGCGCGTACTCCCAGGCAACGCCAGAGCCGTGATCCGTCCAGAACGCCGGCCGTCCGTTGATGTTCGGGGCGGTGCCGGTCACCGTGAACGCGGCGTCGATGCAGGCGACCTGATCCTGCCCGTGGGCGCGGATAATCGCCCGCAGGTCCGTGACGGTGTTGACCGCGCACATGTCCCGGGCCTCCACTTGCAAGTAGAGCAGCCGCCCGGCCGCGGGCGCGGCGGCTTCGCGGCTCACGAAGACGGTGGCCGCGGTGACCCCCTGGTTGACGTCGAAGTCTGCGTTGCTTTCCGAGTAGCCAGGCGGCAGCCAGCCGAACGAGGCATAGGGCACCAGCGGATTGAACTGCCACGGCGCGTTGACGACCGGAGACGCCACCGTACGTTCTGGATGACGGGAAAGAAGGCCGCCAGGGACGGTCAGCGCGGCAGCCAGCGCGACCACCGCGAGGACGGGAAGGGCAGCGCGCCGGGCCCGGAGCCGGCGGCTGCCGCGGCGGCGGGCCGCGTCCACGTCCACGGCGGACGGAGGCTCGGGTGTCCGGGCCGCCTCGTGCAGCAGGGTGCGGACGGCGCGTTCATCCATGGTGTCCATCGTCAGTTCTCCTCGGCCGGTACCGGGTCGAGCGCGCGGCGCAGCGCGCTCAGGCCCTTGGCGGTCTGGCTCTTCACGGTGCCCGGCGTACAGCCGAGCTCCGCCGCGGTCTCCTCGACGGGCAGGTCGCAGTAGAAGCGGAGCACCAGCGTCGCGCGCTGCCTTGGCGGCAGGCTCGCCAGCGCGGCGCGCACGTCGAGGCGCGTGTCGGGGTCGGCGTCCGCAGCGGCAGGCATCTCGGGGTACGCGGAAAAGAGCGTCACTCGGCGGGTCCAGGCGGAGCGGCGCTCGGTGAGGAACGTGCGGATGAGGATCGTCCTCGCGTAGGCGTCGATGCTGGCGGCGTTCCGCGCGCGGCCCCAGTGGGTGTACAGCCGGGTGATGGCCGTCTGCACGAGGTCGTCCGCGCGCTGCCAGTCCTGGCACAGCAGGTAAGCCACCCGACGCAGCGAGGGCAGGCGGCCCCTGATGTAGTCGGTGTATTCGGCGTCTCGCGAAGGTCTCACCTTGTGTTCCCCGAATGCTCCATACCCACTTGATGGTCGCGGACGGCTGGCTGGTTGCCTAGAGCGCCTGGCTAAATTCCGCTCTTGGCCGCCGTGCCGGGCCGATCGACGCTCGCGGCCCTCCGCCGCACGGCCACCCGGCCAGACGGCGCTTCAGGCGCAACGGGTATCTGAAATAAAAATCGGACGGCTTGTAAATCGCATGAATAAATAATCGGACGGTTTATAACTCATGTCGTCGATTAAGGCCGGCAGCGCATTAACGTTGCCAGTAGTTGGCATTTCAAATTATGCTCGCCTTAAACTCGCGTCCGTAAAGCTCCTCGTTACCGGGAGGCCCGCGTGGGCAAGCACGGCATGGCACGAATTACAGGCGGGCTTTTGGGAACGGCGGCTGTTGTTCTGCTCACCGCCGGCACGTCACTGCCCGCGGCCGCCGCGCAGGCAGCCTCTTCGCAGGATCAAAGCGGCGGCGTTTGCATTGGACACCACCCGAACCCTGCGGCCTGGTACACCGGTGCCTGCTCAGGCCACGACGAGCCTGAGCTCGACCCGGTGTCATCGCTGTACGGCTCGGCGCAGGACCTGACCTGGACCGCGGTCCTGCCTGCCGACGGGACCGTGCCCGTCTCCGCGGTCGGGCCAACCTTCTGGTGGGGCGGCGCGGTGTCAGACCCGAACCCGCACGCACTGTTCGGGCAGGCATTTCTTGAGTTGCAGTTCTATCCGGATTCCGTGGTCAACACGTGCTCCTCCGACGGCGGCTACCACGTGACGTCCGCGCCCGACAAGTTCACAGTCTGCTCGCCGGTCTGGCAGGTCAGCACGCAGAGCGGAGCGGAGGACGCCGCATTCAACGCGGAGCTCTACGACGGCACGAGCAAGTCTCCGCTGGTGATGAGCGCGGGTGACACCGTACGCATCCACTTCCACCTCGGCGCGGCGGGCCAAGGGTGGAATGTCACGGTGACCGACGTGACCACCGGTCATTCCGGCACGATCGTCCTGAACAGCAAGTACGGACCGCTTCTCCCGCTGTACAGCACTCAGCAGATCGGCAACGCGCTCGGCTGGGGACTCGTGGACGACACGCCCAACGCCTTCGTCTGGGAGATCGGGCACACGTCGAACTTCAGCACCCCAGCCGGCCAGCTCTGCTATCCAGGGCAGACCGACTGCGCTTCTTACAACACCGCGAGCTGGCTGGGGATCACGCCGTTGAAGATCCTTTCTGTCACCTTCGCCAACGGGTCCGCGCCCAGTGAGTGGGCGGTGACAAGCGACCTCGGCGGGACGGCGGAGGTCTCCTCGTACTGTCCGGCCTACGGCGGCCCCTACTGCACCTACCCGTGGTATGCGTCGAATTACGCCTATGGCGCGATCACCTACGGCGCCGACTACCCAGGCACGAAGTCCGACTACGGGCAGGGATCGCAGTTCCCGGTCACCATGCAGTGCGGCGGCCCTTACGGGCCCGACTCCACATACTGCGACGCGGTACTGAAGCCGCCGCCCCTCTCATAGCTCAAGCGGGGCTGACCTGCAAGGCCGTGCGGGAACGGCGGTCTTCTACCGGATCGCCCGCGGCGGATAGTTCGCCAGGATCGGACCGCTGTCACGGCGTGGCGCCGGGATCGGCGGTGCCGACCGGTGCCAGGGAGGCCTTGGCGGCTCGATGTAGGGGCGCCCCCTGACGGGTGGGCCAGGGTCATAGCCACGTCCGGTGGCGGCAGCGTTGTAGCCGGGTGCGCCGGCTGCCCTGGCGATGGCCGTGTAGCGGTCCCACGCCACGACCGAGTGAGTGGCCCAGAAGCCGGCATCAGACTGCTGGCACCGGGGGCACGCCAGCCGGCCTAGGGCGTCGATGCGCCAGCCGGCTTTGATCGCGCGGACGCGGGCGTCGGCCTCCCCAAGCGCCGCGGGATCGGCGTGCCAGACGATGCACGACCCCATCTCACACCACATGATCGGTATCCGCAGCTCATCACCGATCACCGCGCGTTCGGTACTTGCGGTGCGGGCAGCCTCAGCCCTCGCGGCAGCTTCAGCCCTCGTGGCAGCCTCAGCCCTCGCGGCAGCCTCAGCCCGGGCAGCTTCAGCCCTGGCGGCAGCCTCAGCCCGGTAGGCGGCTTCAGCCCTCGCGGCAGCCTCGGCTCTCGCGGCAGCCTGAGCCCTCGCGGCAGCCTGAGCCCGGTAACTCGCGGCAGCCTGAGCCCGGTAAAGAGCCTCAGCCCGGTAAGCAGCCTCAGCCCGGGCCTCCGCCTCAGCTCTCGCGGCAGCTACGCCCCGATAGGTTTCGCCATGGACTTCCTGCGACACATGGTCGGCACGAGCCGGCTCGGCGTAGCCGTCGCTCATCGGGTCGGCGTGGTCATCGTCCCGGAGGGTGGTGAGCCAATCGCCTGTCTGGCGCCAGTCGTTGTCCTGGAGCATTTGGGCGTCGTGCGACCGGATCTTGATCTTCATGTCGGCCCCTCCCGTCGAGTCAGTGATGAGCGCGTGCGCTCGACTTTTTACTGGCGGGCCGGGGATAGCGGCCTACCGTCAGCGAGCGTCAAGCCCGCTGGGTCCGCGCCACCGTTGCGGCCCCGCCCTCCCCTTAGCAAGGCGCCGGGCTCACCACCTGCGGTTTCATAAATCGACAGTCCCGGCTGCTAATCACGACTGGATATACCTAAGATAAATTTCCGGCTTATTTATTAGATGTCGCGGCGTGGCGTGTGGAAAATTCCAGTCATTTACATATGCACAGGGCGCGGAGCGCGTTACGCCATGTCAAGTGGGTCGTTACGCGGTGACTCAGCAATCGAGTCCCCATAATTTCCCCAGTATGTGCACAGGCTAGGCCCGGTTTTACACAGGTGGTACACACCGTTGTCCACAGTGAAGTCGCTAACTTATCCACGGGGAGCTCCGCCGCCAGGACTGCCGGCGGAGGCCAGTCAGTGGGCCGTGCACGCTGGCCGGTAGTGGGTCATGTCGGCGGACCAGCGAGCCGCAATGAGTTCAGCGGCGTCCGGCGGTCGTACTGTCGAACCCGTTACCGAGGAGGACTGCTCATGCGCAGCGGGCGCCGGGTGGATCTCGAACTCGTCGAGAACCGCACCTTCAGCTCGAGAGTCGTCTACCTCCACTACCGCGTGGCGCGCTAACCAGCTTGTCCGCCGAGCCTTAGGGAGAAGGATGGCAACGTTCAGGACCTACGCCGAGGTTCTCAGACCCGACCATGTGCAGGTGAAGGCGTATGAGGCAGGTCTTACTTGCGGACCGCCGGGCCTGATCCTCGCAGACATCCTCCAGCGCACCGGGGGCGTCTACGAAACAACGTTGCCCCTGGACCCTCGGATGCGCGATGACCTCCGGGAAGTAGCGGAGCTGACATCGGATGAGGACCTGCGCAGGATCGCGGATCTATCTGAGGTGCCGGTACCGCTGGGGCACCTGCGGCACCTGGATCCGCAAACCCGCATTGTCATGGGCGCCCGCCTGGACTACACGGACCAAGAACGGCAATGGCTAAGCCGCAGGCCGGGCAGGGCTGACACCGGAATCGCGACACTGCTCGGCGATCACGTCATCCCAGGCGACAGCCGTTCGTAGCGCCCTGGATGGCACCCTGGCTCGCCCGGATAATTGGCTTGCCGCACCAGTGAGAATCCTGCTGGTATCGCGTCGTGCGCCTCACCTCAGAAACCGTCGCTGACGGCATCCGCGAACAGCTCTTCACTATCGGGGACATCCCCGGGGTGCTCTGGACGCCTGCCGAGGGCACCGGTCCCCGGCCGCTGGTCTTGATGAGCACGGCGGTGGCCAGCACAAGAAGGAACCCGGCGTTCTGTCCCGGGCCTTCCCCTACGTCGCCTCCTGCGGCTTCGCGGTCGCCGCGATCGACGCGCCCGGAACCGGCGACAGGCCGCAGCACCCGGAGATCCGGCGGCTCGTCGCGGTCATCCAGGAACGGCAGGCCGCGGGCGAGCCCGCCGGCCCGGCGTGGCCCGCGCTCTGCGAAACCGTCGCGTCGCAGCTCATACCCGACTGGCAGGCCACCCAGGACGCACTCCAGGAACTGGGCTCCGTCGGCGACAGCCAGCCCGTCGGGTACTACGGCCTGTCCCAGGGCGGCGAGATGGGCATACGCCTCGCCGCGGCCGAACCCCGCATCACGGCCGCGGTCCTCGGCCTCATCGGAAGCGACTGGCTCACCGGCATCGCGGCGCGGATCACGATCCCGGTCGAGTTCGTGCTGCAGTGGGACGACGAAGGGCATCCGCGGGACTCCGTCATGAAGCTGTTCGACGCACTCGGCTCCGCCGAGAAGACCCTGCACGCCAACCCCGGCCGCCATGTCGCAGTCCCGTCCTTCGAAATCGACAGCTCGGTCCGGTTCTTCGCCCGGCACCTTGGGACTGCGAGCAGTTCCTGATGCCCGTTACGTTATCGCGCGATTGCGTCCAGGGTCTCCTGGAGTGTCGTCCAGGACACGATGGTGTCCGCTGTCCGCTGGTGCGGGGCGCGGATCTCGGACAGGAATTCCGAGATGTCATTCAGGCCCCAGCGCAGCCGGTACAGCACCAGCGCGTCCTGGTTGACCGTCCGCCCGGTCCGCCGCAAGTACCGTGCGGCGTCCTGGTCGCCTGAGATCACCCACCACAGGTCTCGCTCAGGCCAGGCCAGCGCGGTCGTGTCCCAGTCGACCAGGCACAGTCCGGCCGGGATGCGCAGCAGATTGCCGGGGTGGGGCTCGCCGTGCGTGATGACATGGGGCCCGCCAGCCTCACGGACCCGGTCGAGCAGGCCGTCGAATCGCGCGAAGGCCTGCCGCAGCGGCCGTTCGTACCGGGCCAGAAGATCACGGCCCGGCTCCGCGTACGGACCGCCAGTCCAGGGGACGCCCAGGCTGGCTACGGCCTGGTCGATGGCCTGGCGGGCGGTCAGCTGCAGTGGCTGGCTGGGCACCTGGATGCCCTGAGGGACTGCGGTATGCAGCCTAGCCAGCATGTCGATGATCGCGGCCCGGTCGCCGTCGTCGACCGGGTCCTCGAAACGACTCGGTGCGGCGTCGAGGTACGGAAACAGCGTCAGCGCATGCGGGCTGTCCAGAGTGACGACGACCTGACCAGCCCTCGTCGGCACTGGAGCGACGACGAACTCGAGCCCGGCTTCCGTCGCGAGCCAGGCCGCTGTCTGCATGGCCGCCGGCAGGTCGGGCACCCACGGCGCGGCCAGATCGCTGACGGTCACGAACCATCGCGAGCCCGCCTGATCCGTCGCGAGCCAGTGGTACCCGCCGAACCCGACGGGCAGGTAGGACATGTCCCGCACCGCGAGCGCCCACTGGCGAGCCAGCGCAGCGGCGACATCGCTGTCGCGTATGTCCGCCGGGCGCTCGCGCACAGGCCTGAGGCTAGGCCGCCGGACGGGTCGGCAGCAACGAGTTATCGCGGCTCACCCAGCGCGGGTGCGAGCCGCGCGGCCTGGTATCTCTCCTTGACCACCTTCAACTCCCGAAGCATCGCGCGAGTGTCGGACGGGGCAGACTCGCGGTCGGGCGAACGGTTCGGGATCGTTTTGCAGCTATCGGTGTGGCTCATCCACCCACTCGCGCAGGGCCGCGCCGAAGATGGTGCCCAGCCGGTACCTAACCCAGCGTCTGGTCTCGTCGGGCAGCTGCGGAACGTCGCCGTAGGCAAGCACCGTGATCGCAGAGCCGTAGCCATCCTGCTCGATCCAGAGCTCCACG